>PDWJ01000301.1_pt1 | contig 106712 bp, 92 predicted proteins | sample 1430881 | NCBI WGS metagenome assembly PDWJ01 (sample SAMN01162460, study PRJNA174530) | Oral metagenome, whole genome shotgun sequencing project. | biome: Marine environment; feature: Marine mammal; material: Swab sample of the gingival sulcus; isolation source: swab sample of gingival sulcus... | reverse complement strand
TGAAGATGAGGAAAGTGGCGACCAGCGTTTCCAGATCAACTCACAGAACTGTTTGCACTGTAAGACATGTGATATCAAAGACCCGGCCCAGAACATTACCTGGGTCACTCCGGAAGGCATGGGTGGTCCGAATTATCCCAATATGTAACGGTGCTTCAGGTCTTGTGACCTGAACATAACTTGCAAATCCGGGGGCCTGTAGTGTGTGCGAATACGCTCTACAGGGCCCCGAGTTTTTTATGCTTAATGTTCAAGCGCACTACCCCGTACACTATCCCAGATGCTGCACCAGCACATATTGCCTGGCATGCGTGAGAGCTGGCCAACTCTGCCTGAATAAAGACATTTTTTCCTGTTAGACTAGGGGAGCGCTAATAATTAACATAAAAACGTACGGAGCAATTATGAGTCATTCAGAAATTTGTCGTTTTCCAACACCTGCGTTGGATCAGCTGCCAGAAGACATCAGAACAAGAATTCTGGCGGTTCAGGAAAAAGCCGGATTTATTCCCAATGTATTTCTGAGTCTCGCCTGCAGGCCCGCTGAGTTCAGGGCATTTTTTGCATACCATGATGCCGTTATGCATCGCGACGGCAGTACACTCACACCAACTGAAAAAGAGATGATTATTGTCGCCACCAGCGCCAAAAACGGTTGCCAGTACTGTGTAGTGGCTCATGGTGCCATGCTGCGCATTTTCTCCAAGGAGCCGCTCTTGGCCGATCAGATTGCGATCAACTACCTCCACGCACCACTAACGGACAAGCAGAGAGCTATGCTGGATTTTTCGACTAAGCTCTGCCGTACCCCCGAGCTGATCGGTGACGAGGATCTGGAAACCCTGAAAGCACAGGGCTTCGATGATGACGATATTTTGGATATCAGCGGCATTACCGCATTCTTTGGCCTATCAAATCGCATGGCGATCGTGACCGGCCTGCAAGCTAACCCTGAGTTCTACGCCATGGCTCGGGTACCGAAAGATAAATAACAGCGACACCTGGTAACACGCAGTTGAAAGGGGCGGCAGGCATCGGTAAGCCGCCCCACTTAAAAGCAATCGAATCAAGACATTATCTATTCAAAAGCCCCTGTACGGTTTTCTGGATATCCGCCGGTAAGACAACTGTTTTCGCATTCTCCGACGTCGATAGCGCCTCCATCGCCGTAATGTATTTCTCACCTAACAAATACATGGCAGGCAGCTCCTGGCCGCCGATACCTTCAGTAACCTTTTGTATGGCCTGCTTTGAGGCTTCTGCCAATACAATGGCTGCATCTGCGTCTTTGCGGGAAGCTTCCAAGCGCCCTTCTGCTTCCAGGATCGTAGCCGCTTTTTCGCCCTCAGCCATGGTGACAGTCGCACGCCTTTCTCGCTCTGCAGCGGCTTCTTTTTCCATGGATGTCTGCATGGTTTCTGATGGATTAATATCCTGAATCTCAACCGTTTTCAGAGCAATACCCCAGTCCACAATATCGTTGGAAATGGACTCTTTCAGTTTGATTTTAATCAACTCCCGGGACGACAGGGATTCATCCAAGGTCATCTCACCAATAATGGAACGCAGGGACGTCTGTACCAGGGTTTTAATAGCGCGCTCATAATCTTCAACCCCGAAGACAGCTTTTTGCGGATCAAGGATATTGATATAAGCCACTGCGTTAGCGGTAATGGTGGCATTGTCTTTCGTGATGACTTCCTGGCTAGGAATATCCAGCACAATATCCTTGGTTGTGACTTTATAGGCAATCTGATCAATATAAGGAACGATGATATTCAACCCCGGATTCAGGGTGGTATGATATTTACCAAAACGCTGTACGATATGCCGATAGCCTTGGGGAACCGTACGCACACCCATAGCAACAGTGACAATAATAACAGCCGCTATGGCACCCGCAATAATTAAGCTTCCCATGATTCAGACCCCTTAGTCTTTTTTCAGTCATGTTTATGAACAGTCAAACGGTTATCTAAAATCGCCGTTACGATCACTTTATCGCCCGCATCCAGATCATCCTCACACTCAAACTCCCACTGATCTTCACCAAAAACAGGTGACGGAAACCTTAAGACACCAAAGTCTTTACCGACATTAGTGACAATAACAATACCAATTTGTGAGATAAGCTCTTTTTCTGCATTGCCCCGGTTGTAGTCCAAACTGTCCTTTTTACGGATATACATGCGCATAAAAAAGATGGAAAACAACGACAACGCCGACCAGATAAGCAACTGGGCGGTAAAGGTCAAATCAAAGTAACTTGCCAACAGTGCAATGACAGCCGCACTGATTCCGAACCAGAGAAAGATAAAACCCGGCGCAAACGCTTCCAAGATAATCAATAAGGCACCCAGAACAAACCAGTGCCAGTAAACCACGTGCGTATCTAACCATTCCATATTGAATATAATCGCTCTTATGTAATCGCTGTCTTAAAAGAAGGTACGGATAAGCCCTGCCGACACTCAGAGTCCGGCTGTACCCGTTGACGGAAATTTCGCGCAGAGATCGCTTGAATTGGGCGTGCTCGTAAGCGTAAACACTGCCGCAGCGGCGTCGGAATGAGCATATGCTTTTAAATCAAGAGGGATCAAGGGAAACCCGATAAATGTTAATCATAACACTATACACTCGGGATGACTCGCTGATCGTTGCAACCCGGTTATCGGTTGAATAACCTTCACAGAAAAAGAGTGCCAAAAGGCAGTTATACCTCATTATTGGTTCACCAATTGATTAACCCAAGTGTTGCACCCGTTGGCAGAATTTTCGCTCAGAGATCGCTTGATTTGAGTGTGCTCGTGAACGTAAACGCTGCCGTAGCAGCCTCGGAGTGAGCATGTGCGTTCAAATCTAGGGAGATCACGCAAAAAAAAAAACGGAAATGCAAACCATAACAGTGCACACCCCCGTTTATTATTGCGGAATACATTTGTACAACAGCACTCAGTTAAAAAATTAAATGCTCTGGTGCAATATCGAAGTTAAATGCACTTGATAGCAGAAATATCATTATCGCATTTGCCGCCTGACCTGTAATCGTTCATCGAATCTGAACGACTACAGGGCATCAAAAGTATCAGACTTTGAACTTGTTGAGTTCTAAGCCCTGTTGATCGGTTAAGTGCACCATTTCAACACAGTTCTCTTTCTGCTTTTGCGCACTGTCGGATATATTCTGACTGATATCACGGATATTAGTCGTATTTCGATTAACCTCCCCGGACGTTGCGCTTTGCTCTTCAGCCGTTGCCGCTATTTGCACGGTTATCTGGTTGATGTCTGTAATGCTGTCACGAATAACACCCAGAGCTAAACTGGATTCGTTCACAATATCCTGCGTCGATTTTGCAGTATCACGGCTATTCAGGATTGACTCTTCAGCATTACGCACCCCCTGTTGCAGATGGGTGATCATGCTCTTGATTTCTTCTGTCGATTGCTGGGTACGGGAAGCCAGTGCACGTACTTCATCAGCTACAACCGCAAAGCCACGCCCCATTTCCCCGGCGCGCGCAGCCTCTATCGCCGCATTCAAGGCCAGAAGATTCGTCTGGTCAGCAATATCCGTAATTACAGTTAAAACTGATTCAATATTATTAGAGTACCCTGCAAGCTCATTAATGGTTTGAACCACATCTTCCATCTCATTTGACAGGGATGTTATCGAGCGGGTCGTTTTAGAAACAACTTCTACCCCTTGGCTGACTGCGTCATCGGCTTTATTTGCCGTATCGGCAGCTCGCTGGGCATTTGCTGCCACATCCTGAGCCGTCGATGACATCTGATTCATAGCCGCCGCCAGTTGATCCAGTTCAAATAGCTGGTTTTCAAGATTGTGGGCCACATCTGCTGCAGACTGGGCAGTTTTATCGGTATTGCCACGAATATCAGCCGAGAGATTTTTTACTTGTCGAACCAGGCGCTGAAGATAATCTATAAATTCATTAAAATCCGTTGATACTTGGCCAAATTCATCTTTACTGACAACTGCAATTCGCTGGGTTAAATCGCCATCATCATTGTTAATAGCAATAAAATGCTGGCGTAGTCTTTCCAAAGGCGCCAACTGTCTTGATACAATAATATATAAAGCAATAGAGCAAATGAGCGCACTAATAATTGTTGCAATCACGGCGACCCAGCCAACCCGGGCCACCTCAGCCATGACTTTTTCCTTATCTAACACAACACCAATCAACCAGTCACTGCCATACAGGCCTTCCAACTTGCTAAAGGAAGTGAATACCGAGTTCCCACCCACTTCAAACTCCACTAATCGGCTTTCAAAAGCGGGAATCTGACCATCAAACAGCTCGGCTATCGACTGACCGTTCAGGTCTGCATTAGGGTGACTAATGATATTCCCATCTGCACTAAGTAAGAAAGCATATCCCATACCGTTAAAGTTCAAAGTATTTACGGCTTCTGAGACGTTTTTTAAGCTCAAGTCACCGCCAAAGGCGCCTTTAAACTGCCCCTTATCGTTTAGATTGGCCACCGCCGAAATCAATATTTCTTTTGTTTCAGAGTCCGCATACGGTGCTGTCAGAACGGCACGTTGATGTGATTTTGCATGTGGGTACCAGGGACGCTTACGTGCATCCCAACTTTCGGGCTTCCATGAGGGGTCATTACCTATCGGAGCGCCATCCGTTTCCAAGCCGCCAAAGATAAGAATAAATTCATTTTTCAGCATAGGGGTATCAAACGTTTTTTGCACCGTTGCCAGGCTAAAATCGTTATCTATCGTCTGCGCCATCATATCAATCAGTGCTAATTTACCATTCAACCAGTTGGTAATCTGATGCGACAGAGCACGCGTTGCTTCCTGTGTACTGTGCTCTGTTTGTTTGTAGAGGGCTTGCCGTTCGCCATTATATTGCAGCCAAGAAAAAATCGAGAATGCCAATACAATAATGCAAGACGCAAGCAGGGAAACTTTATGGGAAATTTGCATATCACCCTTCCTGTTTTCAGCAATAACTCCACAGTCAGCTTATTAACTTCAATACGCCGCAGGCTGACTGTTTAGCTTTTTAATAAATAATTTAGTTCGTTCCCACCTTTAGCCAGGCTTTGGCGAGAATTCCATTTTTTGGGGGATGTCTCATTTAGTACCCGCCGTTATACGAGAGAGCCCTGTTTCAGACCCAAGCTACTCACATATTCCGCCGATGAGAAACCATTAAAAACCTTGCGGGTCGGAGCTGCCGCCTTAAGAAACATCTAGCGGGTTCTCGGCAGCGTCGACTCATTCTATAACGCAAATTCCGAATTTCGCCTGAACGGCTATAACGCCTCGATAATGCAAGCAATATCATTCAATAAACCTTTCGGGACGAACCTAACCACTGACATCCATAACAAAAGCTGCGCTGCTTTTACCGTTTCAACCTATGCCAAAATACAGCACAGAGAACGTGTGCTTGTCTCCCTTTAAAGGGCTGGTTCCTGAAGGTCTCAGAAGCCAGCATGACTCGCATTAGCCCACCAGTACATTTGATTTTTTCAATTGCATGCTGTTGTACCAGCGTATTCCACAATGATAAAAGGGGGGGGGGGTACGTATTGTTACGGTTCACATTTGCCGGTTTTTCATTTGATCTCCCTTGATGTCAGTACACATGCTCCTCCGACGCTGCTACGGCAGCGTTTACGTTCACGAGCACGCTCAAATCAAGCGATCTATGCACGAACATTCCGCTAACTGGCGCAACATTCAGGTTGGAGGAATGCCAAGTATTTAAGGGAGGGATGAGATCATGACTGACTAGCAGGTTCCTTGTCCCACAACATACTAAAAATGCTAAGCCGAAACACTCGCTTCTTCTTACAGACCTAAAGCAACCTGAGGTTTTTCTTTACTGTTAAGGTCAACTTTCGGATAGCAAATAAACAGCCGTTCAATATCAATCCCTCGTTTAGCCATCGCTGTCTTAATCTTATCACTCCGGCTTTGTGCCAACTGTTGCAAGCGCGGTTCCAGTTCCTGTTGTAATGCTTCCTCGGCAAGGGGCTTTTTACGCTCTTTATTCTCTGCCAGCAGGGCATCCCAGGCAAAGGGCTGGTCCGCGGCAACGGCCTGTCCACAGATGTTCATCCGGATGCCTTTACGATCATTCATCATCTGGGCCAGCTTTTCAATATACTTTTTGTTTTTAGCATCGAGCGTATTCTGTCCTGGGAGGAAATAAACGGGCTGTAGGGTAATAAAGCTGCCTTTTTCCTGAGCCTCTACTACCATTTGTCCAATTGAGATCAGCGCCCCAAACGGCTGTAGCGCCTGGGTCAAATACCCCATTGCCGCATTTTTTAAGCCTTTACCGGCCAATTTATTAATAATCGCCTGGTAACCGAACTTAGGATCGTCCAATGAGCCATCAACAGGAATCTGCAGGTCGATATTGTTTTTATTATCTTTCAAAATCATGATGGCCGTACTCAGGGGCATCGATAGTTTCTGATTAAACTCCTTGCTGCGCCGACTATTCCCGGCCTCAACCTCCAGGTTATTCAGTCGGATATCCATATCTCCCCTGAGTGTCCGCCCTTTGAGGGTGCCCTGCGTCTCCAAACTTAACTGGCCGCTTTGCATGGAGTAACCGGTGTACTCAAGTGCATAAGGGGTCACTTGCGGCAGGGCCAGGCCTTTGATTGCAGCGTCCCAGTTGCCACCGTAGTTACCACTAAACAGCTCGATCTCGCCTTTCGCGGTGATAGTAGAGAAATCGCTTTGCGCTTTTAACCTATAGGCTGTCTTCCCTTTTGAGGCGGTATCCAGGTGAGCCAGGTTTAGCTCCGTAATATTCAGTTTTGTATGAAAGTCCGGTTTCACTCCTTGATCAACAAAGCTGATCGGGTTATCGCCTTGCAATTCAATAACGGCGATATTTACCCGAAAGGGCTTGGCGGCAGCAGGCTCAGATACAGGTTGCTCTCCTGCGGCTTCTTTCTCTGGAGCCAGACGCGCCAATAACCAATCCAGATCGGTTAACTGGCGTTTTTCAGAAAGCCGTACCCGGGTACGGCTGTTACCCAAGGTTAGGCGGTCAATATCCAAGCGGTTAATATCACTGAGTTTTACGTTATCTCCCTTAACCTGTCCCCATTGACTGAACACACCCTCATCACCCATGACTTTAAGATCAGAGAGTAACACGCCTTTAAGGTCGATCTGATTCACACCTTGCAACTGGAATTGATCCAATTTCAACTGTTCCAGGGTCACCAGTTGTTCCCCCTGTGCGGTTAGCTGTACTCCCTCCGCTGCAACCGCAGGCAGATTGGCCTGCCATTCGATCAAATCATCACTTTTCAGCTCACCACGAAAATCGGTCTTCTGTACGATTAATTTCTGCGTTCCGCTATTCAACTGCAGGCCATTGCCGGAGAACACCAGATCTTTTGCCAATAGTTTATTAAGGCCCTGCATCTCGATGGACGACGCCAGCTGCATAGCAGACAGATCAAGCTTTTGTCCCTGAGCCAGAAGGTTAAGTCCTTTAAGCTCTAACGTGCTGTCCATTAGCAATGTTTTCAGCGCTGTGCCTTCAAGCGCCAGTTTCAACTGACCGTCCCAATTCAGATGATCCTGTTTTACATCCAGCCCATCCTGCTGCAACACAAAATCACGTACCCGAATACTCCCTTTCTGCTGCAGGCTTGTGACCTCTTTATCCAAATTGGCCGCCAGTTCAATATTCAGGTTCAAGTCAACATGGGCACGTAAAGACGGCATAAACGCGGCTGTCACACTGTGCAGCGGAAATTGTGTCAGTTTTACGCTCAAGGATGATTTTTTATCGTCTTGTAATGGGGTAGAGGTTGACTTAATAAGCATCGGAGCACCATTGACCGAACCATCCAGATCAATAGAAACAACTTGCTCCCGGTCCCATAAGTAAAAATCTGCAATATGCGCCGTATTGAGTAAAAGATGATGCTTTTGTCCTGGCAGCTCGGTTCTCCAGTTAATGTCAGACAACGCCATTTTAGCTAACCCAAAACTCCAGTCTGACTTACCACTGTCTTGCGCGTGGCTGTCATCCGCTTCTGCGGCGAAGCTATTCAGATCAATCGTACCCAACCATAAATGCTCACCCTTCTGCAGCACACCCAACTCAACACCTTCGAGCTGTAGATCGGATAGCAGAACCCGGTTATCTGCAAGCAAACCATAGTCCAAATCAACCTCAGCCAGGTCAACTCGCAACTTGGATTTTCCCTCCCCTTCCGCGTACAAACCTTTGATGCGGACAGTACCCTTAAGCCAGTTCACTTCAAGCGCCTTCAGCCCTGCCTTCTCGGCACCATGATTCAACAACCAGACAACAGCCTGATCCCTCAGTAACAACGGGAGGTTATGCACGACTAAAGCAAGAACCAGAATAAGAATCACGAAACCACGTAGTATCATTTTTTTCGCTCGTTTATATACAACTGGCTTTTTATCATAATCCAGAATAATGATGCGTGTCGCACTTAATTATTCTGGGCGCCTACTACCCTGTTTCGCCTGACCCATAGAAAAGAGCTGGGTGGGCAACAGTGATGAGCCCCAAACACCTGACTCAAGAAAAACGCCGCACCGAAAAACAGCAGTATCGCGGCCCCTGAGCCAAATATGTTTTATCTACAAAAACCGGATCAACCCTGCTAGAATCCGACACCATAAAAGATAGATCATTCTATTCAATAATAACCAAGGCAAGATAAAAGCCAAGGCATCTGTACCACTCACAGGCCAAGGACTCTTGCAACCTGACAATGAGGGTGACTTTACATGGCTGATAACGAAAACTTCCGCGATAATTCCGGTTTTACTTGGGTACTGATCAACCTGGTCGCTATGGCGTGGGTTACTATGCCCGCCAGCATCGCCATTAGCCGTATAACGTTCTAACGCTATACCCTGAATACAGCATACTGCCTGCTATGTTAACAGGCAGTATGAAATCTCTGACATCAGCTAAGCTGCTTTATCTCAGTCTCGCAACGACTCGCTGTCCGGTTGAAGTTCTTGCCGTAACGCTTGGATTCGTCCTCTTCAGATAAATTATCCTACGACGTTTTATCCCTTGATCGGTCAGCACAGTGCCTACAGCATTAGGTCCACTGTTTCAGTTATAGCCTGACGCGCTGCTCTGCTTTCTTTGCTATAGCAGCAACCGCTTCCCCCATTTCACTCAAACAACTAATCGTTGCATCCGGTTTAACCGGGCTTGTTAGACCATTCAGGTTAACCCAGATAGTCCAGATCCCCATAGCTGCAGCACCTTGAACATCATGCTCTGGATTATCTCCAACATGAATAACCTGCTCAGGGCGCAACCGGGTATGCGACAACATCTGCTCAAACATCAGTGGGTGCGGCTTCATCTGCCCAACATCATCAGCCTTAAACTGGAAATCGATCAGGTCTGCCAGGCCGACGTGGTGGATGTCCGCATTACCATTACTCAGAACGCCAAGCTGGAAACCCTGGGCTTTAAGCGCAGCCAGCATTTCCCGGGCGTGTTCGAAAAACACCACTTCCTGACGAGCCTGAATAAAAACCGCAAACGCCTGCGCCCCCAATAACTCGGCATCTGCTTCACTATAACCGGCAGCTAACAAACCATGCTTCAATTGGGCCTGCCTGATACGAGTGACACTGTGGGCAATCTCCGGGGCTGCTTGCAAAGCCGTTTTGCGCAGTTTAGCCAGATCCTGTAGTTGAAAGATCCTGGTAAATTCAGGCGCATTCTCCGCCAACCAGCTAAACATGGACTGGTTCGCATGGCGAATCACCGGATTAACCTCCCAAAGCGTGTCATCCAGATCAAACGTAATACAACGAATCATGTCTTTTCCTTTTTGTGCGCCCGGGGGTGGGCCCCTTCATAAACCTGCATCAAATGCTGGAAATCCAGATGCGTATAGATTTGGGTGGTCGAGATATCCTCATGCCCCAATAGCTCCTGTACCGCCCGCAAGTCGCCGCTGGATTCCAGCATATGGCTGGCAAAACTATGCCTTAGCCGATGCGGATGCACATGGCTGTCAACGCTTAAGCGTTTTCCCCAGTAGGTCATCCGCTGCTGTACATTCCTGACGGAAATACGTGCTCCTCGGTTACTGACAAACAAGGCATTTTCGTCATAACCGGTCAGCTCATGCCGTTTGCGTAGCCACCGATCAAGCGCCTGGACCGCTTTGCGGCCAACCGGCAGTTCCCGCTGCTTATTCCCCTTACCTGTTACCCTGAGGCTATGATCCGCAAGATCAAGACTGTGTATATCCAACCCTACCAGCTCGGAGACACGCAGCCCTGACGAGTAAATCAGCTCAAACATAGCCGCATCCCGTGCTGAAATCGCATCGCTTACCGGTATCTCCATCAGTCTGCCGATCTGATCAACATCCAGTGTTTTTGGAAGCTTGCGTTGGGCTTTGGGTGCTTGCACCGCATCCGCCGGATTGTGTGCTACCCACCCTTCTTTTGAAAGAAAACGATAAAAACTGCGCAGGGCTGACAAGGTGCGTTGTATGCTGCGACCGGAAAGGCCTTTACGATGAATTTGCGCCGCAAATTGCCTGACATGCGCCACCGTGACATCAGACCATTCAGGCAAGCCTCTCTCCTGGGCAAAGTCCAGAAAACAACACAAATCGCGATGGTAGCTTTTCAGGGTATGCGACGAGAGCTGGCGTTCATTCGCCAAATAGTCAACGAAACGCTCGATTAACGCTTCCCTCTCGCCCATAAAGAAAGAGTCTAGCGTTCCTGCTGACGCAGGATGCGGTAGATAACACGGCTCAGCACTTCACCAACGTAACTGAGTAGCACTGTGCCCTGACTGCTACTGAAGTAGTTGGCATCAAAGCTGCCAATTGCCAACAGGCCCAAAGTCTCTCCTTGCACCAAAGGCACGACTGCAGCCGATTGCACTTTGACGGCTTCATCACCAAAGATAAAGCTGTTTTCGCTATCACTAAGGCGGCCACAACCAGGTAAGTTTGTCCCGATCAAACCACTAATAGCGGCGGCATCTTCGCGCAACATCAAACGCAGATTATTAACATCCAGAGGTTTACTGGTAAACAGCAGCAACGCCGTGGTATCACTTGAAAAGTCCTGACACAGGCTTTCATCAATCGCCACCGCAACATCATCCAGTGTTTCCGCCTCCAACAGCGCGAGCACCATACGCTTGGTTTTCTCAAACTGCAGATCATTGTGGCGTGCAATATCAATCAAATCTGAAAGGTGAGCGGTTAAATTCTGGTTTTTTTCCCGCAAAACTGTTGTCTGACGTTCAACCAAAGAAACCGCACGGCCCGTTTCATGTGGCACATGCAGCTTTTCCAATAGTTTCGCGTTACGGGAAAAGAAATCAGGGTGTTGAGCCAAATACTCAGCCACCTCGGCTTCACTCACGTGCCCCTGCTTATTTTCACTCATACAAAAATCTGCCCTTCAAAAACAGTTGTCGCGGGGCCGGTCATAATAACCGGCTGCCCTTCGCCTTGCCATTCAATTTCAAGATCACCACCGGGAAGATGCACAATCACCGGCATTTTAAGCATGCCCCGCAGCGTGCCGGCCACAACCGCCGCACAAGCGCCGGTGCCACAAGCAATGGTTTCGCCCACGCCACGTTCAAATACACGCAGATTAATTTCATTAGGTGACACAATCTGCATAAAACCAATATTGGCTTTTGCCGGGAAGCGCTCATGGGCTTCAAGTACCGGCCCCAAGGTTTCTACCGGCGCCGTTTCGGTATCGTCAACCACAAGTACGGCATGGGGATTACCCATGGAGACAGCACTGAGTTCTACCTTTGCCTTGTCCCCTGCTGACGGAACCTCCACTGTATATACAGCGGCCTGGGCTGGTGCCTCAAAAGGCACAGACGCCGGAGCCAGCACAGGCTCCCCCATGTTGACTTCGACCCTTTTATCCTCACGAATTTTGAGAATCATACGGCCATTGGCCGTCTGCACAACGATTTCAGATTTGCCTGTCAGCCTTTTATCGCGCACAAACTTGGCGAAGCAACGGGCGCCATTACCGCAGTTTTCCACTTCAGAGCCATCTTGATTAAAGATCCGATAGCGAAAATCCACATCCGGCTCCGTCGGAGGTTCAACCAGCAAAAGCTGGTCAAAGCCGACACCAAAGTTGCGGTCGCCCAGTTTTTTCACCAGTTTCGGCGTCACTTTAATACGCTGGGTCACAAGATCCAGCACCATAAAGTCGTTGCCCAAACCATGCATTTTAGTAAAACGAACTAACATACAAAGGGCCTGCCTACCGATCTTTTGGCAATAGCTGCTCGCCTTTCACGAGGTCGCTCAAAGATTCACGTTTGCGAATAAGATAATGCTGATTATCATCCACCATCACTTCTGCCGGACGACCACGGCTATTGTAATTAGATGCCATGACAAAACCGTACGCACCTGCCGAACAAACCGCCAACAGGTCACCTGCTTCCAGATTCAGCTCGCGGTCTTTACCAAGAAAGTCCCCTGTTTCGCACACTGGCCCGACCAGGTCCCAGTGTTTTGCCTCGCCGGTTTCACGCAGCACAAGCGGCACAATTTCTTGGTAAGCACTATAAAGGGACGGGCGAATCAGGTCATTCATCGCGCCATCAATAATGGCAAAATTCTTGTCTCCGGTGCATTTCAGGAACTCAACCCGCGTCAACATAACACCGGCATTCGCAGCGATTGAGCGCCCCGGCTCAAAAATCAGCTCAAGGTCACGCCCCGCAACTTTCTTCAGAACCTCGGCAATATATTCCTGCGGCGTGGGTGGCTCTTCATCGGTATAACAAACCCCCAGGCCGCCACCCAAATCGAGGTGTTTAATTACAATGCCCTGCGCTGCCAGCTTATCCACCAGCACCAACACACGATCCAGCGCATCAAGGAATGGCGCAACGTCTGTCAACTGGCTACCAATATGGCAGTCCAGCCCGACCACATCGACATGTTCCATCTGTGCAGCACGGGTGTAAATTCGGACCGCGTCATCAATATCGATGCCAAACTTGTTCTCTTTCAGGCCTGTTGAGATATACGGGTGTGTGCCCGCATCAACATCCGGGTTCACCCGGAAGGAAATTGCTGCAATATTCCCTTCGTCTCCCGCAACCTGATTAACACGTTCCAGCTCAGCTTCAGACTCAATATTAAAACAGCGAATACCCACGTCCAGCGCGCGCGCAATCTCGTGTGCTTGTTTGCCCACACCGGAGAACACCACTTTATCGGCCTGACCACCTGCCTGCAGAACGCGCTCCAACTCACCCACAGAGACAATATCAAACCCCGCCCCCAGACGGGCCAGCACATTCAAAACCGCCAGGTTAGAGTTTGCTTTCACTGCATAACACACCAAAGCCTTATGCCCTTCAAGAGCCTCGGCGTAAGCCAAATAGGCACGTTCCAATGCCTCCCGAGAATACACATAGGTCGGGGTACCAAACGCTTCAGCAACACGTGTCAGGGCAACGTCTTCACAGCATAATTGCCCATTACGATACTCAAAAAAATCCATCATTCATCTCTTAAATTCTATTTACTTCTGCTGCGATTTTGCCGGGTCGTTACTATCCGGAAGATACAGCGGCCCTTTTTGACCACACCCCCCCAACAGGATCAGACTAAAAAAAATTACCAAACCTGCGTAACGCTTTTGTTTTTTCACAGCATATTCCCCGAATTACGGTTTAATAGCAGGATTATACCCGGAAGCAGAGAATTTCCTAAAACCGTTTTTACATTTGTGCTGGAAAAGCACGATACTATTCACACCTTCTTGACACCCTTCTTCGGCTTTACCCTATTGCTTGATATACTGCACCCCATTAAACAATGGCATAGCACCGGAGCGATTGATGACTGAGAGTGAATTTAACGATTTGGTTGATAAAACCCTGGAACAAATTGAGGCGCGACTGGATGATGCCGAAACGGATATTGACGCACAACTCGGCGGCGGCGTGCTCACCATTATCTGCGAGAACAAAACGCAACTGATTTTCACGCGCCAGACACCGGTTAAGCAACTTTGGTTAGCCACCAAAACTGGCGGCTTCCACTTTGACTATGATGCCAGCCAGGCAAGCTGGGTTCTCGATAGTGATGGCCAGCCACTTGGCCCATTCCTGACCCGCGCATACCAGGAACAGGCAGGCGAGCAATTAACTTTTGATCTGAGCGGAGCCTGAGATGTCATTTCAACACGCGCTGCAGCGCCACTTCGATACGTTTAACCAGCTACACACCATTGAACCCGAAGTACAGCGTCAAGCTGAGCAAATTTCACAGTGCTTTGCAGCCGGAGGCAAACTGATTTTCATGGGCAACGGGGGCAGCGCAGCCGACAGCCAGCACCTGGCCGCAGAGTTTGTCGTACGTTACAAAGCGGAACGACGCCCTTTGGCAGCGATTGCACTAACCGTTGACACCTCCATCCTAACCGCGCACAGTAACGATTATAGCTTTAACTCTGTCTTTACACGTCAGATAGAAGCATTAGCCAAACCGGCAGACTTGATCATCGGCATTTCAACCTCAGGTAACAGTCGCAATGTGATCGATGCCATTGAGGCAGCCAAGACCATTGGCTGTACAACCTGGGCATGGACAGGCGCAAACGGGGGCAAATTAAATACCATTGCCAACCATTTGATACGCGTTCCATCTGATGAAACCGCCCGTATTCAGGAAGCCCATATTTTTGTCGGCCACTGGCTCTGCGAAGAGATGGATCGTCTTGCCACTAACACGGCTTGAGGCATACCTGCTCCGTCAGGGTGTACAAACGCTCCAATGCACCCTGATTCTGCTGCACAAAAAGAGCACCTCTTTTTCCCTGTTCCGCCGCTAACTGCGGGTCTGCCAACAGCGTGGCAACCGCATCTGTCAGTGCCTTCTGGCTCTCGATGATATTCAGCCCTCCTGCATCCGCCAGCGCATCACAAATCTGCTGAAAATTAAAGACATGCGGTCCCATAATCACTGGCTTACCCAGAACAGCAGGTTCCAATGGGTTATGCCCACCCCGCTCAATCAGGCTGCCGCCAACAAAAGCGATATCCGCGGCTGCCAGCAGTTTCATTAATTCGCCCATCGTGTCACCCAGATAGACCTCGGTTGTACTATCGGGCTGATCGCCGTTACTGCGCCGGGCCATGTTAAGCCCCTGCGCTTTGATTAAAGACGCGACAGACTGAAAACGTTCCGGGTGCCTCGGCACCAGCAGCAACAGAAGATCAGGGAACCGTTGTTTCAAAGCGGCAAACGTCGCTAACAGCGCGGCTTCTTCCGCCTCATGGGTGCTGGCACCTATCAGAACCGGACGCTGCGCCCCCCACATCTGGCGCAATGCAGCCGCTAAACGGGCGCTGCCTTCCGGTTGGGAGATATCAAACTTGATTGATCCGGTTACCGACAGAGCCGATGGCGGCAGACCCAAATCGATAAAACGCTGTCCATCGGTACTGTTTTGCACCGCTATCCGATTGATCTGTTGCAGCATTGACCGGGCAAGGCCGGCAAATCGCGCATAGCCCCGTGCAGAGCGTGCGGACAAACGGGCATTGGCAATCAGGACAGGAATCCTGCGGGCATGACAAGCATGAATCATATTCGGCCACAGCTCTGTTTCCACCACCACACAGCCACATGGATCAACCGCTGTTAAAAAGCGCGACAGGCTCAGCGGCAGATCATAGGGGCAATAAAAGTGGGTAACCGAATCAGCAAAATTGGCCTGCACCCGTTCAGCGCCGGTCGGCGTCATCGTTGTCATGACAATAGGGAGGTTTGGATGGCGTTGTTGTATAAGTTTAACCAAGGGCACGATTGCAAGCGTCTCCCCCACAGATACCGCGTGTATCCACAAAGGCTTTTCGCCAAACGCCACCTTGTCGATAATCCCCAGGCGTTCTTGCCAGCGTTCCTTATAAGCCGGGGCTTTCTGCCCCCGCCACCATAAGCGCAACAAAATAAACGGCAACGCTAAATAAAATAACAAGCTGTAGAAAGTACGGTTCATCAAGGCTCACCAGCATACACAGTCATAGGCATCAGTATATCACTGGTCGATTATCCCCCCCAGGCTTATAATGCCACCCCATGAATACGTTAAAGTTTGATCTGATCATTGTGGGCGGCGGCGTTGCCGGCTTATGGCTGCTCAACAAGGCTGTCAACGCGGGCCTGAGTGCCATCCTGCTGGAAAAAAATGAGCTGGGTGGCGGGCAGACAATCTGCGCACAGGGCATTATTCATGGCGGGACCAAATACGCGCTGAACGGTGTACTAACGCAGGCATCCAATACGATCAAAGCGATGCCGCAACGCTGGAAGGATTGTTTGGATGGCCACGGCGAAATCGACCTGAGCGCTGTCGAGCAGCTTTCGGATGCACATTACATGTGGTCCAAAGGTTCCCTAAGTTCAAAAATGACAACCTTTTTTGCCACCAAAGCGTTTCGGGGCAGGGTTGAAGAGGTCAAAAAAGCTGATCGCCCTACCGTTTTTCAGCACAAGGCATTCAAAGGCTCGTTGTACCGTTTAAATGAGATTGTGCTGAATGTGCCCAGCTTAATTAACGCCCTAAGAGCGCCCGTTGCAGAGCGTATTTACCAGGCTGATATCGAGACAGCCACATTCAATCAAAGCCCGAACGGCATTGCAGCGCTGGAATTTCCAGACAAAAACCTTCGCCTTGAGCCAGGGCAACTGGTTCTGACAGCCGGTGAAGGCATTGAATCGATCACAGGCAAGCTCAAGCTCAGCTTCCCTGAAATGCAGCGCCGACCCTTGCATATGGTGATGGTAAAACATGACTATGACCTGCCCACCTTTGCCCACTGCATTGGCACCGGAAGTAAACCCATTGCAACCATCACCACCCACCCCTGTGAAGATGGCAAACATGTCTGGTATTTGGGCGGCGATATTGCTGAAACCGGTGTGCAACGTGATACTGTCAGTCAGATCAAGTTTGCGCAAAAAGCCATGGCTGATCTTCTGCCCTGGGTCGACTTGAGCCAGGCGCAATGGCGCACCTTTCATATTAACCGGGCAGAACCGAAGCAATCCGCTCTCACACGGCCAGACTCAGCCTTTGCCCATCAGTCCGGGAACTGCATTATTGCCTGGCCGACCAAACTGGCCCTGTCGCCGGACCTGGCAGACCAGATACTCCCGCTGTGCCAAAAAGGCAGCGCTGGTAGTGAGTTATCCGCGTTACATTCATTCAGTCAACCCAAGATTGCACAACCGGCATGGGAGATACAATTTTGATCAAACGTAGATTGGGTGCAACCGATATTGTACTTTCCCCTGTCGGGCTAGGTACAGTCAAACTGGGGCGTGACAAGGGTGTCAAATATCCTACCGGTTTTAAAATCCCGGATGACAAGGCGGCAACACAGCTGATCGCCCTGGCAAAAGCGCTGGGCATCAATCTGATTGATACCGCTCCCGCCTATGGCAAAAGTGAAGAGCGGTTGGGTACTTTGCTAAAAGGCCAGCGTCATGACTGGATCATCTGCTCGAAGGTCGGCGAGGAATTTGATAATCAAAGCGGCAGTTCCAGCTTCAACTTCACACCCGAACACATGCGCTTTAGCGTTGAGCGCAGCCTGAACAGGTTGAACACGGATGTGATCGATATCCTGCTGGTGCACTCTGATGGCCGCGATAGCGAAATTATCCGGCGATACGGCATTCTTGAGGTTTTAAATCAACTCAAAGCAGAAGGAAAAATCAGAGCTTCAGGCATGTCCAGCAAAACGGTAGCCGGCGGCCTGCTGGCATTAGAGCAGTCAGATTGCGCCATGGTAACCTACAACCTTAACCATACCGAAGAACAGCCGGTGCTGGATTACGCAGCAGAACACAATAAGGGCATCATACTGAAAAAAGCACTTGCATCCGGGCACCTGTGCCGGGAGGAGATAGCGGACCCCATTCAAGCCAGCTTCGACGCGATTTTTGCACACCCTGGGGTCACGTCTGCGATTATTGGAACGATTAACCCCGATCACCTGCGCAGCAATATCGCCAAAGCAATCACCGCTATAGAGGCCAGTTAAACGATTATTCCTGATCGCGCTGAATTTTCTCGACAATCGCTGTTGTTGAGCAGTTATCCAGAAAAGACAGCACTTTCACTTCTCCGCCGTAGCTTCTGACAAACTCGCCGCCGACAACCCCTTCAATGCCATAATCCCCCCCTTTAACCAAGACATCCGGGCGGACCTGCTCTAACAGCCTCTCGGGGGTATCCTCGGCAAAGTACAGCACCCAGTCCACGGCCTCAAGGCCGGATAAAACCGCCATACGGCGCTCAACCGGATTGATAGGCCTTCCCGGGCCTTTTAAGCGGCTGACTGATTCATCGCTATTAATCGCAAGCACCAAACGGTCACCTTGCGCACGTGCCTGCTGTAAATAGCCCACATGGCCTGCATGCAGAATATCAAAACAGCCATTGGTAAAAACGATCTTTTCCCCGGCAGCCCGGGCGTCTGCCAGCGCAATCAGCAATTGCTCTTCCGTTACGACCCCTTGCTCGGCACCTTTCTCTTTATTAACTTCCCTTCTCAATTCCGGTGCACTGATCGCCGCCGTGCCTAACTTACCCACAACAATACTGGCCGCAATATTCGCCAATGCCACCGCGTTGGGCAGGCTTTCACCGGCGGCAAGCGCCGCTGCCAACGTCGAAATAACCGTATCCCCGGCCCCTGTCACGTCAAACACTTCACGCGCTCTGGCCGGAAAGTGCAACTCTTTTGAGGCACCCTGAATCAGGGTCATTCCCTGCTCGCTACGGGTCACCAACAGCGCCTCAAGGTCTAGCTCTTTTACCAGCATCTGGCCTTTACGAATCAGCTCTTCCTCAGAAGCACAATGGCCAACCACGGCTTCAAACTCAGCCAGATTGGGCGTCAGAAGCGTAGCTCCCCGGTATTTGGAAAAGTCTTCGCCTTTCGGGTCAACCAATACAGGCACATTCTGCTGTCTGGCTGCCGCAATTAAACCCGGGCAATGGGATAGCGTCCCCTTGCCATAATCGGAAAGAATCATCACCCCAACATTGTCCAGTAAAGCAGCCACGTTTTCCTGTAGTGTCTGCTGGTAATCTCCGGAAAACTTATCCTCAAAATCCAGACGAATCAGCTGTTGATGCCGACTGATTACACGAAGTTTAGTAATGGTAGGTTCTTGCTCTGTCCGGGAAAAAACGCAATTGACACGCGCCGAGGTCAGTTGCTTTTCCAATGCATTACCCGCCTCATCAACCCCAACCAGGCCCACTAAAGACACCCCGGAACCCAGCGCGGTAATATTAAGAGCAACGTTCGCCGCCCCTCCAGGGCGGTCTTCATGCTGTTCAACCTTAACAACAGGCACCGGCGCTTCAGGAGATATCCGGGACGTTGGGCCATGCCAGTAACGATCCAACATAAGGTCGCCAACAACCAGTACCTGCGCACGATCAAACCGCGGCATATGAATCTTCATTGCAAGCTCTCCTGTCCACTCGCGTTCGCTTGTTCAGGAAAATCACTTTCCTCTTTAAATTGCATATCATGCAGTGACGCATAAGCACCATTCAGGCTCAGTAACTCCTGATGCCTTCCCTGCTCGACAATGTGTCCTTTTTCCATGACGACAATTTGGTCTGCATTTTCTATTGTCGAGAGGCGGTGCGCTATGACCAGGGTTGTACGCCCTTTCATTACGTATTCCAGCGCTGTTTGTATATGCCTTTCAGACTCAGTATCCAATGCTGAAGTTGCCTCATCGAGGATCAAAACGGGGGCATCTTTTAAAATAGCGCGTGCAATCGCAATACGTTGCCGCTGTCCGCCGGAAAGTTTAGTCCCTTTCTCGCCGATCACAGTATCCAACCCATCCGGCAATACAGAAGCAAACTCCATAACATGTGCAGCCTCTGCCGCATTAATAACCTGCTCCTCAGTCACATCACTCATCGCACCATAGGCAATATTGTCCCTGATGGTACCGGCAAACAGCACTACATGCTGGTTAACCAAAGCAATCTGGCTTCGCAAACTATGCAAATCATACTCATCTAATCGATGGCCATCGAGATAGATGCCCCCCGAGGCCGGCTCATAGAAGCGCGGTAACAGGTTAGCCAGCGTTGACTTACCACTGCCAGATTTACCCACCAAGGCAACCGTCTGCCCCGGTTGGACCGAGAGGTTTAGCCCTTTAATCACAGGGCGGTCATCAAGATAAGCGAAGTACAAATCCCTGAATTCCAGATACCCTTTACTTTGGGCAGCACTGATATCACCCGAATCACGCTCACCCGGCAAATCAATCATTGCAAAAATGCTCTGCGCAGCTGCTATACCCTTCTGAATCACAGAATTAACATCTGTTAACTGGCGTAATGGCTTGGCAATCAAGCCTGCCGCAATAATGAAAGCAATAAACTCACCGGCCGTCATCGCCGCATGGAACGCCGGGTGTAACGCCAGAAAAATCAACAGGCTAAGTGCAGCGGACACAATCAGTTGCACAATAGGGGTGCTCAATGAACTGGCCACCACCATTTTCATATTTTGTCTTAGGTTTTGCAGGCTGGCATCAAGAAAGCGGGACGCTTCTTTCTGCTCCCCGCCAAAAACCCTAACGACCGGAACGGCCTCAATATTCTCTGAGACAATGTGCGTAACCTCTCCCATTGAGTTCTGCATACTGTGCCCCAGCCGCCGAAACCGTTTTGATGCAATAATAACAACCACGGCAATAATGGGAGATACCGCAATAAACACCAATGTCAGCAACCAGTTTAAATAAAACAGATAACCCAACAGACACAGCACCGTCACTCCCTCCCTGATGCTGATCTTCAAAGACTCCGTCGCAGCATTTGTCACCTGCTCTACATTGTATGAAATTTTCGAGAGAATATGCCCTGAACTATTATCATGAAAGTACCGCAACGGCAGGGTGAGTAATTTCTCAAACATCACCAGGCGAAGCTCATGCACAATATTTCTGGCAACATAGGCACTAAAGTAATTACCCGTAAACGTCCCAAGCCCCCGTGCAAAAGCCACACCTATCAGAGCCAGGGGTCCGTATATATAAGCATCCTCTTTCCCCGTACTAATCGCATCAATCAAATATTCCATCAATACGGCAAAGCCGGTCTGGGTTGCCGCATATAGAATAAAGCCGGCAATTCCCAGCAAAAAAGGCAACAGATATGGGCGCACATATGTCAATAGGCGTAAATAGATTGCCAACCCCGCTTCTTTGCCCACTGCCTTTTCTTTCATCAAGATCACTCTCAAATATTAAAATCTGACTATTGTACTCCGCTATTTAGAGAGTCGCGAGTCGTGTTCATGCGCACCAGCATTAAATGACCCGGCTTGTGACTGATGACCGACACGCATCTGCGCCAAGAAATAAGGCAGTGCTTGACCTGTAGGAGGAATAAACGTTTTTATGAAGAATGCGGGCTAAGGGAGGTATGAAGAAGCCCTGCGCGTACTTTACAGGTCCTTGGTAAGTGGTGACTGAAACTGGAGTCTCTTCTACTCTTTTGGCATTGGCTTAGCTGGTTCGGTGATTTTTTGCCGAGCAAAGGCATTTTTCACCATACGGGGGATACCTTAAAGGAAAAAATACGTAAAATATGCACCAAATAATCTGCAGCAGGCAACATAGTCTGCTTTCATATCCCAGCTACGCCAAGGGGTTCCTTTTGCACAAGATTCGAAGAAAATTAGCTTTTTTTACGCTTAACCTATTTAGGTTAATGCTTCCGGATAGCATTGCCAGAAAAAAGCTTCCCGGCATAATCGAGTCAATAAACCCTCAGGACAGGGACTACATCTTTGACAGGGTCAACTATTACAACAAGCTAGAAGACTGCGTCGGGCTCAATTCAGATTTTATTAGCATCAAAGAATTTAAAAGCCTGAAAAAAAGCTTATATTTCCTGGATCTGTACCAATATTTACGCTTCTTCCCCGATACTAAGAAGGTAGCCTATTTGTTTGGTGATATCAGAGACGTACCTGAAGTCCCTTCTCTGCTCAAGAGCCGCCCGATCAGTTCGGATAATCAAAATTCAGTCCTTATTAACTTGGATAAGCTACGGCATTTTCTTTTCATCGATGACCCCTATCAGTTTGCGGACAAGATGGGGGCAGCCGTTTGGAGGGGGGCGGCTTACCAGACGCATAGGAAGGATTTTGTCCACAGGTTTTACAATCATCACCTGTGTAATGTGGGCCAAACCAATAAACCCAGTGAATTGACTCCCTGGCAAAAACCCAGGATGACGATAGAAGAGCAGCTCCGCTACAAGTATATTATCAGTATTGAAGGGTTTGATGTGGCTTCAAATCTGAAGTGGATTATGTCCTCCAATTCAGTCGCCATCATGCCAAACCCCAAGTTTGAAACCTGGTTTATGGAAGGCCGTTTAATCCCTGATTATCACTACATTTCAGTCAAGGATGACTTTTCAGATCTTGAAAGCAAAATCCGCTTCTATAATGAAAATCCCGAAAAAGCATTGGAAATCATCCGTAACGCACATGAGTACATTTCACAGTTCAGAAATAAGGAACGGGAAGATTTGATTGCTTTATTGGTGCTGACAAAATACTTCCAGAAGTCTGGTCAGATGCAGTGAAAACCCGACCTTTGCAGGGAAAGCGCTGTGACACAAGGGAAGTACTTCTTGTCAGAACATGACAGTAAAACCTTTCCTTGAGTGTGAGTTTGACCGCAAGCCAGAGTACCGACAGGGATTGTTCACACCTTGCAAACTTATTCTGTCATGACAAACCGGGTGCATCGTGTCGCAAGCAGTATGGCCACCCACAAACCGGACATCTATGGCACCACAAAAAAAGGAGGAAAACCGGATATTATCTGGTAACATTTCGCACAGGCTCATAATATCGTAACACTAAAAATCACTTTAAAAAATCACAACCCATATGAAAGAACTTGCTTAAGCGACTTGTTGTTAGCAATCTAACAATCAGGCAAAAAATAATAAAAAATTCTACTACCAAATAAAGACAGAACCAAGAAACAATGCAGACAGCAAAAAATAATTTAATGAAGTCCTGGATAAATATATTAGTTTTACTAAGTATATCGACATTGCTGTTATCCAAAAAAACCAACGCCACCTCATTAATTTTACTCACCTCCACCGCTCTGCTTTTCTGCCTATATAGATTATACGAATATTTAAAATACGAGAAAATCTTATTCATCAATAATGATCATAAAAAGATAACATATGCATTCTTAATATTTTTGGGGGCATCTTTTTTTTTCTACCTCTACCACAGTGAAGAAATAAATTTTTTGGACAAGCCTGCAAAGCTTATTGGATTTATTTTAGTATCTTTTTTACTTATTAAATTTCCTCAAAAACTTAATGTTTCTCTTATTTCCATCTGCACCGCTTCGGTTATCGCTGGATGCGTCGCAATCTATCAAATTTATTATTTATCCTTCCCAAGGGCTTTCGACAATATAAATGCAATTCAAGGTGGTGACATTGCTATGAGCCTGGGAATATTTTGTATAATTATCTGCATCTATGCCGCTGAATCTCAGAAAAGAATAATGTTATTTTTAGGGGCATCGGGTGCAGCCCTGGGGCTTATCGCCAGTTTTTTATCCGCTTCTCGAGGGGCATGGATATGCCTACCATTATTAGCCATTTTAATTCTATACAGAAACAGAAAGCACATATCGTTTAAGAAGGTATTAATAGGGTTATTAGTATTAGGTTTTATTGCAGGTGTTTTTATAGTAAAGCCAAACCTTTCTGAGCGTATTCATTCTGCATATAACGAAGCAGAAATGTATTACAATGGCGGAGACAAAAAAACATCTACTGGCTATCGCTTTGAATTATGGAAAAGCGCTTTTTATGCCTGGAAAAGCAAGCCAATACTGGGATGGGGAAGAGAAAGTATAAAGGAAGTTCAAAAAATACAAGGCAAGAATAGTATAATAATTACCGACTTATATAAAAATAATTTTCATGCACACAATCAGTTTCTAGAAGAGCTATCCACAAGAGGGCTTGTTGGTTTTCTTGCGTTTTTATCCTTATTAATCATCCCATTACATGTTTTTTCAAGTTATCGAAATTATCAAAACCCTAACGTTCGTTTGTTTAGTGACTTAGGAATGGTGCATGTTTTTTTAATTGCCACCTATTGCTTAACCCAGTCTTTTTTTGCGCATAATTCAGGCATGATATTTTACGCTTTAATGGTTGTTATTTTTTACGCTGCATTACTTAAAGAAACTGTGGGTAAATGCGACATGGAAGAAAAAAGTGTGCAAAATCCATGAGCCTAGCCCGGATGTTGCGCCAGCTGGCGGAATAAGCGCGCTTGTACAACAACACCCAGTTGAAAAAATCGAATACTGATGCAATACCCGGGCTGATGGAACTTAGCTGCAAAATTCCGGACTAAAGCACCTGTAACCAAGCCCTGAAAGCAGTCGCTGCAAAGTGTAGCCTACAGGGCTTATCACAGGCCTCCTAACAGTCTTAACTCCGACTTAATTAACGTTTAAATATGAAGAAAAGAATCTCCTTATTATCAATACTGTTGCTTGCTGGTATCGCTTTCTTCCTGTTCGATTTGGGCCATTTTTTCAGTCTGGAGTATATAAAATCCAACCAGCAAGCCTTCCTTAATTACTATTCACTTAACCCTGTTTTAACCATTGCGATCTTCTTTGCCATCTACGTTCTGGTTACAGGCCTATCACTGCCAGGTGCCACCATCATGACACTGATCGGCGGTGCGCTTTTTGGTTTCTGGAGTAGCTTACTCATTATCTCTTTTGCCAGTACGCTGGGGGCCACATTGGCGTTTCTCCTTTCCCGCTTTCTACTTAGGGATAATATTCAGCAACGCTTTTCACGGCAGCTGGCGTCGATCAATCAGGGAGTCCGGCGAGAAGGAGCCTTTTACCTTTTCACCCTGAGACTAGTTCCTATCTTCCCCTTCTTCATAATCAACCTGGGCATGGGCCTCACCCCAATCAAGACATGGACATTCTATTGGGTAAGCCAGGTTGGTATGTTGGCAGGCACAATCGTCTATGTGAATGCGGGCACTCAGTTAGGCCAACTGGAAAGCCTGTCCGGAATTATATCCCCGGGCATTCTGCTGGCTTTTACCTTACTGGGTATTTTCCCCTTGGCGGCTAAAAAGGTCATCGACTTAATCAAAACCAGGCAGCTATACGCGGGTATCGACAAGCCCGCCCGGTTCGATGCCAATCTGATCGTTATCGGCGCAGGTGCCGCAGGCTTGGTGACGTCCTATATCGCTGCTGCGGTTAAAGCCAAGGTCAGCCTGGTCGAAAAGCATAAAATGGGAGGTGATTGCCTGAATACGGGCTGTGTACCATCAAAAGCGCTTATTCGATCAGCCCGCTTTGTCGCTGAAAGCCGTAACAGTGAAAAATACGGTATCGCCACAGCTGAAGTCACCTTTAATTTTGCCGATGTGATGGATCGGGTATCCAGAGTGGTTACAGCCGTTGAGCCTCACGATTCAATCGAGCGCTATACCGGCTTAGGGGTTGATTGTGTGCAAGGAGAAGCCCGGATACTGACCCCGTACGAAGTTGTTATTAACGGCGAGGTTGTCACCACACGCAATATTGTGATTGCAACCGGCGCTCGCCCACGTATTCCGGCAATCAGAAATATCGAGGCAATGTCCCCTCTGACCTCGGACAATATTTGGAAAATCCGGACGCTGCCCAAGCGCCTCCTAGTATTGGGTGGCGGCCCTGTCGGTTGTGAATTGGGCCAATGTTTCGCCCGCTTTGGTTCGCAGGTGACCATTGTGTTGCGTGGCGAGCGTCTGATGCCCCAGGAAGACCCGGACGTTTCACAGCAGATTGCCCAGCGCTTTACCCTTGAAGGCATCACTATTTTGCCACAGAGGAAAATGCGCGAATTCATTGAGCGTGACGGCGACAAGCTGCTTATCTGCGAACATGATACGGTTGTCGAGGAAGTTGCTTTTGATCAACTGCTTCTTGCGACAGGGCGTCAAGCGAACACTGAGGGTTTCGGGTTAGAAAATCTGGAGCTTGGAACCCGGCCTGATGGTACTTTAGAAGTTAATGAGTACCTACAAACACAATACCCCAATGTTTTTGCCTGTGGCGATATCTGCGGGCCTTATCAACTGACCCATGCAGCCGCACATCAAGCCTGGTATGCGGCGGTGAATGCCTTATTTGGACAGTTCAAAAAGTTTAAGGTTGACTACTCGGTGATTCCTGCAGCCATTTTTACCGACCCGGAAGTGGCTCGGGTTGGACTGAATGAGCAGGAAGCGCAAACACAAAATATTGCTTACGAAGTCAGTCGCTTTGATTTTGCGGAGCTGGACCGCGCTATTGTTGATAGCGACAACGAGGGCTTTGTAAAAGTTCTGACCGTACCTGGAAAGGACCGAATTCTCGGTGCCACCATTGTTGGCCCCCATGCAGGCGAACTGATTACTGAGTATGTTACCGCCATGAAGCATGGACTGGGGCTGAATAAAATCCTGGCTACCATTCATATTTATCCAAGCCTGAGTGAAGCCAATAAATATGCAGCGGGGGCGTGGAAAAAGAACCACGCGCCGCAAAGATTATTAGCTCTCGTGGAAAAATACCATCGCTGGATGCGAGGTCAAAAATAACGCTTGCGCCACAGCCGGATAAACTCTGGCCATGCCTGTTTTATCCATAGTTTTTGATATCTGAGTGTCAGGGCAAGCCAGCCTTTACGCTGATACCTGCGGGCGCTGGTTCGTAAGTAGCTGTAGCAACACTTCAGTTTTATCCCCTGTTGTCGGGCACGCCACACGAGTATGTGATCCTCACCACAGGGCACATGTTCAGGATAGCCGCCTATCGCAACAAAGGTGTGTCGACTGACTGCCAGGCCCTGATCACCAAACGGCAGAGACAGCAAAACAGACCTTATATTTGCCCCCAGACCATTGATTGCCATGGGGGCCGGGCCATCCCCGGCAAACTCAAGCAAGCAGTAATGCATGCATTCTGGGTCACTGTACATATTAGCAACCAGCGCATCAATCAGCTCCGGTTGAAAACGACTGTCCACATGCAAGAACCAGATAAACTTTCCCCTCGCCTGCGTAGCCGCTGTATTCATTTGCACGGCACGCCCAGGCGATGAGTACACCCAGCTTACAGGATAGGCTTGGATACGCTGTTCTGTCTTCGCTTGAATAACCGCTTGTTTTTCCGGGTCACAGCCGACGAAAATAATTTCACTGTCCTGTGGCAGAAAATGCAGATCATCAATAAGGCCTTGAGGAACCTCGGCCTCATCGGGACCCAGCGGGATGACAACAGAGAGGAATGGGTCAGGCACCCAGCACATCCAGCAAAGCCCGCTGTTCAGGATTGAGTGCTTCTCTCGGTGTCAGCACAGCACCGGCCAGGCTATTGCGACAACAACAGCTTGCTGCACATGCATCAGCGCTTTTAATATAAGCACTTAACACCTGCTTCGCTTGCTCCAGGCTGGCACCATAACGGGCGATAACCTGTTCCACACTCACATGCTGAGCCGGGTCGTCCATCCAGCAGTCATAATCGGTTGCAATCGCAATCGTACAGTAACAAAGCTGGGCTTCCCGCGCCAAAAACACTTCCGGAACATTGGTCATCCCTACCAGGTCACAGCCTGCGGGGCCACGGAGGAAAAAACTCTCAGCACGGGTACCCAGTCTGGGGCCATCGACACAGGCATAGGTTTTATGTCGGTGCAGCGGTTGACCCATGTCCTGCGCAGCACGTGCAATACCATCCGCCAGACATTTGCAGGTTGGCTCTGCCGTGGAGACATGGGCCGCCAATCCTTTGCCGAAAAAGGTCTTCTCACGGTCACCTTTTACAAAATCAAAATATTGATCCGGTAGTGAAAGATCGCCCGGCGCAATCTCCTGCTGTAAACTGCCCACCGCAGATAAGCCAATCACCTGCGTAGCACCCAATTTTTTCAGCGCCCATATATTAGCCCTGTAATTCACTTCCGAAGGCAGTAATTCATGGGATCGACCATGCCGGGGTAGAAAGAGCAGCTTTTTCTCCAGTATTTGACCTTCCAGCACCGGAGCAGAAGGCGAACCAAAAGGCGTATCCAGCTCATGCTCCGCAACCGTCTCCAAGCCCTCTAGCTGATAAATACCTGTTCCACCAATAATCGCTAACATTGACTACCCCTCACTGCACGATGAGCCATAAGCAAAACAGCTATAACAGCGGTGATGCTTCATACTGATTCTTTCCGACAAACTTCCGCGCAAGTCAGAGCCCAGGTCATACTCGTCATCATCGTCCACCAGCGTACAGGCGTAGACTCTCATTCTGCCTTTCTGCTTCACAACCATCTTGCTGAACGCACACATAAACGCTTTACGGCTTTCTTCCGTTTGATAGGTTGTCATGCAGGCCGTTGTCACCTGCGGTACTTGCGGTAAACTCCCTGGGGTCGCAAAGTCCGGAAAAGCCACGATATTCAAATCTTCAGGCAGACCATACTGTTTACAGAGGACGCGATACTGGGCGTCCACTTCCTCCGGATTTTCATCCTTATCCATATGCCGTGCTATCGACACCTGAAAGCCCGCCTGGTGCAGCATTTGCAGACCGGTTAACGCCTTTACGAAGTTCCCTTCACCACGGCCCGAATCATGTGCTTCAGCGGAAGGTTTATCAATGCTTACCCTGAAGCTGATGGGGTTAGGGGCGTGGCGCAAGCTCTCAACTTCAGCAATGCGCCGCTGCACAGCTTCAGTGCCATTGGTGAGTACAAGACAGGGACGATGTTCGGCAGCATAGCGTAATATTTTGATGAGTTGCTTGGCCAGGAAAGGCTCGCCTCCGGTAAAGGAAAATTGCCCGGCACCCAATTCAAGGGCTTCATCAATATAGGGTTTCACATCATCGAACTTAATCAATTCAAGGCGGGTATCCCCTGGCCCGGAACCTTCCAGGCAAAAAGGGCACTGCAAGTTACAGGCAGTTCCCGTATGAAACCAAAGCTCCCGTAGGACGAAAGGCTCGATATACCCCCGGGATTCGCCATAGGGGGTTGTATACCAATTATCAGTGCGTATTCTTTGCATCGTTTAATCCGGGTTTAATCCATCTGATAACATTTCACATAGCAAAGCGTGAAGTTTGCGCCTGGCAGACCTCGGATCTTCCCGCAGATCGCGAGCCAACTTGCTTAAATCTGTTGCCAGATCGACATCATAACTTGGCTGAGTATAGGCAACCGTTAAACCGGCCTCTGTACAGGCATCATGCAGTGCCTGCCCTAGTTTTTCTGTACTCCAGGGCAATGCCGATATATCGGGCCAGGGCACAGAGGATGTCATCAGCGTTACCCCTCCATCATCTGCGGAACTGAGTACAATCTCATTGTCCGCCAATAAACGTCGGGCCTGGGAATATAATGGATACCCTAACACAGGTGCATCGGTGCCTATAATCACGATGTAATCATGCCCTCTGGAGCGCAATATTTTGTCTAAAGCATTTATGCGCGTTCCCAGATTGCCTTCTGGCTGAGCCACCACAGCATAATCGCATCCGGGCAACAACGCTCTAGCCCATGTTTCATCTTCCTGAGAAGCGGGCGCTATCACCACCGGACCCGGCCAAGCCGCTGCATCTTCAAGCGCACAGTCAAGCAACGCTTCAGCCACCTGAAGTGCCTTCGCTGCACCCAATGTTGCTGCAATACGCTGTTTTCCTTGCCGGATTTTCGGTCGTTTACAAAAAACCAGTAAGGTAACGGGGATTGACTCGATAGACAAAAACCAACCTCATACATGCCACGATAAGCCCACAGTATAATCTTCATCACCGCCGGAAGACTATGCATTCAGTCATCGAACCACCCAATGGCCACCCTGTTGTTAGAAGCTTTACTTCACAGGAAGTTCCACACGCTTTAGCCCGAACGTTTCATCAACCCTCCTAACAGGCTTTTGCATGAACTCACCCGTGCCGATAAAACTTTATAAAGATGCCGGAATCACCAGTCAGAAGGCAGTCCCCCTACAGGATAAGTTTGCTTTTTCAGAGAGCCTACATCACAGGTTATTTTTTATAGCGCCACAGTTTTTTTTGCAGAAGTAGTCCTGATATCAGGCTATAATCAACCTTTTATAAGTCGCCTAATTCGGATTGGAGCCTAGAATGACAAACGCGATTGATACAGAACACCCTCTGGATCTGCTCCTCGCTCGCCAGCCCGTATTCAATAAAAGTCTGGACGTTGTTGCCTACCTTCTTCTCTATCGCAGTCAAGAAGAAGGGGCGGCTAAAACCATCAATGACCACCTGGCCACCTCTTCAGTCATTCTCAACACCTATGCCAGCATCTGCGAAGATGGCGAAGTACGTTCTCTGCCCTGCTATATCAAGCTGACAGACAAAACACTGATGGCTGAGGATTTCCCGGAACTACCGAAAGAGCACTTTATTCTCGAAATACTTGGTCACTCAAGAATTACACCTGAGTTTATCGAACGCATTCGAGTACTAAGTCAACAGGGCTACCGGCTGGCACTATCCGATTATAAACCTGACCCTAAATATGTACCTTTGCTCAACCTTATCCATATTTTGAAACTAGATGTTCAACGTATAGGTATCGATGCTCTACCTGAGATCGTCAAAAATCTACGTCCCTATCACCTTGAGTTACTTGCAGATAAAGTCGAGACTAAAGAGGAGCTGCGTAAATGTCACGAGCTGGGTTTCACCCTTTTCCAGGGCTATTTCCTCAGTAGGCCGGAACCCGTTAAGGGCAAGAAGCTGGGCAGCAGTAAAGTGCTCTTAATGCAGATGATGGTAGAACTGCAAAACCCTCAAGCCACGGCACAATCGGTCGAACAGATTGTAATCAACGACCCTCTTTTAACGTACCGTATCCTAAGAGTTGTTAACTCGGCAGCGTTCACGCTCAACAGAGAAGTCGAGTCTCTTTCACATGCAATCAGCCTTCTGGGTTTCGACCAAATCAGAAAGTGGGTCAGTTTATTCCTGGTAACCGATACTCAGGAAAAGCCGGAGGAATTAACCCGTAGCATGCTGGCCCGGGGGCGCATGTGCGAATTATTAGCAGAAATGTTGGGCAGAGATCGGCCAATTAATAATTTTATCACGGGCCTTTTCTCGAAGCTTGATGTTCTTTTAGACATGGAATTGTCCGAACTGCTGGAGCAGGTTCCATTGCACCACGATATAAAAGCAGCCCTGCTCAACCGCTCAGGCGAGCTGGGTCAGATCTTGGATCAGGTTTGCCATTACGAAGAAGGCGACTTCGAAAGTATGGACTTACTTCTGGATCAGTCTTTCTACGAAGCGGCTTATCGACACAGCCTGACTTGGTCACAACAAGTCATGCAAACTTTAAGTGATAAAAAATAAGCAACCTATACTCCGACCAGAACACCTGAGCCGTACGCCGTTATCTGGCCTTGTGTTCGCGATTCTGTGTATGACTACGAGCAGAACAGCTGTGGATAAGCCCTGCGCTGCTCTGACGGCAGGGCTTGTTCACACCACCCTAACCTGGATGTTGTACAAGTGTATTCCGCAATGATAAACGGGGCACGCACTGTTACGGTTCACATTTGCCGGTTTTTTTACTTGATCTCCCTTAATGTAAGTGCACATGCTCACTCAAACCAAGCGATCTCTGCGTGAGAATTCCGCCACCTCGTGCGATGTCTAGACTAAGTAAATGGGAGATACTTTGTACTCTGAACCTCTTGTAAAAAAGGCTCCTCTTCATTCAACACATGGCCATTTAATACCCGCTCATATTTCTTAAGGTACTCAAGCGCCATGATTTTTGAGTTAAACAAATCATTGGCATATTCATGACACACTTCAGGATCAAATGTGTTGGATTTTACGGCATTAATGAGATCTTGCTTACAGGTTGACAAAAATCCAACCTGAGGATCAACCAGCTCACTCAAGGAACCGTAAGGGGTGGCAAAAACCGGCGCACCAAAATATAACGACTCGGTAACAGCCAAACCAAAAGGCTCATTCCAGAGAATCGGAAATATCAACCCTTTTGAACCGTTCAGTAATTGGTCCTTTTCAACGCCTCCCACCATGCCATAAAACGAGGCCTGAGGCGTCAGGGTGAACCTGACCCCCATTTTGAAATTAAATCGATAACCGCCGATAATATTCATCTTTTCTTTGGCTGCAACCGCTATATCTATCGCGCCTTTAACATTTTTGATTCTCCAGGCTGCCTTACCTAGAAAATGATAGGCATCCCGTTTTCTTCGCCAGTCAATCGCAGAATAATCACTCCAATCCAAACCATTCAGAACAAATGAAGAGGAGCCGAATCTTTCAGCGTGGTTTTTAGAAACAAAGATTGTATTTTTATCTAAAGGACGCTGATCCTTCAGATTTCCGTGCATAGTGATGACATAAGGGCAAGGCAGCTCTTCACTTACCCCCTCATGCAGATGTACGATCTCGGTTCCTTGAGGCAATTGCTGGGCTAACGGCAAGTTCTCATCATACGTTATACAATTGACTTCGCTTTTCTGGGTCAGACCCCTCACCAGTAGCGTCACATTATGGCCGAGCTTTTGCAGCTCCAGAGCCAAATAATAGACAACTCTCTCAGTACCGCCATACTTCAAAGCCGGAACATAAGAATTTTTAAAAATAACAATATTCACAAAACCACCTGTATAAAGGATAAACACTGACGACAGCGCCCACCATTCCGGCTATTGCAAACCAAGTTTTTTTTGGGGGGGGGGAATAGGGCTTATTTTGTGCATACAAACGCTCAGTATGAGGTGCATGACATTCAACAAACCCTTGCTTTCACAGCTTATGCATTTAAACGTGCAAACCACCCCCAGAAAGTATCCGGGCTAGTCCAGTTTAGATAAGTCACGTACTGCGCCTTTATCCGCAGAGGTCGCCAGCTTCGCATAGGCTTTCAATGCTGCTGATACCTTGCGTGGACGTTCCTTGACCGGTTTCCATCCGATTTTATCCTGTTCGGCACGGCGTGCGGCCAACTCTTCATCAGACAACAAGACATCAATCGTACGGTTTGGAATATCAATACGAATCATATCACCGTTACGCACCAGGCCAATTGCACCACCTGCTGCAGCCTCTGGAGAAACGTGACCAATTGACAAGCCTGATGTACCACCCGAGAAACGGCCATCTGTCAGCAGTGCACAGGCTTTGCCCAGACCTTTCGACTTGATGTAGGACGTTGGATACAGCATCTCCTGCATACCCGGCCCTCCTTGCGGGCCTTCGTAACGAACAATCACAACTTCGCCGGCTACAACTTTATCATCCAGAATGTTTTGAACCGCTTCGTCCTGAGATTCCGTGATATGCGCCGGGCCCTCAAAGATCAGAATGGATTCATCCACACCCGCAGATTTAACTACACAGCCATCCAGCGCGATATTACCCCGCAGTACCGCCAGGCCACCTTCCAGTGAGAAGGCATTTTCCAACGAGCGGATACAACCGTTAGCGCGGTCACCATCCAATGTGGGCCATCGGGTGGACTGACTGAAAGCGGTCTGGGTTGGAATTCCGGCCGGGCCCGCCTTATAGAACTCCATCACTTCGGCTGATGGGTTACGCATGATATCCCACTTATCCAACGCATCTTTCATGGTCGGCGCATGCACTGTTGGTACATCCGTATGCAGTTTACCGGCACGATCCAGTTCACCCAGAATGCCCATAATGCCACCTGCACGATGCACATCTTCAATATGGTACTGCTGGGTATTAGGTGCGACTTTACACAGCTGGGGAACAATACGCGACATGCGATCGATATCATCCATTGTGAAGTCGATCTCTGCTTCCTGTGCAATTGCCAACAGGTGCAGGATGGTATTAGTGGAGCCACCCATAGCGATATCCAGTGTAATCGCATTTTCAAATGCCTTGAAACCCACAGAACGCGGCAGCACCGATTCATCATCCTGCTCGTAGTATCGCTTGGCCATCGCAACGATTGAACGACCCGCTTGCAAAAACAGCTCTTTACGATCCGAGTGCGTCGCCACTACCGTACCATTACCCGGTAGCGCCAGCCCCAGAGCCTCCGCCAGGCAGTTCATGGAATTAGCCGTGAACATCCCGGAGCAGGAGCCGCACGTTGGGCACGCAGAGCGTTCAACCGCATCAACCTCTTCATCCGATGCAGTCGGGTCAGCAGCCAGCACCATGGCATCCACCAGATCCAGCTTATGTTCCGCCAATTTGGTTTTACCCGCCTCCATGGGGCCACCGGTAACGAAGATAACAGGAATATTCAGACGCATGGATGCCATCAGCATTCCTGGGGTAATCTTGTCGCAGTTAGAGATACAAACGATGGCATCAGCACAGTGTGCGTTCACCATGTATTCGACTGAATCTGCAATGATATCGCGGGATGGTAAGGAGTAGAGCATACCATCATGCCCCATAGCGATACCGTCATCGACCGCAATTGTATTGAATTCCTTAGCCACGCCACCCGCTTTCTCAATTTCACGTGCGACCAGTTGCCCCATATCTTTGAGGTGTACGTGACCCGGAACAAACTGAGTAAAGGAATTAGCTACAGCGATAATAGGCTTATGGAAATCTTCATCTTTCATTCCCGTTGCACGCCAAAGCGCACGTGCACCCGCCATATTACGACCCGCAGTCGAGGTTTTAGAGCGATATTGCGGCATGTTGTTGACCCTTGGAATTATTAGCGAACCTTTGCCGGGCTTAGCCCTGTACAAAGAATGCTGAGTTATTATCAGACGCGAAAGTATAGCAGAAGCCGGGCCTTCAAGTCGGCAAGCAATATTGCTTTGTTCGCAACTACATATGCCGGGAACCGGATTACCATTGTTCACGCCGTCCCTAAACCTCAGACTAATTGATCGGCGCTAACCCAAGACACACTTGATCAATTCAATCCGCCCCCCTACCCTGTAACGGCAATAAACCGATTGAGAATAACTATGTCCAGCATCGATAAAAAAGAAATCCGTTCTGATAAGTGGATGAAACTGCTGATCAAAACCGGAATACCCGTGGCCATCATCAGCATTATTGCACTCTGGGTTGGCTGGTTTTTTCGCATTCCCGTTTTGGGTAATCTGTTTATAGTGACCGCTACCATCGCATTGGGGCTGGGCCTGATTTATAACGTACGTTTTGTTATTTTGTCTGTCAGGCAGCTAAAAGAGAAAGAAGGAAAAGGCAATTAGCCCGGATGTTGTACCAGCGTATTCCGCAATGCCACACGGGGCTCGCACGGTGTTATTCATTCACTCTCCATACAGCTTGGCCAGCTTAAAATTTCGCCTTTGGGATTCATTCCTACTTAGGAAGGTATGAACAAGCCCGACCAGCACTCTGGCTTCCGGCAAAGTTCACACCTTCCTTTACTCTTTAATCCATGTTACAGATACTTGTATCAGTTTAGTAACGAGCCGCTTGAGGTTTATATTCATGCTGAAGCAGCAGATTCTTCGTGTTGCCATGACATTCATATTATCCACATGCCTTGTAGCTCCTTTAGTGGCTGCAGCGCCTGCCGAACCACTTTCTTTGAAACAGGCAATAGAGCTTGCACTTGAAAGTGTTGGGGGTGACGTCATCAAAACTGAAAGCTCTGAATATAAAGGCCGCTCCGTTTATAAGATTCGCCTGGTGAATGAAGGCCGGGTTAAGGATATCTTTATAGACAGTCAAAATGGTACGGTTATTACCCCTGAGATGGAAAAAAAGAGAGATAGCAATGAAGTTACTCGTAGTTGAAGATGATCCTGATTTGCGTCGCCAGCTGGTAACAGCGCTGGAAAATAAAAACTACACCGTCGAAGAAACCGCAGATGGTGAAGAGGCTCTTTATATGGGTCAGGAATATCCATATGATCTGGCCATTGTTGATCTGGGCTTGCCAAAACTATCGGGCATAGACGTCATCCGCCAATGGCGGGATGAGGGCAAAGAATTCCCGATCATCATCCTGACTGCACGGGGAGACTGGCAAGATAAAGTTGAGGGTTTAGAGGCCGGGGCCGATGACTATCTGGTAAAACCTTTCCATATGGAAGAGTTACAGGCACGTTTAAACGCCTTGCTGCGCCGCGCGGCTGGCCACGCCAAGCCGGTTCTGGAGTTTGGCCCCCTAAAGATGGACACCACGGGACGCGTCGTATACCGCCATAACGAGCCGGTTAAGCTCACCAGCTATGAATACCGAACGTTTGAATATCTGGTTCTCAATGCGGGTAAGACGATTTCCAAAGCGGAGTTAACGGAGCACCTTTATCATCAGGATTTTGACCGTGACAGCAACGTACTTGAAGTATTTATTCGTCGCCTGCGGCAGAAACTCGACCCTGATCAGGATTTAAAACCAATCACCACTGTACGCGGTTTGGGCTATCGCTTTGCCCTAACACCAGATCCTGATACTGATTAGGCCCTCCCGTGAACATCAAATCCCCTGTGCAATCACTGCAGGGGCGACTGCTTGTCGCATCTGTTGCCATTTTACCAATCGTATTACTAATTGCAGGCTTTGCACTGAGCGGAGCCTATAAGTACAGTTTGGAAAATTCAGTAAAAGACAGGCTGCAACTACAGGTGTTCTTACTACTGGGGGCCGTAGAACTGAAGTCGGATCATATTGTATTCCCGGAGCGTATCCCGGAGGCGCGCTACGAGCAGATTGGTTCCGGCCTGTACGGCGCCATACACGACCAGCAGGGCAATTTACTCTGGCGCTCACTGTCATCAATATTACTCGATGACCCGCAACTCACTGAGGCCATTAATCTGAGTGGCTTGAACACAGGTGAACCAAAATTTGAACATCTGACCGAGTCACATCTATTCAGCTTCCAGTTACGCATTATCTGGGAACATCAGGGGCATGAACAATCCTACCTGTTCACCGTTATGGAAACCGATGAGCGGGTGATCAGGGAGATCAACGCCTATAACACCCATTTAATCCTCTGGCTAGGTATTATTTTCCTGGTCGCACTTCTGGCACAAACACTCATCCTCTACTGGGGTCTCAACCCGTTACGTCGTCTGGCGCGTGACCTGAAAGCGATAGAGTCAGGTCAAAGAGAAAAACTTGCGGGTGACTACCCTGACGAGGTCGCCCCGGTAACCCGCAACCTGAACGGTTTAATCGAAAGCGAGCGCAAACAGCAGGAGCGCTATCGCAATACACTGGGCGATCTTGCCCACAGCCTCAAAACACCTCTGGCGGTGATGCGCGGTGCCGAGCTTGAAGAGCACGAGCTTCATACCTACCAATCTCTCGTCAGCGAGCAGGTCGAGCGTATGGATCAAATCGTACAGTATCAGTTAAGCCGGGCCGTGAAGAGCCAAAAAAAACCACTAGGTAAAGCCATTCCGGTTACGCCGATTATTGAGCGAATGCTCGCGGCCCTAGGCAAGGTTTACCGTAATAAAGAGATAACAACTGAAGTCGACCTGGACAAAAATCTGGCTTTCCACGGTGATGAACGTGACCTGATGGAAATGCTCGGCAACATTATGGAAAACGCCTTTAAATACGGACACCAGCAGGTTAAGGTGACAGGTATTCAGGAAAGCGGCGAGCTAAAACTAACCATTTGCGATGACGGCCCCGGCATAAGCCCAGACATGCGCCAGGTTATTCTTCAGCGTGGAGCACGACTTGATACCTCAATTCAGGGCCAGGGAATCGGGCTATCGGTTGCAACAGATATTGTGAGCAGCTATCAAGGCCAGATCGAAGTGAAAGATTCCCCTCTGGGCGGGGCTTGCTTTATTCTCCGTCTTCCTGTCTGAGGAAGGCGTCAGAGCCGCAAGGACCAAATTCGACACAAAAGCAAAACGGCCACCGGCTCATAGCGTTTTCACAAACACTTTAGAGTTGCGCTGCAAATTGAAGATCGCCTTCTTCTCACCCGGTAATTGCTCAACCTGGCTTTCGACAAAACCACGTTCAATAAACCAATGCGCCGTTTTTGTAGTCAGAACAAACAGCTGCTTCAGCCCGGCTTCAGCAGCACGCTGCTCAATCGCACTCAGCAGTTTATCTCCGCGCGCACCGCCTTTATATTCAGCAGAAACCACAACACACGCCAACTCTCCGGTGCCTTCCTCCGGAAATGGATAGAGTGCGGCGCAACCAATCATCACGCCGTCGCGTTCAATCAAGGTAAATCGCTCTATTTCATTCTCAAGCATTTCACGGGAGCGCCGGACCAGTGTGCCGTCCTGCTCCAGTGGCTGAATTAACTCCATCACCGCACCGACATCTTCGATGTTGGCCTGGCGCAATTGCTCGTAGGACTCTTGCAGCACCATAGTCCCAGCACCATCGCGGGTAAACAGCTCACCCAATAGCGCTCCATCTTCTTTATAGCTGAGCAAATGGCAACGCCTCACACCACTGCGACAAGCGTTCACGGCAGCCTCAAGATGACGCGAAAGTTCGGTGTGCGGCTGTCCAGTATCATCCAGCGATGCAAGATACTGCGCCACCAGCCTTTCCGCTTTACGCGCTAACAGCTCACTGCGTAATTGTCCCGAGCTATCGGTCACCCCCGGGTCAGCACCAAATAAAATCAGCTTTTCCGCACCCAGCGCCGTGGCGGCACAGGTGGCTACATCTTCGACCCCTATATTGAACAGTTCCCCACTTGGGGAGTAACCCAGATTGGATAACAGCACGATATTTCCATCGTCCAACTGTTGCTGAATTGCAGCACTATCCAACCTGCGTACCTGTCCGGTGTGGGCCATATCAACACCATCCAGCACACCCACCGGCTTGGCGGTAACAAAATTGCCCGAAACCACTCTGATACGCGAACCCGCCATAGGCGTATTAGGCAACCCGAGTGAAAGACGCGCTTCGATTTCAGCCCGGACAATGGCAACCGCTTCAATCACACAGGTCAATGTATCCTGATCGGTCACTCTTAAGTGGTGGTGCAAGCGGGTTTTAATCTGCTTTTGCTGTAAGCGTTCTTCGATTTGTAGTCGCGAACCATGCACCAAGACCAGGCGCACACCCAGGCTATTCAGTAAGGCAATATCATGCACGATATTGGCGAAGTTAGGCTCCGCAACAGCCTCTCCATCGAGCATAAGCACAAAGGTATGTCCCCGGTGCGCATTAATATAGGGAGAAGAGTGCCGGAACCAATTAACGTATTGTTTGGTATCGTCGTTCACAGTAAGTCTACAAGCCGTATTTTTTAATCTGTTTTTAACCTGGATGGTGCTTAATAACGCTACTGTAGGCGTTATCCTATATAAAAGCCAACTATTCAATCACCAATAGCACCTGGAATAAGGAAACCAGGAATAAGACCAAAACAACGCCAAGGCGCCCGGATATATCTACCCTGATTGTCGCTATCTCAATCCCAATCCATTTTACCTGAGCGAAGTCTGATATAAACTGGGAATACACAAAAACACCTCACAGACGCATAAAACAACCCGAGCATTATCGTCTGTAGCAGAGTAGAGAACCCATATACATGGCATTGGAAGTCGAGCTTAAACTCACCCTCAGCCCTCACCATGTGAGATCATTAAAACAACAACCCTTGTTCCGCTCGGAACAGATTCGGGAACTGGGTAGCCAACAGCTAGGCAATACCTACTACGACACTCCCGACCAGAAACTTACAGAGCAACGTGTCGCCCTACGTATTCGCCGCAAAGGGGACACGCTAATCCAAACACTCAAGAGCAATGGCACCAGCGAAGCCGGAATGCATAGCCGTAAAGAGTGGGAGTGGCTACTTGGCGCACCCGGACTGGATTATAGCCTGCTCGCTGAAGCAGAATGGCCGAAACCTCTTCAGGACCCAGAACTGCAACGTACTATCACCCCTGTGTTCAGTACCAATTTCAATCGTACGTTGTGGCTACTGGATACCCTAGACAGCCAAGGCAAGCCCTTGAAGGTAGAGCTCGCACTGGATGAAGGCAAGGTGTGTGCAAACGGCCTTGAAGACCCGCTTTGTGAACTGGAGCTGGAGCTGCTGGAAGGCAACGCCTGTGAAATGGTAAAGACAGCCCTGGAGCTGGCACGCCATGTCCCGCTTTATATCAGTGATATCAGTAAGGCCGAGCGCGGCTTCCGTCTGCTCAACCCGGGTGCCTATTCAGTGCAACGCCCTGGACCTGCATTTGATAACACAACAACCCTGGAGCAAGCTTTTCGCCAGATGCTAATGCAGGAACTGACACTGTGGCCCCGCTATTTTGAAGCCTGGCGCTTCAGCAAGGACTGGAATTATATCCCGCTGGCTCTGGAGTCACTGCGTAATACCGGTGCCTTGTATGAAACCTTCAGTGACATTATCCCAGCCGAGCCAGACGGTGAGATTGAGCAATTAATCACCCGCCTGATCCGTCAGGTGCGTGATATCAACGCCTGGAACCGCGTGCAAACGCTGTCTTCGGCACCAAAAACAACCTGGTTTACCAAGCATCACACGAAGGCTGCCGCGCGGATGGAAGTGCTGTTGCAAACAGCTGAGCCGGGCATTCTTGCTTTGTTAATTTCTGACCAACTCATTGAGCAACCCTGGCGGCAACGCTGGAATGATGCGCAACAGAAAAAAGCGTCATCCCCAATCATGGAAACCTGATAAAAATCAGGGTCTGCCCGGATTGCTATTGCTACACTGGAGTCTGTTAAACCAAATGCGTGTTAGCCGACTTTCGCAGGATTCGTTTTCAGGAGAAGTACTTATTATGCTGCAACCCAACTTAGACATACTACCGTCAGCACTGCGCCCCGTATTGGAGCATAACTGGGCACAGGTAGCGCCTGTACTGGAAACACTGCCCAAGGCACCTGAACACTTTGCCGATGACCTCAGCAGAGTACTGACCGGCAGTAACTTTGTTGCCGAGCAGTGCAGTCGATCGCCCGAAATCCTGCCATCACTTCTCGAGACAGGGGACTTATATTCGGCCTACAGCGAAAATCAGTATCAGGAGAGTCTAAGCAACCTGATGTCTGCTGTGGAAACCGAGGAACAGCTACATCAGGTGGTGCGCAAATTCCGCCAGCGGGAGCAAACACGCCTTATTTTCCGGGATCTGATTCGCGCCAGCGACATGCGGACAACAACACGAGAGCTATCCTGGTTAGCGGATGCCTGCGTCGAGCAGACCATGGACTGGCTTTATGATCAGGCAACTGAGCGTTGGGGGGTTCCAACGGGCCGGCAGAGCCGCAAGCCACAGCGCATGGTTGTTTTGGGTATGGGCAAACTGGGTGCCAATGAGTTAAACCTGTCCTCAGATATCGATTTGATTTTTGTCTACCCGGAAAACGGCGAAACAGAAGGCAGTAAAAAATGCCTGGATAATCAGGAATTTTTTATCCGGCTGGGCAAAAAACTGATACAAGCGCTGGACAATACCACCATTGATGGCTTCGTATTCCGCGTGGATATGCGCTTACGCCCCTTTGGTTCTGCCGGCCCTCTGGTGATCAGTTTTGATGCGATGGAAGGTTACTATCAGAATCATGGCCGCGAGTGGGAACGCTACGCCATGATCAAGGCCCGCGTCATGGCCGGTGATAAAGAGGCGGGGACAGAGTTAATGCAAATCTTGCACCCCTTCGTTTATCGCAAATACATCGACTTCAGTGCGTTTGATTCTCTGCGCGAAATGAAAGAGATGATCAGCCGCGAAGTGCGCCGAAAAGGTCTCGACAACAACGTTAAACTGGGCTCGGGTGGTATCCGCGAAGTTGAATTTATCGCTCAGGTATTCCAACTGCTGCGCGGTGGCCGGGATACCCGCCTACAACAACGTGAGCTTTGCAATATTTTGCCCCTGCTTCCCGATGCCGTTGGCATGCCGCAACAAGCATCCACCGAGCTGATGCAAGCCTATGAGTTTTTGCGCAATGCAGAGCACGCCATCCAAGCCGTTGCTGACAAGCAGACTCAGGAGCTACCCGTCGATGAGCTGGAGCAGCTCCGCCTTGCCTTTAGCATGGGCTTCGATAGTTGGGAGGCCTTCTTGCAAGCGCTTGAAGACTACCGTAACAACGTCAGAGTCCACTTTGCCGACCTGATTGCACCCAGTGAAGAGAGTGCGACCACGGACGAGTCCAACAAAGATCAAATCTGGCTATCCCTGTGGAACGATGACCTGAGCGAAGAGCAGGCAACGGAGATTCTTAGTGAACAAGGTTTTGATGATGCCGTAGAAGCCTGGAAGCTGATAAACGATCTGCACCAGTCCCGCAATTATCAGCTACTGCAACAAATCGCGCAGGAGCGCTTACTCGCAGTGCTACCGGTCTTACTGCATGAGACAACCCAAGTCGAAAACTCAACGGAAACGTTGTCGCGTGTACTGCAATTAATCCAGGCTATCCTGCGTCGCTCAGCCTATCTGGTGCTTCTGGCAGAAAACCCAGTCGCCTCGCAACAGCTGGTTAAGCTTTGCTCTGCCTCCAACTGGTTCTCAGAAAAACTGGCCAAGCAACCTATTTTGCTGGACGAACTGATTGACCCGGCTTCGCTTTACTCACCGCCAAATAAAGAGCAACTGAGTAGCGAACTGCGCCAACAGCTCCTGCGTATTCCAGAAGAAGATACAGAGCAACTCATGGACGCTTTGCGTTACTTCAAAAGCGCACATTCACTGAAAGTGGCAGCTTCCGAGATCACCGGGGCACTGCCGCTAATGAAAGTGAGTGACTACCTGACCTGGACAGCCGAGGTCATTCTGGAAGCCGTTATCGATATCGCCTGGCGGATCCTGACCGAGAAACATGGCTCGCCACAGAAATCTGCCGGGGTTCCCTGTAACCCGGACTTTATTGTGATCGGCTACGGCAAAATGGGCGGGATTGAGCTGTCGTACGGATCGGATCTGGATCTGGTGTTTATCCACGACGCAGACCCCAATCTGTTCACCGATGGCGATAAGCAGATTGCCAACTCAGTGTTTTTCACCCGACTGGGGCAGAAAATCATCCATGTTCTCAATACCTTTACCCCGTCAGGGCAGCTCTACGAAGTCGATATGCGCCTGCGCCCATCCGGTAACTCTGGCTTGCTGGTGAGCTCTCTGAAAGCGTTCTCTGATTATCAGAGCAAAGAGGCCTGGACTTGGGAACATCAGGCACTGGTACGCGCCCGCGTCGTTGCCGGGGACAGCGCACTGCAAAAACGCTTTGAAGCGGTCAGAGCCACGATTTTGTCTCAGACCCGCGATAAAGCCAAACTGCAGGAAGAAGTTGTTGAAATGCGCGAAAAAATGCGCCAACACCTGGGCAGCAAAAACAGCAGCAACAAGGAAAATCAGGTGTTCCATTTGAAACATGACCGTGGTGGCATTGTCGATATCGAGTTCTTGGTGCAGTTTATTACACTGCTTCACGCGCATGAATTCCCGGAACTTTATGAATTTACCGACAACATCCGCATTCTTGATGCAGCGGAGCGCACCGGGTTGTTATCCGTGGAACAGGCAGACACATTACGTGAAGCCTACAAAGCCTATCGTGCTGTCGGCCACCGGCAAACCCTACAAGATAGATCAAATACCGTTTCAGATTCAGAAATGAAAGATATGCGTCAGGCTGTTGCCCGAATTTGGGAAGAGACCATGCAGTAATTTAACCCGGATGTTGCACCAGTGCATTTGCTTTTTCAACTGAGTGCTGTTGTAACAGCGTATTCCGCAATGCTAAACAGGGGTTCAACATTTGCCGGTTTTTCACTTGATCTCCCTTGATGTGAGCGCACATGCTCACTCCGACGCTGCTACGGCAGCGTTTGCGTTCACGAGCACGCTCAAATCAAACGATCTCTGCGCGAAAATTCCGCCAACGGGTGCAACATCCGGGTTAGCCCGGCTTTCGAGTGGCCATATCACCTGTGATGCACTGTATCTGCAGGAGGCCACTCCTCTGACCGATAAATTCAGCATTTTTACACAGAGCTAATCGCTCAAAGAACTGAGCTCCCAAACTGACACTACCCCGTGGCCGATAGATCCGGCACCTTTGCGCAGACCTAATCGCCCAGAGAACTGAGCTCCCGCATTGGCACTTACCCGTAGCGAGGCCAGCCCTCTGGCCGATGGGCCTGGTGTATTGGCAAAGGCTTAATCACGCAGGGGCTGAGCTCCTGCCTTTTTACCCCAGAGGCAGGCAGGGAATCACCGTGTAACCGATAATCGACAAACGGTGAAGGACGCAATATTTCCAAGGTAGAAGCGACAAAAAAACCACCCATGTAAGCACTGCGATAGAGCATACATGGGTGGCTTTTTGTTTTTATGCAGTCAGGCCCTAAACGTCGGTTAACCAACCGTGTTTATCTTCGGCTTTACCCCATTGGATATCATTCAATGCTTTGCGCAGTTTCAGCGTTGTCTCGCCAATACCGCCATCACCCACTGTATATTCTTTGTCGCCATACACCAGGGTCCCAACAGGTGCCAGCACAGCAGCAGTACCCGACAAAGCAGCTTCGCAACCAGGCTTGGCTGAACGTTCCAGCAACTCCTCGACTGTCAACCTCCGCTCTGACACCTTCAACCCTTGATCACGTGCGATCTGCAAAACTGAAGCACGGGTGACACCATGCAAAAAACTTTCATCCAATGAGCGGGTAATGACTTCATCCCCATCAATCAAAAGGAAATTGGCCGCACCTGTTTCCTGAACGTCACCATTCGGACAGAACAACACCTGATCAACATCATACTTTTCCTTCGCCCGCATCGTGGGTAGTAATGCGCTCGCGTAGTTACCACCACTCTTGATCATGCCATTATGCGGTGCGCAACGAAGACCCTGGTCTTCCACCAGCAGGCGTAATGCACGGTCACCCCCCGCAAAGTAATCACCCACCGGGGACAACAGAACATAGAAGCAAGCCGTTTGCGAGGGCGCTGCCGCCTTGCCAATCGCAGGCTCAGTACCAAACAGCGTTGGCCGAATATACATGGACCCCGGAGGTGCAGGCACATCAGATTTAAAGCGTGCTACTGTGTCCAAAATCATCTGGGTCATACGCTCCTCACCCAGTTCCGGCAGCGCCAGTAAACGTGCGCTCTGAGCCATACGCTCAACATTACAATCAATACGGAAAATTTTTACTGAACCATCTTCATGGCGGAACGCTTTTAAACCTTCAAAGCAAGTACTGGAATAGTGCAGCACATGCGCCCCAGGGTGCATGGTAATGCTGTCACTTGGGACCATTTCGACCGCACTCCAGCTAGAACCGTCAAACCAGGTGATTGACATCTCAGGCATAAAAACGGAGCCGAATGCAGTAGCCATGATACCTTCCTTCCTCTGCGTACCAACCGCCCCGGAACAGGGTCGTTGGCATAAAATGAATAGGTTGAAAAAAATAGAAGGCTGATATTCTAATCGCCATGTAAAAAAAATGGAATTCCCATTATCTCGCGGGACAGGTAAAAATAGGCCAAATCCATTCTTATATAGTATTATGCCACTCTTTGTATCGACTGTTTTAGCCCCGCGAATGGTGGCTTCCCTTTGGAAAAAACACTGGACCTACGAGACTCTACACGACGTGATGGCAAGAATATTTTCAACTCTGGTACAAAAAGGCCAGTCCACACCAAAGCTTACATTTCTGTGTATCTTCGTCTGTCTTGCTTTGCTGGATCTTACCCTGGTACGCGATATAAGCTGGTTGCTGGAAAACCTGCAAGGCAAGCGCTTCTGGGTTAACTATGGCTTCAGTCTGGGCGTATTAGTCCTTCTATTACTGATAATAGCACCAACGAAAAGTCCTGCCGTACGGTCACTGTTTCTGTTTCTTATTCTGGGAACCCAGATTACCCAACAATCATATTTTGCGGTTTATGGCACGTTTGTCTCCGTTTTCGATCTGCGTTTTATCGCTGAAGACCCCCTCCTGACTTTAGAGCTTTGGCTGGGCAACGCCATTATTCTGAAACCATTGATCCTGCTGGCAATTGAGCTGCCGCTACTATTACTGCTATTCCGCCTTAACCTGCAGCCCAGATGGTGGCTGAAATTGGGGAGCGGCATTATCGCCAGCCTGCTGTTTCTACTGGTGACGTTCAGTTGGTATGGCATTAATAAATTCCAATTTAGTTCCATCGCCTACTTTGGTGTATTCCCAAGCCTTATTGAGCGCCAAGCGTTCGAGGACAAACTCGCCCAAAAGCCCACCGTTCCCAAACAACCGGTCGCTGCCGATGCACCCAACATTATTTTTGTCGTTGGCGAATCGCTGAATGTGCAAAACATGGGGGTGTATGGCTATGAAAGGCAAACCACCCCTCGCCTGCAAAAGATGCTGAACAACGGCGAGATGCTGATCTACAAAAATGCAGTCAGTATCGGTACCCGAACCTTAAGCTCAGTGCCTTATATGCTGACAGGCCTTCAGGGTATTGATCCTTTCGGTGTCGTCTATAGCAGTCCAAGCATTTTTAATTACGCGAAAGCCGCAGGTTATCAGACGGCCTTCATTACCGCCCAGGACTTCCAGTGGCGTAATATCGACCAGATGTTTGTGGACCAGGATCTGGATTTTTACCGTAGCGGGCCGGATTTCAGTGCGGCTGTTTCTGTGTCTGAAGGCGCAGACGATATGAAAGTGCTGGAACAAGGCGTCATACCCTACCTGAACACAGCATTTAAAACTGCAGTAAAGGCACCTGTACTCCTGGTTGCCCAGATGAACGGCAGCCATTACCCTTTTAATACGCACTCACCTGATTACATCAAACAGTTTCTGCCAGAAACGACCCCCAACGGTCGCAACGCTTATGACAATACAATCCTGTACACCGATCTCTACCTTGAGAAGCTAGTCAACCATGTGCGCAGCCTTGATCCAGATGCTTGGATTTTCTATTCATCAGATCATGGGCAAGTCGTCAAAAAGGGTAAAACGCGCTTCAATCAGGGATATGAACCCGGAAATATTCACAACCCCCTGCTAATATTTCCACCGCCTGCACACCTGGCACAATTACAAGGCAATATTGATCGCCCTACCAGCCATGCAGATATTTTTGCCACAATACTGACACTGATGGGAATCACCCCTGTCAGCGAAATAAACGGTGAAAATCTGTTACAGCCCATCAACCCTGATCGCCTGCGCGTAGTGTCTGCCTATATGAAGACGCTGCATAATGAACCCAATGCAGCCCTGATATTACCCGATATGACCTATATCCACGTAGATTTCGAACGCCAGAACGCCACCTTGCAGGATCGTAAAACCATCAAACCTTACCCAGAGTTAGCCGCTAAATATCGCCGCATCTTTGAGCGACGCCTGAACCCTGGTAGTACTCAGCCTGAAACTAAACGGGGACACCAATGAAAACACTCATTATTGGCCCATCCTGGGTGGGCGATATGCTCATGAGTCAATCGCTGTACCGGCATCTCAAACAAGACCGGCCGGAACGGGAAATTGATGTACTTGCTCCTGACTGGTGCCGACCCGTGCTGGCACGCATGCCTGAAGTCAGTAACGCAATCGCCATGCCCGTGGGGCACGGCAGTTTACAATGGGGGATGCGCAAAAAGATCGGTCAGCAACTGGCCCAACAGGGCTATGAACAAGCCTACGTTCTGCCGAACTCGTTTAAATCAGCTTTGATCCCCTGGTTTGCCAATATTCCGCAGCGCATAGGTTGGCGTGGTGAAATGCGCTATGGATTGCTGAATGATATCCGTACGCTGAATAAAAAAGCGTTCCCGCTTATGGTGCAACGGTACGTCGCACTATCAAAACCCGCAGGCTCTACAGCCCTGGCTAAAGCAGATATCTTGTCGCCATCACTTATGGTTGAGCCCTCAGAACAACTGAGCGCCCTGCAACAGTTTTCTCTACAAGATCAGAAGTCCATTGCATTTTGCCCCGGTGCTGAATTTGGGCCAGCGAAGCGTTGGCCGGACTATCACTACGCCAGCCTGGCCAAAAAATTGATCGCTGATGGTTTTTCCATCTGGCTATTTGGTTCACCAAAGGATAAAGAGGTGTGCAACCAGATCATTAATCAGCTATCCGACCAGGAAAAGTCCATGTGTCATAACCTTGCAGGCAGTACCACACTGCCGCAAGCTATAGACCTTATTGCAGCCTGCCAGTTAGCCGTCACGAATGACTCTGGATTGATGCATATAGCAGCCGCAGTCAATGCACCGCTTGTTGCTTTATATGGCCCCACAAGCCCTGATTTCACTCCACCTTTATCGGACAAAGCCGATATTATTCGCCTGATTGAGGGGTTTCATAAAATCCGTAAAGGAGATGCCGAGCAAGGGTATCACCAGAGCCTGATCGATATCTCGCCTGAACTGGCCTACGATACAGCAAAGAAATGGTTAGCTTGATGCCCCATAATTTAATGCAAGTACTCGTTGTCAAAACCTCCTCTCTCGGAGATGTCATTCATACTCTACCCGCCTTAACTGATGCGATGCATGCTTTACCCGGCATCCGTTTTGACTGGGTGGTTGAAGAGGGTTTTCGTGAAATTCCAGGCTGGCATCCTTCGGTTGATCAGGTTATTCCTGTCGCCATCCGCCGCTGGCGAAAGTCCCTGTTCAGTTCACAAACCCGGCAGGAGTGGCAGCACTACAAAGCGGTACTACAAGCAAACAACTATGATGCTATCATTGACGCTCAGGGCTTAATTAAAAGCGCACTGCTGGTCACTCGCTTGGCGAAAGGACCGAAATACGGACAGGACAAACACTCAGCTAGGGAACCTCTTGCTGCACGTTTTTTTAACCACCCGCTCAGCATCCCTAAACAACAACATGCGGTTGAGAGAACGCGTCAACTATTCGCCAAAGCATTACAGTACCCACTACCGAAAAACCGTGGGGACTTTGCATTACAGGGTCATTTCTCCAGAGTTTCCACCCCGTCTGAGCCTTATCTGGTATTTCAGCATAGTACAACCCGGTTTGATAAACACTGGCCCGAACAATACTGGGAGTCACTCATTCAAATGGCCGGAGATGCCGGCTGGCACATAAAACTGCCGTGGGGAAATGCGAATGAACAGGCGCGAGCCAGGCGCCTGGCAAGTGCTCATGCAAACGCCGAAGTATTACCCAGGCTCACATTGACCGAGGTGGCTCAAATACTTGCCGCCGCCAGTGGCTGCGTCTCTGTGGATACGGGTTTGTCACACTTGGCAGCCGCTCTGGATCGACCCAATGTTATTCTTTTTGGCCCAACCGATCCGGGATTGGTCGGCGGCTATGGTAAAGATCAGGTATGCCTTAAAGCCAGTCATTACCCGGAGTCTGGCAATACGGTGGAACCTTCGATTTTTGCCTCGCTCACCCCGGAAATTGTGTTTTCCAAACTGGGTCAACTGCTTGTTTAGGGAACTTGTGCATAAGCCCCGTTGACGTTCTAGCTTCCATGATGGTTCACAGTCAAGGACTGTACTTTGCAGCATTGACACCGAGCGTCTATCATCACAGAAGCTGCGGAGGGCAAACCACATTAACCGACCGTTCATTTGAAATAGCCTCTAGCTTAGACAATACTTACGTCCGTAGCTTGTATCCAGGAAGCTTTTATAGCACAAATATAGACACACTGATGAAGAAAGGTGCGGGCAAGCCCTTAAGCCTGTAGATACAAGGTGCAGTTTGCCGGTAATAGCCGTAGCACCTGACAAAAACTGCTTCCTACAGCAACATTTAACACTTAATAAATTAATGGAATAACTCCTTATGAGCGCGTTCTCTTTGAAAACAAAGATCCTGTTGTTAGTCACTGTACCCATGTTTATTACGGTCATGTTGGTGATGTGGTTAGTCAGTGCAAAAATCCATGAATTGGGCCAAACAGAGATGGAAGACCTGCGCTCTTTTATCTATGAAGGTAAGGAGGTAGCCCTTAAGAACCATGTTGAAATTGCCACATCGCTGCTTAAGCCCGTGTTGGCACAAAAGGACTCCATTTCCCGGGAAGCACTAGAAGCGAAAGTGAGAGCGTTTCTTCATTCTTCACTTTATTCTAACAATGGTTATTTCTTTGCCATGACCCCTGAAGGAGTCATGAGCGCCCACGGTGCAAAACAAGGCCTTGTCGGGAAGAACTTACTCAACGCCAAAGATGCAAATGGCTTCCACTTCCTACAAGAAATTATCAAGAAAGGGAAAAATGGCGGTGGTTACGTTAAATACATCTGGAACAAGCCTTCTAAAAATGCAGATGTCGGTAAACTCGCGTATTCCAAGATGCTGCCTGAACTTAACTGGATAGTAGGTGCCGGTATTTATATTGATGATATTGACGAAAAAGTAGCCATTGCCGCCGCCGAAGTAGAAGACCAGGTTAAAAATACAACCATTACCATCGGCCTCGTTGGTTTGGGCTTCATAATTGTGGCTATTTTCATCTCTATTATCATCACCAATCGCACAATAAAGCCGCTGAAAGCAACGGCTGATGCCCTACATAATATTAGTAAAGGTGAGGGTGATTTAACCCAACGCCTTGAAGTCATGAGTCATGATGAAGTTGGCTTGATGTCACAAAGCTTTAATGATTTTGCCGGTAAAATTCAGTCTCTCGTAGCCGATATCAGCACAGGCATCACCGACCTGAGTAACTCTATTCAAAAAATGAATCAAGTTGTCAGTAAAACCAATGCCAATGTTACTCAGCAACGCCATGAAACAGCCCAAGCGGCAACTGCGGTCAATGAAATGGCCTCAGCTGCTCAAGAAGTTGCCGAAAATGCTGCAGGTGCCGCAAATGCAGCCAGCAGTGCGGACGAAGAAGCACAAAAAGGTCAATGTACCGTTGACGAGACCATCACCGCCATCAACTCACTCTCTGGTGAAATCAACCAGTCTTCCGGTGTTATTTCATCCCTGCAAACCGACGCAGACAAGATCGGCGATGTGGTTAATGTCATTAACGATATTGCTGACCAGACCAACCTACTCGCACTCAACGCTGCAATTGAGGCGGCACGCGCCGGCGAGCAGGGTCGGGGATTCTCTGTAGTAGCAGATGAGGTACGTACACTGGCGAACAGAACGCAACAAAGCACTGACGAGATTCGCGGCATGATCGAAAGCCTCCAGTCAGGCTCTAGGCAAGCGGTGTCCGTTATGGATAGCAGCCGTAACCAGAGCATTCTCACCGTTGAACGGGCAGCAAATGCCAGTGAGTCTTTGAATACAATTACTCATTCAGTGAGCACAATTACCCAGATGAATACGCAAATTGCCAGTGCAGCAGAACAGCAAACATCCGTTGCAGAAGAGATCAGTCACAACATTCAACAGGTTGCCAATATTGCCGAACACTCAGCGGCAAGCGCTGAAGAACTGTCCAATACGTCGAATGAGCTATCACAACTTGAGGGCAGGCTCTCCAGCATTGTAGGTCAATTTAAATTCTAACCCGCCTGATAAGCTCTGAACCACTTTCTGGTTCGGGGCTTATATTCCCCCTCTCTCCTCCAATTCCTTCCACACCCGATTCAGGTAGAACGTCCGGATGCTTGCGCCTGGAGATGAGCCAGCAAATATTCAGGCCCGAAAAACAGATCGAGGGCACAACGCTATATATTCATCAAGGCATTTCAGGCGAATGCTGAAAGGTGTCCCCAAAAAAAGCCTGTACTGTATACAATAATACAGAGGCCAATCCCCAAAGCAGGCCAACCACGACACCGAGATCAATAATGCCTCGCCAAGGTTGGGCTAATTGATGAACAAGAAAAACCAGGGCTAGAATTCCAAAGGTCAGGCAGTAAGTCACGATCATTCGCTTGCGCACGATGGCGAAAAAGCCCATACAAAAAAAAGGCGCAAAAATCAGGCGAACGACAGAAACATGCTGTGACAAGTAAAGAGTGCGAGCTGCAACCCGAGGAGACCACGCCTGCTGAAACCCCCTATACCCCTCAGCAAACCCCATAAAAACGATACTGACTGCTAGGGCAATCCAATGATACCAGGCAAGATCATAACTGAAGATCTGCCAACCCACTGGAATCAGGCGGTAAATAGCAGCACCTAATAATAGGCTGACACCGGTAATTCCCCATAATGCCGCAATATAACCTAACACGTTAGTGGAACCTCTCTAAATAATAACTGACAGTGGGAAAGTGACGATTATACCTTCAGAAGGACCTACGCCCAAATTTTGAACCCAAAAACCACCGCAAATGGTTTTAGTCTCCGTTTTGTCATCATAGGATAGATTTGTGTAGCGGCACTCAATTAGAGAATGACATACACGGGTGCAACATACGGGCTAACAAACGAGCCCAGCCTTGATTTATATCAAGCCAACAAAAAGTCAATAACTATGACACGGCCATTGACTGGCACATTACCCAGCAATTTGCCAAGGTAAAGACACGTTGATTGCTGTGGTAAATACTGATTCAACAGCGGGTAACTTATAAGCATCGTGCAGCTCAATAGCTCTGACTAAGCATGCATGCAGACATACCACCTCACAAACCGCACTTAATCTACAGGGCTCTTGGCACATCAGCCCAGTATTGATCGTCAATAATTATGAATGTATTCATATATCGGGGGCCGCAACGTGAAATTCGAAGGACTATCAATACAGGCTAAGATTAATGCTTCGCTCATTTTAGTATTTTTAATTATCCTGGCAAGCTCACTTACGGCCATCTACAAAAGTGAATCCAGGCTTGTATCCGATGTAGTCAAAAAGAACACAATAAATACCGCTGATACCTATTTCGACAGTATTAATATACTGATGATGAGCGGCGCCATGAGCAATCGAAGCGCCTTACAAAAGAAAATTCTGGCTATTCCGGATGTGACTGAAGCACGTATTATCCGTGGCGATTTGGTCAGCAACGTATACGGGCCAGGCACATCTGACGCTTCTATTGTTGACGATCTTGATCGTCGTGCAATGAACGGGGAGCATGTGATTGAGGAGATTGACGATGAAAAAGGGCACCGCCTGACTGTTGTCACACCGATGAAAGCGCTACCTGACTACAAAGGAACAAACTGCCTTCTTTGCCACCAAACGGACGAGGGCGCGATTCTTGGGGCGGTGCGTGTCACATACTCCTTTGAAAATCTGAATAATACTATTCGTGACAATCTAATCCGTGTTGCCAGCACAAAAATCGCCCTGTTCATTGTTGGCCTGCTTCTTATCAGCTTTCTCCTCAGTCGACTGGTTGTGCGCCCGATCAAGCAAATGGGTAACACAATCAATACTATCCGTGAGAATTCGGATCTCAAGCAGCGTATTGATATCAACTCCAGGGATGAGATCGGAGTTATGTCCGACTCGCTCAATACCATGCTGGCAGACTTTCATGCCAGCCTGACTCAGGTCAGTGATACAGTTCATCAACTGAGCGCCTCCAGTACTTCAATCAACAGCATTGCAGATATGACTAATAACGCTGTTAATAATCAGCAAATTCAGACCAGCTCTGTTGCATCGGCGATGGAGCAGATGGAAGCAGCGACACGCACTGTAGAGGGCAGTACAGAGAATACGGTTTCTGCCTCTGACTTTGCTCTTGAACAGAGCACAGAGGGCACAGTCATTACTGATCAAACTATCCAGGCAATTGAGGCCTTGAAGCAGAATATTGATAAAGCTCTAAGCGTCATTAACAAACTGGACGAGCAAAGCCAAAGTGTGGGCACGGTACTGGAAGTTATTCAGAAAATTGCCGAGCAGACCAACCTTCTGGCATTGAACGCAGCGATTGAAGCGGCTCGTGCAGGCGAGCAAGGTCGCGGCTTTGCCGTAGTAGCAGATGAGGTTCGCGCCCTAGCCAGCAAGACGCGAAACTCCACAGCAGAAATCAATACCATTATTGAAGAACTGCAACAGGGCGCACGTGACGCTGTAATGGTTATGGATGACGCACACAAGAGCGCAGAAACAGGTGTCATCAAAGTACAAGAAGCATCTGACGCACTCACTAGAATTGCTGAGGAAATTCGTGTTATCAATAATATGAATCATATGGTTTCCTCGTCTGTCAAAGAGCAGATAACAATGGCAAGCAGTGTTGAGAAAAGTGTTCATGAAATTACCCGGACCACAGAGTATACCTCCGAGCGTGCAGGCAAGCTGAATGATGTCGCCCATGAGCTCAATATGCTTGCGGGCCATTTAAAGAGTATGGTGCAGAAGTTTAAGCTGTAGTTGAAAAAATCAAATACACGGGTGCAATATCCGGACTATATCAAAAAAACCGTCCGTAATTCCCTGTGGTATTATTGAGCCACCTCAAATACGGAGCACGCATTTCTCATGCTGAAGCGAACCAAAATTGTTGCAACACTGGGCCCATCCACAGATCAACCAGGCGTTCTTGAACATATACTGCGTAACGGCGTTAATACTGTGCGCCTGAACTTTTCTCATGGCAGCGCCGACGATCACAAGCGCAGAGCAGAGGAAGTCAGGCAAACGGCACATAAGCTGGGTTTACCTATCGCGATACTGGGGGACCTTCAGGGCCCCAAGATCCGTATTGCACGTTTTAAGGAAGATCGCATTCAACTGGCACCCGGTGACCATTTTGCCCTGGATGCCGACATTGGCAACAATGACGGTGATCAAAACCAGGTAGGCATCGACTATAAAGCGCTGCCGGCTGACTCCTCGCCTGGCGATGTTCTGCTACTCGATGACGGTCGCATACAGCTTAAAGTCTTGCAAGTTCAAGGCAACCGTATCGCAACCGAAGTCATTATTGGCGGGGTGCTATCGAATAACAAAGGCATCAACCGTCAGGGAGGCGGCCTGTCCGCAGCCGCACTGACCGAAAAAGATCGCAGGGATATTACCGTTGCCGCAGAGATTGATATGGACTATATCGCTGTATCCTTCCCGCGCAGCGCTGCTGACCTGAAAGAAGCACGGGAACTATTACATGCAGCGGGTGCCAGGGCAGAAATTGTCGCCAAGGTTGAACGTGCTGAAACGGTTGCCAGTCATGAAGCTCTGGATGAAATCATCCTGGCATCCGATGGCATTATGGTTGCACGTGGTGATTTGGGGGTAGAGATTGGTGATGCTGAATTAATCGGCGTGCAGAAGTATATGATCCAACGCTCCCGTCAACTTAACCGCTTTGTCATCACTGCCACCCAGATGATGGAATCAATGATCGAGAACCCCATGCCAACCCGCGCCGAAGTGTTCGATGTGGCTAACGCCATTCTGGATGGTACTGACGCCGTAATGCTATCAGCAGAAACAGCGGCAGGAAAACACCCGGTTGAGGTTGTAAAATCGATGACCTCTATCTGTCAAGGTGCCGAGAAACATCAGCTATCTCGCCCTGCCCCGACAGAAATTTCACAAAAGCTGGAGCGGTTTGATGAAACCATCGCACGTTCTGCAATGTATACAGCGAACCACTTGACGGGCGTGAAGGCCATCATCTGCTTGACTGAATCCGGCTCCACCCCGCTATGGATGTCCCGCATTCGTTCAGGCCTGCCGATTTATGCCCTTACACGCAATAAACGTACGATGCGACGTACTGCACTGTATCGCGGGGTAGAGTCAATTTTCTTTGACTTCACACGTATAGATAAAGACAGCCTGAACACAGAAGTTCTGGCCAACCTTAAAGCCCGCAACCTGCTACAACCGGGTGACCTGGTGATTTTGACCCGTGGCGCGTCACTGGGAAAAGATGGGGGCACCAATTCCATGCAGGTTTTAACAGTCCAGTAACCCTCTCCCCCGGATAAAAATAAATACAGTCCGGGGGATGACTTCAGTACAACCGGAGTAAATTTTTGATTGCCCTGTTTCCATGCAGATATTTACCCAACGCTCTACTATAATGGGCGTCCTAAAACGAGTGATCTAAGGACTATCTTTTGTCTTCCACACTAGAGCAAAAGCTGAACTGGCTGAAAGCTGATGGCCATTCGCAACTATTGACCCGACTAAAACACGGACTCGAAAAAGAGGGCCTCCGGGTCGACACGCAGTGCAACCTTGCCCAAACACCTCATCCAAAGGCACTGGGCTCTGCCCTCACTCACAGCAATATCACGACAGATTACTCTGAGGCTTTGCTGGAGTTTATCACACCCGTTTTTGCGCAATCCTCTGAGGCACTGGACTTTCTCGCTGACCTGCACCGCTACACCTATCAGAAGCTGGATAACGAGCAGATCTGGCCAGCAAGCATGCCCTGCCGGCTGCCCAATGAGTCAGAAATTCCAATTGCCCGTTATGGCAGCTCTAATGTTGGCCAGATGAAATACATCTATCGCGTCGGGCTGGAACACCGCTATGGCAAGGTGATGCAGACGATTGCCGGCATCCATTACAATTTTTCTATGCCGGAAGAATTTTGGCCACTTTATCAGCAATATTCTGGCAATCGGCGTTCCCTGCAAGAATTTCGCTCCTCAGCCTATTTCAGCCTGATCCGTAATTTCCGTCGCTATTCCTGGTTGCTGATGTACCTGTTTGGCGCATCGCCTGCACTCTGCAGCTCTTTCCTCAAAGGCAAAGATCACAAGCTGGAGGAACTATCCCCTGGCACCCTGTATTTGCCTTATGCAACCTCTCTACGCATGAGTGATCTGGGGTATTCCAATAGCGCTCAAGCCAGTCTGAATATTTGCTTCAATCACCTGAGCACTTATGTAAGCTCCCTGGATCGAGCCATCCGTACGCCTTACGCGCCTTATAAAGAAATTGGGGTTAAGGTAGACGGAGAGTACCGTCAGTTAAACAGCAATATTCTGCAAATTGAAAATGAGTACTATAGCGATATCCGCCCGAAACGGGTGACGCAATCCGGTGAAAAGCCGATTCATGCGCTCATGGCCCGAGGCGTTGAATATATCGAGGTCCGCAATACAGATATCAATCCATTCCTGCCTTTGGGGATCGACCAGACACAGTCTGATTTTCTGGACTTGTTCCTGATTACCTGTCTGCTGATGGAAGAAAAAGAAATAAGCATTGAGGAATGCGATCAGATCAACGAAAACCACCACCGCGTTGTTACCCGTGGTCGCGAGCCGGGGCTCACCCTGGTCCATGATAACGAGGAGCAGCGACTTGCAGAGTGGGGTTTTGAGCTTTTAGCCGAGATAGGGAAAACAGCTGCATTGCTGGACAGCACTCTAGGCGTTAGCCGCTATGCAGACTCGGTAACGGCTCAGGCCGAAAAACTGGGGAACCCGGAGTTAACGCCTTCAGCACAGGTGCTGGCAGCGATGCGCGAAACCGGACTGGGATATAATGAATTTATTATGCAACAGGCAGAGGCGCACAAGCAGAGCTTGCTGGCAAAACCAATTTCATCAACAATGCTCGATGCACTGACCAAGCTGAGTCAAAGTTCTCTGGAAGAACAGGCCGAAATCGAAGCTCAAGATAACATTGATTTTGATGCCTACCTTGCCGAGTATATGGCAAATTAGGCAAGGCGTGCTGCCTGAACTTGTTCACAGGCTTCTTAGCCAGCCTCATATGATTTGATCCCGGCACAAGCCGGGGTTAGCACGAACAGGTAACATAGCACAAGCAAACTCCCACGCTTGCGGGAGTGGCAATGCTATTTCAGGCACTCACGATACGGGTTGGCTCTGTACAGCTTTTACTGCACGACAAAGCTGGTAAAAAAGAGATCCGAAACAAAACCTTCACCTTCCTCTTCAACCAGAATATTCTGAACCTTTTTTAGCGCTTTCTTCGCCAGTGCCTGCTGCATTTCAACTGTACCTACAGTTTCATCAGTCTGCGCACTTAGCAGGAAGACAATATCGTTGCGTATATGGGGCAGGTGATGATTCACCGAATGATGTGCAGCCTGGCTTGAAACTTGAATCGTCACTTCACATTTCAGAAAGCGGGTTTTACCGACACCGCCAAAATTAGTTACAAACGGCTTCAGCTCAATGTAGCTAACATAATCTTCCGCAGCCTGCTTCTCTTCGCTCCCTTCAGCCCAGGCCCACTGCATCGAAAAGACCATTAAAACTATTAAAAGTCGTTTAAACATTTCAAAGCCTCTGTTTTTCATCAATCACTGCAGTATAACGCGCTATCTGAGCCTCTGACAGAGCCCAGCAAAAAATTATCAGGCCCCACCAGCCTTCTCACGTTGCAAAAGAGATGATTTTTCAGGTTGATAGAGTTGCGCCCCTAATCAGCTTAGGAATATGATGTAAATAATAAGAGTGCGGCATTCGAGCCAGTGCTTAGGTAACGGCCATCAATGCAGATAAGGAGTGAGTCATGCTTGAGAAATGTAAAAATGCCAAAGAACGCTGGGGTGGCGTCAGTGAAATTATTGACTCCTGGCTTGAAGGACGGCAGGCATTGATCAGTCAATTTGTTCATTTGCCCGCTCATCATATTAATGACGAACTGAACGAAAAAGTACAAAGCTTTTGTCAGGTGCTGGTGGATTATCTTTCCTCAGGCCACTTTGAAGTTTATGAACAACTTCTTCTGGAAGGTGGCGACTTTAATGATGGCAGCCTCGAGGAAGGCCAATCATTACTTCCCAAAATTCAGGCGAGTACAGATATTGCGCTGGACTTTAATGATGATTTCTCCAGCCTACTGGATCCAACTGTGCAGCAGATACGGGAGTTTTCTGAACGCCTGTCGCAACTGGGTGAAGCACTGGAAGAGCGCTTCGCCTTGGAAGATCAAATGATCGCTGTTCTGCATACTTCGCATAAAGCGCTAATAGAGGAAGGGTAGACCGATGCGCCTGAGGCTAAGGGAATTACTATTAATCAGTAGTCTTTTTGGCCTGTTGGGTTGTAGTGGTGGTGATGATCCCGCCTTATGGAAAGAGTATGCCCTTGCCGGTGCATACTCGGCGTCAATTTCAGAGAAAGCAGGGTTCGTTTCTATTGGCTCCTATAATCACGGCGGCAGTTTATGGCGCACTCAGGGCCACGAACGACTGTTCAATTGGAACCATAAAGAAGGTGACCTCTCTATTATCGCGGCAACCGCATTCTCCCCGGAAGAAGACTACGCAGTAACCGCTAACCAACAGGATATCGTTCTGTGGGATGTGCGCACGGGTAAGCCGGAGTGGTTCTGGAATTCTCCAGCAGAAATCCTGCAAATGGATCTGGCACCCAGTGGTGATTTTGCCCTTCTTGGCCTGGCGGATCATACTGCGGTGTACTTTGACGTAAAAAACGGCGGAGTAAAACGCACATTCAGGCATGATGCCCGTGTGCGTAGCGTTGACCTTAGCCATGACGGAAAACTTGCGCTGACCGGCTCTGATGCCTACAAAGCCAAGCTATGGAGTGTAGAGACCGGCAAACTGCTTAAAGAAATCAGCTTTAGCAATGTCGTTGATACCGTTGCCATTTCGCCCAATAACCAACTGGCCTTCAGCGCGGGGAGCTTGGATAAGGCCGTAATTTGGGATCTGAATAGTGGCCAGGAACTTCATACCATCAGTAACCTGAAAAGCCTGGCCCAGAAACGCGTTAGCTACCTGAGCGCCCGCTTTTCTGCTGATAGTCGCCAATTACTAACCGGCACCGCAGCTGGCTTGGTTCAGTTATGGGATGTCAACAGCGGCAAGGAACTGCGCCGTTGGCGGATTCACAAGCGTGATCCATACGGCCCGGTTCATGCGGGTGTTTATGCTGTTGCCTTCGGCCAAGGCAAATATTACGCCATGGGTTCTAATGGCATTATGAATGAGCTGAAATAGGCGCAAAAAGTCACCGGGTACTTCCTTAACGCTCTTACCTTTCCTGGTTGCTCTGCAATGTGCCAATCAACAGCTACGTTGTTTAACCCGGACGTTGCACCAGTTGGCGAAATTTTCACGCAGAGATCGCTTGATTTGAGCGTGCTCGCGAACGTAAACGCTGCCGCAGCAACGTCGGAGTGAGCATGTGCGCTCACATCAAGGGAGATCAAGTGAAACAAAATGCACGGGTGCAGCATCCGGGTTAACTCTTCCCGCTTTCCTGCTCCGCAGCAACCCGCATCCGCAAAGCCTTCATCGCCGTGCAGTAACTGCTTTGCCTGATTCAGATCATGTCCATTAGCTGGCGTTGTTGTAAACGTATAAGCCAAACCGATTCGAGCTATGAAGCCAGGACGCTGAAAACTTTATGCTTACAGGGTTTGAATGATTACGAGCCCTATTCCTTATTTACCCAACAGCGCAGTCAATTCCCTGATATCACCATCATTGCGCATCAGGCGACGGAGCATTTTAGCAACCTTTTTCTCCTTCAAACCCAATGCGGCGTATATCTCTTCTGGCACGTCATCCAACGGCCCATCACTCAACCCTTGTTGTCGAAGAAGGCGGTTTGCCATATACAAAATCTGTACATACTGATCATGTTCTCCTTCATATTGGGTATTGTTCTGGTGGCGAATCGCCGTCGTAACGGGTTGCGGTAATTTCCAACTTTCCAGCAACCAGCTACCAATCTGCTCACGGGTAACACCCAGCACCTGCTTTTCAATGATATCAAGGGCGATATGAGGATTCGCTTCAAAATAGCGGGACAGCATACTAAAGTGCGGTGGAAACACGTGAGCCAGCACCAAATAACCAAAGTTGTGCAATAGCGCAGCCAAGTACACCAGCCCTGGCTGCGGCCTGTTATGACTCTCCGGCATCGCTTTGCATAGCTGCTCCGCAAAGCACGCATTATAAACGGCCTGTAGCCAGTAAGGTGTAGCTCCCCGCGGGCATTCTTTAGGTACTTTTAACATTCCGCCCATGGCAGTCGCCAGTGCCATATTAATTACAAGATCAAAGCCAAGCACCCTGATTACCGCATCTTTGATGGAACTGACGTGTCCAGGCGCTGCATAATAAGGCGATGCAGCCCAGCTCATAACCTGTGCCGACAGGCTTGGATCAAGACGCACAACAGGCACCAGATCGTTTACGCTGGCCTCCGGGTCAGAGCGCAGCTCAATTATTTTCTGCATGGTTGCGGAGAACGCAGGAAGCTCCAGCGTATCTTCCAGGCGTTGTCGAATCCTTAGCTCGGTGAAACGCTCAACTGCCCGGGTAATTTGGGCAATATCATCGCCTTCCTGCCGCCGAGAGATAACCTCTGCCACAGTACGGCTAAAGTTACAGAAAACACCTTTTTTCAATTGCCGCTGAACAACATTAAACGATAGCCCAGAATAAGGTTCGGTCAGCTGGATCTGTGCAAAATCGGCACATTCAGGTGCCAGTAGCAACGTTAAGGTCAATAACCTCGCCTGCCCCTCCGGGCATTGCAGTGCTTCTTGGCTAAAATAGCGCCGGGCATCCTCTCCTCTTACCGGCTGTAATTGACGCCCGGTTTTTTTCCAGATTGAGACCAGATCTAACAAAGAGTCTGCCGGCAGTAATGCCAAGGCTTTCGATTGTGCATCATGCAACAGAACCAACCGGAATAGAGGTACATCACCTTTCGCCTCTAACGCTCTTACACCAACAGACAAAATTTCTCTCCAATCCAGTCGTATTTATATAGAGAATAAATTATTCGCGCCAAATAGGGAAAGCAAAGTTCTTGGCCAGCTATGCCATTGCAATTTCACTGTTTAACCGCACACTGCCAGTTTCCCCATACCCACAACAAAAGAACAGAGGCGCAGAAGAAGATACATGGGAGGTGACGCTGCGAAGTGCTGCAACGCCCGGGTTAATTGTAGTCACGATTAATACGGTTAACGCTTTTCAAGCGCCGTAGTTTCTTAATAACCCTCGCCAGATGGACACGATCTTTTACCGTCACTTCCATATGTACGCTGGCAAGTTGCCCTTCATGTTCACTCATATCAATGACCATGACATCCGACCCCACACTTAACGCTGCGGTAGCCAGTTCCGCAATAATACCCCGGTGCGACTCCACTTCGATGCTCAAGTTAACACTGAATTCTTCTTCCAGGTTATCTGACCACTCCAGGTAAATACATTTCTCAGGGTCATCGCGTAGATAGCCGATATTAGGACAGTCCGTCTGATGAATCACCAAGCCTTTGCCGGTGCTGATATGACCAATGATCTTGTCACCCGGTATAGGCAAGCAGCATTTTGCATACTGTAACACCATACCCTCAGTCCCTTTGATAGACATCGGCTTTTGGTGCTGATGTCTGAAACTGCTCTCTTCGCCTGCAGCCTGGTTGTCTTCTACTGGACGCAGACGCCGAGCCACCACATAGGCCATACGATTACCTAGGCCGACATCTTCCAGCAGATCATCCAGCGTTTCCAATGCCGCCTCTTCCAGTAACTCGCTCAATTTAAACTGATCAACATCATTCAGCGTTGCACCATAATTCGCCAAGAACTGGTTTAGCAGGCGCCGCCCCAGCTCAATGGACTCATGACGTTGCAGGTTTTTCAGATAATGGCGAATGGCTGAACGCGCTTTGCCCGTAACGACAAAGTTGAGCCACGTCATATTCGGTTGTGCACTTGGCGTGGTTATTATCTCAACCATTTGGCCATTTTCTAACGGTTGTGACAAAGGCGCCAAGCGGCGATTAATACGGCAGGAAACGCAGGAATTACCAATATCAGTATGAACTGCATAGGCAAAATCGACCGCAGTTGCACCACTTGGCAACTCCAGAATTTTACCTAACGGCGTAAAGACATAAACCTCATCTGGAAAAAGATCAGTCTTGACGCTGTCGATAAACTCCATCGAGTTACCTGCCCGCTGATGCATTTCTAATAAGCCCTGAACCCACTTACGCGCACGCTTATAGCTACCTTGTGCGCTTTCCGACGGGTCGACTTCATCCTCATCCAGTTTATAGTGGCTATGCTCTGCTATGCCCTGGCTGGCAACCGCATCCATTTCATGGGTGCGAATTTGAACCTCGATGGTAATGTCGCGGGCACCGAACAAATCAGTATGCAAAGATTGATAACCATTGGCTTTCGGAATAGCGATATAGTCTTTGAAACGGCCATGTACCGGCTTATACAGATTATGCACCGCACCCAAGGTGCGATAACAGTCATCCACAGTATCGGTAACCACACGAAACGCAAACACATCCATGATTTCCGCAAAAGACTTACGCTGGGCACGCATCTTGGAATAGATACTATAAAGGTGCTTTTCACGACCCGTAACTTGACCACTCAAACCCTCTTTGCGCAGGCGTTTTTCAATCGTCTCCTGGATAGGGCTAATCACATCCTTACGCTGCCCCCTCGCCTGCACCACAGCACGACGAATATACTTGGCACGCATGGGGTAGTGGGCTTGAAACGCCAGATCTTCAAGTTCAACCTGAACATCGCGCATCCCCAAACGTGCCGCGATAGGCGCGTAGATATCGAGGGTTTCACGGGCAATGCGGCGCTGTTTATGCGGCGGCATCGCACCGAGCGTGCGCATATTGTGCAGACGATCGGCGAGTTTAACCAAAATGACGCGGATATCCTCCGCCATCGCCAGCACCATCTTCTGAAAGTTGTTGGCTTGCGCTTCGGCCTTTGTTTCAAATTCCAGATGGGTCAGTTTTGAAACCCCATCAACAATATCCGCAACGACCTTGCCAAACTGTGCCTCGATACCCTCGTAACTAACCTCAGTATCTTCGATAACATCATGCAGCATGGCAGCCATCAAGCTCTGGTGATCCATACGCAGATCGGCCAGAATACTTGCTGCTGCCAAAGGGTGTGTCACATAGGGCTCACCGCTTTTGCGTTTCTGCCCATCGTGAGCTTGTTCAGCGTAAAAATAGGAACGACGCACCTGCTGAATCTGTTGCGGATTCAGGTAATCACTTAATCGTTGTGATAGCGCATCAATGGTCGGCATTATCTCTCCGGTACAATGTTCAGTAAGACAGTTACAGGCGACGTTTTGGTCTACCCCTGATGATGCCGCAATCACAACAACAGGGAAAGGCCTTATTCAGGAATAATCACGAATACACAACCAATCAGGCATCCGTAACTCCTCACGTTCATGGCTGACTGTCAATCCAGGCAACCATCCTCGTTTTGAACACTGGAAAAATGCGGCAATCAATCGCTTGAATGGGGTAGGCAAACCTGAAGATGGCCAGGGGGGGGTATGCACTGTTACGGTTTGCAGCAATATCGAGATCGTGCAGAAAGCAAAACGCCCCGCTATATTGGCGAGGCGTTTTGGCTTAACCCGGTTTTGAACAATCAGTCTTGTTCAATCTCATCCAGCACATCACGGTCAATATGACCTTCAGCGATTTCACGCAGAGCAACAACAGTTGGTTTGTCGTTTTCCCACTCTACTTTTGGCTCTTTGCCGCCAGTTGCCAACTGACGTGCGCGCTTGGCTGCAACCATAACCAGTTGGAAACGGTTATCTACGTTTTCCAGGCAATCTTCAACTGTAACTCGTGCCATGGGTCGACCTCAGAAATTCGGTGTATTGAAAAGGCCAAGCAGTTTACCCTTTAACACCGCTTATGACAAGCACAGCAGCTTACGACAAAAGAGCGCCCAGTAATGCTTCGCAACGCTCTTGCTGCTGTTGGACTTTCGTGCGTTCAGCCAGAAAGATCGCATGCAGTTCCTGTAGAGCCTGATCGAAATCATCATTAATCACCAGGAAATCGTATTCGCCATAATGGCTCATTTCACTCTTCGCTGCAGACATGCGCAAGGCAATCACATCCTCACTGTCCTGGCCCCGATTATTAAGCCGCTCTGCCAGTGCCTCTCGCGAGGGGGGCAAAATAAAGATAGATAGACACTCAGGCATTAAACGCCTCACCTGCTGCGCACCTTGCCAATCAATCTCCAGAATCACATCCTTACCTTGATCTAATTGAGCTTCTACCCAGCGCTGGGAAGTACCGTACTTATTAGTGAATACTTCTGCAAACTCCAGGAAGCCTGCCTGTCCAATCATGTCATTGAACTGATCCATAGAAACAAAGTTATAGTCCACACCATCCACTTCGCCGGGTCGCATATCCCGAGTGGTATGTGAAACAGAGACAACTATGCCCTGATCTTGCTGCAGCAATGCTTTCACAAGACTGGTCTTACCTGCCCCGGACGGTGCAGAAACAACGTATAGAGTACCTTTTACCATGGTAACGCTCGGTTTTCAGCTGACTGTGTCAACGCATTATATGATAATTTCTACAGGTTAAGCAGTATAAACCTCACTTTAGCCGCTACAATGCCACTGGCCTGAAGGTTTCACCCAAGTAATCGCCAGTTAACGGAATGTTCGCGCCAATATCCTTTGCTTTGAGCGTGCTTGTGCACGTAAACGCTGCCGCAGCAGCGCCGGAGTGAATAGGTGTAAACCTTAGCCAAAACCAACGTGCCGACAGGACTCGTTCCTATCGTCCCTCGCCAGCTCACTCGGGGCTGGCACGCCCCTGAGCTGCAGGCGCCTGACCTTACCTGGCCAGCTGTTTGCTGATAAACACCGCCATCACATCCAGCACCGCGTCCGTTGCCTCAAGATGTGGAACATGACCGCAATCACTTATAAAACAGGGCTGTGCATGGCTGCCAATACCTGCACAGATATCAGTCACCTGTTCTGGAACCCCGTACTGATCCTGCTCCCCTTGGATGATTAAAGCAGGACACTCTATATCTTTTAACCAAGGACGAAAATCCATGTGCTTATGGCAACTCTCTCTGAGCCAGGTTTCCGACCAGGCCCGGAATAAAAGCTCGGTGCGCTCGCCGTGATAACGTGCCAGGCGTTCTGGCAGGTTGGTTGTATTATAGAGCTCAACCGCTTCGCGGATGCCCTGCAACGTCAGATGATCCGCATAAACATGGGCGGCCTCAGTAATCAATGCAACGACCCGGCCTTTCAGCGTGGCAGCACCAATCAAAGCGACAGTCCCACCATCACTGTGACCAATAAGAATTGCCTTCTCAATCCCGGCAGCATCAAGGGTTTCACCCAGCCGTTGCTCTCCTTCCGGAACCAGGTAGTCATCCGCTCTAGGCAGCGTTATAGGTGACGACTCACCATAGCCGAGCCGTTCATTAACAAAGACATTACAGCCGAGTTTCTCTGCCAACTGTTCAGGAAAGCGTTTCCACATACGGATATGACCCAGCGCCTCATGCAAAAAAACCAACGTCGGTTTGTCTGCACCTTGGGGGTGAATCCCGTGCATTGCATGGATCTGCTGTCCATCCGGTAACGTCAGCATCCGCTCTGTCCAGGTAATCGTCATTAATGCTTCTCCGAAACAGGAATAGAGTACGTCATAGTGGCATGGGCCACCGGCTCATCACTTCCAGCGGAGAGAATAAAAACCTCACCAACCCCTAAACGCTGACCCACTTTCAGCATTTTTGCTTTGGCCAAAACATCAGCATTGGCCGCCGGCTTACGCAGGAAGTTAATATTCAGATTTGCGGTCACGGCCAAGGGCACAGGGCCAATCCGGCTCAACAGCGCAGTATAAACAGCGACATCCGCCAGCCCCATCATTGCCGGGCCTGATACCGTTCCGCCCGGACGTAAATGCTGGTCATCAACAGGCAAGCGCATTGTTGAGGTTCCATCCCCCAGTTCAAGCAGCTCACCATACTGAGCACCCTGCGGAAAATGCCCCTGTAGGAATTGCTGCATTTGTGTAAAACTCATTTTCATAGACTGACCTTGACCTAGACATTACACCAGTACATTTTGTTTTTTCGCTTTAGCGCTGCCATACAGGCTTTTCTGCAATGATGGGCCGGGTACACACTATTATGGCACAGGCGGCACTGCAACCAAGCGGCGTTTGTTCACCCGCTGGAGCTTCTGGCTTCACATTCAAAGATTAAATTCTGCACTGGATACGACAGGTTATACGTTATTGGCAAGCAGGCACTTAGCCCCGGCAATCGGATAAAAACGCTTGCTCGAAAACCCAGCGACCTTAAGCCTTATAAACCGGGTTTTCGATGGTAGATACAGCTCAGAGATTATGAGCTGGAATCACTCTCGTCGCGAGCTTGATTTCGCAGAATAAAGCGCTGAATTTTACCACTTGGTGTTTTCGGCAACTCCTGCATAAACTCAATTTCACGGGGGAAGGCATGGGTAGACAGACGATCACGAACCAGTTGCTTCAGCTCATCTTTCAGCTCATCCGTTGGATCGAATTCACGCTTGATCACAACATATGCCTTGATGATCGAACCACGCTTGGGATCTGGCTTACCGATAACACCGGACTCTGCGACCGCCTCGTGCTCAAGCAACGTGCTCTCAACATCCGCCGGCCCAACGCGGTACCCCGCTGTTGTGATGATATCGTCATCACGGCCTGTGAATGAGTAGCTGCCATCACCGTGGCTCATTACCACATCACCGGTCAGGTAATATTTGCCATGGAACGGATTCTTCTCTTGCCAGGTGTAGCCCTGGAAGAAGAACAATGGTGAGTTATCCACATCAACCGCCAACTGGCCTGTTTCGCCTTCAGTAATTTCGTTGTAATCGCTATCCAGCGCCACAACGCGATGGCCCGGCATTGAGAATCCCATAGAGCCAACACGCACCACATCCTGCTTCAGATCATGGTGGTTACATGCAGTCATCCCCGTTTCGGTCTGACCGTAGTGATCCATGACCGGGCAGCCCAAACGCTTTTCAACCCAACTGATCACTTCAGGGTTCAGCGGCTCACCCGCACTGCTCGCCACACGCAGATCAAACTTGTCATCCGCAGCCAGCACATCATCATTTGCCATTAGCATACGATAAGCCGTTGGCGCCGCAGCCAGGTTCGTGATGTGGTATTTACGCAGCATGTCGTACGTTGTCTCTGGCGTAAATGCCGCTTCACAGAAGTGCGTTGTATTACCCAGCAGTAGCGGGCCAACCACTGCATAGTACAGGCCATAAGCCCAACCGGGATCGGCTACGTTCCAGAATGTATCTTCCGGGCGCAAACCAATCGCAAAACGCATATACACATAGAAAGAAAGGATCGCACGGCTTGGCACCGCAACACCTTTCGATTTACCGACCGTGCCCGAAGTAAACATTTGCAGGAACGGGTCATCTTTGCCCACTTTCACCGGAGTAAAGTCAGTAGATAGCGCATCAACTTCTGCCGAGAAATCACGGTCCGATGCATATTTGGCATCAGCAGCATCACGATTGACAGTCAGAATCGGCGGGCAGCCGGTAACATCGTCCAGTTTATGGCGGTTAGCTGGATCCGTGACCACCAGTTTGGTCGCGGCTTGCTGAACACGGTATTCAATCGCCCCCGAGCCAAACGCTGTGAATAACGGCTGATAAACCGCACCGACACGCAGGGTACCCATGATAACGACCATCAGCTCGGGTGTACGTGGTAGCAGGGCAGCAACCCGATCGCCTTTACCGATGCCCTGAGACTCAAGGAAATTAGCGAACTGCGCCGCCTTATGCTTAAGCTCTACAAAAGTCAGTTGTGAGGCCGGACGCTCCGCCCCTTCATATTTCAGGGCGACACGATCACCCTTCGCCCATTTATCTACGACCTCTTCACAAACGTTAAAACCATCCTTCAGATTGCCGATCATTAGTTCTTCAATCATGGACGGATCAAACTTATCGTAATAGCTCTGATAGTTTTCCGTAGTCATTTTGCTTCTCTCATTATTCTATTTGTTATTCTTTAAAATCAGCAGCGGCCCGACTTGAAAAGACACTTAGCCGAACAGCCCCAATTGCCGAAAACTCTCTAACTCTTCATTACTCAGCCCAGCACGCGCTAACACCGTGTCCGTATTTTGACCCCGTAAGGGTGCCGTTTCAGGCAAGACCGGTTTCTGGTTGTTAAAGCGAATCGCCGGTGCGATCTGGCGCTCACCCGTTGCGCTCATCAGCAGCATATCACGACTGGTAAAAAGCTCATGCTCTGCTGCTTCCGTTACACTCAAAACGGGTTCAACGCAGGCATCCACACGGGCAAATATTTCCTTCCACTCGGCTTGGTCTTTGCTACTAAAAATCGCCTGTAAGCGATTTTTCAAAGCCAGATCATCCAGATCTGACAGTGCTGTTGCGTCCAGCGTTTCCAGCAATCGCCGTTTAAACTGCGGCTCCAGACTGCCAACCGCCATATAACGCTGATCTTTGGTCTGGTAATAGTCATAGAACCCACCACCATTCAGGAAGTGTGTTTCGTAAGACTCCTCAACGCCACCATTCAATGCACCTGGCGCCATCAAAGCCTGCAAGGCCATGCTGTTATCTGCCATGGATATATCGATAAAGGCTCCTTCACCGCTGCGATCCCGCTGCACCACAGCGGCAAGAATACCGATTACCGCTGGATGTGACCCCGCTGCAATATCAGCCACCTGAACCCCTAACGGCGAAGCTCCCTGAGCCGCACGCCCCATATGGCTGGCGCAACCGGATAGCGCCAGAAAATTAAGATCGTGCCCCGCTTTATCAGCATATGCACCCGTCTGACCATAACCGGTAACAGAACAGTAAATAAGCCCGGGCTTGATTGCCTTCAGGGCCTCATAACCCAATCCCAGCCTATCCATCACCCCAGGCCGGAATTGCTCAATCACAATATCGAACTCCTCCAGCAATGTGTGGATCACCGCCTTGGCTTGCGGGTTTTTCAAGTCCAGCGTAATTGATTGCTTACCCCGGTTCAGATAACGAAATGCCGCAGACTGCCCATCAATTTGTGGCTGCATGCTGCGGACAATGTCTTCCCTGTCCGGTGATTCAACCCGTACGACTTCTGCCCCCAGATCCGCCAACAACATCGTTGCATACGGCCCTGGCAGCAGGGTCGAAAAGTCGAGTATTTTAAGTCCTGAAAGAGGCTGCATGATTAGCTGTACCGGCTTAGAATGTCGCGGGCGATAACCAGACGCTGTACTTCACTGGTTCCCTCGTAAATAGAAGTGATGCGAACATCACGCGCATAACGTTCCAACGGGTATTCCTGCATATAGCCATAACCGCCCATTAATTGCAGGGCGCTGTAACAAGCCTGATTCGCTTTTTCGCTGGCAAAAACCTTCGCCATAGATGCTTCTTTCGCAAAAGGTAAACCGCGCTCCTTAAGGTCAGCAGCACTCATCAGCAATAAACGAGCGGCTTCCAATTCGGTATATCGATCAGCAATCGTCCATTGCAATCCCTGGAAGTCAGAAAGGGGCCGACCAAACTGCTGACGCTCGGTTGTATAAGCGGTGGCGTAATCCATAGCGGCCAGACCAACACCCAGTGCTAAAGAACCGATACCAATACGCCCACCAGCAAGTTCGGCTACCGCCAGACGGAAACCGTCATTTAATTTGCCAAGGATTGCTGATTCCGGCACTTCAACATTTTCAAAGTGGACTTCGTTGGTTGCAGAACCATGCTGGCCCATCTTCTTCTCGGCAGGGCCAACAGTGATACCCGGTGTATTCGCTTCAACCAGGAAGCATGTGATCCCTTTACCTTTTCTCACATCAGGATCAGTCACAGCCCAAACCACATAAACACCCGCAAACTCGGCGCTGGTGATCCACTGTTTGGTGCCGTTAATAGCGTAACCGTTATCCGTTTTAACCGCCTGCGTGCGCATAGATGCAGGGTCAGAACCTGCACCCGATTCCGTCAGGCAGAAACTGCCCGCTGCATATTCACCACTGCAAATCAGCGGTAAATACTTATTTTTCTGTTCTTCATTGCCCATCGCCTGAATCACTTCAGCCACCATATTAGTGACCGACATTGTTACCGCAGTCGATGCACAGGCACGGGCAATTTCAGTCATTGCTAGGCTGAAAGAAACAGCACCCGCTTCGGTGCCACCATATTCACCCTGAATATTCAGCCCCATAAAGCCCAGCTCAGCGAGCTTTTTACAATTGGCCAGCAGAATGGATTTATCTTTGGTCTGGTCCAGTTTTTCTGCGACAGGAGCCAGTTCTGTTTCAGCAAAACGCTTCGCCGTATCCTGAATAAGTTGTTGTTCTTCTGTAAGTGAAAGATCCATAAGGGTTTCCATGTAAGGGTTTACCCTAGTCTATACCTTAAATTTCACCCACCGTAAAGCTTTAACCCGGATGTTGCATAAGCGTATTTCGCAATGATAAACGGGGGTCACACCTACCGCCGTTTATTCAACCACGCTTCAAACACGAATAAGAATCGTTAATTATCTTGTGACATATTTGTCACAGCAAGCAGCCCTCATTCCACCCAAAAACCGTCCAAAAAACCAGAAAAATCTTTTTAAAACAAAAAGAAAGCATTAAATAAGAATATTCTAATATCTGGCGCATTTTATGCATTATTTTTAAAGATAATATAAACAATATACTAGAGAAGGATATTTTTTATGGGTGATTTTAGCAGGAGAAGTTTTCTCAAGCTCGGAGCTGCAGCAGGGGTCTCTGCCGCTACTCCATTAACGCTCAACGCAGCGGAGACGGAAAAAATAAAAAGCAAGGCGCATATTGTCATTGCAGGTGCCGGCGCTGCTGGCTTGGCCACGGCAAACCGCTTGGCAAGCCAATTGGACGGAGCAAAGATCACAATTATTGATAACCATAAAAAACACTTCTACCAGCCAGGCTTCACTCTGGTCGCAGCAGGCATTAAGGACGTTGCTTATCCCGTGTCTGATACCAGCCGCTATCTACCCGATGGAGTTGATTGGATTGAAGAAGCCGTTGCAGAGTTTGATCCCGAAGGCAACAAACTGGTCACCACAAGCGGCAAAGGCGTGTCTTATGATTACCTGGTTGTCACCACCGGGATGAAGCTAGATTACGATGCAATTGAAGGCATGGATGTTTCCCGCATTGGCCAGGACGGTCTCGGCAGCCATTACCTTGGCCCTGAAGCCGCAGCCAAAACCTGGACAGCCATGGCAAAATTCTCTGAAGAAGGCGGCCAAGGCATATTCTTACGTCCTGCCACCGAAATGAAATGCGCAGGCGCTCCATTAAAATTCACTTTCCTGACTGAGCATAACCTGCGCCGCAACGGCACCCGCAGCAAAGCAAACTTGCTTTATGCCGCTCACAGCAAAAGCCTATTCAGTGTGCCAATTGTCCACGAAAAAGTACGCATGCTGTACAAAGATCGCGGCATTGATACCGTTTATAACCATGTTCTGCGTAAAGTTGATCTTGATCGCAAAATCGCCACATTTGATACACCCAATGGCAGTGCCGATATCGACTATGACTTCCTCAATGTAATCCCACCTATGCGTGCACCTGATGCAGTTCGCTATAGCCCGCTGGCATGGCGCACCGGCAAATTTGCCCGTGACGGCTGGACAGAGGTCAATAAACACAACCTGCAACATAAAGTTTTCCCTAATGTGTGGTGTGTTGGTGACATTGCAGGCGTACCTAAAGGCAAGACTGCTGCCAGTGTAAAATGGCAGGTACCTGTTGCAGTAGATCACATTCTTTCGGCCATTCAGGACAAAGAAGCCACCAGCGTGTATAACGGCTATACATCCTGTCCTCTGCTGACCCAATATGGTCGCGCAATGCTGGTTGAGTTTGATTATAACAACGACTTGACTCCATCCTTCCCTGGCGTAATTGCACCGCTTGAAGAGCTGTGGATCACATGGGTCATGAAAACCATGGCATTGAAACCAACGTATGTTTCCATGCTTCGCGGCTTGGCTTAATTAGGGAGGAAGTACAAAATGAATGAACTCGATCTATACACTTTTTACGTTGTACTCTACGAGATGATGGGAATCTTATTATGGATTCTGGTTGCCTTGGCCCTACTCGCCGTAGGCGGCTTTTTCTATGTATTTGTACGCGAGGGCAAGCTACAAAGCAGACGCCTGATCGTCTCTGAAATTTTAGGAGTGCTGGGCGGCTTTGTTGCACTGTTTATCATGGCAAAAGTAACCATTTCAGGCTTTACCGATGCCGGTGGCCCAGTTGACTGGTTATTAATCGGTCTTATCTGGGGTGGCGGCCTCGTCGGGGTAACACTTTTATCCTACGCTATTATGGGCTTTCTGAATATGTTATCCGACTCACCAGCAAACGCTAGGTAATCCGGTAACATCAGGAAATTTGAGCACAAGCCCTGCGTTCTTCACAAGAAACACGGGGCATGCTCACAGGTTTCTTGAAGTATCGCTAACGGTAGCCTTACGGGCTACCGTTTTGCTTCGACGCTCATCGCCTGATCGAACCACCCGCTAAGGCATACTGTCCAGCAAACCCAATTTACCTGCAAACCCCCTTGGTTCTAATATTTTTCAGGAACGAACGGACAAAAATGTCAAAATCGAAAGTCAAATTTGACACAAAAGTCCAAAGACTGGGTAAAAAAACCAAAAATACAAAAAAAAATTCTTTTAATTCAATTAGTTGAAAATTAATTTAAATGTGGCATACTTCATGCTTTATATGAAAAATAGCTAATTTAACACCTATTAATTAAGCAGCTGATTCAGGCTGCCAGAGTTAAGGGATTTATCATGGTATCTGAAACTGTTGTGGAACTCTCCCGGTGGCAATTTGCGCTCACTGCGATGTACCACTTTCTATTTGTCCCATTAACACTGGGACTTTCTTTCCTGCTGGCCATCATGGAATCTGCTTATGTGATGACTAACAAGCAGGTATACAAAGATATGACCCGCTTCTGGGGTAAGCTCTTTGGTATCAACTTCGCCCTCGGTGTAACAACCGGCCTGACAATGGAGTTTCAGTTCGGTACTAACTGGGCTTATTACTCCCATTATGTTGGCGATATATTTGGCGCACCGCTGGCCATTGAAGGCCTGATGGCATTCTTCCTTGAATCCACCTTTATCGGCCTGTTCTTCTTTGGCTGGGATCGCCTGAGCAAAGTTCAGCACCTCACCGTGACTTGGCTGGTTGCAATCGGCTCCAACTTCTCTGCCCTGTGGATTCTGATTGCTAATGGCTGGATGCAGAACCCGGTCGGCGCATACTTCAACTTTGAAACCATGCGCATGGAGATGGACAGCTTTGCCGAGGTAATCTTAAACCCGGTTGCCCAAGTGAAATTTGTTCATACAGTCTCTGCAGGCTATGTAACAGGAGCTATATTTGTACTCGCAGTCAGCTCGTTCTACATGCTGAAGGGCAAAGACATTGGCTTTGCTCGTCGCTCTTTTGCGATCGCTTCTGCTTTCGGTCTGGCGTCTGTCATTTCCGTTATTCTCCTTGGCGACGAAAGTGGCTATGAGGTAGGTGATGTACAAAAGGTTAAATTGGCGACAATGGAAGCTGAGTGGGAGACCCACCCTGCTCCAGCACCTTTTACCCTGGCCGGCCTACCTAACCAGGAGACTCAGGAAACTGATTTTGCAATCAAAATCCCTTATGCATTAGGCTTGATTGCGACCCGTTCTCTCGATGAAGAGGTAATGGGCATCAAAGATCTGGTTGCCCGTGCTGAAGTCCGTATTCGTAACGGTATGACTGCTTACGGCCTACTGATGAAGCTCCGTAACGGTGAAGACACGCCTGAAAACCGGACTGCCTTTACAGCGGTGAGTGACGATCTTGGCTACGGCCTGCTCTTGTTATGGTCGCTTGTGGCTTCACTATGCTATTGCTCTTTGCGCTTGCTTTTTACTACACAGCGAAACGCCAAGAGCACCAGAAGAAATGGTTGCTCAGATTTGCTTTGCTAAGCCTTCCTCTGCCCTGGATATCCAGCGAAATGGGATGGTTCGTAGCCGAGTTTGGCCGTCAGCCTTGGGCAATTGGTGAGATTCTGCCAACCTACGTTGCCACCTCACATCTGTCAGAAACGGACTTGTGGATGAGTATCTTCGGCTTCATAGGCCTGTACACCATCTTCTTGGTTATCGAAATCTTCCTGATGGTGAAATACATCCGCAAAGGCCCCAGCGCTTTGGGTACCGGTCGTTATGACAACGAAAGCGGCGATGTAACTGATGAACATACAGGAGCAATGAAGCATGTTTGATTATGAAATACTCCGTCTCGTCTGGTGGCTATTAGTCGGTGTGCTATTGATTGGTTTTGCCATAACTGATGGTTTTGATATGGGCGCTGCCATACTGCTGCCTTTTTTAGGCAAGACAGACACTGAGCGCCGTGTCATTATCAACACGGTTGGCCCACACTGGGATGGTAACCAGGTATGGTTTATCACCGCAGGGGGTGCGATTTTTGCAGCTTGGCCGCTGGTTTATGCAACCGCATTCTCCGGATTCTACTGGGCAATGTTACTTGTCTTGTTTGCCTTGTTCTTCCGCCCAATTGGCTTCGAATACCGCAGCAAGATGGATTGCCCTCGCTGGCGTAACGGTTGGGACTGGGGCTTGTGCCTGGGTTCCTTTGTTCCGGCGCTGGTATTTGGCGTAGCCTTTGGCAACCTATTTTTGGGCGTACCTTTCTCATTCGATGAGCTGACACGTCCAACGTACACCGGTTCGTTCTGGGCATTATTAAATCCATTTGCGCTGGTATGCGGTTTAGCCAGTGTTGTCATGCTGGCACTACACGGTGCGGTATGGTTGCAGATGCGTGCAGGCGGTGACATAGAAAGCCGAGCCCAGAGCTACGCAAGCAAGCTGGGACCTGTCCTATCGATATTGATGCTGGTCGCTGGCGCGGCGATGCTCTTCCTGATTCAGGGCTATGAGATCACTTCAACTATCGTCACTGACGCAAGCTCTAACCCTCTTGACAAAACTGTCGCTCGTACTGATGACTGGTTCGCCAATTTTGCGCAACTGCCAGCATTGTGGCTGCTCGCTGCAAGTACTCTGGTGCTGCCTCTACTGGTCAGTATGTTGGCCAAAGCCGGCAAAGCTGGCTGGGGGTTTGTGGTTAGCTCACTGAGCATTGCTGCGATAATCCTACTGGCGGGTTCTACTCTATTCCCGTTTGTGATGCCTTCTTCATCTGACCTAGCCAGCAGTTTGACCCTGTGGGATGCCACATCCAGCAAGATGACATTGGAAATCATGCTCTGGGTGGCAGTGTTCTTCGTTCCGATTATTCTCAGCTACACTATTTGGGGCTATTATAAAATGTGGCGCCGAATTGAGCCTGAATTTATTGAACAGAACAGCGTATCTAACTATTAAGGAGAAAAACAATGTGGTATTTCGCCTGGATTCTTGGGGTATTGCTGGCCTGCAGCTTCGGCATCATCAATGCGATGTGGCTGGAAAATGATTTCCAAGATGAGGAAAAATAGAATTTATGCGTAATTGACGCGTATAAGTTTGCTTTTTACCTAGCACTCTTTTAAGGGGGAATTTATTCCCCCTTTATTTATTCCTTTTCAGCACTTATTTTGCGATACAGCGTCCGCAGACTACAGCCGGCAACCTTAGCCACAAGAGACTTGTCAGTATGATAGTCCAACAATTGCTTAACATAGTCTTTTTCAAGATTGGCAAGGCTGTAACGACTCTTCACCAGCGTAAGCAAGGCTTGTTCCTGTACAGATCCCATTTGCTCAGAACCCGGACTCATATTCAAAGCCTGTTGCACAACACTGGCACCAATAACATGGCCGTTACGCAAAATAACTGCGCGCTCCAACACGTTTTTAAGCTCCCTGATATTGCCCTGAAATGTTTGCCGAGCCAGTATATCCAGGGCCTCGCTGGAGAGGCTGAGAGGTATCGATCCATCAATGCGCAACAGGATGCTTTCCACCAGCAGCGGCAGATCTTCAATCCGCTCTGCAAGCGTCGGCAGTTGAATAGGGAAGGTGCTGATACGATGATACAGGTCTTCCCTGAACTTGCCCTGCTCCACCAGCTCTGGCAAATGCTTATGCGTTGCGCAGATCAAACGAAAATCAGCTTCAGAAGGTTCATTTTCACCAACCGGGCGATAAGTACGGGTTTCGATAAGGCGCAACAGCTTAACCTGCAAATGCAGGGGAATATCTCCCACTTCATCAAGAAACAACGTCCCCCCGTGGGCAGAGCTCACCAAACCTTTACGGTTATGCGTAGCACCGGTAAAAGCGCCTTTTACATGCCCGAACAACTCGCTTTCAAAAAGAGAGTCCGTCAGCCCCGAACATTCAACGGTGACAAAAGGCTTGTGAGCGCGCGAGCTGACCGAGTGAACAGCCTGGGCCGCCAGCTCCTTGCCACTACCCGAGGCCCCGGTAAGCAGAACACTTGCCCCCGTTTTGCCAACGCGCTGAATCAAATCAACCATCCGATTGAACGCCGGGCTTCGTCCAATCATCTTATTGGCAATAGGCTCAGCACTCACCTCTCGAATCGGCTTCATCACCTCAATGAAATAGCGCCGATTCATATGATCCATAATGGGCGTTGTTTCTATACCCATATGCTCTTTACCCTGAGCGGTATTATGAATATGCAACAGGCTCGAAGGCATACCCGAATCCTTGGCCGATTGCATAGGACAAGCCTCCCCCTCCTTGTCACAAGGCCCCTTATACCCGTGGGAGAGCTCGTAGCATTTAGCATTAGGCTCTACCTTTTCGATAGCAAAACGATGGTTGTAAAGCTGATTGGTCGCGACTACGTTATAATTGTCGTCTACAAGTACAGCGGGATCTGGATAGCTTTCCAGAACATTGCTCATCGACTTGAGCCAGTTTTTATTGCCCATGGTGTACAGCCTGTTTCAACATGAATTTTTGCCAATAATGACAAAAAGCTTGTCATTCAGCCAGTAGTGGTCAGAGAATTATAATGTCCGAAGGAATTAATCAAGCATCCGCAGCAACGGTTCTGAATGAGCTAAGCCGCATGACTCGTACTGAAAATACAGTTTCAGTGCTGCTGGGTATCTTACAGGTCTGCATGACAGTCCTGTTTGCTTACCAGGTTGCCCACATACTACAACTGACATTGATGCAACCGACACCCGCTCAAATCGCCCTTGACGATTGGGTATTGCTCAGCGCCAGCCTGATCTGCAAAGTACTGGCAGGGTATGTTCAATCACTCATCGGCAATAAGGCCAGCCTGATCATCAGGCACCAGTTCCGACGACAAGTACTGCAACATTGTGCACGGCTTAATGTCTCTCTGTTTCCTGGTTTCAGCGTATCCGAGTTAAGCAACTTGCTAACCGCAGAAATCAATCACCTCAGGGAATATTTCTCCGACTTTGTCGCCCAGAAATACCTCGCAGTGCTTATGCCGATCGGCGTTCTCATTGCCTCTGCCCAAGTGAACTGGCTGGTGCCTGTAATTTTGGCGCTGACGGCGCCACTCATTCCGTTGTTTATGATTCTATTGGGCAAAAAAACCGCAGCGGCCAGCCGGGATAATCTGGTTCAACTGAACCGTCTGGGCAGCCTGCTGTCCGACCGAATCAAACACCTGACCTGCTTGCAACTGGCAGGAACAACGCATCAGGAAGCCGACAAGATATTTCAACAATCTGAGCAGTTCCGCATGTCGACGATGAAAGTACTCAGACTGGCCTTCCTCTCGGGTACCCTATTGGAATTCTTTAGCGCGGTTAGTGTTGCACTGGTCGCCGTTTATCTGGGGCTATTCTTTCTCGGCAAGTATGACCTAGGCGATCTGTCTGGAGAGCTTTCGCTTTTTGACGGCGTCTTTCTTCTGATCCTGGCGCCGGAGTTTTATCTGCCCTTACGTAAACTCGGGTCACTATATCACGCCAAAGCGGATGCCACCGCCGTGGCTGAGCACTACCTAAAACTGAAGCAACTCAGTGAGGACTTCCCCCCGGAAGGACCCCAGGCAGAGAAACAAGAGATTGAGCTGCAGACCCTCAGCGCAAGTAACCTGCAAGCAGGCCCGCCCGAGAAGCCATTGCATCAACCTTTGAGTTTCAACCTGAATGCCGGCGATAAACTGTTGCTAAACGGGGTATCCGGAGCAGGTAAAACCACCCTGCTGGACACCTTGGCCGGGCTTAGGCCGGTATATCATGGCAGCCTATTGCTGAATGGTGCGCAGCGTAACCTGTTTCAGCGCAAAGACTGGTATCAGGTAATTGGCTATATGCCCCAGAAAGCCGAAATTATGCACACCAGCATCCGGGAAAACCTCTGCCTGGGCAGAACCTTCACGGATGAAGCCTTGTATCACGCACTTGAGCAAGCACGGGCAGCAAAGCTGGTACGCGATCTGCCCGGTGGACTGGATTATCAGGTCAGTGATGGCGGTGGGTATTTGTCAGGCGGTCAGGCCCAACGTTTGGCGCTGGCACGCGTTTTCCTGCACAAGCCCGGCCTGCTTTTACTGGACGAGCCTACTGCCAATCTGGATGCCGAAACAGCGAGTGAATTTATGCACAGCCTAGAGCAATACTGTCAAGCAGGCGGCATGATAATCATGGCCAGCCACCGCCCAGCGGAAAAAGCCTTTTTCACCCAAATCATTAATATCAAAGAGGTGGAACAGTAGTATGCGCTCACTTCAAAAACAATACTTCCAATTACTCATCCAGCAAAAAGGAATTGCCTTACTGGGAGTAGGGCTGGCTATTATCACCGCATTTTCCGGCGTTGCACTGCTGGCCGTATCAGGCTGGTTTATCACCGCAGCCGCCTTAGCGGGCTTAAGCTTGGTGACTGCTCACAGCTTTAATTTTTTTACCCCAGGCGCACTGGTCAGAGGGCTATCCATGAGCCGTACTGCAGGCCGTTATGGAGAACGCCTGGCCAGTCATGAAGCAACTTTCCGTATTATTTCCCGACTCAGAACCCGGTTGTTCCGCCAAATCGCACAACAAAACTGGACCGAGTCCCCCCTGAATCAGCACGCCTCTTCCAGCAAGCTGCTACAGGATATCCAGCATATTGAATCAATCTACCTGTCAGCCGCTGTCCCTGCGTTGGTTGCGCTTGCCACAGCCTTGGCATTTCTATTCAGCCTATTCCTGATCCTGCCACCGTTGGTATTCACAGCGCTGCCTTTCCTGTTTCTGACTCTGGTCGTTGTCCCCGTGCTATACAGCACCCAGGTCACTCATATAGAAGAAAAGCTACAACAGTCCCACAGTAATAACTGGCTGGCGGCCAGCAAAGTCTTTACCGCAACCCGTACCCTGACCCTATTCCAGCAGTTCAACCATGCAAGCCAGGACCTACTGCAACAGAGCCAGAAAACTGATCAAGTTGAAGGGCGTAACCTGCAGCGCCAAAAACTGAGTCTGATTTTGGCACAAATCAGCGGTATCGCTATGACAATCGCTCTGTTTGCACAGGCTGTTTCTAGCTATGGCGAACAACAAATAGGCGGCGCCTACCTGTTTATGGTGTTGCTGCTTGCACTGGGTAGCAGTGAAATATTTCTTGCTAACTCCCCCGCGATTGCGCATTTTTCTCTGGGCATGAAAGCACTGCGCCGCCTGGAGGAAACCCTGCAACAGCAACCCGCCTCAACTTGCACTGCGCATACTTTTATAGCCTCTGATCACCCGGCTTTAGAGCTATCTGATATCAGCTATCACTATCCTGAGCGAACCCGTGCCGGAATTGACAATTTGTCATTCAGCCACGAAGGGGCAGGCTGGGTCTGGATCACAGGTGCCAGTGGCTGCGGTAAAAGCACATTACTGCATTTGATTAATCAACAACTGCTACCACAGAAAGGCTCGATTGAATTACGGGGTATTCAGCAACACCGCATCGGTTTAATGCCGCAACAGATTGATTTGTTACGTGCCAGCCTGAAAGATAACCTGTGCCTGCATCAGCCACACAGTGACAGCGAAATATTGGCTGCACTTGATATTGTAGAGCTGAAACAGTGGGCACAAAGCCTGCCCGAACAATTAAATACCTGGATCGGTGATGGCGAATGGCAACCTTCAGGTGGAGAGGCAAGAAGACTCGGCCTTGCCCGATTAATTTTGCAAAACCCTGACCTCGTACTGCTGGATGAGCCTATGGCCGGGCTGGATAGCGAGCTGGCGCAGAGAATTATCAACCGCCTGAAAACAAACTGGCGGGACAAGCTGGTTCTGGCTAACACGCACAGTACTGAATTTATCAGTCAGGATGATCGGCAGTTCGGGTTAGCATCACATATAAATCACTGATATCCGCCGATTAGCGTTTTTTCAACCAAGGCTCACCTCAAGCGCAGAACGCCATCATGACGGATGAAGAGCGGTGACCGAGCCTGTCAAGGGCTCGGCATAACCCTGGTGCAACATCCGGGCTAACTACTGTTCCAGTTGCAGTCGGTCCAGCTTCTGTTGCTCCCAGTGCAGCTCCCGGCTCAATTGATGATACTCCGCGCGATTTTCTGGTTTCATCTGCTCATAGTGACGTAATTCTTTAAGTAGCCGCTGACGTTCCGCTTCTGCTATGCCATCTGCAACCAGCTTCCTCTCTGTTTGCGTAATCTTTTCAGCTAAGCCTTCCTCGTCACGCTGCAGCTCTCTCAGTTCCCTCTCTAATCGTTTAACCTTCTGCTCCTGCAGATAAAAAGCCCGTCCCTTGTTATATGTCACTAAAAAAGCAGCTTCATCTTCTTTTGGGCAAACATAATTGTAGCTCGCTCCACTACCCCCTGGCGGTAGCCATTGTCAGGCTTGCAATAAATTTTTAACCCTTGCTCACGCCCTCTTATATAGTCATCCAGATCCAGTTTAATCTGATAGGCTGAGCACGCTTCCTGATGCCCGGACACATGGGATTCCACCTGCCCCTGTATTCCATCCCTATATCCGATGCCATACCAATCGCCAGTAACACATTCTTCACGGCTCAGGCTGGCACAGCCACTACCAGCCAGAACTAACAGACAAATAAACAGCTTGCGCATGGCTCTCTACACTCCATATGGATACGCGTTATGTGAAGGGGTAGCGCCCCCTTCATGCAAACACTTTACACCTATAACCTGTGTGTTGTTAATGGCACAACTCACAAAACTACCCATATTCTGTATTCGCTCGTTGGATAGCTATTCAGCCGCCAATAACTTCAATAAATTATCGAAAACACGCCGCTCAACAGCGCCTCTTTAACGCTACGGCCGGGATTGCAAAGTAGCAGTTTTGCAAGGCATTATCGAGCCATTTCCAACGTCACCACAGTAATTGAATACCGTAGTACCCCTTACTTGGGTTTTATCCGCATAATAGGCTCACCTGTAGTAGTTCAGACTTGATCTGAACTACTACAGCTCTCACCGTATCTATTTTACTATGCACTGATGAGTTCTACATGAGCCAAGCATACGCCACTGAGCACAACATAACTTCTACGTTTAGCGACAGTTAAAAATGGGAGAGTTACCTTGCAGGCTCCTTTGTGTATAGCCTATAATCTATTCAAGTGGATTGGGGGTGCCCGGTCGGCGTTATGGCCTCGGTGAGCTTCATCGGGGCTTTTCGCTTTCTGGAGCAGGGTAAATTTTCATTCCCACCCCTTCATAATCCTCACCAACATTATCCCTACCACCAGCGCAATAAAACTTCTCTTTCAAAACATCAAATGCTCTGTTTTCTTGCTCTGGCTTTAAGGTATGCAGGCCAATAGGTCTGGCTACCAAATCAGCTAGTTGTAAACCAGAAGACATTACCTTTTTATCTGAAAAGATCACTTCGAGTGGCAGCGAAAGGCCTAAACGGTTGTTATTGCCATCGCAAATCCTTCGGAATTCTAACTCCAACTCCTTATCTTCCTTATCACCTCGGCATTCCACCACTATGTGTGTTCTATTCTTATGCTGATTTTTTTCTTTAAGGAATTCATACAAGGTTTCCATACAAAAACCTAGAGCCGTGTGATAGGGGTTCGAATCGATATCGCTTGGCTTTTTGAGTAGTCTTTTATCAATCGTGCAGCTAATCAAGATAAAGTTACTGACTTCAATAATTTCACCCAGCTCATTCATGAAGGCTTGTTGCTCTTCCCTGCTGCGGAAAATATTAAAGGCCCCCTTCTCTTTCCTTATTTCATTCTCATGCAGCACAATCTGATCATGACCGAAGTGATTGAACTTAAATTTTTCAAGGGCAGGAACAATCGCCTCACTATAGTGACGCTTATGAAAAACACAGAATGCCAACACAAAAATGGGGTATTTATGGTCGATGCTCTGTAAACTGTGGTCACCACTTTCATCAACGTAAACAATATAGTTACTAAACGATGACTCTTGCTCATTATCTGTTTTGGCAATAGCTGCATGAATCTCAGTATTTGCTGCCTCAAACTCAAATAATGGTAACTGCTGTTCTTCCTTGTCCGGCACTGTGGAAACAACCTCATATCAATTTTTACATGATGCAACCGATCAGTTCTCTCCAATACACCTTATTTGGGTAGAGGAGTACGGAAAGAAACAATACGGAACCCGAACAGGCCTTGCTCAATAAATGATGAAAACACACCGCTCAGCTGTGCCTCTTTAACGCTACGGCCGGGATTGCAAAGTAGCAGTTTTGCAAGGTGTTATCGAGTAAATTTTCAACACCCCACCTATTAACGGACATAGAAATATCCATTTTCTATTTTATTTCGCTATAATGGATACAATTGTGTCTATTTGGTTTTTGCGGATGAATTTGACCTTACTTGATGATATCGATGTAAGCCAAGCCTATGCTGCTTATTTACGTGAGTTACGTCAGCGCGCAAAGCTGTCACGAACAGCATTGGCAGAACGAAGCTGTGTGCCTGCGGCCACCATTAAGAAGTTTGAGCTGACTGGAAAAATTTCATTTCGTCAATTGTTGTTACTTTGGCAGACACTTGACTCGCTAGATAGACTCTATCAACTCACACAACTGAGCAAGGAACGTACTGCTATGCCTGCCAGCATTGATGAGGTGCTAAAGGATGAGTTTTAAGCCCATTCAAAAGCTTACTGTAGCGCGTAGATTAAGCTCAGGTGAGCAGGTCGCTGTAGGGGTCCTGGCGCAGAACCGGCAAGGCGTTTTTTTTCAGTATGCAGACAACTATTTGCAGCAGTTTGGCAATTTATCACCGTTTACTTTGCAGTCGAGCACACAAGTTCAAGCAGCACCTACAGCGCCGCATCAAGGTGTGCATGGCGTATTTGGAGATTGTTTGCCCGATGGCTGGGGCATGCTGTTACAAAATCGTATTTTTCGACGACAGGGCATCCTGCCTAATCAATTAACGGCGATGGATAGGCTGGCCTTTGTCGGTGATAAAGGCATAGGGGCATTGTCTTTTTCTCCGCTGTCTGAGTTTTCAGCCACGACGCACGCGGATATTGATTTGGCAACCTTAAGCTTAGAAGCGCAAAAGCTGTTCGATGCTTCAATGTCAGATTATATGGGTGATAATCACGACGAGTTAGATGGGCATACTCAACAGGTGTTGGCCACATTAGCCGCGGGTGGCAGTTCGGGTGGCGCAAGGCCAAAAGCGCAAATTTATATGCCAACTGGAGAAACTCAGCATTGTCGGGCCTTTACACAGCCTGGTGATGAAGCGTGGCTGATTAAGTTTACCTCGAAAAATCTAGCACTCGGACATGAGGAAGGGTTGTGTGAGGCGGTTTATTTGCAAATGGCTGAGCTAGCAAAGTGCCAACCGCCCATTTGGCAGCTCATTGAAGCGCCGTCTACAAGCGGTGCACCTGCCTGGTTGGCACTCAAGCGTTTTGATTATGTCACTGAACAGACCGACTTGGGCAGTCAAGGCAGTCCAGGTCGCTTGCATATGCACAGCGCCTGTGGACTGCTGGATGCAGACTTTCGCACGCCAAGTTTAGATTATATTGACTTGATCAAAGCCAGCCGACAGTTGTGTAAATCTCCCGCTGCTGGACAGTTGCAATTTCGCCGTGCCATTTTTAATCTGCTATCGTCTAACCAAGACGACCACAGTAAAAACTGGGCGTTTTTACAAGCTGATGACGGTCAATGGAATCCTGCACCTTTTTACGATATTACCTACAGCCCACATCCATTCAACGAACACGCCACTGTATTCGGAGGTTATGGCAAAGCGCCACCGCTTAAGGTAATACAAAAACTGGCGGCCAGTGCTGGTTATGGGAGTTGGAATGATGCAAGGCAAGTCATTGAAGAAGTCGCAGAAGCCATCAACCAATTGACTTATCTTGCGAAGCAACAAGGGATCAGTAAAACAACCCTGTCTGCGATTGCTAAGACATTGGATCAGCGCAAACAGGAAAATGCAGCGCTTTTTCTACAACAATAAAAGGGGACAACAATGAAGCTTGGTCGTAACGATCCTTGCCACTGCGGTAGTGGTAAAAAATATAAGCGATGCTGTCTGAATAACGTAGCCAGACAACATGACCTGATAGCTGATGAAATTGAAGCCATGATGACCATGAACCCGGATTTGACTCTGGACGAAATCGAGGCCGCCGTACAGCACAATGTGGAGAGTCGCAATAACCAACCTCATCCAGATTTTTGTGGTGTAAGTCCAGCGCAAATGGCCAACTGGCTTTATGCACCTTTTAATGAATTACAATGGGTAACAATCAATACGCCGGATGACCTTTCTGCAAGCCCTGTAATGCGCTACTTAGCCCTTATTCTTGATGAAGCCATGCAGTTCGGTGGTTTATTTAAAGCGACTGAAAAAGGCAACTTACCGGCCAAGTTAGTCAAGAAAGCCAGTGACTTATTACCTGAGTTTGCCGTTGCACAGTTTGAAAAAGGGATAAGTATCAGCGAATTTTCCGGTAGAAATGAAGATAACTTTAATGCCTTGCACTACACACGAGTTTTGGCCGAAATCAGCGGTATTATTTACCTGCGTAAAGGTTACTATCATGTGAAAAAATCGGCACAAGAGCAATACCTGGTCTCAGGCATACAGGCATTTTTCAAACCTATGTTAGAAGCCGCAACAAGCGCATATAACTGGGGATACTTAGACGATTTTAGATACAATGCCGAATTGCGTACGTTTTGGCTGTTTATGCTGTGGCGCATACAAAGTCACCACAACGTGGAGAAACTTGTTAAAGAAGTCATGACAGCGTTCCCCGATTTGCTACTGATGTTCCATGCCGGCGACTACTTTTCGCCGGAACAAGACTTGGGCATACTGATCGAATCAAGGTTTATTGAGCGATTTTTGCAGTTTTGGGGCTTTGTGACCATTGACTCAAGACGTTACCTAAACGCTGTACCCATCACCAAAGCAGTTCAGGTACAACCTTTGTTAAAGCAAACTTTTCAATTCACAATAAATACATAGCCCGGTCATCATGAGCGAATATCAATACTATAAATTCGAGTGTCTGGATGGGTATTTAGATGCTAAAGCACGTCAAGCACTCAGAGCCATTTCAAGCCGTGCCAAGATCAGCGCTACATCCTTTCAAGTGTATTACACCTACAGTGACTTAAAGGCAGACCCATCTGAGTTGATGTTAAAGTACTTCGACATCGGTTTTTACTATGCCGATTGGGGCTCAATCAATACATACATCAAGCTTCCAGCTGGAACTCTTCCTGATGCGTTACTTGGCTTTTCAAGCAATGGGCTTCATGTGCGTCAAAGCGATGAATGGCAGTTGCTGATTTTTTCCCTTGAGGAGTCTTACGAATATTTTGACGATGAACATGCTGAGGACTTTTTCCAGCATCTGGCCGGATTACGTAGCGAGTTAATCCACGGGAATTGGTGTCTTGTGTACTTTATGTGGTGCAAAGCATTTGCTTGTAATGACGAGCTTGAGGAAATACCTTTAATTCAATTTGATTTTGAGCATCCCAGTGAAGAGGCGCAGGCGTTTGCGGCGCTGTATGATATTCCTTTAGCATTGGTGAAGGCACTCGCCATGGTGCTGAACGAGCAACCAGGCCACCAAACCAAACAAACCCGGTTTCAGTTTGATGCGTGGCTCCATAATCTCTCGACAGCAGAGAAAGACACACTATTACTCACGCTGTTTGAGCAAGGCCAGTTGACCCGTCATCAAGCCTTAGCCCTGACACGAAAAGAACCAGCTAAAAAAGACGAAGCCTATCAGTATTGGTTAACGCCCGACCTGATTACCCCTTACATTGAACAAGCGCAAAACCAATTACAGCAAGAACAAGCCGCAGCACTCGCCAAGAAAATAGCCCTCGAAAACGTGGAAAAATAAAAAAGTCCTGTATCTACAACGAAATAGCAGGGCTTCTAAGACATTCTAAGGCCGTTGCATAACCACCGTTTGTGGCCGGGTATGGAATAAAAAGGCCTGCTGTAGCTGAAGGCGTCAAGGCTTATATTTTCGGTAATACCGATAACGACTCAATTCAAGACGCGGATCAAAATGATCGTTTATACGGCGGCTCAGGTAGCGCCCTTTCACTGATCAAGCCTCCCATTCCTTATGCTGAAGTTTTTAACAAAGTTGCTTGAAAAAAATCTTTATAGGAGTAGCTTGGTCCTATTCACAGGAGGTGAGCATGCCTATAGCACTCAGGGTCGAGTCTTTTAATACAAATTAAGACCGCTGCATAACCCTCATTAAAACAAATATACTTGACTAGGCGATACTCCTTATATCTGGACGGGGCGGCGTTGGGTCTATCTGGCTGTCGTACTGGACTTATATGCTCGTAAACCTGTTGGTTGGGCTTTTTCTCTGAATCCTGATAGTGATCTGACAGGTAAAGCACTAACGATGACTTTTGAATTAAGAGGTAGGCCAGAAGGACTGCTGTTCCATTCAGATTAAAGTTGTCAGTACACCAGTGTGAAGTTCCGTAGGCTTTTGTGGCGGTACAAGATAAAACAGGGCATGAGTCGACGTGGCAACTGTTGGGATAATGCTCCTATGGAGCGTTTCTTCCGCAGCTTGAAGACTGAATAGGTTCCAGAGGTAGGATACACCTCAATAACTGAAGCCAGAAATTCAATCACTGACTACATCGTTAGGTATTACAGCCAGCAAAGACCGCATCAGCATAACGGAATGCTGTCACCTAATCTGGCAGAAGAAATATACTGGAATGACTACAAAGTGGTGGCCAGTTTTACTTGAACACTACACTGTCAGTGAATCGAGTAGCCATAACTGTTACTCCCTTTCAAAGTGGTGACAGAAACCGATAGAACACAAATCCTCTTAAAAAAATCGAAAAAAGTCACCAACTCTGTCGCCATTATTATGAAACAAAGAGCAACAAACGCAAACCTCCAGAAAAATCGGTAACTGTCAGATCAAGTCTGAATTACTACACTTAAGTAGAAAAACTTAACATTATGAAACAGCCTGAAACATCATTCGATATTCTGGATCTGCTCTCTCATCTGCTCGATAAGCACTTTTAGTTCAACCGCGCATTGTGTGGTACTGGCAACAATGGATTTTGATGACAAGGTATTGGCTTCACGGTTGAGTTCCTGCATCAGGAAGTCGAGGCGGCGGCCTATAGGGCCTTTCTGTTTCAGGACTCGGCGCACTTCCTGAACATGGGTATCCAGGCGGTCCATTTCTTCATCCACATCGGCTTTCTGGGCAATCAGGACGATCTCTTGCTCAATGCGCGTTTCATCCAGGTCGACTTTAAGCTCTTCTAGGCGTTGGTGCAGGTTATCCCGCTGGTTTTGCAGGATCTGAGGCATTTTCTCGCGTACTTCAGCAACGATATCGCGGATAGCATCCAGGCGCTGATTGATCAGATTGGCCAGCTCCGCACCTTCCCGACTGCGACCCTGCAACAGGTCATCCAAAGCTTTATCAAACAGTGACCTGGCGGAACGTTTTACCAGCTCCATGTCCAGTTTTACTTCTTGAAGAACGCCGGGCCAGTTCAATAGTTCAAGCACATCCAAAGGCTGACGCTCTTGCAGCATGCCCTGCAGGGACTCGGTGGCCTGAATCACCTCTTTAGCGTAAGCCTGATTAACTACCAATTGCTGAACCTGGGCATCTGGGTGAAAGCGGAGTGTGCATTCCACTTTACCGCGGCTCAGGGTCTTACGCAGTTTCTCACGCAGAGCGCCTTCCAGCTCTTTGAGGTTTTCCGGCAGCCGCAGATGGGGTTCAAGATAGCGGTGGTTAACGGATCGAATCTCCCAGCTCAGGGAGCCCCACTCGTGCTCGGCTTCCTGGCGAGCAAATGCTGTCATGCTACGTGTCATTTCGATGTATCACTCTGTCAATATGGATGCGTACCCAGGCATGGCTAATTGAATGCCCGGGCGCTAGTGTAACAAGATCAGCGCGGCACAGCATGGTGATTCGCCTAAAGGCGTAGCAATAATTTACACCGCCACTGAGTGGCCATGTCATATATTCTATTAACCCGGATGTTGCACCAACGGATGCAACGTCCGGGCTAACCACTGCCGTAGTAACGCTGAATTGAAAAAACTGAATGTACTGGTGCAACATCCGGGTTAGAATGCCGCTTTCATTTGTATTGCCTTTCAGGCTCACCGATAGATTAATAAAGGACAAACATGAGCTCATCTATTTCAGAACAGCTGCAAAATCTGGGAATTAAAAAACACCGCCCAAGTGGCCGTGAAAACGATCAGATGCGTGAGGTGAAAATCACCCGTAACTTCACTAAACATGCAGAAGGCTCGGTATTGGTTGAGTTTGGAGAAACCAAGGTATTGTGTACGGCCACGGTAGAACGGGGTGTTCCTCGCTTTCTACGTGGTTCGGGTCAGGGCTGGGTAACCGCTGAGTACGGTATGTTGCCACGCTCCACAACGACACGTAACGCCCGTGAAGCGGCGAAAGGCAAGCAAGGGGGCCGGACTGTTGAGATTCAGCGTTTGATCGGTCGTTCGCTGCGGGCAGCATTAAACCTCAAGAAGTTGGGCGAAAACACCATCACATTGGATTGCGATGTTCTACAAGCCGATGGCGGCACCCGTACCGCATCGATCACAGGTGCTTTTGTTGCGCTTCAGGATGCGGTGAATGTGCTGAAAAAGGATAAGCACGGCGCGATGAAAGGCGATCCGATTGTGCAGGCAATCGCGGCGGTTTCTGTTGGCATCTACGACGGCGAGCCTGTTCTGGATCTGGATTATGCCGAGGACAGTAAAGCCGAAACAGATATGAATGTGGTGATGACCAGCAAAGGCGGTTTTATTGAGGTTCAAGGCACCGCTGAAGGCGCCGCCTATACTCAGGATGAGTTGAATGCAATGCTGGACCTGGGCCGCAAAGGAATCGCTGAACTGATTGATCTACAAAAGAAGGCGCTGGCTGAATAAGCCAGCCCATACTGTGAAAAGGGACATCAGCTCTTTTTGATGCAAATTAACCGGGATCAAAGTGTGTAGTCGATAATCAACGGCGCGTGCTCACTGAACATTTGATCCCGGTAAATCTGGGCATTCTGGACTGTTTTGCGCAGACTGGCTGTTGTAATCTGATAGTCAAGACGCGCCCCCTCATTGAGTTTGCGGGCACGGTTGTAGTCAGGCCACCAGCTGAATTGTCGCTCCGCTTTATTAATTTCCCGGAACGCATCAACATATCCCATATCAGTAAAAATTTCGGCCATCCATTCGCGCTCTTGTGGCAGAAAGCCTGACACGGTCTGATTGACATACCAGTTACTCAGATCAACCGGTTTATGGGCGATATGCGTAGTCCCGCAGAAAATGAACTCCCGGCGTTTACGAAGCGTTTTACTTAAATGACCGAGAAAGCCCGCCATAAACTGTTCTTTTTCTGCCTGTGCGGCGTCCCCTTTTAAGCCGGAAGGAATACAGAAGGAGGAGACACTGACCCTATCGAAGTCTGCCTGAATAAAGCGACCATACTGATCGCACAATTCAAACCCCAGCCCGGTCATAATGGCTTTCGGAATTTCCCGGGAATAAATCGCAACCCCACTGTAGCCATCATCCCAAGCATCAAAGAAATACGCATTGTAACCTTCCGGGTGATAGCGCGCGTCATCTAACTGGCATTCTCTGGCTCGCAAATCCTGCAAACAAATCACATCAGCATTTTGCTGGACCACCCAGTCAAAGAAGCCATTATCCGTAGCTTGTTCAATACCCTGTGTATTGAAAGTGATGACGCGCATAGAAGCTGTTCCTGCCTGAAAGCAAAGTTGGTTCTTGTTCTTATAGTGTAGTCAAAAGTCGAATTGTATAGGGTAGCAGAACAAATTGAAAAAACTAACTGTACTGGCGCTACATCCGGGATAAAATAGCCGTAAAATTCTATCCCTTTTTCCAGCGGAGATTGCCATGCAGGATTACCAGCGCGAGTTTATTGAATTTGCTATCGAGCAGAATGTGTTACGTTTCGGTGAATTCACTCTCAAATCTGGCCGCACAAGCCCCTACTTCTTTAATGCCGGTCTGTTCAATACCGGTGCAGCCCTGGCAAAACTCGGCCGCTGTTACGCGCAAGCCATTAAAAATTCCGCGGTAAAGTTTGATGTTTTACTCGGGCCAGCCTACAAAGGCATTCCTTTGGCAGCTACAACAGCAGTCGCCCTGTTCGATCAGCATGGTGAAGATGTCCCTTACGTATTCAATCGCAAAGAAGCCAAAAGCCACGGCGAAGGCGGCTCTCTGGTTGGCGCCCCGCTGGAAGGTGGCGTGATGATCATCGATGATGTCATTACCGCAGGTACGGCCATCCGCGAAGTCATGGAAATTATCGAGCAGGCCGACGCAAAACCCGCAGGCGTGGTGATTGCGCTCAATCGCCAGGAAAAAGGTAAAGGTGAGCTGTCTGCCATTCAGGAAGTGGAGCGCGATTACAACATCCCGGTGGTCAGCATTATCAGCCTGTCAGACCTGATTGAGTATCTGCAAGAACAAGGAGATATGGCAGCCGAACTTGCAGCAATCTGTAAATATCGTGATAGCTACGGTATTGAAGGGAATTGAAAGCTAAACACGGGTCGGTAGCATCAGAGTAGCTTTACTGCGCTGCTCTGATCGCTATTTTTCTGGATGCACCGTCCAGCCCGCTACCACCACAGTACCCCGTACTATCCAGGGTCCAAAAGCTGCCTTCCGATGAGTTAACCGTGCGATAAAACACTTCTGCCCGGCACCCCCGTAAACCCGGCATATTAAATGTGGCTGTCGCGGCAGGCCCCGGCCAGTAATCCTTCACAGCAGGATCAGGGCTACCTACTGCGGCGGATGCGGTGCAGTTTGGCAAACCATTTTCCAGGCACGTCAGCTCCAACTCTATGCCAGTCTGGGCAGCAGCAATGGCCCTGGCACCCAGAAATTCTTGTGTTGTTGTGTCCTGGCCTAGTGCAAGGAAGCGCGACATACCCGCGATAATCACAGCCAGAACCGTAATCACAAAGATGGCCGAAACAAGGCCCAGGCCCTGTTGTTTAGCATAGCGGGGGTTAATCGGCTTATGGCACATTCTTCACCTGCACTTCAAACTGTACCCGGATGCTCTCCTGGGTAGGGTCAGCAACACTCAGCACCTGATCCTGAACAAGCAGATCAAAGAGCACAATGCCATTACGCTGTAAGGTCGCATCCTCATAGCGGAACGGTTGGCTTCCTGTTGGCGAGATCAGGTCACTGGCAAGTAACGCTTTCTGGGGCTCAGACAAATTAGCAAACAGAACAGCCCCGTCGGGTTGATCAACGGCAAAAGAGTAAGCCGAACCGGCCTGCCCCTGAAACCGATACAAGTCAGTCGTCACTATGCAAAAGCTGACAGGTTCATCCACAATAAAATAACGCTTTGAGGGCGAGTCAGCCGGGAAGCGATGGCTGCCTGTCAGTTGCACACTTACATCACCACTCGCTGCTTCTAACACATTTCCTGCACTCATACGTGGCGAAATAATTGACCAGCTATCCACGTCATAGATTGGGTTCTGCGCCGCTGTACGAGCGGCATCATCTGCTCCCACAGCTGTTTCATCAATTCGGTTAGAATCAATAGGGTATACCGCAATGCGTCCCTGAGCAGGCTCAACAGCAAAAGGGGCTGAGCTAAAAGCATTTGACGCACTCAGCAAAGGCACCGAAATATAGCGGGATGCAGCCAGCGCAGGAATAAATTCCAGACAACTGCCATCTGCATTGACCCGTATACTATTTGGCAGCGCATTACGCACCTCGCGTGCCATACGTTCTACGGCAACCCGCGCTGCAGAAGACAGCTGATCTCGCCGGGTCAAGTCAGCATACCCCTGCATGGTCGAGGTAATAAAACCGACCGTAACCAAAGATATAATCCCAAGCAATGTGATCACAATGATCAGCTCAACCAGGGTGAATCCGGCCTGATGGGCACGCATCAATAATTCCCCCGTAGTGCGGTAAAGCGAACCGGGAGCTGGCCGGTATTCTGCGGCGGCGTTACGGTGACAGTAACCTGTTTGACCAATTCATTGGTCAAGCCAACCTGGGCACCAGCATAGGACACACTGACATCCACCTGGTAACCCGCATACGCGGCAATGCCTCCGCTGGTAACAATCGCATTAAATAAACCCACTGCATTTTCGGACAAGTTATGATAATCATCTACATCGTCAAAGGTACTGCGTGTTTCACCGGCATCAGAACCAAAGTTCCCCTGCGGTGTACAAGGCGAACAGATAGGGCTCCCGCCCAAAGGGGTCAGCTCATCATAACGACGCGACAGGATTTCTTCGAGATAGGCCTGTCCCAGATAGGAGACCCGGGTCTGCCACATTACGTCAGCACTATGCCGGGCAATCGTCCCCCAGCCAGCAATCGCTGCAGTCAATGCAATAGCAATAATCACAATGGTTACAATGATTTCAATCAGGGAAAAGCCACGCTCAGCGACAGGATGTGTCATAACTGTACCCCGTCAAAGAAAGGCAGTAGCTGCCACGACTATCGGTAAACTGAATACTTGCGCCAATCGCATCAGCACTATCCGGATAAGTTGCTGCGTTGCTTAAGTCGACATTTTCTTTCGCCGCAATCACATCACCCAACTGGTTAAAGCGTAGCATCAGATTGTGTCCATTACCTAAACTGCCGCTGATTCCACCACTGTAGCTTAAATCTGACCGGGCCTGAATATCGGGTTGCAGTTGCGGCGGGGTTTGATCATGGCTACCCATAATGACACGAATACGCCACTGGTCAGAGCTGGCCCGTTCCATCGCCCAAAAGACGGATGCATCGTGCTGGGCCAACGCCGCTTTTTGCGCCAGCCGCAACGAACCAAGGACAGTACCGTGCAGACTGGCATCCTGATAACTGGCAACATTACCCAGTCGCGGCAACACAACAGCAGAGAGAATTGACAGGAGAATAATAACAACAATCATCTCAACCAGCGTGAAGCCACGCGTGTGAGCTTTTGGGTAGCACATATTGAATACGCTCAGAAATCCCTGCATATTAAGATATTAATAATCAACACCCGTCGCCGTTACGTCCCCAGTAAGCGCATTGTAGGTAATCATACGAGGCGAATGCGTATTGTTCCTTTTGTACATATAAACGCAGTCTTGAGCAACACCGGCTGTATTTACCTGCGCCACATAGTCTACACTACCAGGGTTCGTGGACGGCCATGCACTTGATACAACCGGACGACTTCCCTGTAGCACATTATTCCAGACATCAACACACTGTTGGGCATTAGTAAGTGAAGGCGATGCACCTGAAGCGCCCGTAGGATAGCCGAAGCCGTTTACTGCAACAGTACCGCCTTCCAATTCAATATCATCTCCATCGCCAGCATTTTCCACCACAGCCTTAGCTTTGGCCAGAGCAACACCTGCTGCAAGCCCGCCCGCAGCACCTTTAACTGCGGCATTATGCGCATCTTCAGTAACATTAATAAAACGCGGCAGTGCAACCGCTGCCAAAATCCCCAGTAGCGCAATGACGACTACCAGTTCGATAATGGTAAAACCAACTTGCCTTCTCATAAAACTCTCCGCCCCCAAATAATAATATTTGCAGCTATTGTTTAACAAATTACGGCGTTGCTGTATAGCGTTGCATTATTGCTGAAGTTCGCATTTTCTTTAGTCCCGCGCACACCACCTGCTTGGTTAAAATGTAACCTCCGGCTGCCCCGCCCCCACTACTCGCCCTGCCGACTGTCTTCCCTGACCTGGCCCATACCCGCGAGCGCCACAGCGCCACATTGGGCCAAAGCTATTTTTTGAGTAACTTGAAATAACCAAGGACGGTACCGCGAAGACTGACAGTCTGATAACTGGAAACATTACCCAGTCGTGGCAGCGCAACAACAGAAAGAATGGATAGGAGAAGAATAGCAACCACAATCTCACCAGCGTGAAGCCACGCTGGTGAGATTGTGGTTAACTCATATTTAATACGCCCGGGAATCGCTGCGCATTGAGATATTAATTATCAACAACACCGGCCGCTGTTACATTACCAGTATTCGCATTGTAGGTAATTACACGATCAGTGTTACCACCATTAGAAGTATTACTCTTCTTGTAGGTATAAGTGCAGCCCTGATTACCACCTGCCAGATTCAACGCCACATAGTCAACACTGCCATCATTCGGGGATGGCCATGCGCTTGCAACAGCCGGACGACTTCCCTGTAGCACATTATTCCAGATATCCATGCACTGTTGGGCAGTAGTAATTGATGCCGCAGCACCTGAAGCTCCCGAAGGGTAGCCCACGCCGTTGACTGCAACAGCACCGCCTTCCAATTCAATATCATCTCCATCACCAGCATTTTCCACCACAGCCTTAGCTTTCGCCAAGGCAACACCTGCCGCAAGCCCGCCTGCGGCACCTTTGACTGCCGCATTATGCGCATCCTCAGTGACATTAATAAAACGCGGTAGTGCAACCGCTGCTAAAATGCCCAGTAGCGCAATAACAACGACCAGTTCGATAATAGTAAAACCAGCTTGTCTTTTCATGGAACCCTCTGCCCCCTAATATAATATTTACAGGTAGTTACTTTCTAATAAATTACGACTCTGTAGTATAGCTGGGCCATACTACTCTTCTGTTTGCCAGTCAAAAGGATATAACTCCTCTAACGTGGCCTCAACTGCTAACCCCCGAGCCTGTCCAGCATTAGCAAACCTGACTTTGACCTGAAAAGGGATAATATCTCCCTGCTCAAAGCCATTAACCAAGTGGCTGATGCGCTTCGCTTTATACACCAGCCAGTGTTTATCTTTTACAAAATACCAATGTTCAGCATCCGCATCGGACAATTCGGTATAAACCAACTCCCCCGCATAATTTAAGGGCCTGTACTGCACCCAATCTAGCGGGTTGGAATACCTTAAGGTCTCCTCAGATACCTGTTGTTGCTCAGCATACCAATAGGCAACTTTTAGCGTTAGTTGCGCCTGAATGTTATCCTGTACACCACTGAAGGACGTTTGCTCAACACCTTCAGCCATCTGTTCAAGTTTACTGTAGGCAACTGCCATCAGTATTGCGATAACCAGTATTGAAACGACCAGTTCCAATAGCGAAAAGCCACTACAACGGCGTCTCATCTCACTCTCACCCAGCTAACCATTAATGGTGGTACTTAGCTCCCACAGCGGCAGGAATACACCTAATGCCAACACCAACACCATCGCACCTATTGCCACGATCAGTATAGGTTCTATTGCACTGGTCAGATTTTTAAGATCATATTCCACTTCCTGTTCATAGAAACTGGCTGCTTCTTCAAGCATCTGATCCACCCGGCCTGTCTCTTCACCTACCGCTAACATCTGCATCACGAGCGGGCTAAACATATCTGCTTGATGCGCTGTCTGGGTGAAAGCTTCGCCACGTTCAATACCCTGGCGCATTCCGGCGACCTTAGTGCCAACAAATTTATTGCCAACTGCATTAGCGACTATCGCTAACCCCTGCTCGATCGGAACCCCTGCTTTCAAAACAATACTGAATGTTCTGGCAAAGCGCCCCAGTGTAACCCTATAGAATATCGGCCCCACTAGCGGAAACTTCAATTTATATTTATCCCAAGCCATTCGTCCAGACTCGGTTCTCTTCCAACGGTAGAAGATAACAATACACAAAGCGATGCCCCCCAACAGCGCAGGCCACCAGTTGAGCATAAAGTCAGAGATATTAATCAGCACCCGTGTTTGCCAGGGCATATCACCACCGAAGCTTTGAAAAACTGATTTAAACGCCGGGATGACAAATATATTGATAATCGTAACGGCGACAGCAATCGCAATCATCACAAAAAGGGGATAGCGCGTTGCCTGTTTCACCTGTTTCACAGTTTGTCGTTCCAGCTCGAGATAGTTAGCCATCTGACGAAACGCATCGTCCAACTGCCCGGTATTCTCCCCTACATGGATCATACTGATATAGAGTTCACTAAAAACTTTAGGGTGCTTTGCCAAAGCAGATGAGAGCGCATGGCCCTTTTCCAGATCAGCCGCCAAGTGCCCCAGCGTTTCGATCAGCAGGGGGTTTTTAACTGTATTCGCCAAGCCCCGCATAGAACGGGTAATTGGCACTCCCGCTTTAGTCAAACTATACATCTGCCGACTGAACATGATCAGCTCGTCCAGGGTGATCCGCTGCAGCAGTTTTAACTGAATGTCCGTGTTACCGGAACTGGAAGCAGTGGTAACAACTTCCTCTACCTTAACGGGGATAATGCCACCCGCAGACAACTGCGATGCCGCCAGCGATGCGGTTGCAGCTTCGACTGCACCGGTGACATCTGCACCTTCGCGATTTCGCCCTTTGTAATTAAAGACTGCCATCTGGGTTGCTTATCCTCTATTCGAGTTCCAAACCGTTACCAAGTGTATCAACCGGCACAGCATCCACTGGCGTATGCACATCCAGATAGATCGACTCGTCCAGTTGTTCTGTCACCCTAAATACTTCCTCAAGCGAAGTAACACCCTGCATCGCCAGTTCCAGTGCGCTATAAACTAGCGGTTTATAATGGGGGTCTGTTTTCGCTGCGATGGTAAAGGCAGCGGCATCATTTCGACGCAACGCATCTGCCATGGCATCGTTTATTTCCAGCAATTCGAAAATACCGGTTCGCCCTTTATAACCCGTGTTATTACAGTAGGTGCAGCCGCCACCCTGCATCAATTCAATCGCATCAATGTTCAGTTCTTCCTGGCGTGCATCCAGCCAGAGCCGCTCCTGTCCTGTCGGTTTGTAGTGCTGCTTACAGTTATCACAAATTTTACGTACCAGGCGCTGTGCCAAAATCCCGTTCAGGGCTGAAGCAGCCAGATAGCCTTCAATGCCAATATCCGTCAGGCGCATCGCGCTGGATACAGCATCATTAGTATGCAAAGTAGAGAGTACAAAGTGGCCTGTCAACGCCGCGCGCAAAGCGATTTCTGCGGTTTCTATATCGCGAATTTCCCCCACCAGCAAAATATCCGGGTCCTGACGTAAAGTCGCACGCAGTACGGTTGAGAAATCCAGGCCAATATTGGGCTGTACTTGCACCTGGTTGATACGTGGTAAGCGATACTCCACCGGGTCCTCTACTGTAATAATCTTCTTCTGATGACTATTAAGCTCATTTAGTGCGCCATACAGCGTTGTTGTCTTACCGCTACCGGTTGGCCCCGTTACCAAAAGAATGCCATGGGGTTCATTGATCATCCTGCGCAGTCGGGGCAGCATATCTTCCGGCAGGCCGACCTTATCCAGACCAATAATACCTGCTGACTGATCAAGGAGACGCATAACGACTGATTCACCATATTGTATCGGCAGCGTCGACATACGGACATCAATACTGTGCCCGGATACACTGATGTTAAAGCGGCCATCCTGAGGCAGCCGTTTCTCCGAGATATTCAGGGATGCCATCAACTTTAAGCGCAAAACCAGAGCAGGCGCAATTCGCTTCTCTTTCATTACGTGCTCATGCAAAATCCCATCGACACGTTGGCGAATTCGCAGGACATTCTCATCAGGCTCAATATGAATATCCGACGCACCAACCTGAACTGCATCTTCAAACAGGCTTTTAAGCAGTTTTACAACCGGCACATCAACTTCATCGGCCGCCGTAAGCGCTGCCAAATCAAAGGCGTCATCGGCAATTTCTTCATTTAGCTGGTCAGCCAGGTCTTCTATATCACTGGTTTTACGGTAGAGTAGATCCATTGATTGCAGCAGCTCAGCTTCGGAGACTACCGCTAACTCGACCGGTTTCTTCAATACCCTCTGTAATTCATCAAAAGCGAATATGTCCAGTGGGTCTGACATGCCCACCAGAAAATGCTCAGCCTCCTCTTTCAGAACCAAAGCTCTGAAGCGGCGCGCCTGGGTCTCCGGCAAGCGCTGTACATCTTCTTGATTAAAGGAATAATGAGCTAACTCGACCAGCGGAATATTCAACTGCCGAGAGAGAAACTCCAAAAACTGCCGCTCCTGGACATAACCCATGCCGATCAGGGTTTTGCCCAGCTTTTGCCGGGTCTGTTTTTGGCGATCCAATGCCGCCATCAACTGCTGTTCAGAGATAACATCATTCTGAACCAGAAGATCACCAATTCGGATTTTCATTTTAGGTGCAGCCATGTGCCCCTGCCTCCTACTGCCCCATCAGCGCTTTTACACGCTGTCTGGCATAACTTTTCAAATTGGGTGCTATTGTGGGTATCTGTAAACCGCTCTGATAAGCATTAAGCGCATCGGTATAACGCTTATCTTGCTCCATCGCATAACCCAAACCGATCCACCACCTTGGCACCTGACTGTTGTGTTGTAGCAACTGATAGTAGATCCTGGCAGCAACCTCTGGCTGTGCTTGCTGCTGATACGCAGTCGCCAATAATTCATGATATTCGGGATCATTCACTATCCCCGGTTGCCCCCGCTTGAGTAAATCAACCGCCTTACTATACTGCCCCTCACTCAACCAAATACGCGCCTGTAGTTTTTTTAAAGCCCCGTCACGGGGGTGCCGGTCAAGGCCGTCCGCAATCACAGACTGCGCTTTTACCCCAGCCCCAGTTGAAAGTAATAGCGTTGCTAATAAACTTCTCGATGCCGGCACCTTGCCAGGTTTTTCCTGGATAGCCTCACGTAGCAGGTCTTCAGCCCGGCCCAGTTCGCCTTTATCGATTAGCTGCTGCGCCTGAACCACCCTCTGTTTATCGGTCAGTATTGTTTTCGCTTTACTGACGGGTTTGCGCGTTATAGACGCACTATCGTTATCTGTAGGAGGCGGAGTATTAACCTGCAACTGCGTGCCTGATTTAATTGGTGTACTGACTGCTTCAGACGGTGGTTCAGCGGGAGAAACGGGCTTCATCGCAATAGCCTCCGCACCTTCGTTATGCGGTACTTTCTGTGCTGATTGCTGTGTTTGTCGCTGCTGTGTTTCTGCCGTTATGTCTGCTTCGGCATTAAATACCCTCTCCTCTGGAACAACCCCGACAACAACGCTGGTCGGGTTTTGCTGCACCCGAAATGCAAACTGGCTCCGCACCTGAGTTGCCAATGTCAGTATAATTCGATCACCCTCTGCATCGACATCCAAACTACTAATCAACGGACTGGTGATGATGGGCAACGCCGTTTCCAGCTCAACATTTTCAAACGCTATTGCGATCACATTATCTTGCTGATACAACACTTGTATATCCGCATCACCTTTAAGACGTACCACAAGGTCTCCGCCAAAATCAGCACCTGCCCATTTAATTTGCTGTATTGAGCTCCGTGCCTGAATAACAGGAATGGCAGTTAGCGGCTTCTGTATAGCGTTCTGTTTGACCAACGAAGGCCGCTCGACTTGCGTATTGGTTTCTGCAATCTGTGGTTGCGCCCCCTGCTGAACCCCAGAGCCCACACGAGCCCTCGCTGTTTCTGGTACAGGATTCTCTGCGACCTGAACAGTCAAAGCTGGGGGTTTAGAAAAATAAGTTTCATCCCAGAGCCATAACGCAACACCAATTAGAAAGGCCGCAATAAGCCACAGGACAATACCTGACTTTCTGCCAGATTCATCAGGCTCAATGTACTGCGCGGCTTTGACATGGGGTTGATTTCCAGGCACATCCACAGGCCGCTCATTACGCTGTTCAAGATCCCTGAGCATATCATTGACAAGGCTCACAGGCCGCCCCCGACATAAGCTATCACGGCAACAGCCAGCAACAATACAACAACCATACCCCAAGTTAAGGGAGGGCGTTGTTTAGGCTTCTGGAGCTTTTGGGTATCATCAATTGCGCGCAGGACATGATCCTCATCCACCTGCATATCCCCTTTGCCATAGGCAGCCAATAGTGCTTTATGGCTCAAAATATTAATCAGACGTGGTGTGCCCCCCGACGCCTTGGCAATCTTCCGTGCGGCACCCCGCTTAAACAGTGACATCCCCTGAAAGCCCGCGCGCTGCACGCGCTGATCAATATAATGTTCAACCGCTTCAGCATCCAAGTGGTTCAATTCATAACTAAACGTGATGCGCTGTAGTAACTGGCGCAATGATTTTTGCGCCAGCAGCTCATCCAATTCTGGCTGGCCGAATAGAACCACCTGAAACAGCTTGGAGGACTCCGTTTCCAAATTTGTTAGAAGGCGTAAAGCTTCAATCGTGTCCTCAGGTATGGCTTGTGCCTCATCTACAAGCAATACGACCTTCTTCCCTGCATGAGCCAACTCGATCAGCTTATGATTAATCGCATTCAAGAGTTCAAAGTGCTCTAGCCCTGTAATATCCAAACCAATCTCTTGGGCAAAACTCTTGCGAAACTCATCAGGGCTGAGATAGGGGTTGGGGATGTAGGCCGTCACATACTGATCGCCTTCAAGCGCATTCAGCAATTTACGACACAGTAAAGTTTTCCCTGTGCCAACCTCACCCACCACTTTGACGAAACCGTCTCCACCGGCCAATGCGACCAGAATGAGGTTCAGAGCCTCATGGTGAGTCGGCATATTAAGGAAAAAATGCGTATTAGGTGTCAGCGTAAAAGGGAGCTCTCTCAGGCCGAAATGTTCGGTATACATCCTCTCACCTCAATTATATTGGCGGGAGAGGTTGCAGGTTCCGGAAAGAGCGCAAACTGCGCTTTAGCTCATTCTGAAGATTATCATGATTCGCCAATACCGGACGCAGCAGAATGACAAGCTCAGTTTTACTACCCGCCTGGCGGGTCTGTCTAAACAAGTTACCCACGCCTGGGAGATCACCCAAGCCCGGTGTTTTAGCACGCTTATCACTATCGGTGGATTTCATCAAACCACCGATGACAATCACCTGGCCGCTCTCAGCCCGTACAATGCTGTCAGATTCGCGAATCGAGCTTAATGCCAGCGGGATATTAAAATTACCCGTACCAACGCTAATCTGTTTCTGCTGATCTACAACCTCTGATACGGTCGGATGAATATGCAGAACAATATCTCCGGCATCACTAATTTGAGGGGTTACATCCAGCGCAATACCCGAAAAGAAAGGCGTCAACTCAATGCTTGGAGAGCTGGTTGTACTCGTACCTGTTGTGGTTGTATTCTCCACTTTGGTAACGAAAAACTCATCAGCGCCTACTTTTATAACTGCTTTCTGATTATTTACTGTTGATACGCGAGGGCTCGACAGCACCTGCACATCCCCTTGGCTACCCAACAACTCAATAACCGCAGAGAAATCACCAATACTCAGATCAGCCTTAAAGATCCCTCCGATCAAGTCCGGATTCGTCAAGCCGACTGAGGATTGGGTAAATGCAACGGCATTGCCGTCACCAGGTTCACCAAGAATCGACCAGTTAACCCCCGCCTGAAATCCATTGTTCAGTGTAACTTCAAGGATCTTCGCTTCTATCACCACCTGACGATGTAAAATCAGTTCTGCCTGCGCAAGATACTCACGCACTGTAGCCAATTCACTTGGCAATGCACGAACCACCACCACACCTGTCTGCGGAGTCACAACAACCTTACGACCTTCCCCCGTTACAATCGTATCCAAAGTGGACTGCAAACTGCCCCAGAAATCAGTTGAGGTTTTTGTACTGATGCGTGTGCCAATAACCTCTTTACTACTGGATTTGTCATCCGATGTGCTGACCGAGCCAGCGCTGACTTGCATATCTGATGTGCCATCACGCTTTATATCCAGATAGTTAATCTGGAAAATTTCAGTTTGCAAAGACGCAGGTAATACCTGATAGAGACTGCCTGTACGGTTAAACTCATAACCATAAACACGCTGTACCGCCTGCATCACCTCATCCACAGTGACACCTTTCAACTCAAGAGATATATTCCCGCCCACGGCTTCGTGCACAATCATATTGTAAGGCGTACCTTGCACCAAACCCATAAAGAATTCCCGGGCAGGCAGAGCCTCTGCCGTTATATCAAACCGCTCATCATTATTCGTAGATGAAGCCTGAAAATTCAACGGCGGCAGCAGTGGAGGCGCGATGGGCGGCGGCGCGGCACTCTCCCTCTGCTGATTAGTCTGTATCGCCTCCTCAAGTGCAGTTACTCCAGCCTGCTGAGTCGTCTGACCAGCAATTGGAGCAGCCCCCTGACACCCCGCTATCAAAGCGATACTGCTGAACAAAAGAAAACTGAAAATATACTTCATAACCTTATCCGACCTAATTTCCACTCATCGTCTTACTGAACCCCTTACGGGAGGACAATGAGATCAACCTTTGTTCATGTCCTACGTTCAGCAGAACACCTGCAGACGTAATAGAAAGTACTTCTGCCCCATCAACCAGATCACCCTTCTGGACTCGCTGGCCATTGAGTACAGCCATGTTGTTTTTCTTGCCAGTTATCATCCAACTAAGCTTGTAACCCTGCTCAGCATCAACCTTTTTAGCGACTACAGCCGTCCCCCGCATCGGTTGCGTCGGGTCTGGCAAATTTTGCTCCGCCATCACACCAACGGAGCCCATCATTAGCAGTGCTATCATCCACAGCCTTTTACGCACCCAACCACCCCGCTTCAGAACTTAATGTATGGACTTTAATTCGTATTAGCGCTTGCGGATGTTCATCTACTGTATATTCAAGCATATCCCAAAAGAAGACACCGTCTAGCTGCTCTATTTTTTGCAGGTAGTTATATAAACCTTGATAGGTCCCTTTTAATTCAATCTCAAAAGGGTGTACGAATATGGTAGTTTTTGGCTCATCCTCACCCTCTGGAGCTGTATCGTTTCCGCCCAAGTTCATAGTCTTCACGCCCAAACTACGTGCACTGACAAGTTTGATACCCTGGTTATCTTCAAGAACGGAATGCATCAATGCCAACATCTGATCGGGGGAAACAAGATTAGTAGCAGCGCGTTTGATCTCGCTATTTACATTCGATAGCTGTTGTCTTAGTTGTCTTAGTTCAGCCCGCGCTTCCACATTGGGATCACGAACTTCTTGGCCCTGTAACAATTCAAATATGCGCTGTTGTCCTTCAATATCCATTTTAAGCGCATTAATTTTAGGGGGTGTTTTATCCAGTGTGATCAATGCAGGTTCAATCAGTAATATAAATACCAAAGCAAGGGGGATGACTGTTATCGTCAGCAACATCAGCAGCCTTTCCCTTTTACTCAGGCCATTCCACTTATCCGACCAACCTTGAACGCCTTTAGTCATAGCGCCTTAACTCCGCAGCCACTTGAAACTTCACACCGCTTTCCAAAGCTTCCACCGTCAAGTCACCCACACTCATACCCTGAAACATCTCAGTCTGACCAAGGGCTTCAAGCATAGCAGGCACCGCAGGCCCATTCGCGGCAGCGCCATCCAACTGCAGACGCCGCTCATCTGTATTCAAGACAAATTTTTCTAACCAGCTTTCTGGCTGCGATGCCTCGGAAAAAGCATAAAGATACTCCGAAAATGCCGCAGACTGCTCGGGCTGCAAACGGTGTAATAATAACTTCAGCCGCTCCCTGCTCTGAATTTCAGATTTGAGCCGCTTCTTCTCAACAAGGATTTCAGGCTTGACCTGAAGGCTCTCGAATCGCATCTGCTCCTCGGCAACATTACTCTCCAAAGCACTTCTTTTGGTTTGTAGTTCAGCGAGCTCAGCCAGCTTTTGTTCGGCAAAAACATATAATCCGGCTCCAATAGCAATCGCTATTACACTCAAAACAGAAACCAGGGTTAAAGCCCCCTTGAAACTAAGGGGGTCAAACTTTTCCTTAGGCTTATATGGATTATAGAGGTTTATACGCTGCTTCACTGCGCTCCCTCCTTTTCCCAAGAACCCGTTCGCAAAGCTGCAGCAATTGCCAAAGTCGTGTGTTTCTGTAGTTCTGCATCAAGCTCAACAGACGATTCAATCAAGTTGGCCAAGCTGAATGAGTGGAGATCGAGGGGAAGGTTATAACGCAACTCATTCATAAGTGGTGCATCATCATCGTATAGCGGCATTACAACAAGGCGCACACAGGACGGTTTACCCACCTGGCTTTCGTAATAATCAAGAGAGCGCTGCAATTCAAGAACTGCAGCGGAAGCGCCCTCTGTGGATGAGTTGCGGTGATAAGTAAGATTGCGCGTAAAGTACAGCGCCTGATCAGAAAGCAGGTTAATAAAACTACTGTTATGCCCGATATAGAAAACAGCAAGACCTGCTTCACTGTCGGCCAGATCCTCGACAAGATTGAGTAAAGCCAATTCAGGAACATCAACGATCCAGGGTATCAATCCAATATCTTCACACCATTCCGTAAGTTTATCGACTTTATCTTTTTGCGCCACAACAGCGTATACCATATCGGAGTGGCCTCGATAGGCATCGCCCGGGAGTTCAATATAATCAATAACCACATTCTCTACATCAAAGCTGACCATATCCTTGAGTCGCCACCTCAGCGCCTCGGTAAGCTCTTCATCAGGCACATCCGGTTTCTCAACCAGCACCACCTGATAACTATCATCCGGGAGCAGTACCACTGCACGCGTCCCAGCCAAACCGTTATGGTCAACAAATTCGGCTATTTTCCTCGTTTCTTTAAGTGGGGAATTGCTGGAGATATGCAGACAAGCCGTCACTTCAGGTTGAAGCGTGGCATGCTTAACATGGGCAAATGCCACACCTTCACCTGTCAATACAACAGAAGTCAGTACTTTAGTCGCAGCTTTTTTGCGAAACATTGAAAGCAAACGTAACACTCCTGAGCCAAGTACAGATGACAAGATTACGAATCTACCGGTCTTACATGACCGTTTCAATCAATAACTCATTTATGATCAAAAACCAACCTTAAATAGGTTCTCGGCAGACTTAATGATAACTTGAAAGAAATAAGTTCAATTTATTTCCCTATCACATTGTTTTCAAAATGATAAAAAACCTAACTATGCAGAACCTTCTGCAGACCAAACCTTATTCCGGTATATCACCAAAGGATAGATAATGCAATTTCACCCTCTGAGCGATAGAGCCTGTCTAAACCATCGGCCAGAGGGCTGGCCTCGCTACAGGGTAAGTGCCCATGTAGGGAGCTCAGCCCTCTGAGCGATTGAGCTTGTGCCAAGATGCAGGATTTATCGGCCACGGGGTGGCCTCGCTACAGGGTGGGTGTTTGGTTTGTCTTCGCTACGGCTGGCTAAAAACAAAAACCCCCATCGCGTTAGCGATGGGGGTTCTCGTGATTAAATGCTTGGCGATGACCTACTCTCACATGGGGAAGCCCCACACTACCATCGGCGATGCTGCGTTTCACGT
>PDWJ01000228.1_pt1 | contig 106854 bp, 97 predicted proteins | sample 1430881 | NCBI WGS metagenome assembly PDWJ01 (sample SAMN01162460, study PRJNA174530) | Oral metagenome, whole genome shotgun sequencing project. | biome: Marine environment; feature: Marine mammal; material: Swab sample of the gingival sulcus; isolation source: swab sample of gingival sulcus... | reverse complement strand
TATGCCAGGCCAAGTTCATCTTGATTAATTTTTATAAGGAATGGCCGTACTCGAAAACTTTTGGCCAATAACTGTTTTTGCGTATCGAGAAGAACCAGGATATCAGACAGGATATCAGATTGGTGGGCCAAATCGATAAAATGCCGATCAATATCGTTCGGAACCTGTTGCGGAGTCGTTCCTGAAATCGTCACACCTTCACATTCATCGAGCCGTTTCGTATACAGCTCGTACATGCGCCCCACTTCATCCGCTGAGATCGGTTGTCCTTCCTCAATAATTTCAGTGTGGGTTTGTTGGACTGGGTCCAGGGGCATAATGCACATTCTGGACGCATTCATATACCATGTACAACATCATGACGCAACTGCTCTTGTGCCAGAAACGTCTGAATACGGTTTCCGGTGTGTCCTCCAGGGAATCCTATCACGAGGGACTCTTGCCCCATCGTCTGAATTGTCCGGGCGACATTAATTCCTTTTCCGGCACTGCCTTCCAAGACATTCGGGTCAGCCCGGTTGACGGAGTTGAAACAAATCTTTTCAATGGTTATGGTTTTCTGGTAGACAGGATTTAATCCGACACAGAGAATCATAGCATTTTACCTTACTTGTGTGGTACAACCGTGATGAGCCTTACTCCATAAGAAAAATATGACACGTCACATTGCACGAGTTACGTATTCCCTCAATATATGATTCTTGTCAAGTTTTATAGAAACGAAAGAAAGAAGTTATCTGAAATCTACCGCAAAGACGCAAAGGCGCAAAGAGAATCGGGGAAAATGAGGATGAGGATGATCCGCTGAAAAAAAAATTGACTTATTTTTCCTCTACATATATTTATAACCACGAAGGCACGAAGGCACCAACAGAATAAAAAAATATGATCGTATAATGAAGAATGTCCTTTTTCTCTGCATTCTATTCTTTTGGGAGTTGCCATCTTTTAAACGCGAATGTCTTTCTTCGTGTCTTTGTGTGTTTATGGCAGAATTACGACAACTTTTTTGCGAGATTCATGCTTATTTGGAGGAGTTAATCCCATGCTCGATATTCGATTAATTAAAGAGAAACCCGAAGAAATCCGACAAGCGCTTCTTAAACGGATGGATGACGTCGATTTTACTGAAGTGCTTGATTTAGATACGCAGCGCAGAGCGCTCATTCAGGAGACCGAGGCCCTGAAAGCCAGACGAAATACGGTCTCGTCTCAAATCCCTGTACTCAAAAAATCCGGAGAGCCTATCGATGATTTACAACGAGAAATGCAGGATGTCTCTGCCAGAATAAAAACCCTCGATGCAGAGCTTTCAACGATTGATGCCTCCATTAAAGACTTTTTGATCGGCTTGCCGAATATTCCTGATGAGGATGTCCCGGCCGGGGGCAAAGAAAATAACCGGGTCGTGAGAACATGGGGGGAGCAACCCCGGTTTGATTTCCCCCCCAGGGACCACGTCGAGCTTGTGACCTTGTTAGGACTTATCGATTATGAACGCGGCGTCAAAATGGGAGGACGCGGTTTTTGGCTCTATAAAGGTTACGGCTCGCTGATGGAATGGGGGTTGCTGAACTATTTCGTCGAAAGCCATCTGAAAGACGGCTATGAATTTATCCTTCCGCCTCATCTGCTGAATTACCAATGTGGTCTGGCTGCAGGCCAATTTCCAAAATTCGAAGAGGATGTGTTTCATTTGGCGACAGATGAGGATGATGAAAAATTTACGCAATTTTTGTTGCCGACTGCCGAAACAGCCTTAATCAATTTCCATCGTGACGAAATACTGCAGGAAGAGGAGCTTCCGAAAAAATATTTTGCGTATACGCCTTGCTACCGTAAAGAAGCCGGCAGCTATCGCACCCAGGAACGAGGGATGATTCGAGGGCATCAATTTAATAAAGTGGAAATGTTTCAATTTACGACTCCCGATCAATCGGATCAGGCCTTAGAAGAACTGATTGCAAAGGCTGAAAAGCTTGTGCAAGGGCTGGGGTTGCATTATCAGGTTTCACAATTAGCCGCGAAGGATTGCAGTGCATCGATGGCAAAAACCTTCGATATTGAAGTCTGGATTCCAAGTATGAATAAATATGTCGAAATCAGTTCAGCTTCAAATTCTCGCGATTATCAGCCTCGCCGGGGAAATATTCGCTTCAAACGCAAAGACGCAAAAAAACCGGAATTCATTCATGCGCTGAATGCGTCTGGCCTGGCGACGAGTCGTTTGCTTCCGGCGATCGTCGAACAATACCAGCAAGCGGACAGCAGTGTTGTTGTGCCGGAAATTCTCAGGAAATGGGTTGGGACTGACGTATTACAGCCAGCATAAGAATGCTGAATGTTGTTCTAAAATAAAGAGAAAAGAAGAAAAATCTAAAATTCCTAAAAATTTTCCTTGCAAATTTTTAAGGGTGTATTAGGTTGACACTCACACACGGTTTGGAGGAGTGGCCGAGTGGTTGAAGGCGGCGGTCTTGAAAACCGTTTTCGTGAAAGCGAACGTGGGTTCGAATCCTACCTCCTCCGTATGGGAAACATGTAAAACGAACATATTGGCAATCTTGGAGAGATGACCGAGAGGCCGAAGGTAGCGGATTGCTAATCCGTCGTAGGTGTATAAACGTCTACCGAGGGTTCGAATCCCTCTCTCTCCGCCATTATACAATAGATAGTGCGCCCATAGCTCAATTGGATAGAGTGCCTGACTACGGATCAGGAGGTTGGGGGTTCGACTCCTCCTGGGCGTACCATTTTTTTGATCAGCGTTGCATCAGCAGTTCATGCAGACGGCTTTGCAAGAAGCACAGGTTGCCTTTAATGAAGGTGAGGTGCCGATTGGGGCCGTTATCGTTGTTGATAACCACATTATCGCTTCCAACCACAACCGCACTGAACAACAACACAATCCCCTTGCTCATGCGGAAATTTTGGTGATTCGTGATGCCTGCCAGCACTTTCACTATGAACGTTTGGCAGAAGCGTCGCTCTACGTCACTGTCGAGCCGTGCGTGATGTGTGCGGGGGCACTGGTGTTAGCGAGAATTCGACAACTCGTGTATGGCACTCGTAATCCAAAGGCTGGCGCTGTTCAATCATTATATTCCATTGTGCGAGACAAACGGCTCAATCACCAGCTTGAGGTGAGTGATGGAGTGTTGCAACAGGAATGTAGTACACTCATCACAACGTTTTTCCGACAATTGCGTGCAGGAGAGGTACCGAAGTGGTCATAACGGGCCCGACTCGAAATCGGGTAGGCAGCCAAAAGCTGTCACGTGGGTTCGAATCCCACCCTCTCCGCCATGCTGAATGAACAATGAAACGTGCAGAATGAAAAATTGGAGCAAAGTTGTCTTTTCATTTTTCATGACAGATTTGGAGAGGTGCGAGAGCGGCCGAATCGGCACGACTGGAAATCGTGTGGGCGGAAACGTCCCGTGGGTTCGAATCCCACCCTCTCCGCCATGCTGAATGAATAATGAGAAATGAGAGAGATATGCGTTTATTACTTTTCATTTTTCATTAAATTGAGTTGGCCGTGCTAGACGGGGAGTCAGCGGTGCCCTGTACCCGCAATCCGCTATAGCGGGGTTGAATTCCCGACCTGAGGTCTTGGCTTTTTCAGCGAGAAAGCTCAATAAGTGATGGTGATCTTCGGGTCCTACGCGACGAAATCTTCCGAACCGGGTCAGGCCGTGACTGGAGCAGCCCTAAGGAATGTTTTTCGGGTGCCGTGGGAGTGCCTGGAGGGAGTTAACTGCGAGCTGTATCATGAGGGAGTGATTATCGATGGTTGGGTGCACGGCTTTCTGATCGGTATTTCCCACCTTCGTGAATCTTTGAGATCGTTTTCATGCCTCAAGAACAATACGAAGTCATCGCACGAAAATGGCGCCCGCAACGTTTCGATGATGTCATTGGACAACGCCATATCACTGATACTCTGAAAAACGAAATCGCAAGCGGCCGTATTGCTCACGCGTTCCTCTTTTCAGGTATTCGTGGCATTGGAAAAACGAGCGCCGCCCGAATTTTCGCGAAAGCTCTCAATTGTCAGTCTACAGATTCTCCAACTCCAGAACCCTGCAACCAGTGTGAATCGTGCCAGGCCATCACAAACGGAACTGCTGCTGATGTGATGGAAATCGATGGTGCATCAAACCGCAAGATTGAGCATATCCGGGAACTCCGGGAAAACATCAAATTTGCGCCCGCCAGATTTCGTTATAAAGTCTATATTATCGACGAAGTCCACATGTTGACCAAAGAGGCGTTTAATGCCTTGTTAAAAACCCTGGAAGAACCTCCGCAACATGCGATTTTTATTCTGGCAACCACTGACGCGCATAAAGTGCCGATTACGATCACATCGCGCTGCCAACGCTTTAATTTCCGAGGGGTCGAATATGCAGACATGTCACACGCTCTCCAGCGTATAGCCGAAGCGGAATCGGTGTCTATCGACGAGCAGAGTTTACTTTACATTGCCAAACGGTCTGAAGGCAGCATGCGGGACGCGCAAAGTATCCTGGAACAGGTTATAGCGTATTGCGGGAGAGAAGTCAACCGTGAGAAAGTTGCCGATTTGCTTGGGGTGGTTGGAAGCGAAAGTATTCAGACGATTATTGAAGCTATTTTAACAGCGCAACCTGAAAATATTTTGGAAGTCATACATTCCCTCGTTGTTCAGGGACATGATTTAGAACAATTTTATAAAGAACTGATCGAGCATATGCGAAACGTGTTGATCCTGAAAGTTTCTCCGGAGGCCAAACACCTCCTTGGCAATTCGATTGTCGGACTTGATGCTTTACAACAGTGCATTGACTCACAGAGTTTTCAGGAGCTTCAAACGATTTTCAAATATCTCTTGCGTCATGAAGCGCCCATCAAGCAAAGCGCCTATCCGCAATTTACGCTGGAAATGGTGTTATTACAGGCATCACAGATGACATCGTTCGAAATGTTCGAGACAACGTTAAATTCTATCAATAGACTGGGAGAAAAATTTTCATCTTTTGAGCGTTTTCGACCATCAGCCAAACAGGCTGCAGAACCAGCGCAAGTGCACCTTCAGCATGGTACTGCCACACTTGTGACTGGTGATTCGGTTATCAAAAAAGCTCTTGAGCTCTTTCGTGGTGAAATTGTGTCAGGGAATACGTGACTAAAGTCGGAAGTGACTAAAGTGACTTAAGTTGGAAGTGACTGAAAGATTTGATGCTCTCTGGACAAAAACTTCAATGCACTTTTCACTTCAGTTCACTTCAGCGCACTTCATATCTTCGTGTTAAAAGGATTAGGAAATTTGGGAAACCTCGCCGGCATGGGCAACTTGATGAAACAGATGCAAGACGTGCAGGCAAAATTGGCTGAAATCGAAGAGGAACTCGCAGAACAGTCCGTAGAAGGAACGGCTGGCGGCGGCATGGTGACCGTTGTGGCAAACGGGAAGCAAGATATTGAAACGGTGAACATTGAACCTGATTTACTTACAGCTGATGAGGCTGATATGCTTCAGGATATGATCGTCGCAGCCACGAATCAGGCCTTAGAAGCCAGCCGTCATCTGCGAGCGGAAAAAATGTCGGCATTAACCGGCGGTTTAAAAATTCCGGGATTAATGTAGCCGAGTTCCGGGTTGCGGGTTGCGAGGAGGAAACGTAACCCGCAACCTGGAACCCGTTTTATGTCACAATATACTGAATCGGTTAGCAGATTAATTAATGAGCTGACAAAACTGCCGGGGATCGGGGAAAAAACAGCCCAGCGTCTGGTCTTTTTTCTGTTGAAAGCCCCGGAAAGTGACGTCAAAAATCTGGCTCAGGCCCTTGTTGACGTTAAAGACAGCGTCAGGTATTGTTCGGTATGCGGCAATATTACCGAGCAAGACCCATGTCCTATCTGCAACGACGAGCGGCGTAATCGGAGACTGATTTGCGTTGTCGAAGAGCCGAACGATCTCTACGCGATCGAGCGCACAAGGGAATATACGGGACTCTATCATGTTCTTATGGGGACGTTATCGCCGTTGGAAGGGGTCGGACCAGAGGATATCCGGATTCAGGAATTATTACAGCGCCTCCAACAGGAGGCGTATGAAGAAGTGATTGTGGCGACCAACCCCAATGTTGAAGGTGAAGCAACGGCGATGTATCTGGCAAAGCTCTTAAAACCCCTCGGTGTCACAATCAGCCGGATCGCCCATGGCATACCGGTTGGCGGCGATCTGGAATATGCCGATGAAATCACGATGACCCGTGCCCTGGAAGGCCGGAGGGCACTCTAATCTAGAGTGCCCTGAATGAATCATGTCGCTCCATTCCCACCCCTGCCCCCTTCCTGGAGGGGGCAGGGGTGGGGAAGACATGGGAGAGAATACCACATTCTTTACTCTAGGATTTCTATATGGATGGATTGCCGATAGAACATGCTGACAGGACAGGACGACGCTACATCATCTGTGTGGATGACGATCGCGCGTTATTAGATGGGTTGACCCAGCAACTGGAAGGAGCATTTTCAGCAACTCACGACATCGAAGCCACGGAAAGCGCCCAGGAAGCCCTGGATCTGATCGACCAGGTGTATCATGATGATGATGTTGTCGAAATGGTGATCTCCGATCAGGTCATGCCCGGTATGAAAGGTGATGAACTGCTGACATCCATCCATAGCAAGTATCCCAAAGTTATAACGGTTATGCTGACCGGGCAGGCAGGGTTGGATTCTGCGATTCATGCTATCAATAATGCCGGCTTGAGCCGTTATTTAGTCAAACCCTGGAATGATGACGAATTTCTCATGACCATCCGGGAATTGCTTGAGAATTATTACCTCGAGGAAGAGAATGCCCGGTTATTCAAAGAGCTTCAGCTCGCCTATCAACATCTGCGTGATACACAAGAGCAACTCATCCATTCGGAAAAATTAGCTATTGTGGGCAAGCTTACGGCTAGCATTGCCCATGAAATTCGCAATCAACTCACAATTTTAGGCTATGCTGAAGTTATCAAAATGGCCGTTCCTGACAATCGGCAGGTTGGGAAGTATGTGCAGAATATTCTCGCCACTCGAAATCGAATTTTAAGCATTGTGGATGAAATTCGCCAATTTGCCCGGAATCAGATCCAAACGTACGAAAAATCACCGTTTCAGCTCACCGAGGTGCTCGATACGGCCCTCAGCATCATCGGGTATGATAAGGAGGCTAAACGGAGAACCATTGAAAAGGATTACCAGATTTCTCCCCTCCTCACGATGAATCGGGATAAAATCATTCAGGTTATCATCAATCTTTTTCGAAATGCTGTCCAGGCAACAACCGATGATGGGACTATTACGGTCAGAGTCTCAGAAAATCAGCATCATGTGTTGATTGATATTGTCGATGATGGTTGTGGGATTTCATCAGACCAGATCGAGGCGATCTGGCAGCCATTTTTCACGACAAAAGGCGAACAAGGAACAGGTTTAGGGCTTGATATCTGCAAGCGGATTATCGAAGGCCATAACGGGCATATCTCCTGTCAGAGCAAAGTCGGGGTCGGAACAACATTTACGATTGAGTTACCCTTTGACGACTAGTACACAATTTCGGAAATACGTGGATATCTCCCTGTCAGAGGTCTTTTATCCCTGACAGGGGTGACACGCTTCCAAGGCAACGCAGTACGAGAAACCGGAAGAACCCTATTATGATCACAACAATATTTTTTGACATCGGCAATGTGCTCGTCGGATTCGATCATACGCTTATTTGGCAGCGACTCTCTCAATTTTCTACACTGACCCCAGAAAAGCTTCAGCAGAACATCGTGGGATCGGGCTTGATGCAGCAACATGAAACCGGAGAACTCCCGCCTCGTGATTTTTTTCGTCATCTTCAGCAGAGCGCAAAACTTCTTCCGTCATTTCCATATAATACCTTTTCCAGGCTGTGGGCCGACATTTTCTGGGAGCAAACGCCGGTGATTCAACTTGCAGCCATCCTCCAGCGGGATTATACGATCGGTTTCCTGTCCAATATCGGTGAAATTCATTGGAATTGGCTGTTACAACGTTTTTCGATCTTTCGTCAAGTTCGGCCGGATATGCGGGTGTTATCATTTGAAGTCGGCGCCATGAAACCATCAGACGATATCTATTTAGATGCGCTCATGAAAGCGAAGTCCGAACCGGAACAATGCATCTATATCGATGACATCCGGGAATATGCCGAAGCTGCTCGCGAACTTGGCATACAGTCGATTCACTATCAGTCGCCGGAGCAACTGAAACAAGAATTAGCAGCATTGCAAATCACCCTCTGAATCTCTTCTAATAACGTTTATGAGCCAACGCATTATCGCGCATACGCCGGAGCAAAAACAAAGCCATCTCTCGTTCTTCACGCGAGAATCCTTCTGACAGAATGGCCGTCCAGACATGCAGCACCTTCCGGATGCCAGGTTCGATGTCTCTGGCTTTTTGTGTGGGAAAAAGCCGATAAGCTCGTTGGTCATCCGGATCTTTTGCCCGCCTGACGTAATCGAGCGTGATTAACGTCGTAATCGTCCTGGTTATAGTGGCTTTATCGACATGCAATTTTTCGCTTAATTCCTGCTGATTGATGCCATCATGACGCAGCAATGCCGTGAGCACCGGAAGCGCCCCGCTTCCCAAACCGAATGGCGCCAATTCCTTTTCGAAATAACGCCTTGCCTGTCGGCTGAGACAGTCGATCAACCGACCGAATGAGTGATACTGTTCCATATATTTTCGTCACACTACTTTAGTTGAGTATGCAACCATGGCTTCATACATTCGTTGCGTTGTCAACTATTTTTACAAGAATTTTCTCTTGACAGGACATGTAAAACCACTCACCACGTAAAGCATGCACTATCACACACTGCAACAGATTGACGACGCCATTCGAGTCTGCACGAGTTGTCAGCTTCATGCCACTCGCAACACACCTGTTCCCGGAGCAGGGAATCCTCAGGCCGATATTTTCTTTATCGGCGAAGGTCCGGGCGCAAAAGAGGATGAACACGGGCTGCCCTTTATCGGACGCTCCGGTGAGCTGCTGACACAATTATTACAAGAAGCAGGCTTAACCCGGAAAGAGGTCTTTATCACAAGCCTTGTCAAATGCCGGCCTCCCAAAAACCGTAATCCTTTACAGCCAGAGATCACCGCCTGCCATCCGTTTCTGAAAGCCCAATTGCACGTCATTCAACCGAAAATAATTTGTACCCTCGGCTCTTCGGCAGCTACCACTCTGCTCGGAATAAAAAAACCCCTTTCCACCATTCGGGGCAAATGGTTCGACTATGAAGGCATCAAACTTTTGCCGGCCTTCCATCCGGCCTATCTCCTGCGCAGCCGGTCTAAAATCCCGGTTTTCCAAGAAGATTTGGAGAAGCTTATGAAAGCGCAATAAAGACTCCTGTCGATTGTCTTTACAATTTTGGAATGATAAAATTTTTTACCAATAAGCCATTTTCAAAACTGTTGAAAGATTGTGTAAAATTTCTCGACAGTCTCAGCAATTATTACAACCTAAATAAAAATATGGCATGAGTTTTGCTTTAATACATTATTTGTATTTGTTAAAAAGATTCAGAAAAAACTGAACCCACCGTAAGATGGGGATGGAAAGCCTCGGGTCCGCGAGAGTAGACAGCCTGGTTGCCTGAACAGGGAGCCCGGCTTTTTTTATGTGTATTGTTTGCCGGACAAATGTTTAAACCGGAGACAAAACCAAACCTGTCGTAAGGCAGGGACGGAAAACCACGGATCTCAAAGAGATCGCCGGGTTGCCTCAACTATTGTATGAGGTAGATGTTATGAAAAAAATTAGTTGTGTTTTTAGCTATCGTGATGTGCATGTTGGGATTGGCTGGGACGTCTAGTGCACTGACGTCTCTATCTTTTAATGAAGAAGCAGTTCCTCCTGCTCAGACAGAATTAGATGGAACTACCTATTTTTCATCCTATGGAATCTCCTTTGAAGACTTTGTCGCATGGACAATCGACCCCGATTGTAGGGAAGACGACATGGGGGTCTATAATAATAGAAATAATCTGCTAACTATATAGTACGGGATATTGCCATTATAGGGCTTGAATTCCATTGAGCAGCGTTTTCGGATGATGTTTTTGCTACTGCTTACGATCAATACGGTGCTATTGTCGATACTTTTTCAAGCATCGATGGCCCATTGTGGGGAATTGGCACCTTAGCAGGAGCGGCAATAAAAAAAGTCACTTGGCATGACGGTGGAGATCGGATCAGGCTAGATTCGATCCATTGAGAACCAGTACCTGAACCTGGAACACTTTTATTACTCGGAGTTGGCCTGATTGGCCTGATTTGGACTTAGAGGGGGAAGATTCAAAAAATAGCTTGTACCGTTTCTGCCCCCAAACGGCCATTTGTTCTCCTGACTCCAACATTTAAGGAGGGCGAATGGCTGTTTTTTTGTTTCATAACAAACCTATTAAAAATGCCTCAAAATGCCTTGCCATATAAGCAAAATGCCACAATAATTGTTCTGTGTACCGGAAAAACCACTGAATATAATCTGGAAGTCGCGGATTGGCTGAGAATCCCAACACTTCCTCACTCCATATTTACGCTCATGGGATTTTACGAAGAGATTGCCTTAGACTATGATCAAATGACCCGCTTCGAAGAGCGGATGCAGCGAGAAACAGCCCTCTTCAACACGTGGATTGTACGCTATCGCTTCCAATCGGCGGTGGATGTTGCCTGCGGCACAGGACTGCACGCGATTCTTCTCGCTCAGGCTGGTATTCAGACCGTGGGAGCCGACATTTCCGCCGAGATGCTAGAGCAGGCAAAACAACATGCTGAGAAGGACGCTGTTCAGATTTCCTGGATTCACGCCGGTATGGAACAGACCCGGCAGTACCTTGAAGGAAGCTACGATGCTGTCTTCTGCTTAGGGAATTCTCTGCCACACCTGTTAAACAGCAAATCGTTACATGCGGCGTTCATGAATTTTTCACAACTGCTCAGCCCTGGCGGCATTGCGGTGATTCAAATTCTCAACTACTCCCGGATTCTCGTCGAGCAAGAACGTATTGTCGGCATTCACCGCAACAATTCAGCAGAATATATCCGCTTTTACGATTTTTTGCCGGAATACATCCGGTTTAACCTGCTGACGGTTCGTTGGGAGCAGGGCAAAGCTCGTCATTCTTTAAGCAGCACAACGCTCTATCCGTATCAACAGGACGAATTGGAGAACGCTTTGCACGAGCATCAATTCAGCGAGATTGAATGGTATGGAAATATGGAATTCCAGCCCTTTGACAAATCGTCATCCCCGAATCTTGTGATTGTTGCCCGGAAGATGCAATGAACCACAAAAAATGTGTGTAAATCATGACTGTTCGTGAGGGGGTGGAGTCCATCGGCCTCTTGATGGCCTCCACCTGAACATCGACGTGATGTGTTGAGCCTGTAAAGGTGGGCTTCATCAACGAACACTCGTGGTTGCATACACGAAAAACTCTCACTGATGTTTAACACAGAGTTGGTTGATTTGGTGCGCTTGATAGCCTGCTCCGAAACCGTTATCAATATTCACCACGGAAATTCCGGAAGCACAGCTATTCAGCATGGTCAGCAGAGCAGAAAGCCCTTGAAAGCTTGCCCCATAGCCGATACTGGTTGGCACGGCAATCACCGGTTTATCCATCAGGCCGGCCACCACGCTGGCAAGCGCCCCTTCCATACCAGCCACCGTAATGATGACATTCGCCTGTCCAATCTTCTGGCGCTGATCTAATAAACGGTGAATCCCGGCCACGCCGACATCATAAAATTTTTCAACAAGATTCCCCAGCGTTTCTGCTACAACGGCTGCTTCTTCCGCCACAGGAATATCCGCGGTTCCGGCACATACTACGGCAATGAGTCCGACCTTTTCCGGGGGCGGTTTTGGATGAGCGACAATAATCCGCGCTAAATCATAGTATTTGACGTCTTCGATCTCCTGCTGCACCGCGTCAAAGACATCCTTTTCGGCACGTGTCGCCATAATATTGCAATGATCCGCAACCAACCGCTTCACAATTGCGACGATTTGCTCGGTGCGTTTCCCCTGACAAAAGATCACTTCCGGCACGCTTGTCCGCAAATGGCGATGGGTGTCGACTTTCGCAAATCCCATGTCGTGATATGGAAGTTCCTTGAGGGTTTCTAGTGCAGAGCCGACATCAATGTTCTGCTCTCTGACCCCTTCCAATAACACTTTCAGCCGCTGAATATCCATGATGTCAATAGCCATGAATGCCACGAATGCCACGAAAAAATTACTTATTCATGGCATGCGTGGCATTCATGGCTTCTTATTGTTGTAAAACTTCATTCATGCTTCCGCTCCGAAAGCCCTGAAGATCGAGGGTGACGTAGTGATATCCGATTTCTTTGAAACGTGAGACGATCTGTTCATCAAGCTGCTCTTCAAACATACGCTTCATATCGTTCCGCAAGACCTCAATTCGGGCGACACTGTCATGGTGCCGGACTCGTACCTGAACAAACCCGTGTTGCCGCAAAAATGCTTCGCCTTCGCCGACCATCCGAAGCGCTTCCGGTGTAATGTCAACGTCATACGGAACACGAGTCGCCAGACACGGCATGGATGGCTTATTCCAGGTGGGTAGTTCAAGCTGTTTCGAGAGCTGCCGAATCTCTGCCTTTGTCAAACCGGCCTCTTTTAAGGGGCTGCGAATGCCGAGTTCCTGCAAGGCTCTCATTCCCGGTCGAAAATCATCAACATCATCGGCATTTGAGCCGTCGATCACATGCTGTAATTCCTGTTCAGCGGCGATACACATGAAGTGGGTGAAAAGATGTCGTTTACAATGATAACATCGCTCCACAGAATTTTCCTGAAAATGTGGAATAGTGAATTCGTCGTAGATAAACATGTGATGCTGAATTTTCAGAGCGTCAACAAGCTGTTGGAGTTCTTCGGGATGAAATTCAGGGTAATGTTCAGACCAGGCGGTCACCGCCTGCGCGTTGTCGTGAAGTCGCTCTAAAGCCACTTTTGCCAAAAAGGTACTATCAACGCCGCCGGAAAAGGCAACCAACACGGATTCGAGGTCGGTCAATATCTGCTGTAATCGAGTATATTTGTCGTCAAGTAGCATTTGTTATGGGTTGCTGTGCTTTCTTTGTGAGTTACGAAAGTGGTTCACATACAGTAGGGTATTTCCATAAGAAAAGTCAAGGCTTTTCCCGTATTTTTGTTCGTTGTGGACCACTATCACACAATCGTCCTCGTCCCGAAAAATTTTGCAACGACCGGGTTTCTCATTTTTAAAAAGAATCTCTTCGGATTTCTCGCGCCGGTAAAAGCTTTTTGCTTGACAAACACAACCTTTCTCAGTATATCACGATTCGTATGACAGACACTACGACGATCTTATATTTAAGGAGGGAAAATAGACCATGAGTGATTCGACATCATTTCCCCAGGCCGACGCCGACCTCATGATTGACGACCTGTCGTATAATGACGCGCGGGAATATGTTCTCAATTTCTTGACCGCAGAAAAAAAGACGGAAAAGTTACTGTACAAGAAACAGCAGCAACTAGACACCTGGAATGAGCGTCTGGCCTATGCCGAGCAGCAAGGCACCCCGGAACAGTTGGAACATGTCAAGCGGGAATTGCATGCGCTTATCCAGGAACGGGATGTATTGAAGCAAGAACTCGAAACCCTGCATGGTAAAAATATCATCTTAAAAGAAAAGCTCCAATCAAAACCCAGGGCCGCCGCCGAATCTTCCTCATCCGACCGGGCGGAAAAACTGCTGTCCGATTTCGGACAGCTTGTTGATGTTGATGAGTATAAGCTGAAAGAAGCTCTGAAAGAGCAGGACGCAGACGATGAACTTGCGAAACTGAAAGCGAAATTGGCCGGTCAATAACATCTCTGTGAATTTGAGTGAGGACGAAGCATACAGTGTTTCAAAGTAGAAACAGGCATTTTATCATTCGAAGTCTGGCTGCCTTATGTCTGGCCGGAATTCTTCTCCTCGCCGTCCAGGGAGTCAAAGGAACCTCTGCGGTAGAAGTTGCGATTCCCACAACAAAAGCCGAATGTGTTCATTTGAAGATCCTTGAAGGGCTGGACGCTCTTTATAACGGAAACTTTCCGGATGCCCGCCGTATTTTTACCGAGGTGACCCAACATTTTCCTAACGACGCACGAGGATATTTTTTTCTGGCACTGACCTATCGTTGGTTGACTCGGATCGATCCAGACTCTGAAACGTACCAGGAGTTATTCGAAATCACAATTGAACAATCAATACAGCTCTGCAAAACTCTTATCGAGACCAACCAGAATCATGCTGATGCGACCCTCTATTTAGCTGCCTCATACGGGTATCGCGCCGAATATTATAATTTTCTCAAACACAACTGGAAGAAAGCCTATGACGATGGCGTGAAAATGCGGGATTATCTGGAGAAGGCCAACAAATTTCATGGTGCAAATATCGACATCCAGTTGGGATATGCGCTGTATAACTATTATGCCTATCTTTATCGCGATCAGATCGGATGGTGGCGCTTTTTGCTGTCATTGCCGAAGGGTGATAAAGAAAAAGGCATCGAGACGTTAACCAGGCTGCGCCGGGACGGCGTGTATACCAATATCGAAGCCTGGTATTTTTTGATAGAGATCTATAAAGACGAACATGCGACCAAAGAGCAGGCCATCGCGTTAAGCGAAGAGCTTCATCGGACCTATCCCAATAACCCATTTTTTCATACACTTCTGGCAGGAGTTTATCATAAATTTCACGATTGGGAGAATTCATTACGAGTTTCTCGGGAGATCGTGAAACAGGCTCACGAACAATCATATTATTCCGATTATCTTGTATTTCAAGCGAAATATCTCATTGGAGAAAGTTTGTTTTTTATCGGTGATTACAAAAACGCGCTGACCATGTTTGACGAGATTATTCGTTCGCATCCGGAAAAACCTCGTTATCTGCTTCCCTGGTCTCACCTGCGTCGAGGCACGATTTATAACATCACCAAACGGAAAAAGCAAGCCAGAGAAGAGTTGCAAGTCGTCCTAAAGATGAAGGACGTGCTCGATGTGCATAAACTTGCTAAAGCGTTATTGAAGGCGGTGAAAGAAGAGGATGAATAGCAAGACTCGGCCAAATTCATGAAGGGAGGGATGCTGCTTTTTTCGTAGAAGTCCTGACAATCCTCCGATGTTTCCTGGAGCATCGGCAAAAATCTCACCTTCAAAGAGAAAATTTTATTGACAAAAAGAGAAGAACATTCATTATTGTTTTTATACAGTATATACAGACATGATATCTTGCGGGTGTAACTCAGTTGGTAGAGTGCAAGCTTCCCAAGCTTGGAGTCGCGGGTTCGAGCCCCGTCACCCGCTTTTGTTGAAGAACAGGGGAAGTGCCGATTTGAAGGTACTTGCCCTTTTTTTATGTAGGCATCCTAAATGAATCGTACCAAGCAAGCGTTGACACTCCTCATTCTTGTGCTATAGTTGATTTAGGATACCTCTAGAATTCCTATTTGGGTTGGTATGCCTGAAACACGTAGAATCGGACAGTCCTTTTGTTCCCCGCTCAACCCGGAAGATGGCTATATTGACCTTCATCTTCACACCAACCATTCCGATGGGCAATTCTCCCCGAAGCAGCTTGTTGAAAAGGCGATTCAACATCAGCTACGCGCGATTGCCGTCACCGATCATGATACCGTCAGTGGGATACAAGAAGCACGATATTGGGCTCAACACGACAGCCTGCAGTTTCTTGAAGGGGTTGAGATGAGCACTTATACCGAAGAAGATGGCGAGCTTCACATTTTGGGATATGCTATCGATCCTGAAAGTTCTGCTCTCCGAGAAGCGCTCGATTATCAAAAAACGGTACGCCGCCGTCGAATTCAGCAGATGCTCGTCCGATTGCAGGATGTAAGGATTACGATTCCTTTCAAAGCCGTTCAACGATTAGCAGGACCAAACGTCCCGATTGGAAGACCGCATTTAGCCAGGGCGTTGGTGCAAGCGGGAGCGGCGACATCTGTTGACAAAGCCTTTGATCGTTTCCTTGCCAAAGGGCGGTTGGCATGGGTGCCGAAGGTCGGTTTGACACATCAGCAAGCGATTCAGGCGATTCTTGAAGCCGGAGGAATTCCGGTGTATGCCCATCCCGGGATAGAAGGCAAAGACGAACTGATCCCAAAACTTCAGCAGCTTGGACTTCGAGGACTGGAAGTGTTTCATAGCAAGCATTCTCCGGAGGATGTGGCTCGCTATGCCGCCATCGTCACCCAACGGAATCTGTTGGCGACCGGCGGGTCAGATTGTCATGGTGGAGGCTCAAAAGACAAACCGCTCATCGGATCCGTTCACGTGCCGTATCGTCTCTTTACCGCTCTTCTGCGCTGAAAAAATTGTCAGACAGGTTGAAACGGTCTAACGGCTTGCCAGCGTACGTTACTGAGGGGAAATCTCTATGAAAAGAAACACCTGGTCTGCAAAACGTCAACGGACGTTCGGAGCGTTGTTCCCTATTGCTCCAAATCGTATAAAGGGCAGTGTAGTCTGCTGTGCGCTTCCTACGCGATGCTGGGCGTGGAAAGACGGGGACGATCGGAAACACAGTACTGCTTGATTTACCGATTTCGTCCACCAAACTGTCGAAAATATCCCTGAACGGAAAAAGAATTCATCACCGAAGCTACCTTCGGCTTCTATTTTGAGTAATCCCCTTGAGCGGCAAAATTTGGCTAACTCGCAAAAAACACTTGACTTTATTACGACGTGTCTTGCAACTTTAATACTTAACACGGTACGATCAATTCTCTAAGACCAATCTCACCAAAAGCTTTCTTTGTTAATGAGTACCAACGGGCACACACCCTGGGCATTTTTCGAAAGCGTATTCGAACGAAATACGGGAGGATAATATGGCAGCATATATCAATGGAAAGCAATTTTTACAGCTCACCGTTTTAAAAATGACGCCCCAATTGCGGACATTAATGACCATTGTTCGCAATAAAGAGACCAAACGGAACGATTTTATTTTTTATGCCGACCGCATTAACCGTTTACTGATCGAGGAAGGGTTAAATTTCCTTCCTACTCGGGAAAAGATTGTGACAACGCGAACCGGAGAGCAATATGTCGGGTCGGAATTTATCGGTAAAATTTGTGCGGTTCCGATTATTCGCGCGGGCTTGAGCATGGAAAATAGTTTGCGGGAAGTCGCGAAACGTATCCGGATCGCGCATATTCTTATTCAGCGTAATGAAGAAACGGCCGAACCGATGTTCTTCAAAGAATGGCTGCCCGATGATATTGCCTCACGTTTTGTGTTGATTCTCGATCCTATGTTGGCGACAGGCGGGTCGGTGATCGAAACCATCAAGCAATTGAAACAACGTCATGTCGAGGAGAAGAAGATTATTTTTATCAACCTCGTGTCTGCGCCGGAAGGTATCGAAGCTGTTCTTACAGCATTCCCCGACATTAGAATCATCACGGCAGAGGTTGATACCGGTTTGAATGAAAAAGCCTACATCGTTCCAGGATTAGGAGATTTCGGCGATATGTATTTTGGGACTGATTGACATGACATGGTGGCATGAGTATATGCACCATGTGACTTGAACGTGTCGAAGGGCTTCCGATGGTTCGGACACGCTCACCACGTGGTTTTGAACGGGCACGGCCAGTAGGCGTAATCATAATTGTCATATATCAGGAATCTATGGAGGAATCCGAGCATGAGAGTAGCCACAGCAGATGAAATTCGTGAACTCGACCGTAAAGCCATCGAAGAATTGGGAATTCCCGGAGTCGTTTTAATGGAAAACGCTGGAATCCAAGTTGTCCAGACCATGCAGAAGCGCTATCCGGATCTGAAGAAGCGCAAAGTGCTGATTGTCTGCGGTAAAGGCAATAACGGAGGCGATGGGTTTGTTGTGGCGCGTCATCTCTATAACCGAGGTGTTGAGGTTCGGGTGACTTTACTGGCTGAAAAACAGCAACTGAATGGGGACGCAAAGCTCAATTTCGAAATCGCTGATAAAATGAATATTCCCATTATTGAAATCACATCCAACGAGCAATTGCCTGCCTTCCGAAATCTGTTGCCTCAGGCCGATATTCTTGTTGATGCCATTCTGGGGACTGGATTGAAGGACGCGGTAAAGGGATTCTATAAGCATACCATCGAATCGATCAATAAAGCCAATACCCCTATTATTGCTGTTGATATTCCTTCCGGACTAAGTGCTGATACCGGCGCGGTGCTTGGAAGCTGCATCCACGCCGATGCGACTGTGACGTTTATCATTCCGAAGCGTGCCCACAGTCTGTATCCTGCTGCCGATTATGTCGGAGATTTGGAGGTGGTAGATATTGGAATCCCTAAAAAATTGGTCGACACCTCAGGGATTGAGATTCATGTGCTCGAACCGGGAAATATGAAAAAAAGCTTCCACGATCGGTCACCTAATACCCATAAAGGAACATATGGCCATGTTCTCGTTATTGCGGGTTCTCCGGGAAAAGCCGGTGCTGCGTTAATGACGGGTCGCAGTGCCCTGCGAACCGGATCAGGGTTGGTGACGCTGGCGATTCCGAAAAATTTGCACGTTCATTTGGAAATCCCAACCCTGGAAGTGATGACCGCCTCATTACCGGAAACGGTGAAAGGTACTGTCAGCATTGATGCCTACGACGAGATTATGGCCCTCGCAAAAGATAAACGGGTCCTTGCGTTGGGGCCTGGACTGTCTACGCACCCCTCGACGGTCGAATTGGTCTATCGCCTGATTCGGACTGTCGAAATGCCGATGGTCATCGATGCCGATGGCATTAATGCCATCGCATTGAATCCGGCCATTCTTCTCGAAGCCAAAGCCCCGATCGTCCTGACTCCGCATCCCGGAGAGATGGCTAGGCTTGTGCCGAACACTTCGATTCAAAACAACCGTATTCCGGTCGCCCAGGAAACGGCTCGAAAATATAACATTTATCTTGCCTTAAAAGGCGCACGCACTCTCATTGCCTCACCAGATGGGCATGTGTATATCAATCCTACTGGAAATCCTGGTATGGCGACAGCCGGTTCCGGAGATGTCTTGACAGGAATCATTGCTGGTTTGATTTCTCAGAATATCATCCCATTGGAAGCCGCCAAGACCGGCGTGTTCTTACACGGCTTTGCCGGGGATATGGTGGCAGAGGAAAAGGGGGAATTCGGTACGATTGCCGGAGACATCCTCGAAGCGATCCCTTATGCCATCAGCCGCATTCGGGAGCTTGAATGATGCTTAATCGAAGGGCGCGAGCTCAGGAACATGGCAAGGCTTTCGGTCGTCACAGTTGATGTCATCGACGATGCTGGGAATAAGCCAGAGCAGAAAAGCGAGGTGACTGAGGCTTATTTCTGGGAAACATCGATGAGGCCAAAAGCGAGTGAGAGTCTTGCCGACAATTTTATAGAACCGATACAGAGAGTCATCATACGAGATAAATGTGATGAGGAATTTGAAAGATTTTAATAGAGGAGGAACCAAGATGAGTGACAAGCGCTTTCGAGTATTAGTGACCTGTACACCAATGATAAAAAGTTTAGATACGTGCCAGGAACGGTTTGAAGTGGAGAAGTTAGACGTCGTTACGCCGGAGGTCGGTCAGCAGCTCAGCGAAGAAGAACTGATCGAGATGGTGGCTGATTTTGACGGCGTGATCACCGGGGACGATCCGTTTACCGAGCGTGTGTTGCAAGTTGGCCGCCAGGGTCGCTTACGGGCTGTAGTAAAATGGGGAATCGGGCTGGATGCGATCGATTTGGAAGCCGCCAAAAAGCTCGATGTCTTTGTTTCGAATACTCCAGGAACATTTAACGATGAGGTGGCTGATGCGGCCCTTACATACATCATGCTGCTCGCTCGCGGGACACATAAGACAGATGTTGCCGTTCGGAACGGAAAATGGCCCAAAGCGCCAGGCGTGTCTCTACGTGGAAGATTTGCCGGAATTATCGGTGTTGGTAATATCGGGTCGGCACTTGCCCGCCGGTTGCATGCGCTGGGCATGAAACTGCTCGGCTATGATCCCTATCCGATTAATGCTGCTGTCAAAAAGGATACCGGCCTGCGCCAGGTCGAGTTGGATGAGTTGTTCGCGTCAGTGGATTGTATTGCGCTTTGTTGCGGCCTTACTCCTGAGAATTATCACCTGCTGGATGCCGAAGCCTTTACCAAAATGAAAGATGGCGTCTGGATCGTCAATGTGGCCCGCGGAGCCTTGATCGATGAAAATGCTTTGGTCAATGCTTTGAAAGACGGAAAAGTGGGAGGCGCTGGTCTGGACGTATTCGAATCCGAACCAGTTCATCCGAATCATCCGCTACTCTCCTTCGATGAAGTCATTGCCGGCAGTCATAATGCGTCCAATACGAAAGAAGCCGTTTTACGAGTCAATCAGATATCAATCGATATTCTGGTTCGTGAATTACAACGCAGAAAATCCGCTTGATACACAATACCGTCAGACAGTTGCAGACTGTCTGACGGCTTATGCCTGCTTCAATTCTTGCTCGATCATCTGCTTGATACACTTCAGATTTGTCGTCAGTTCTTTGCACGGAGTCTCTCACTCGATTTTACTCCCCCAGTTAAGCAACAAAATCTTAAAATTCTTCAAAATTACCTTGACAACTTTTAAAGATCGCAATCATCTCTCTCTTATAGAGAAACGTTGTTCCTTTATACGAAATGATTTTGATAATTATGAGACTTCCCTTCCATGAGGAAGCCAGAAAATGGACATTGCGGAATCGATGTCAGTGCATGATGTCTGGGGCTATGTATTTCGGCAGTCGCACAGACGTTGAAATTTCATGACTGTTGCTGGAGCAATACGCAGGGGCCGGTGGAACATTTATTGATACGGCCATTATTTACGCGCACTGGGTTCGGGATATGTCGGAGGTGAAAGCGAAGCTCTGCTGGGGAAATAGATACGCAAACGCAGCAATCGTGACCAGCTTTTTATCCCCAGCAACATCGGATTCGAATACTCTGGTGTCAAACGCGGACTGGAAGGCTGGGGCTCGAAGAAGAATACGACGAGAGCCTGAGGCGTTTAGGAATTGATACGATCGACCTGTATTACACCCACGGTGACGATCGCAATATGCCACAAGAGGAAACTTTGTGAGCTTTCGACAAACGAGTCAGAGCCGGCGACCTTTCGGTGAACAATATGCCAGTGCTGATACTGAGGCCCGTTTGACGGCCTTGGGCCAGGTTGGAGCAACTTTCAATCAGATTGTGTCGGCCTGGATGCTTCAGAGCGAGCCGTCCGTCTGTGATTCCACTCGTTGCCGCTAGTACGAAAGAACATGTACAGAAAAATCTGGATGCCGTAATGGTGATACTGACATCAGAGCAGATGGCAGCCTTGAACAGGATAGGAGTCTGAGATGAAAAAGCCCTCTAATCTCATTCAGACAATCGAGAGAATGTCCGCTATTTTCGACGTCTTAACCTTTAGTTCAAAAGGCATTAGTCTCGGAGACCTCTCGAAAAAAGTCAACCTTCCGAAGGGAACGACTCATCGAATCCTCTCATCATTAATGTACTTCGATTTTGTCCGGCAAGATTCGACCACTCGAAATTACTCGCTGGGTTTCAAGCTGATGGAACTTGGCAGCAGCCTGTTGGAACAGATCAATCTGCGTAAGGAAGCAGAGCCCACATTGCACGTCTTATCTCAAAAAACGAAAGAAACAGCATATTTGGCGATTCTCGATGGGACCGAAGTGGTTTACGTTGAAAAAATCGAGTCAGAAGACAATTCGATTGGTCTTCGGGCAACATCGAAAGTCGGGCAGAGAAATTTAGCGAATTGTTGTTCGCTGGGAAAGGTTCTGTTAGCAGATCTCCCAGAGCAGACCCTGAATGAGTTGCTGCCTGATATGCATTTCATTCAAAAAACTGAAAATACGATTGCTGACCCCTCTCAGCTCAAGGAACATCTCAGCGTTGTACGGAATCGGGGATATGCCATCGATGATGAAGAGAGCGAGCGGGGCATCCGATGTGTTGCCGCGCCTGTCCGAAACGAGATCGGTTTGGCTGTTGCGGCAGTCAGTGTGTCAGGCCCGTCGATCCGCATTACGAGAGAAAAGATTCAAGAACGTTTGAAAAACGACGTGATGACTGCGGCATTAGAAATTTCTAAAAAATTGGGATTCCGGCCAGAAGCATTCAGCCGGCAATGACAAACACGCTTATTTTCATAAATACACAGAAAAGGAGAAAACCTATGGAAGTCAGATATCCAGCCAGTCCGACAGAGTTTAAAACGCTTACAACAGAGAAACTTCGTCAGGATTATTTGATTGAAGATTTATTCGTTCCCTGTAAGACTCGCCTGATCTACAGCCATGTCGATCGGATTATCATTGGTGGCGTCTGCCCGGCGGGTGAAGCGATTGCACTTGAGGCAGGCAAAGAATTAGGTGCAGAATATTTCCTCGAACGCCGTGAAATGGGCGTCATCAACGTCGGTGGTAAAGGAACGATCGGTGTGGATGGAACAGAATTTGTATTGGATTCCCGCGATGGTCTGTATGTCGGCATGGGAACCAAAGAAGTCTCCTTCAGCAGCGCCGATGCTGTAAAACCGGCAAAGTTTTATTTCAACAGTGCACCGGCCCACAAAAGCTGCCCCACCAAAGAAGTCGGCCTGAAGGATGCGAAACAGGTTCACCTCGGCTCCCTTGATGAATCCAACACCAGGACGATTTATCAATACGTGCATCCGGCGGTTCTGGAAAGCTGTCAGTTAGTCATGGGAATGACGATTCTGGAGCCTCACAATGTTTGGAATACCATGCCTTGCCATACGCACGATCGCCGTATGGAGGTCTATTTCTATTTCGATTTACCGGAAGAGGCTGCTGTGTTTCACCTCACAGGAGAGCCGAACGAAACCCGTCACATTGTCGTCAGGAATGAGCAAGCCGTAATTTCGCCGAGCTATTCGATCCATTCAGGCGTTGGAACCACAAACTACACCTTTATCTGGGGCATGGTCGGTGAAAACCAGACCTTTACCGATATGGATCACGTGCCGATGGGAGAATTAATGTAAAAGAATCGCCGTCGATGGGGCCAAAACACAGAGGGACAATGCTGAGAAGAGTGGATACTTCAACTTCTTGTTTTTCTCTACGTGTTAGTGTCTTGGCGGTAGACAGTAGGAGATCGTATGAGGAGATTGTATTATGATTTTGGATAAATTTTCATTGAAAGATAAGGTGGCAATCGTCACCGGAGGCAGTACGGGACTTGGAGAAGGCATGGCGATCGGACTCGCCGAAGCTGGCGCGAATGTCGTCGCAATCGATTATGTTGACGGCCCATATAAAGCCAAAGACATTATCGAGGGCATGGGGAGAAAATATTTGGAAATTCAAGCGGATCTCTCCACTTTAGAGCCTATTACGGGGATCATCGAACAAACGGTTTCAACCTTTGGGAAACTCGATATACTTGTGAATAATGCGGGAATCATCCGTCGTGAGGATGCGGTTAATTTTTCAGAAAAAGATTGGGATGATGTCATGAACATCAATATCAAAACTGTCTTTTTCTTCTGCCAGGCGGCTGCAAAGCAATTCATGAAGCAGGGCAGTGGCGGCAAGATCATTAATGTCGCTTCAATGCTTTCCTTCCAGGGTGGTATCCGCGTTCCCTCATATACCGCAAGTAAAAGCGGGGTGATGGGAATAACTCGTTTGCTGGCGAACGAATGGGCAAAAGAGCATATCAATGTGAATGCGATTGCCCCCGGCTATATGGCCACGAACAACACTGCTCCGCTTCGGGCCGATCAAGAAAGAAGCGCGGCAATTCTGGATAGGATTCCAGCCGGAAGATGGGGTCTGCCAGAAGATCTCAGAGGCCCGGTCGTCTTCTTGGCTTCGGATGCAGCCAGCTATGTAAACGGATATACGGTCGCTGTTGACGGTGGGTGGCTGGCGAGATAGCCTCATGCAAGTCTTGTCCATCTTTCTTGACGTTGTCGTTCCGGTCTTCACGCTGGTGTTCATCGGCTATTTCGCCGGACCGGCGCTTAACTTGGATGTGCGGACATTGGCACGCACCGCGTATTACGTGTTTGTCCCGGCGCTGATTTTTCAGATCATCAGCCGGGCGGAACTTCATGCGGCGCTTGCCGTAAAAATGCTTGTTTATATTGTGCTTGTGCATATCCTCTGTGGGCTTGCAGCATTTGGCGTCGCGCGCATACTGCGATGTTCGATCGAAATGACAGCAGCCTACGTCGTGATCGCCGTGTCCGGTAACGTCGGGAATTTCGGTCTGCCGCTCATCACATTTCGTTTTGGCGAGCAGGCGATGGCGCAAGGCACGATCTATTTTTTAGGCGTGTTAGTCATCTCGATGGCTATCAGTGTTATTGCCGCAAGCTGGGCCCGAGACGGCAGCAGTTTCAAAGCGATCGTCTCAATTTTCAAGACTCCAGCATTGATGGCGGTTATACCGGCATTGGTTGTGAATATTGCCGACATAAAAGTACCTCTGGTGATTTCGCGCATTGCGGAATTGGCAGGGGCGGCAATGGTGCCTCTGCTTCTGGTCTCATTGGGAGCTCGTCTGGCACAAGAAGGAAAGCCCGTTGTGAACGCGCATTTGCTGACAACCAGCGCTCTGCGCTTGATTGCTGCGCCGATCATTGCACTGCTGGTGAGTCTTCCATTGGGCATTCACGGGTTAGAACGAGCGACCGGTATCTTACAGTCAGGAATGCCGGTCGCGATTGTGGCATCGATTATAACACTTGAGTATCAATTGATGCCGGAATTTGTCGCCACCTCGGTTTTGTTTACCAGTCTGACCGGGATGGTGACGCTGACAGTGTTACTGTCGCTTGTATAGTGTTGGTTGTTGTCGTGATGTAAGGGGAAACGAATTCATCCATATTTATGAATCATAACAGAAGGAGAAATAGTATAATGAACACACGAAAAATGATTACGCTTATGGTTGTCCTTGTGATGTGTTGCTCTACCGGAGCCGCATTGGCTGCCGACAAAATGACTCTGAAGTTGGGATCCGGCCATAGCCAGCAACATCCGGTCGAGCAGGGGTATATAAAGATCAAAGAGGTTTTGGAAGAAAAAACCGATGGCAGAATTACAGTCCAATTATTCCCGAACTCTCAGTTAGGCAACGAGAGCGAGATGGTCGAAATGATTAAATTAGGGACGATGACCGGTATCTCTGTTGGACGCTACGAGGAAACAACACCCGTGCTGTACTTGTTGTCGCTTCCTTTCCTATTCAAAGATTACGCCCATGTCAATAAAGCGCTGTCAGGAGAAGTTGGTGACTATGTGGCGGGATTTGCAGAAGAGAATGGCCTGAAAATCCTGGATTGGTGGCATTCCGGTTTTCGCCAGATCACAAACAAAGTCCGCCCCATCAAGAGCCCTGCTGATTTGGAAGGCTTAAAGATGAGAACTCCTCCGTTGGAAAATATTCTGCGCACCATGCAAGCCTTTGGAGCTAGCGCGACACCGATTCCATATCCGGAACTCTACATGGCGTTAAAGACCGGAGTTGTCGACGGTCAGGAGAATCCATACGTTAATATTTATTCCGAAAAATTCTACGAAGTCCAGAAATACGTTACAGAAGTGAATTACATTTACATCGCCAGTCCATTTCTGGTGAACCTGGATTGGTGGAACTCGCTCTCGCCGGAAGATCAGGTGTTGATTCAGGATGCCGTAAATGCTGGCGGCGACTACTGCAATGGGTTGACCGAATCGAAGGATAAAGAGTTCTTACGATTGTTGACCGAAGAACATGGCATGGAACTTTACGTCCCGACCGATGAAGAACGGGCGCAATTTATCGGCCTGGTGCAGCCAGTCTATGACTATTTTATCGAACAAGGTTATGCAAGCCAGGAAATGATCGATAAAATTCAGGCGCTGGCCGAGTAAATAAGCCTGTATTCGGGCTTCTTATCCCCTTGTATCACGACGCGGCTCCTAATGTTTTGGGAGCCGCGTAACACAACAAAGCCTCTTCGCGGCCGTTGTCAGCTCATATTCAGAGAAAATTCGTCATGAACGGGGGTCTTGCCCGGCATGATACAACTGGGTTTGCCAGTATCCTTGCTGGCAAGAACCGCCAGGGATGGCGGCTATCCCAATTTCAGAGGAGAATAGTAGATGAACATCAAAGAGCATACACTGCATGGCAGACTTATTTTTCTGAATAAATTTATTGCCGGCTCATTGTTTGTGGTCATGTGTGTGGTTGTGATCAGCGCAGTGATTCTGCGATACTTTTTCGGAATCACCCCCCGCTGGACAGGTGAACTCACTCAGATTTTATTCATTCACATGGTCTTCTTAGGCATTCCAATGGCCTTCCGTAAACGGATGCATGTGACGATCGAATTCTTTGTCGGCCTGCTTCCAGCCCGATTTAAATCCTGGCTCGATCGCTTCATTGACCTTGTCATTATCGGATTTTTGGCCGCAGTCACCGTCTCGACGATTCACATGATGAGCGGACGTCTGGGACAAACGCTTACCCCTGGTTTAAAGGTGCCGCGTCTGGCGATCTACATTGCCGTTCCGATTTGTACGGTGCTTCTGGCGATCGAAGTTATTCGCTGCTTTCTTGATAAAGAGTATTGATAAGGGAGTCGTAGCACATGCGTCCCGCTTGTGACACGTGCGAACGGACCAGTAGACGATTGCTGGGACAAACAAACGTGGATGCGTGCTGTAATACGTAGGAGAAACAGTCTATGGGTGCAGGAGTTGTTGTCGCGATAGCTTTAGCATTATTAGTTATGACCTTAATCGGCGGATTTCCGATTGGTTTCGCTATCATTATCAGTTCATGTGTGGCCTTATTGTTTCAGGGCGTGCCCTTTTCGATGGGCACGATTAAAATGGTCAATGGGGTCGATTCCTTTCTCTTAACCGCCATTCCTTTTTTTGTGTTTGCTGGTATTCTCATGCGCGAAGGGGGAATCACCCGGCGTATTTTACATTTTTGCTTGATTCTCGTAGGCTCTGTCCGCGGAGCGCTGGCCCATGTTAACATCCTCTCCAGTATGATTTTCGGTGGGATTTCAGGTTCGTCCGTCGCTGACACCGCTTCGATCGGCAGCATTTTGATCCCGGAAATGATCAATAAGAAGTATCCGAAGGATGTCAGCGCAGCCGTAACGGCCGCTTCTTCAACGATTGGTATCGTGATTCCCCCCAGCATTCCGATGATTCTCTATTCGATGGCCTCTGAGACTTCGATCGGAAAACTGTTCCTGGCCGGAGCTATTCCGGGACTTCTCGTTGGTCTCTTCATGATGGCGGTGGCGTCGATCATGGCGGTCAAACATGACTACGGCAAAGAAACCGATCGGCAGGCTTCATTGAAAGATTTACTCAAGGGAATCCAGGATGGTATTCTGGCCCTGATCATGCCCTTAATCATCATCGGCGGTATTGTCGGCGGGGTCGTGACCGCCACGGAAGCATCGACATTAGCTGTATTGTACGCTTTCATCGTAGGATTTTTCGTGTATAAAGAATTGAAATGGAGCCATCTTCCGGCTGCCGTCGTCGAAACCGTCGAGACCAGCGCCATTGTGATGCTAATTGTGGCATCAGCCAGTTTTCTGGGATGGATTCTGGCATATGGACAAATTCCTCAAAAGATGGCGATTGCCCTGATGTCGATCTCATCCAACCCGCTTGTCGTCTTGATTATTATCAATGCTATTATGCTGGCGGTCGGCACATTCTCCGATCTGGCTCCCAATATCCTGATTCTGACCCCGGTATTTTTACCTGTGATCATGCAACTCGGTATCGATCCCGTGCATTTCGGCATTGTCATCGTCGTCAATCAGGCCATTGCGCTGGTGACGCCGCCGGTTGGAAATTGCCTGTACATCTGTTCCAATCTGGCCAAATGTCCGGTTGAACGGGTCTTTAAGTCATCGTTGCCATATCTAGCGGCTAATTTTGTCGTGCTCGTAATTGTGACGGTGTGGCCGGGGCTGGTGATGTGGCTGCCGAATTTATTCATGAAGTAGGGCGTTTTTAGGAATGGATGAGGGGTGCAAAGCAGCCTTTGCGACAGGGCAAAATCCTATCAATCTTTCTCGGTTTCGCCGAGAAGTAATCGCTGGATTACACTCCTGCCTACTCTGCAATATTCCTGTATCAATGCAGTATGATGCCCTGGCAACAGAAGTCCGAACTGTCAGCAAAGCAAGATGGAGAATGTCATATGATTATAAAAAATAATGATATCGCACTCACCAACCTTGGTGGAGGGGTCTCTAGAAAAATATTAGCGTCGGACGGGGGACTCATGACCGCCGAAGTATATTTTACAAAAGGCGCAGTCGGTGCTCCCCATTCTCATTTCCACGAACAGATCGGGTATGTCGTACAAGGCAGTTTCAAGGCGACGATTGGCGGAAAAACAACAACAATTCAGGCTGGTGACAGCTATTATGTCCCACCGGACGTCGTGCATGGAGTGGTTGCGCTGGAAGATGGTATTTTGCTGGATGTTTTTACCCCTCAACGGGAGGATTTCTTATCATAATGTATCAGATGGTATGAACTTTGTTCATAATGAACAATTTATAATTGACCCTTTCAGCGACTGACATGTTTAATCTCTCACAGAGACACAAGGCCCACAAAGATTTCTGAAAGTACCTGAAACATCTTAGCAAAACAATGTCAATGTCTGTCTGAGACGCTCCAGGTTGTCGATATTTTCTCCGAGACCTCTGTGTTTCTATGAGAGGAAAAACGTGGGGAACTGAGCCCGATAATACTTACTACTTGTTTATGGAGAAAAAATTATGAACGAAGTTTGAACAAAAATTGGAGAACTCGGGTTGATTCCCGTTGTAAAAATTGAGGATGCCAAAGATGCGATTCCTTTAGGAAAAGCCCTGCTGGATTGTCACAACTGTTCTCATTCCCGGTCAAAGAGGGTAGCAGTTCCGTGTTTGCCGGCACTGGCTTCGAAGTCATGAAAAGCAAATATCTCGGAGCACACGGACATATCGCGATTTCGACCAATCACATCCAACGTGCGATCGCGTATCTGAAACGTCAGGGTGTCAATACGCTGCCTGAGACCGCGAAAGAAAAAGACGGAAAACTTAAAGCCATCTATCTTGATTCGGAAATTTCCGGATTTGCCGTTCATTTGTTGCAAAAATAAGTGAGTTGCGGGTTACGAGTTACGGACGACGAGTTAAATAACTCGCACCCCGCATCCCGTTCACACGATGAAACGATTCATTACCTTTGGTGAAGTGATGTTACGCCTGAAATCGCCGGGCCATGAGCGATTTTTTCAGAATTCAATGCTTGAAGCCACGTTTGGCGGCGGCGAAGCCAATGTCGCAGTTGGCTTGTCACGATTAGGTCTGAATACCGCCTTTGTTTCAGCTATTCCTGACAATCCGATCGGTGATGCCTGCGTGGCTGAGTTACGTAAACACGGCGTCGATACATCCCTGCTCGCCCGTCAAGGCGATCGTTTAGGGATTTATTTTTTGGAAGCCGGTGCGAATCAACGCCCTTCGGTTGTTGTGTACGATAGAGCGCGTTCGGCGATTGCTGATATGAGAATCGGTGATGTCGATTGGGATGCCATTTTCGATGGCGCAACCTGGTTTCATGTGACTGGTATTACACCGGCGATTTCTCAGTCCGCGAGCGAATTAGCTCTGGCAGCCGTACAAGCTGCACAGGCGAAAGGCGTGACCGTTTCCTGCGATCTGAATTTCAGGAAAAAACTTTGGAAATACGGTAAATCAGCCCCGGAAGTCATGGGCGAACTGGTGAAATATGTGGATGTGGCGATCGGCAATGAAGAAGATTGCCAGAAATCTCTGGGCATTCATGTGAATGTGGATGTCGAATCCGGACAATTGCAGACGGATACATATCGAGAGCTCACAGATACAGTGCTGGCGACGTATCCGAACCTGAAAAAAATTGCCATCACGATGCGTGAAAGCCACTCGGCGGATTATAACGGCTGGTCGGCCACGCTGAACAATCGCGAAGAATTTCTGGTATCGCAAAAGTACGAAATTCATGATATTATCGATCGAGTCGGCGGCGGCGATTCTTTTGCCACTGGTTTGATCTACGGGTTGAATGCGCTTGAAAGCGATCAGGACGCCTTGAATTTTGCCGTAGCGGCCTCCTGCCTGAAGCACTCGATTTCCGGCGATCTACCGTTGATGACAGTCAAAGAAGTTGAATCGCTCTTGAAGAGTGGCGGCTCAGGACGAGTCCAGCGCTAACCTCTGTCAAGTCCACCGCAAAGACGCAAAGACGCGGAGATTCAAAAAGAGAACGACATCACTTTTTACCACAAAGGCACAAAGAAAAGCAAACATACTCCCCTTTGTGCCTTTGTGGTTTACAGAATGATACAGAACCTCTTGCTTTGTCAACGTTTACTTGACAGCAAGCTAAGGGCTGTATTGCGACGAAACCTCGACATAGATGGGCTTCGCCCCTCTGAGAGCACTCGGTTGCACTCCTGAAAATCCGTCACTCTAACCTTGACAGAGCACAAGATTGTTTTTCGTTTTCAGCCTTTCTTTACGTCTTCGCGCCTTTGCAGTGGAGCTGTGAAATAATGGCCAATACCTCTAAAGTTCAAGAACTCTTTAGCCTGGAAGGAACAATTGCGCTGATTACCGGCTCGTATCAGGGACTCGGTTTGGTGCTGGCTCGTGGGCTCGGGCAGGCAGGAGCCAGAATCGTTCTGAATGGGCGCAGCCAGGAAAAACTCGAGAAAGCCATCCTACAGCTCTCACAAGAGGGATTAACTGTTCATGGTTATGCCTTTGACGTTACCAACTCGGAGCAGATTCAAGCGATTGTTCCTCAGATAGAACAAGAAGTCGGACCGATCGATATTCTGGTGAATAACGCAGGTATTCAACGCCGCGGGCCCCTGGAACAGATCGAAGAAGCGACCTGGCGCGAACTGATCGACACGAATATGACAGGCACGTTTTTAGTGACCAAACACGTCGTACAGGGGATGATTGCCAGGAAAGCTGGGAAAATTATCAATATCGGCTCATTGCAATGTGAAATAAGCCGCAACACTATCGCTCCATACGCCGCATCTAAAGGTGGCTTAAAAATGCTCACCAAAGGCATGGCAACGGATTGGGGGAAGTATAATATTCAAGCCAACGCCATCGGCCCGGGGTATTTTCTTTCTGAAATGACCCAACCACTGGCCGACGATCCTCAATTCGATAGTTGGTTGAAAGCCAGAACTCCAATGGGTCGTTGGGGTGACCAGACAGAGTTGGTAGGAGCCGTAATCTTTCTTGCGTCAGAGGCTTCGAGCTTCATCAACGGCCATACCCTCTATGTCGATGGCGGAGTCCTGGCGACAATTTAGAAAATATCAGCTCAGATTTATTCATACCGCAGGGCTGCTATCGGATTCATGTTTGCGCCTTGTGAGGCTGGATAGAGGCCGAATACGAGTCCGATAACGGCTGAGATGCCAAAGGCGATCGATATAGTTTGCACAGAAATCAGGGTGTGCCACCCTGCGAAAATCGTGATAGCGTAAGCTCCTCCTATGCCAAGGAGGACGCCCAGACATCCTCCGACCAGAGTGAGTACGAGAGTTTCGATAAGGAATTGCAGAAGAATCATCTTTTTATCGGCCCCAATTGCGCGTCGGATGCCGATTTCACGGGTGCGCTCCGTCACGGTCGCCAACATGATGTTCATAATGCCGATTCCTCCCACAAGCAAAGAAATGCCGGCAATGCTTCCCATGACGATATTAAACACTTCTTGTGCCTGTTGGCTCTGCCGGAGTAGTTCACGCGGGACAAGAACCTCGTAATCGTCGGCGCCATGATGAAGGCGGGAAAGAACGGTTCGGATAAGTCGGGCCACCTCATCAACATGATCCGGAGCATCTACTCGAACTGAGATTTCATGAATACGTTGACTCTGTTCAGAGGAAACGAAGACCGATGAGGTTGATAAGGGAATATAAATCTGCCGATTGATGTTCACTGGCTGGAGCGATGGGATCGTGTTCTGTACCATCGTTTTATTATCAAGCGTGCCAATAATCCGAAACCAGTCGCTGCGGATTTTGATCATCTGCCCGATCGGGTTTCGAAAGGCAAAAAGCGCCTGGCGGACATCATCGCCGAGCACGCAGACCCGCCGCATTTCCTGCTCATCGGCGCTGGTGAAAAATCGTCCATGGTTCAATGGCAAATGGCCGCTTCGTCGATATTCGCGACTTGTCCCGACAATGTCGGCTTGTAACATTTCTTGTTGATATTGTACGGACAGCGGAAGTGTTCGTAATGGAGCAATCGCGTCAATGAACGGAGAGATCCTGGAAATGCGTTCGACATCCCCCTGAGTTAAGCCCTGTGAGAGCCTTTCCCGTCCTGTTAAGATCTGTTCTTCAGAAGACTCGATCGCTTTGATCAAAATATTGCTTGTCCCCAATAATTCGATCTGTTCGAGAATTTCCTGCCTGGCTCCAGCGCCGATACCGAGCATGGCAATAATCGCTCCAATACCGAATACGATGCCGAGAACACTGAGGAAGGATCTGAGTTTATGAAGGAAGACACCTTTGATTGCGGTGCGACATACTGAAGGCACCAGATGAAAAAGAGAGGGCAGCAATGGATGGTGCGGAGGGCGCGTTGCCGATTGCGAATTGCGAATTGCGGTTGGCGGAGTGCGGGGAGCGGGGGGCGGGGGGCGAAGAGTTTTTTCTTCCCGGTCAATGCGTCCGTCTTTGAGATAAATGATGCGCTCAGTGCAGGTGGCGATACTCCGTTCATGGGTGACGATAATAATAGTATGGTCTTGCTCGTGAAGAGCTTGCAGGATGTTCATGATTTCCTGTCCGGTCTGGCTGTCGAGATTTCCGGTTGGTTCATCGGCAAGGATCACTCTCGGCTGTGTGATGAGCGCCCTGGCAATTGCGACTCGCTGCATTTCGCCGCCGGAGAGTTCTGATGGGCGATGATGCAGACGACCGCCAAGTCCGACGTGTTCAGCAATATCTTTCACGTATTGTTCTCGTTCTGTGGACTGGAAGTGAAAAGGAAAAGGAGTGGCGTTTGAGTTCTGATAGAAAAGAGGGGCTTCAATATTCTGGAACACCGTATGCTGAGGCAAGAGATGAAACGATTGGAACACAAATCCGATTTTTTGATTGCGAATCAGGGAAAGCTGCGGATCGGATAATGTCCCGACCTCAATCCCGTCGAGCTGATAGCTCCCTGTGGAGGGACGATCGAGACAGCCTAGAATGTGGAGCAGCGTGGATTTGCCGGAACCTGACTGCCCCATGATCGCAAGGAACTCCCCTTCCCGTATTGCCAGATCGATGTGTCGGGCAGCCAGGATTTCGGTCGAGCCTTTACGATAGACACGGCCGATATTTTGCATGGAAATGAGCATATTTGCGCGTTAGGATGCAGAGGGGAATTCAGAAAGTTTGTTCAGGTCTTCACTCTTTTCGGTCGGCTTTTCAGGCATATTTTAGTCTCCAAGCAATTCTTTGACGCGCGCTTTCAGCTCTGTCAAATCGGATGTTTTGACTGTGTAGCCGTTCGAAAGCCAGACGCTAAAATCCTGCTGGACATAATCGCCATACGCGGTTGACAGCAAAATCGGCAAGTCCTGATTGAATTGACGAATTCGGCGTAAAAATTCCGGCCCATCCATCTCCGGCATTTTAATATCGAGGATGATCAGGTCGATCTCCGGATGCTTTTCTGTGACATCCAGAGCCTCCAGACCGTTTGACGCGGTAAGAACGCTGTAACCTTCGTCTCTGAACTCTTCTTCATACAAAAAAAGAATATGTTTTTCATCATCAACAATAAGTATGGTTTTCATGATTCACCTTTCATCCATATTTCTGGGATCTATCGGGAAATTGATGACAAACGTGACTCCAACCCCAGGACGATTTCTGACATTAATATTTCCGCGATGGTTTTCGATAATCTTTCGAATAATTGCCAGACCAAGACCGGTTCCAGAGCCTTTTGTCGTGAAAAACGGGTTGAAAATATTATCGATCGATTCCGGCGCAATCCCGCCCCCATTATCACTGACTTCTATTGTCACTCCTCCATTCAGTGACAGTGTATTGTAAGTCATAATATTGATCAACCCTTTTTTATCAGCAACCTGCTGTAAAGCATTGGTGAGCAGGTTGATAAAAATTTGCTTTAATTGCTGCGTATCCGCCATAATCGTATCCAGATCTTTAAAGAAGCAGGTATTCACTTCCACTTCTCGTTCCTGGATTTCAAGGGCCAATAACTCCAGTGAGCTTTTAATAATTGCGTTCACATTACTTGGCTCGAAACGCACCTGAGTTTCTTTTGAAAACACGAGCACATCTTGTAAAATCGTTTCGAGTCGGATCGATTCTTCGGAAATGATGTTGACATATTTTTTATGTTTCTCGGGCAGATCTTCATCTTTCAACAAGCGACGGGCAAATCCGCCGACACAGATGAGCGGATTACGAATTTCATGAGCGATATCTGCCGCCATCTTCCCCAGTGCGGTCATTTTTTCCATCTGCACCAAACGATCTTGAGCTTCTCGCAGCTCCTGATTGTGTTTCTCGACATTGGAGTATAAGATCGCATTATCAATGGCCAGAGCAGCTTGATTGGCAAACATTTGTAAAAAATTCAGTTCGTCTTCGCTGATGGGCACATTGTTATATTTATTATCCACGTAGATGATACCGATGACTTGATCGCGGACGATGAGTGGAACAGTCGCAAAACGATCGATTTCGAGAAGATTCGCAATATAATAACAGTCATCGGGAAATTCGTGAATGTCGGTGATGTTAAACGAACGTTTTTCTAGTACAGTTCTGGCAAAGATGCCCTGTTCCGGAGCCAACGGCATCCAGATACTTTTGGCGATTTTTTCGAATGAGGTTTCTTCCGTGGGTTCCTCATTCTGGACTTCGACAATCATTTCCACGAGAGATTTTTGCGAATACCCCTGCTCTTGCCAGATCTGGTTCGCTTCTTGTCCTGAGCCCGGACCAATGCCTAACATCCCCCGCAAGGTTTGAGCGCGAGTGTTTACCATGAGCAAAATGGCTCGATTAAAGCCTAATCCGCCACCAATGGTGACGCCTGTCAGGATAATTCGCAGGAGGCGGCTTAATTTGATCGTTGACCGCATGGCCGTATTGATATGATAGAGGATCGAGAGTTCTCTCAATCGCAGAAGATTGTCCAGAGCGAGTTCTTCCATGCGTTCGTAGAATCTGGCATGCTCAATGGCAACGGCAGCATTTCCGGCAAACGATGTCAGGAGATTGACATCCTCATCTGAGAAGCGATGTTCATCACCCTGCGGATATTTATCAAAGGAGGCGATCGTGCCTATAACGCCTTCTTTACCGATAATCGGGACACAGATGAGTGAGTGAGAGATGCTTTCGATCACTTCGGACTCTTTCAGCTCCGGAGTGATCTCATCAAGCTTGATCGCTTTCATCATCTCGGCAACTTTTCCGGCAATCCCTTCTCCAACAGGACGTGCAGACGTTCTCACATCGGAGGCAATATCTCCATACGATGATTTGATTTCGAGCATGGTTTGTTCCCGGTTCAGCAAACGTAAGACACATCCGCGCGAATGGGTTAACTCCACGCTTGTTTTGGAAATTAAATCCAGAAGTTCATCAAGATTAATTGTTGAGCTGAGGGCTTTTCCGACTTCATAGATTCTGGTTTGCTCCTCGAGTCGCCGTTCAAGCTGTATATGAAGGCGGGTGTTCTTGATCATCGCGAACACTTGCGACGCCAGGGTTGACAGCATCAGGTGTTCATCATCGGTGACTTCTCGGTGCTCATAACTCCAGAGGACAATAGCTCCGCTGCACTGTTCGTAGTCATTTTCCAGAGGGGTCACAATGACCGATTGATACACCGGTCGGCCCCGCTCGGACGATTTTTGAATCAGGGACATCGGTTGTAGACATTTCCAGGAGAAGAAATCCCCATCAAAACTTACCCCTTCCTGTTGCGGGACGAGTTCTTTCTGGGCGATAGCCAGTTGATCTTGGCTTATCCCATCAAAAAAGATGAGCATTGGCCCCTGTTCTTTTTGGATGTGGATGGAACAGGCTTGAACATAGGTCAGCGTTGTCACTTCTTTGGTGATCTGTTGCAACCGTTCATCCAGAGGACTGTTCGAGTGGGCGAGACGGCCAACTCGATTGAGAATCTCAAGCTCAGTATTTTGGCTCATGGCGATATAGCAGTGGCAGACAATTTTTCACGTGCCTTGCGATAGAGCACTTCGTATGCTCTGGCTGAACAATCCCAGGAAAAATCCTCTGCCATAGCCCGCTGTTGAAATGCTTTCCAACATGGTTTATCGTGATACACTTGAAGGCCTTTTTTGATCGCATCCAAAAAGAGAACAGCCTCGCAGGTGGTAAAGACGATACCAGTTCCGGTCTGGTTGGCGCAATCCAGAGCTTTGACAATGTCATCAACTCCGCTGGCTGCGTGGACGATTGGCATGGTTCCATATTTCAGGCTATGCATCTGTTGACCTCCGCCCGGCTCATATTGTGAGGGAATAAGCAGTATATCCGAGCCAGCAAGAATTCTGTGCTCAAGAGAGGTATCATATTCAAGCCGAAGGCCTATTTTTTTAGGATGCTTCTCCCTAATGCGGTGGAACAGGGTATGGTACTTCTCGTGTCCGGTCCCCATGAGAATTAAATAGAGGTCGAGTTCCATGAGGGGAGCGAGAATCTCTGCCAGTAAGTTGGCCCCTTTTTGTGTATTAAAATGGGAGACCATGCCGAGAACCGGTTTGGCAAGATCGACAGGCAAATCGAATTCTTTTAAGAGGCGCTTTTTACAACTCTTTTTACCGGAAAGGGATCTGATTCGGTAATTTTTGGGGATGAAAGGATCAGACGCAGGGTTCCAATTCGTTTCATCGATCCCATTCACGACGCCATACAGATCGTCGCTCCGATACTGAAAGACTCCTTCCAGTCCGTTACCATGTTCTTTGTTTTGGATATCCTGACTGTAAGTCGGGCTGATGGTCGTCAGAATATCCGACCAGAGCAAACCGCCTTTCATCAGATTAATCTTGCCGTAATACTCCAGACCATCCGGGGTAAAGAGATCCCACCCCAGGCCAGTAAGGTGCATGTCATAATGCCAAAACAAGCCCTGATGTGAGAGATTGTAAACCGTAAACACTGTTGCAGTTCGTTCGAAAAATGGATCATCATGATATAATTTCTGCAAATAGACTGGCACAAGCCCTGTCTGCCAGTCATGGCAATGGAGAATATCAGGAGAAAAATTAAGAGCTTTACAAATATCGGGAATACCTCTGGAAAAATAGATAAATCGTTCAGCATTGTCGGGATAGTCACCTTGATCGTCTCCATACAAGTGATCGCGATGATAATAGGGGTCGTGTTTGACAAAATAAACTGGAATATTTCCTTCAAGCTGTCCTTCCAGAATGGAACAGGTTTCGAATCGATTTGAGATGGGAATCTCAAGTTGCTCTATGACAGGAGAAAGCTGAAATGAGTGCTCGTCTGTTGTTTTATATTTGGGGGTAATCACTCGAACGCTATGGCCGAGGTCTCTGAGAGAAGTTGAAAGAGAACTGGTAAAATCAGCGAGCCCTCCGGTTTTGGCAAAAGGGAAGACCTCTGAAGCAGCAAACAGAATGTTCATAATGCCGATTGGCGATTGACGATTGGCGATTGAGACGTGTCTTGGAGGCATCGGACATCATCACCATCTACCATCCACCCATCAACCATCAAAAGAACGTTATTGTTCGACTTCTCGTAAAAATTGAGCAGCGTCTTCCGGTGGAGTCGGATTGATATAAAATCCTGTCCCCCACTCAAATCCTGCGACCTTGGTTAACTTTGGCATAATCTCAAGATGCCAATGATAATAGGGCACATCATGTTCTTCATGCAACGGAGCATTGTGGATGACATAATTATAGGGAGGGGTTTGGAGTACTTTACCGAGCCTTGTAATCGTATCTTTCAGGGCGAGGGAGAGATTGCGATACAACGTGTCGTCGCTGTTTTCAAACACAGAAGAATGGCGCTTCGGGATGATCCAGGTTTCGAACGGAAAACGAGGCGCATAAGGACATATAACAATGAAGTCATCATTTTCGCTCACCACTCGAGAGCCCGATGATTTCTCTTGATGGATGATGTCGCAAAAAACGCAGCGATCTTTATAGGCATAATAGGTTTTAGCCCCATCCATTTCGGCCTGAACTGCTAATGGAACGACCGGAAGAGCAATGAGTTGCGAGTGCGGATGTTCTAAAGAGGCCCCGGCCGCTGACCCGTTATTTTTGAACATCATAATATATTTAAAGCGACGATCGTTCTGTAAGTCGAGAACCCTTGCCCGAAAGGCCCAAAAAATTTTTTCGATATGCGCAGTATCGAGGTCTGGAAGAGTTGCTTCATGACGCGGAGTCTCAATGAGCACCTCATGGGCTCCGACTCCGTTCATTTTATCGAACATCCCTTCCCCCATTTTATTGAGGTCTCCTTCGATTTTGAGGGCCGGAAATTTGTTCGGAACCACCCGAAGCTCCCATCCCGGGCTGTTAGGGACGGTTCCTTCAGGACGATACGCAAACACCTCTGAGGGAGTTGTCGCTTCATTACCTTCGCAAAACGGGCAGAAGCCTCCGCCTTGCCGCTCGATGGTTTGTCCAAAATCAGAAGGACGTTTACCTCGATTGGTTGAGATGATCACCCATCTCCCACTGATAGGATCTTTACGTAATTCCGGCATACAGGTGTTTTATGTTTTGTGTTTTGTGCAAAGAGATCTTCATAGCTAAACACGAAAGACATTTAGCCAAAAAAGACTTCGGCAATTTCATACAGGTCTGAATCGACAGGCTTCACTTTATCAATCAATTCGGCGAGCTTGACTTCGACAATGTCATTCCCCTGCAAACTGACCATCTTGCCGAATGAGCCGACCTCTGCCATTTCTGCAGCCTTAACGCCAAAGCGGGTTGCCAGGACCCGATCGAAGGGTGTTGGCGATCCACCACGCTGTATCGGCCCTAGCATGGTGACTCGAGTTTCGAAACCGGTTAATTTCTCGATTTCCTGAGCGATGAGGTTCCCGATCCCTCCCAATTGTTTATGACCGAATTCATCGACTTTTTCTGTTTTGACAACAAAACGGTTAAGTTCTTTGGGGCGGGCTCCTTCGGCCACTACGATAATACTAAAATCTTTTCCGCGCTGGTGCCGCCGTCTGATAAGTTTACAGACATCTTCTACACTGAAAGTTTTTTCCGGAATAAGGATGCAGTCAGCCCCCCCGGCAATCCCTGAATAGGTGGCTATCCATCCGGTGTAGCGCCCCATCACTTCCATAATCACCACCCGATCGTGAGATTCTGCGGTCGAATGGATTCGATCGATGGCTTCCGTGACCGTCGAAATGGCCGTATCGAAGCCAAATGTTCTATCGGTAAGAGGAAGGTCGTTATCAATGGTCTTTGGGATGCCGATCACCGGACATCCCCGTTCATACAACTTCTCGGAGACCATTAAAGTATCAATGCTCCCAACGGCCACGAGAATATCGATGCCAAGATCCTGTAAGTGGGCTATGACTTTTTCCGGCCCACCTTCATATTTAAATGGATTGGTCCGTGAGCTGCCAAGAATCGTGCCGCCTTTACTGATAATATCAGAAACAGAATTAATGTCAAGTGCCCAGGTATCTTTTTCAAGAATCCCTTTCCAGGATTTTCGAATACCAATCACAGTATTCCCGAGCGTGAGTGATTTTCTGGTCAAGCCTCTGATTACAGCGTTTAATCCGGGACAATCCCCGTCTCCTGTCAGAATTCCTATTGTCTTATCCATAATGGTGCACGTAAATGACCTCTAAAATTTACGAGGGGCGTTTTACATGAAGCGCCCCTCTCTTCATTCCGAAAACCCTGTTCCGGAAAGATCCCAGACTCTTTGCAGGAAAAACACCCACGTAAGAATAGTACGTGGTGCTGTTCTTCCACAGGCAGGCTTAATCGTTATCGATGTCCCACGCCGTGTATTCGAAGGCTTTTTTAAACGCTTCCGGTGACATATTTGTCAAATCCGCCAGTTCCTTGAGTTTTGCAGCGTCTTCGAAATCTTCTTTGGTCAAACGAATCATATAGCGTTGGGCCACTTCATAGGAATTCGATTTGACGTTTAACATACGAACTTTGGTTTTGTTCGTTTTCGGATCAAGGACATCAGCGAAGTACATCGGCACGAATTCTCCGGCTTGAATCGTCACGATTGCTCCGGTTCCGCCCTTCAACAGGAATCGCACAACACCATATCCGAGCTCTCTCGTATACTCGGCATCAAACGGAATCGGCGGCGCACAGCGCAGTTCGTACCCAATGTTTTTCGAGATGACAGTCATTTTAACGTTCATTTCTTTCAAGCGGGCCTGAATATCTTTTTTCAGTACATCGCCAAAATCAACTTCAGCCAATCGAATATGACCGAACTCATCTCGTTCCGCAGTGACTAAGTCTTCCAGATCTTTTTCATCGATAATTTCCGCCACACCTTCAGCGATCACGACAACTCCATTGTGCCGCCCCATCGCCAGGCGCTTAATAATTGAACCAAGGATAATATCAGATACCCGTTTCAGGCGGATGGTTTCACCCTCTTTAAGGCCAAATTCTTCTCGAACGATGGTCAGGGTCGCGGCGGCAGCTTTCCCGATCCCCAAGGCCAGATGACCAGCATGGCGTCCCATTGCCACCACAAAATACCAGCGGTTTGCAGTTTCTGCGTCTTCCATCAGATTCTGGATGAGCTCTGCTCCGACATGACGAGCTGTCTGATAGCCAAAGGTAAAGGCATAACTTGGGAGCGGCAAATCATTGTCAATCGTTTTGGGGACGTGAGCCACTTTGATTTTTCCATTGGCATTGGCTTCGACAGTTTTCGAGGAAAGCGCCGTATCATCACCACCAATCGTTACCAGATAGTCTACATTCAATTCCAACAGGGTCTTGACGACATTTTCCATCTTTTTCGGGTCTTTGGTCGGGTTCTCCCGTGAGGTCCGCAACATCGAACCGCCCTGGAAGTGGATGCGGGAGACATCCTCAATCGTCAACTCCTTCACATGAGTCGTATCGCCCTGGGCGAGCCATTGGAATCCATCGTAGATCCCCAGCACGCGAATCCCGCGGTTGATCGCCTCGATGGCTGCTGCGTTAATAACACCATTTAAACCTGGAGCAGGGCCACCCCCACACATAATCGCTAATGTTTTTTTGTTCTCTGCCATGAATTCATCCTCTCTGTTGTTCACCTCTGATACGATGCGTTTTATTGCGTGGTTTATCTTTGAATGTGCAGATTCCAAATGTGCAGATTCCAAAGGAGCAATAATTGTACATACAAGGTTTATCGGTAAGCTGCCGTATGATTAATAGTTCGAAATACTTCCTCCGAAGTGAGGAAGAATTGTCAATGAAAATTTATATTTTCCGAGAACGCCTGTCTGAAGATATAAACGGAAACAAAGATTTATATGCGAGACTTCCCTGCGAGCACACGTCATTGTTGACTTCTGGCTGACTCATGAACAACCCCTTCCCAATCAGCGTATATGTCACAAGTGAGGCGACGCATGGGAGACAAACTCGTCTGAGACGAAGAATCTGTTAAAGAGTCGTTCGTGTTGTTGGTTACTCTATCGATGTCAGGAATTCCTGAATTTCATGAATTTTGTTCTCAGTCTGGATGATTTGTCTCTCAAAAAACGGATGCTCTTCGGTTTCACTGCATGTCAGATGATAGGGACGCTGTCGTTTCAATAATTTCAGGCGGAGTTCGTAGTAGCGTAATTGTACAGGAATGTTCTGATCTGCCATATTTACATTCTGGAGATCGCTGGAGATATCCTGCCCCTCGAGTTGTTGGATAATCTCAAGCACATCATCCTGTTCCTGCTGGTCCAGCACCGACTTCAGCCCAGTATAAAAGATTCCCATTTGTACTGAATCAGGGTTATTGACAGCGCCGAGTTTTATCACACGCTCAGCCTCGATCAGATTGTTTTGAGCCAGAAAATATTGGCCGATACGATAATAGGCCTCTTGATACCGGGGCTCGAGGCAGAGAGTTTGATGAAATTCATCGAGCGCCAGATCGAGTTGTCCTTGCTGGGAATAGATATTACCAAGCACAAAATGTGCCTCTGGGTTTGTCGGTGAGAATGCGACGACTCGTTCGGCAAGTTTCAAACTTTTCTGATAGCTGCCTTGCTGATAGAAAAGCCTGCTTAGCCGAAGAAGCGCCTCTGGATTTCCCGGATCGTGGTGAAGAAGATCCTGGTACACAGCGATGGCTTTTTCCGGCTCTTCCTGCTCCTCATACACGGTACCTTCCAGGAATAAGGCTTCTGTGTGATCTGGCTGCCTCTGTTGCACCTGTTCCAGAGATGCGAGGGCTTTTGCCTGCAACTGAGCTTTTTCCTGAGTAAAATAGGTTACTAAATCGAGTTCGGCATTCGGTTCTATATTTACACCTTGCGGAATCGTTCGTGCTTTTTCATAATAGGCTTCTCCCAAGGCGTAATATTGTTCGGAAGTCGGCTGATCTTCGCCGTTTATTGCGGCCATCGCGTCCAGAATGTCACCATACAAGTAGTGTAAATTGTTGATGCATACCTCGCGAAATGCCGGTTCCTTCATTTTTTGATAATGATCTTGCGCAGCCACATATTCGCCCTCTTCTTCAAGCGCTCTTCCTTGCCGCAAGGGGCCCAGATGCCTGTCTCCCCTGTGTGAGCAGGCCGAAAGGATGCTAAAAAGCAGGCCAAACATGAAAATAGATACCACATATTTTCTCATAACGTGCCTCCCTGTTCATAATATCATACGCTATGCTACATGCGAATGAGCGCGGAGTTTCGCGGAGTTTATTCGATGATAATTTCATCGAGCGATCGTTTTGGTACATGATGGGTCGCCTGTTCGTCACGCCAATATTTAATATCTCCATCAGTCGCGATTGGATCGATCACAACAGTCTCTACCGGTTTCCCCAGAGCAATCACCAGTACAATATCATAGCGTTCGGAAAGGTTGAGCGCTTCCCGGAGTTTCCCTTTTTGGATTGAGGCGATCATGCACCCTCCCAGCTCTTTTTCAACGGCTCCCAACAGGATACTTTGAGCTGCAATGCCGTGATCGCAGCCAGTTGATTGGCTGATATCGTTGTCTCCAAGAAGAATGATATATGCTGATGGTTGTTCTCCTTCCGGAGGGCCATCCCAATCGCTGAGATAGCCGGCCCAATTAAGAGCTGGGAAAATACGAGCATTGTTTTCAGGGTCGTTTGAAAGAATATATTTTAAGGGTTGACGGTTTGCGCCTGAAGGTGACAACCTCCCAAGATCGACTAATTCACGTAAGGTTTCCGTGCTGACGACGAACGATTCATCAAATCGCCTGTAGCTTCTGTTTCGTGAAATTAAGTCCTTTATCATTGTCTATTTTCTCCTTAGAGTGATTATGAATACTGAGAACCTGGATACTTCCAAAGTATGTACGCAATTTTGAAAGTTTGTCAAGGAAAACCACACGAATTCTTTCTGTCTTGTTCACGGAAAAAGCCAGGATCTTGAGATGGCATTTTTCGATAAAACGTTTCTCTTCCCGTCTTGACAACATGACGCCTGAACTCCACATCATGACCAAAATGGCATATAGATATGAATTTTTGAACTGTTATCATAAGGAGGATATGCTCATGAAAGCAATTCGAGTCTATGAACCGGGAGATCCTGAAGTCATGAAATTGGAAGATGTGACGGAGCCGCAGGCCGGACCTGGACAGGTTGTCGTCCAGATACAAGCTATTGGTGTGAATCCGGTCGACACCTATATCCGTCTGGGAAAGCAAGGCTATTCCCCCTCATACCCTTATACACCGGGTTTCGATGCTGCCGGAGTGATTGAGGCGGTCGGAGAAGATGTGGCTGAGGTTCAGGTCGGCGACCGGGTGTATTGTGCCGGAACGATTAGCGGTGCGTATGCTGAAAAAGCCCTGTGCGCTGAAAAGCAGGTGCATTCGCTGCCAGACCACGTATCCTTTGCCCAGGGAGCCGCGGTTTCCATCCCGTATGGCACGGCCTACCGGGCATTGTTCCAACGTGCGCAGGCCAAAGCCGGGGACATCGTCCTCATTCATGGAGCCAGCGGCGGTGTCGGACTAGCCGCCATCCAATTGGCTCGCGCTGCCGGTATGACAGTCATCGGCACTGCCGGAACGGGTAAATCGCAGCAACTGATTCGTGAGCGAGGGGCGCATCATGTGCTCGATCATCATCAACCTGATCATCTCGAACAGGCTGTGGAATTGATTCAGGGGCAGAAGGTGAATGTCATCCTTGAAATGCTGGCAAACGTCAACCTGGGACGTGATTTGCCGATTCTTGCGCAAGGTGGGCGAGTGGTCGTCATAGGAAGCCGGGGCGACGTGACGATCACGCCTCGCGACCTTATGGGACGAGATGCCGATATTTTAGGGATGGCGCTCAAGAATACGTCGCCGACTGAACTGGCAGGCATTCATGCTGCCCTCGTCGCAGGACTTGAAAATGGCACGTTGTGCCCGGTGGTCGGTCGAGAACTACCGCTGACCGAGGCGGCTCAGGCCCATCATGATGTCATCGAGTCGTCAGCGTATGGGAAAATCGTGTTAATTCCCTGAGCAGTTTGGAAACAAGCTGCCTGCAAAATTTACAAAGGGAACGCCATGTTCCTTATCTTGCGTTCCCTTTGTTTGTGAGTCCTTTCGCGAAAAAGCATTATCGTTCACAGACAAGTAATTTTGTGCCTTCTTTAAAGATGACTTCCATCTTGCCTTCCCCCATCAACTGCATGACAAGGCCCGGTCCGAATTTTTTATGATCGATAATATCATTCTCCAGAAATGCTCCCGAAATAGAATATGGTTTCGGATTCGAGAGATCTTTGCCGGTCATCGCTTCTTCCCACAGTAAAGCCGGATCTTTGCTGCGACGAATTCTTGTGGTTTTTTTCGCTGTTTTAGGCTGTCTCGATTTCGGTAAATTTGGCCGGTATTTATGTTTCCGGTTACACGTCCCACAGACGACTTTCTCCGGTTTGCCATCGACGACCGCCACAATCCGATGCATGAGCATCAACTTGCAGGACATACAGTAAGAATCGACCTCATCACCGGCATTAAACACTTTCTCAGACATATTTCCTCCCTCTATTCAGAGACTTATAGTATACGCACATATATTTTCTATCTAAACAATGAGCATGTTTGGAACAGAAAAAGTTTGTCAAGGAAAACTACACGAATTCTTTTCCGGTTTCTATCCAGACGTCCTGTCATGTCTCGAAAAATGGGAGCCGTTAGGCGAGCGAATGACATGGAGGGACACCTGGACGACCAGTGTTGTACTGAGCATATTCACAACGAACAAAATGAGAGAGCAAAGAATATTCCTAACTGTACATAAAATTTGTCAATCAGTTAGAGATAGATAATACTCCTTAACGATTGTAATAGATGCTCCGAAAAAAGCCGCTCAACGATATGCTGTGGCCCCAGGGGATCTTTTAATCGGTGACAGAGGCTATGTCGGCGGAAAGGCATTATGCATTGTCCTCGATCATCAGGAGCATGTGTCGGTCCGTTTTCATTCGGCCAGTCTTTCGCTCTTGACAAAACATGGACAAGTCTTGACGCTGCTAGAGCATCTTCGCGGGCTTGAAGAAGGGCAGGTTGGACTGGAAATGTGTGGATGCCTGCGCCTGACGGGGAACGAATCGTGAAGGGGCGATTATGTGCGTGCCGAAAACCTCAAGAGGCCGTTGAAAACTGGAATCGTTGCTTGATAAAAATCTGATCACCCGGATCGTAGTGGATGGTGAGTTGCGCTTTTCGATGTCGACAATCTGCGGGCGGCCCTGGCCTGGTCAATCGACAAGACAATCGAGACAGGAGATCCTTCATGGCCTCATACAGCAAATCATCTGAGGTAGGCACATTCGGAATATTTCGGAGTTGTCGGCCGAATTTGTGCCAGACTCTTAGACGGATCTTATTCAGCTCTGCCGGGCCGAGTTGCTCTAATGTCGCTATAATATCTGCTTTCATACATAAATGTTTTTTTGAGCTCAGTATCATTGTACGCTCTGCTTTTTTCTCGCGCAGAGACGCAAAGAAAGAAGTGTTCCCCCTGGTGCTCCCTTGCGTCTTTGCGCGATGTGAAAAAAAAACCGGAAAACAGCCGTTATCTTTATTTTATGAGCCATTGGCCAATATGGTCAAGTAGAATGTGGTCTCAACAGCATTTGATGATGAAAAAGTTTCCGAATCGTATTTGTGCTTGACTCCTTCTGGCTGCTATGCGCATAATATGGAAACTTATGTACAGACATCTCGGTGTTCATGTCACCACAGAATACACGGAATACACGGACGGAACACAGTTTCACTGTATTGCTTGTTCGGGCACTTTCCGTGTATTTTGTGTGGTCAGGGTGAAAATATGAGGGTGATTTTTATGAAACGCATCGCGATCATGGCTGTTTTTCTGCTTCTGCTCATCCCATGGATTGTTGGCTGCACATCAACAAGTGACGAGCAGAAAGAGTTTGATTTTACAGGAACTTTCGGTATCACGATTTCAAAGAAGGGGGAAATATCACGCACAGATACCTTTGTGCTCACTCAAGATGAAGAGCTCGTTGTGGGAAAATATGCTCATCTCGAGTATGTGTCAGAAAACCGGTTAGAGACCTTCTATGATGTCATCGGCGATATACTCACGCCGGACACTGCCGAAATTCGGCTTACTTTGCTGCAAGCGTTCCCTCCCGAGTCAGAGCCAGAGAAGGAGATGACATTGAAGATCATCTTACAAGAAAATGGTGAGATCTTGCATGTCAACGAATGGAACCTCGATGTGCCGCGTATGGAATGATATTATGGTGCAAAAGTTTCCAGGGGTGCGCACGAGTGTCTGCAACAGGGCGAAGCCGCTGTCACTATGTCGGTGCTTCACACCGAAACAATCGCAAGATTGTACTCCTGAATGCCTCTGAAAGATTTTGCCCCTAAGCAGTAAACTCAGGTTAACACCGTTAAAACGGAAGATCGGAGAAGACATTCCGGTAATATTCCACCGCTTCAGGATGCCCGGCGAACATGTCTTGCGAGGCCCGGCGTTCCCGAATTAATTCATCAAGCGTGACCGGTGTGCCATCGACATATTCCAGCACACCGCCATTGCGGAGCAGCATTGCCAGGCCTGCCGCCAGATCCCAGACCGAACAGCGATTGATAAAGGCGGCGTCTGCGCCGCCAGTTGCCGCATAACAAATATGCGAAATGGTCGATCCCAAACTGCGGATCTTTCCGGCATATCTCGAATCCGGTGCATAGCGTTTATGCCATTTGGGCCATGCAAGCAACAGCGCTTCAGGGGAATGCGGATCGGGAACCGGCAAGGCAAGCTGCTCATCGTTGCGCCAGACGCCTCCGTCAGAAGATGTGGAGTAGAGATCTCCGGTCGTCGGCATATAGAAAAATCCGGCCAGCGCTTCCTGGGGAGTGAACAGGCCGACTGCAATGCCCCAGGTCGGAAATCCGCGCACGAAAGAGGCTGTACCATCGATGGGATCGATAATCCAATAACGGTCGCCGGAAAACGGTTCCAGCGACAGATTATCTTCCTCTCCGATCATACCATCATCCGGAAAGCGCCGTCCTAATTCTGCTTTTAGAAATGCCTGTACCTCCAGATCGGCCTCGGTGACATAGGTGTTGTTCGCTTTCCAGGAAGGCTTGACGTTCCTGAAATGTTTCATCGCTCGATTTCCAGCGTCAAGCATCAATGCCTTGACATCGTTAATATCATACATAAAAATTTATCTGTTAGAGCGTGGTTACGCCCCCGCTGAAACTGAGACAAAAAAAAACGGGGACGTCCCCCTCTCGTCCTTGGCGGGGACGCCACCCCACCCTACCTTTGTAATTTGTGTAGCAAATTCAACACCAGTTTCACGGAGTTTCCTGCGGCAGTCGTGACGGAATGTTGATACATTTCGTGGCTTTCATCCTCTAAAACGAGGTCGGAAATCGACCGAATAATCACAAAAGGCACGTCAAATTGATAGCAGGTTTGAGCAATGGCTGCACCTTCCATTTCAACCGCCATGATAGATGGAAATTTGTCCTGAATCTCGGTAATCTGTTTCTGATGATGAATAAACGAATCGCCCGACATAATCTGCCCTTCGAACACGTTAACGGAACCCGCATCCGGCAAGGACCGGCAGGCCAGGGTACGCAGGCGTTCATCCGCCTGATACGCTGCCGGCATTCTGGGAATCTGGCCGTATTCATAATTAAAAGCCGTCGCGTCGGCGTCGTGATGGCGGACATCGGTAGACACCACAATATCTCCAATCTTGAGTCTGTCCGGCGGAAAACCACCGGCCACACCGGTATTGATCATGGCCTCCGGCTCGAATTTATCGATGAGCAGAGTTGCCCCGATCGCCGCATTCACTTTGCCGATGCCACAGAGCATCAGCGCAATATCATGCCGGCAGAGTTTACCTGTATAATAATGAAACTGTCCGAATTGAGCATTTTGTTGATGTTCGAGCTGCGACTGCAGGGTTTGCAGCTCTTCCTCCATCGCGGCGATAATCCCAATTTTCATATAATGCCTTTGTATTCTCACACAGAGACGCAGAGGCGCTGAAATATTTTTCTCTTGAGGGTTACTCTGTGTCTTTGCGCCTCTGCGGTAGAAAAAAACAATTTACTTCACTTCCACAATCCAGCCTTCCGGAGCCTCGATTTCGGCGCGTTGGATACGGGTGAGCGTGTCGTAGAGTTTTTTGACCATCGGTCCGGCTTCTTTACCTTCCCCATAGAAGGTGTGGCGTTTGCCTTCATGGGTAATTTCACCGATTGGAACGATAACCGCGGCGGTTCCGCAAGCGCCTGCTTCGACGAATTGATCAAGTTTATGAATCGAGACCGGGCGCTCTTCGACATTCATTCCGAAATATTCTTTCGCGATGTGCATCAACGAATATTTTGTGATGCTGGGCAGAATCGACGGCGATTTCGGGGTCACAAAGGTATTATCAGCGGTAATGCCGAAGAAATTCGATGTGCCGACTTCGTCGATATAGGTATGGGTTTTAGGGTCGAGATAGATGCAATCGGTGTAACCAGCTTCTAAAGCTAAGGCATGAGGGCGGTAACTGGCTGCATAATTGCCCCCGACTTTGCAGGCGCCGGTTCCCATCGGCGCGGCACGGTCGTATTCGCTCGTGACTAATTTGATCGGGGTGAGTCCGCCTTTAAAATAAGGGCCGACAGGGCAAACAAAAATCGAGAAGAAATATTGCCTGGCTGGACGTAATCCGATATTTTCACCATGCCCGACCATATAGGGACGGATGTACAGAGAAGCTCCAGATCCATAGGGCGGAACCCAGTTTGCATTCGCTTTCACGACCTGCTGGCAGCCGTCCAAAAACATTTCTTCCGGCACTTCCGGCATGAGCAGATATGAAGCGCTGACATTCATTCGCTTGGCATTTTGATTCGGTCGAAACAGTACGATTCGCCCATCTTTTGCGGATTGAGCTTTCATGCCTTCGAAACATGCCTGCCCGTAATGCAAGACCTGTGAGCCTTCGTTGATCGTTACCGTATTTCCGGTGTCCAGTTCGCCTTTACCCCATTCTCCATCCCGGTAATGCGCGATATACCGGCATTCAGTTTTGCGGTAGCTGAATCCTATATTTCCCCAATCAAGATCCACTTTTTCCATAAAGTTTTTCCTCCTCTGTACTTGTCAACATCCTTGTTAGCATCATACCGCATTGACATGGTTATTAGCGCCTTTGTGAACAGGATGTTCACAGAGACGACTCTCATGTCGATTATCGAAACTCTTCTCCTTTGTTCGCCAATCATTCCTAGCATATTTCAAAGAAATGCACAGCAAGTCCTCTCCTCTGTCAAGCTTTATTTGTGTTCGGAGAAGATTTCTACGTGGAAGGAACTTGACAACATATTCAGCTTGTTATAAGATTATTTAAAATATGATGCTTCTGTATTTCTGGCTGAAGGAGCATATCACGTCATCAGGGGGAATTCTGGGTATCTTGAGAGATTGTTCGTTTTACATCTTTACGTTCTAAAGTGGTGTCTCATGAAACGCCCTTTCAGGGCTGCAACTTATTACGACTTTACGGTTTTAACGAAAGTTCCTCAACAAGCCCCAGCGGGGCGACACACATGGCGCCCTTCGGGACTGTTTTTTCCTGTTTTCAGGCATTTTTAAAGTCGTAATGTTGTATTATCAAAAGTCTCTTGTTCCCAGGGTTGCTTTCTGGGCTAATAGCAAGTTTCTCCTTTGGAGCAAAAAGGTGGACTGTTATCAGGAGGACAATCATGCAACTTCATGAATATACCGAAGATGCTTTGCTGCAACTTGCGGGGAGTACGATTTACGATCGGGGGTATGACTATTACCTGAACGTGATGGTGTACTCCTTAAATTACAATGTTGATACCGACAGCATTCAGGCTGAAGTTGAGGAAAATTATGATGACTACGAGGTCGGCATCAGTATGCGAGACGATCAGCTTGCAGCGAGCTGTACGTGCCCGTACGAGGGATGGCCTTGCAAGCATATTGTCGCCACGCTGCTCACGTTTCTCCAACATAAGGCCAAATACGTTCGAAGAGCCCAAAAAATGAACAAAACAATCTCATCCCTCGAAAAAAAGGTAAAAGCCCTTTCAAAAGACGAATTGGTGACCATTCTTTTGGCTTGCGCTAAAAATTATCCCGATGTGAAACGCGATCTGACAGTACGTCTGGAATCGAATAAAATGACCACCTTCACCACGCTGAAAAAACAGGTTGCCTGTGCCTTTCCCTCAATCGAATCACGTAATTATTCTCCTTCAAATATTGCAAAGCAACTTCGTTCGCTCATCAAAGCGACCGCTTCGTCGTCGCCAGAGATGCAAATTAAGGTCTACTGGGTAATTACCGACCGTATTTTACAGGAGTTAAATAACTACGGCATGGATGAGGACGTACTGGAAAATGTAGCAATAGAAGCGATGGAAAGCCTGGTCGAATTGTTCAGCGAAACTGAACAATTCCAGGAAGGAAAGACGGATATCATCAAGCAGCTTCTGTCGTATTATCATCAAGGGAACTTCGGCATTACCGACTGGGTCTACGATACGGTCGTTGGACTCTGCTCTCAGGAATCCGATTACAGAATCGTTATTCAATCCCTTGAACAGAAGGCCAAACATACATCATGTGGTTCTTATTACCAGGAGTTAATCGCCGGCTTGTATGGAGCGATCGGCAATACAGAAGCTCAGCGCAAAATGTTGGAGCAAAACCTGCGCTCTGGCATGGATTATTGGCGGCTGGCAGAGTATTGGCTCGACCAGAAGAACGAAGACAAGGCGCTGGAAGTGGCGAGCGATGGGCTGGAAAAAGGCGAGGGCCGAAAGATAGAACTCTACGATTTTGTGCAACAGTATTATAAAAAACAAGGCGATTACGCCCGGATTTTCGATCTATTACAACAAAAAATCACAAAGCAAGAACTCGACAACCGCAACCATTTCATCCATGATAGTACGTACCAGTGTCTGTGGGAATATTGCTCCGACCAGGGAGATTATCAGGGGCTGCAAACGTTGCTGGAGATTCGGTTAACGAATAACGATATGGATGCCGACTTTTACAAACAGTCTGAAGAAATCCTGGACGAAAACGATTGGCAGACATTCGAACCTCGCATTATTCAGAACTTGCAGGAACGAATTCAGCAGCAACAACGCAATCGCACGCCTTATCTTTGGAACGTTCCGTATGCCGCGAACGACGCGGAAATTTTGGCGGAAATTTTTGCCTATAAGCAGGATTCAGAGAATCTTTTCGAGACGATCAGGCATGATATTCGATTGTTACGTCAATATGAATCACAACTTTTAGCGGAATATACCGTTGAATATCTCGAACAATACCGTCATGTCATCAACCGCTTAATTTCCGCTCGCGGAAGGGATAATTATAAAACCGCCGCTGGCTATGCAAGGACGATCAAGCATATTTACAAGACCATCCAGAAAACTCCGGAAGAGTGGACGCGCTACATCACAGGATTGCGGAGCGAGCATAAACGCTTGCGGGCTTTAAAAGAGGAATTTGCCGATTTGTAGGGAAAATTGACGATTATTTGATATTTTACCACGAAGGCACGAAGACACGAAGCGTGTTTAAAAAGCTTTTCTTCGCGCCTTTGTGCCTTCGTGGCGATAGGCTTCCCTGGTGTTCGGTGCGTTTGATGCTTGCGTCCTGAAGTCCTTCGGTCAAATCGACGAAATAATCGCTGTAACCGGCCACCCGCACAATCAGATCGCGGGATTGCCAAGGATGGCGCTTTGCTTTTCGCAGTGTCTCGGCTTTAACCACATTGAATTGAATATGATGCCCGTTCATCTTAAAATAGCTGCGCACGAGTTGCGCGACATTGCTGACTCCCTGATCCGTTGTCAGAATCCGGGGTGAATTTTTGATTGAGCAAGGTGCCGACGGTTTTGATGTGATCTATTTTGGCGGCAGATTTGATGACTGATGTCGGCCCGTTGCGGTCGGCGCCCTGAATACGACTTTGCTCACGAAAGGTTACCTGTGATAGGTGAAATTGACTGCTCGCGTGTTGGTCCACTGATCGAATTTTTTGCGCAGCCAACGTTTTACGACAAACCGCACTTGTGGAATGAGCAGCAGCAAGCCAGTAATATCAGTTAAGAATCCTGGAGTTAACAAAACAATACCGGCGATGAGAATGATCAGGGCATCGATCATTTCTTCTGCCGGCATAACGCCCTGTTGAAGATTGGATTGGATCTTCAAAAATGTGCGCATACCTTCCAGACGAGCTAAATACGCTCCGGCCATGCCTGTAAACAGGATAATCAGCAAGGTGTTTAAGGCTCCGATTACGCTGCCGATTTGGATTAAAAGATACAACTCTACTGCCGGAATAAGCGTAAACACTAAAAAAAGTTTGATAAACATATTTTTAAATTCATCGCAAAGCCACAGAGACGCAGGAAGTCTCTGTGGCTTTGCATGGAAATGTAGACCGTTGTTCATGATTCTGAAGAATGAAAATTCTATACGTTCCCATTGCAACCCTGCCAGGGGTTCGAACCCTGGCAGGGTTAAAATCGAGAGGATATTTCATCTGAATTCCCGATTGAGAGAGTACTTTTTAGTCAAGAAAGCGAAAAGAACATTCCGTGACAAAAAAAAGTGATTACCTGAAACGCTTTATCGATCTTCTTTTGCCATCTCTTTGACCTGAGCAATCATATCATCGACCGGTTCTTCAAGTTCTGGCGGTCGTCTGCGGTAGTTGTCATTGTTCGTAAAATAGAGAAGTGCATAAAACACTGGTTTGAAACGTTCCTGTAAATATTGAGAGGTTTCAAAGTAGTCGAGAACCTGATTATAATATTTTTTGGCCAGGAGCAACATGAGATCGAGCAGAATATCCTGTGAAAGTTCCTTGTGAAACGCGGGAGATGACATGAACTCTTCAGCCACCTGGACGGCCTCCTCAATGAGATTGTTCCAAAGGTAAATACAGGAAACTGTATGCGCAGTATAGATATTCTTCTCAGCTTCAATAATATGGCGGGCATACTGCAGCGCTGTCTGTTTTTCCCGTTTCTACGCAAAATACAGCCAGGACAGGCCATTCATCGCTGTCAGGTCGTCGTGCTTGATCGCCATTTTGTAATACATTTCCGCTTCTTTAGGCTTCTTGAAAACATTTATGATACAGGAGCATACTTTCCTTTTTCGATGGCTGTGAGGTAATATTTTTCGGCATGCTGTAGTTGCTGTAATTGGCGATGTAGAGTTGACCAAGCTGCCCGGGGAATTTTCCCCTTCTATGGATACTTATAACCCTTTCACGGAATATCTGTACAAATGCAAGGGAAAAAAGAGAAAAATTCTTGATACAAACGGTACCCCGCGTCAAACACATTCATATCGAGCGACGTTTACTGCCACACAAGGTCGCAAAGCTGTCAAGAAAGCCATGTGGAAAATTTTTATGGTTTTGCATGGTCCCGGAAGAAAATCTGTGCACTCATATTGGTCGTGTGGTCTCACAGTCTTGCTGAGCGAATGATTTTGGGCCAATAATGAGGTTGGCCCATACTTTCAAGGCATGAATTCTGCGCTTTTTAACGCGATATAGCTTGTCCAGGCTGCCGCCGGAGCCAATGTCGATTCATCGACCACGAAGCGGGGATTATGATGATCGTAAGGGCTGCCGATTCCAAGGAATCCGAAACAGGATGCGACTTTTTTTGTATAAAAAGCGAAGTCTTCTCCTACCATTGAGGCATGAGGAATTGTTGCCACCTGAGAGGTCCCCCAGAAGTCCTCAGCCAGAGTCATCACGTCTCTGGTTAAGCCTTGATGGTTGATGACCGATGGATACAGGCGGCGATACGTTAATGTGCCGGTTGTTCTAAACGCCGAGGTAATCCCCTGGAGCACCTGTTGCATGCGTTCTTGCACAAAATTTTGCACTTCGGCTGACTGGGTGCGTACCGTACCTTCAAAGATCGCTCTCTCAGGAATGACATTATATGCTTCTCCTGCGCGAAGTTTCCCAAAAGTTATCACGGCCGGCGAATTCGGTGAGACTTCACGTGAGATGATATCCTGACAGGCCAGGACAAAATGTGATGCCACGACCACCGGATCTATTCCCATATTAGGGCGGGCCGCATGAGCGCCTCGACCCTTGATTTCAGCGGAAAAATTATCAGAATTACTTGTCATTACGCCGGGTCGGGTGGCAAAATGCCCTGGCGGTAAATTGGCCCAAACATGATGTCCAAACATGGCTTCAATACCAAATTCTTCCAGCAAACCATACTCAACGAGCACACGGGCTCCGGCGTGGCCTTCTTCGCCGGGTTGAAACACCAACACAATTCGACCAGCTAGTTGTGAACGAAAGCGGGTCAGTAGATGGGCGGTTCCCAGTAAAATAGCGGTATGCGCGTCGTGTCCGCAGGCATGCATTTTCCCGGGAATTTTTGAGGCAAAAGGTAAGCCTGTCTCTTCCTGGACCGGCAGAGCATCAATATCAGCCCGAAGTGCGCGTGTCGGGCCGTCCGTTACGCCTTGAATGACTCCCACCACGGCGGTAGTATCGGCATAATTGGCATGGATTTCGATGCCGAGGCGGTCCAATTCTTCGCAAATCACTTTGGCGGTTCGGACCTCTTCAAAAGCTAATTCAGGATACTGATGGATCTGATGTCTGAGTTCAAGGATGCGTTGTTCGTTCTCTTGTGCGCATTTACGGAGTTTTTCGATCATGAGAAGTTATATTATACGTTGGCCTCCGGGTGAATAATATGCGATACCGGCATTTTATGCGCGGCATCGCGCAGAATACAGTATTGACGTTATTGATGTTTCTTGGTTTGCAACATGTGGTAGGCATAGACAGTGCCGAATATGCCCAGCCCGGCAATACCTCCGACTCCGCTCGGGCTGACCAGTAAGATCGCTGCAACTGCGAAAAAGAACCGTTCAATAATAGTAACAGGCCATTTGAGATGTCCAATAATCACGATAGTAATCGAGTATAACCCTGCCAGCGAGGTGATAAACACCGTGAGAAAATGGAACCAATGAAAATTGATGCCTAATAATACCGGACTATACACATACATATATGGGAGCAAAATTCCGGCGCTTCCCAGTAATAACCCGGTAAACGCGACTCGATTGGGATCGTCTTTCGCAATCGCTGCGGCGGTGTAGGAGGTTAAGGCGACAGGTGGTACGACAGCCGACATGGTGCCGAAATAAAAAGCAAAAAAATGGGCTGCCAACATTGGCACCCCGATTTGAACGAGTGCCGGAGCTGCGATCGTTGCGGTGATGATGTAACACGCCGGGCCGGGTAGCCCCATTCCCAAAATCACTGCTGTGATCATACACAAAATCGAGGTTAGCCAGAGTTGTCCCCCCGACCACTTCACCACATTCGAACCGATCACCTGGCCGACCCCGGTCATCCCGACGGAGGCAATGATAAAGCCGATTATGCCGCAGATAATCGCGATAATTGCGCCATTGCGCGCACCTTCATTCAGGGCAAACAGAATGTCTTGCCAGGAAAGGCGGGTCACCTTCCGAAAGCTCGAGACCACCAGGACGGAAATGATTCCGATGAACGCTGCGAGTAACGGGCTGAATCCGATGATTAAAAAGAGGATGATCAGCACCAACGGAAGGATCATGTGGCCTTTTTCCTTCAGGACTTCTCTCAAATCAGGGAGTTGCTCCTTGTTCATCCCTACCAGGCCGATTTTTGCGGCGCGCAAATCGACCATGTTATACAGGGTGAAATAATAGAGAATTGCCGGAGCAATCCCGGCAAGCATAATTTTATTATACGAGATCCCAAGGTACGAACTCATGATAAAAGCCGCAGCTCCCATGATCGGAGGAGTGAGAACACCGCCTGTTGAGGCGATCGCCTCCACGGCTCCGGCAAAATAGGGTTGATAGCCGATCGATTTCATGAGCGGAATCGTAAAAGAGCCTGTGGTGGCGACATTAGCCTGAGAACTACCGCTGATGGTGCCGGTTAAGGCGCTGGCAAAAATTGCGACTTTTGCAGGGCCGCCCCGTGCGCGTCCGGTTAGGGCCAATGCCAGTTCGTTGAAGAACTCGGAGGCTCGGGTCACCTTCAGAAAACTGGCGAAGAGAATGAACATAAAGATATATGAAGCTGACACCATTGCACCAATACCAAGCACCCCTTCCGATGTCATCGTCATCCGGATAAAAATCCGTTTCAAACTAAAACCTTGATGGGCGAAAATTCCTGGCATGTATGGCCCCACATAGATATACACCAGGAACATCACGGATAGAAGCGTCAGGGGCCACCCGACAGTTCTTCGTGCGGCCTCGATAATTAATATCAAGAAGATGACGCCATACACGTTATCAAATATATTCGGTTGTAAAAAAGACTCAACTAGACGATTATAGACCGCTAGCAGGTAAATACCGACCCCTAACGACAAAACAAACAAAATCCAATCCGGTACGGAAGGTCGATTTTTGGGAGAACGAGAGTTGGCTGGCTTGATAAGAAAAATGATCGCCATCATGAGCGAAATGTGGAGCATACTCTTTTTGACGACATCAATTAAGCCGAAGCTATTATACCAAATGTGGATTAACGAGACGATCACACAAAAGACGAAGGCAAATCGACCAATCTTACCGGAGAGGAGCCGATATGAAGAGGTTTCCTCTGATTTCACTTTCGGGGTTTCTGTTGTCGATGACATAATAATGCTCTTCCTTCTAAATGTTCACGCACAGATGATGAAGAATAAAAGGCAAAAGGAAAGGGCCTCTTTCCTTTCGCCTTAATGTCTGCGCCAATCAATACAGTCGCTACTTCGCTGGAGGGAGTAAGCTTTCGGGAATATCGATGCCCTGTTCTTGATAGAATTTTACTGCGCCAGAATGGAGGGGCGCGCCGGACAATCCTTTTACCGCTTCTTCCAGATTCAATGATTTCAGTGCCCCATGCTGTCCTTTAATCTCTTCTAACTTTTGGGCATACATCACCTTCAACATGTTATAGACGATATCGTCATCCAATGCGGCATCGGCAACCAATGAGGCTTTCACGCCAAATACATTTAAATTGCGTTCCTGTTTCGGATATGTGCCTTTAGGAATGACAATTTTGGTAAAATAAGGCGCGGTCTCCTGGAGTTTCGCGATGTCTTCATCGGAGAATTCCACCATGCCAACCTCAATCTGGCTGGCGTATAATTGTGACACACCGGAGGTTGGCAGTCCGGCACTCAGATAGCAGGCATCAATGAGCCGATTCTGCATGGCCTGAACAGAATCACCATAGCCCAGATATTGAGGTTGAATATCATCAAAGGTCAGGTCTGCGATACCTTGTAAGATGACGGGCATGTAGATACTGCCCCCACCGGCTGGCGGACCGACTCCGATTTTCTTACCCGCGAAATCAGCAAGGGTCTCGATTCCAGAGGCTTTTCGGTACATCAACTGAAAGGCTTGCGGAAACAACGCCGAGACAAAGCGAACATTCTTAATTGCTTTGCCTTCATATTTATCGATACCGGCATAAGCTTTGCCTGCGTCTACAGCGCCGGCAATAGCCATTGTAATTTCCTGATTGCGGATCATTTCCAGATTCTCCGCAGTTCCACCAGAGGCAGAGGCTGAAAATTTGTATCCGCTGTCAGCTAATTCTTCTTCAAAGGTTTTGGCAAAAATTACGCCGACCGGATAGAAGGTGCCTCCTGTCGAGCCTGTGCCGATACTGATGAATTTTGCAGCCATCGCAGGACTTCCTGTCAGCACCATCAACCCTAATCCCAGAACCATACTTGCAACCAGTAGTTTTTTCATCGATTCTCCTTTTTTGATATTTTGGTTCATTTTTATTGAATAAGACAAATTATACTGTATACAATCAACAATAATTCTCACAAGGGTGGATCTTGTCAAGAAAGAAAGCATGCGGATTATTCTTCTTTGTGAGTAAAATTGCAAATGCGGACCTCATGTGGTGCATCGCAAGTCAAAATGCTGCCATGTCCGGCATCGTTTCATGGGATCTGGGTTTCAGAAGTCAGAAGATGGTACAAGCTTTTTACTTTTCGAAAAACGATTGAAAAAGGATAGGGTCGTCCATCTTTAGTGCATGTCTCCTCGAAACCGTTCCGAGGGCAATGTCGTAAAGACTTTATCAGGCATATTCAAGCGTCATTGTCCGGACTTGCCTAACAATGTCGCGAACCGGCTCGGTGAGTTCCGGGGGAAGTTTCTGATAATCCGGTGCGCCGATGAAGTAGAGCATCGCATAATAGACTGGCTTGAAACGTTCCTGCAAATCCATAACAGATGAGCGAAAATAGGTCAGTGCTTTGTGATAATGATGCTTGGCCAGTAAGAGCATGAGGTAGAAGAGAATATCTTTTTCCAGTGTTTCGTAGGCCTCGGATGAATTCATGAATTGTTCCGCAATTTCAAAAGCTTCTTCCGATAAATCATTCCAGAGATAAATACAGGCTGCGGTATGAGCGGTATGCATTGTATGCTCGATTTTGAGGGTACGGCGAATATAGTGCAGGGATTTTTGTTTTTCCTGTTTCTGCTCAAAATAGAGCCAGGCCAGCGCGTTCATCGCATTGACCTGTCCTTTTTCGGCTGCAACTTGGTAGCAGCGTTCAGCCTTTTTATACTGCTTGAGTATGTTATGGTAGAGAAAGCCAAGGTTGAATAATCCATCAGGGTCGTGGGTTTTGGCGGCCATGTAGTAGAACCGTTCGGCTTGCTTATAGTCTTTTTGAGTATAATAATAGAGATCTCCAAGTAGTACCATTGCCCGGACATGCCCGGATTGTGCGGCCATCTTGTAAAATTTTTCGGCTTTTTCCGGTTCTCGCAGTTGTTGTGAGTAGAGGTTTCCAAGTTGGAACATCGCTTCGGAAGCGGTATATTTCATCGCCTGGACATAATCGTGTTGGGCTTCGGGGAAATCGTGAATGTCGTATGCTTCAGGGTTTTTGGTATGGCCTTTAACCACAGTGACAAGATAGTTCTTGAGATATTTCAGGGAGAAGTTTTCGGAGCTAAGAATTTTCGATCGTTCTTGTCCGGCCTTGACAGCGAGTAAATAATATTTTTTCGCATTCGGATAATCCTGGAATCGATAGTAGTAAAGATTACCCAGGTTCAGCATCGCATCGGTATGTCCTCTATCCGATGCTTCAGTGTAGTAGTGCAATGCTTTCGCCTGATTGTGGATGTGGTAGTCGTACACCATCCCCAGATGCAGCATCGCTTCGACATGCCCGAGTTTTGCGGCTTTCAGATAGTAGGGGATCGCCTGGTTATACCTGGAAAGCTTGTTGAAGGCATATCCGATCCGAAAATACACCTGGTCATTCTTCTGTTTGAGCTTTAAAAAGTATGAAATCGCCTTTGCATAGCGTTTTTGCTGATAATATGTCTCTCCTTTACAAAACAGTTCCCGATCCGACGGTGACGATTCAGAGGCAAGTCGCGCGTTGGTCGCATGGAGTAACTTTTGGGTCGCAAACACCATCTGGTGTTCGAGTTGTTGATCTAAACTCCCTATTTTGACAAAGGCTTCTGTCAGATAAAACGCGGAATCGGGCTGACAACGTCCAGTGCTCACGGCTTTGGTATGTTTCCGGGCAAGCTGAGTCAAACCGGCCTGGTCGTACCAACTTTCGAGAAATCGTAATAACCAGGTAATTCGCGCTTGTCCATTGCCCAAAGAAAGACGCATTAAATACCATATATTAAAAAATCGCTCTTGTAAACGGTAAAGCTGACGTTTCGGTACAGAACCGATTCGTTCGATCAGAAACACATGCTCGAGATCTTGCAGAATCGCAGCGATCTGATCCGGGTGCAATAAAGTCGTTTTGGAAATATCTTCAAGGCTGACGGCTTCCCAATTTAAGGCGATCGCATTAATCACGTCCCGTTGCAATGGAGAGAGAATATCCATACGATGTTTGTACAACGGCGTAACGGTATCCAGAATCGCTTCCAAATCCGAAAGTGTGGTCCCCGCTTCTCGTTCTATGAAAATCTCAAAAAGCAGGATGATTGTCCGGATAACCCCACCTGTCAAAATCCGCAGGCTTTCGATGCGGCCCGGATGCTGTTCAACAAGTCTGGTCATCAGCGCTTCTTTGCCGGAGGTTCTCGCGAGTTCGAACAGTATCGCATATGTTTCATCTTTATTCAAGCCTTGTAAGCGTATTTTACGAAACATGTCATAGAAAAATCTATCTTCATCACTCACGAGACCTTCCAGGGCAATACTCGATGCCGCAACAAGCCGTAGTACGGGACATTCTTTAAGAATTCGATAAAGGCGATACAGTTCCTGACCACTGAAATTGTATAAGAGCTCTCCAAAATTATCAATGAACAGGACAATTTTTTGGGAATGCTCCTCCAGGGCATCATAGAGCATTTGGAAGCAGGTACGTTCATAATTGCGCTCATGAAATATTGGATGGTACTCGCGTTCATATGCTAGCTCCATCTGTTTGACTAAACCGGAATATTTAGAATCTTTAAACGCCAGTTTCTGAGCAATTCGTTTCCAGAGTGTATAGAGCCTCCGGATTCCATAGTATGCTTCTTCTTTCAAGACAATAGGAATCAACCAGGGCTGGAGCCGAGGGTCTTCTTCGATCTCATAGCTTAAACGCAGTAAGAGTGTCGTTTTTCCGGTTCCTCGCTGGCCCTCAATGAGATAAGGCCGTTCTGGCCCAGACATGTTTGAGGTTTTGATGGCTTGATACAACTCTCTCAAAGCTGCTTGCCGCACAACAAAACGCTCGACGAGCTGTTCTTTGCTCTGTTCGTGAGGATTATACAGGTTAGCGGCTGCCGATTTGGTCGGAACGCGCGGTGATGGTTTTTGTAAAATTTTATGCATCATATTCCCCACTGTTTTTTGATGGATTTGCATACGGAAAATACATCAATGCATATAATAATTAACGTATATTAATTTGTCAAATATTTTTTTGTCTTAAAAAGGATTTTCTTTAATTGCTTAAAGGTAGCATCACCCTTATATATGGTTTAATACCCTATATTTAAGGAGTTTTTTACTATAACTTTGTAATAAATTAACGTTAATATTTATAAAAAGTGAATGCTCGCGATGATAGAGAGTAAGCCGTGTTGAATATCACCGCACAGCGGTAAAACGAGAACATTATCTTAAGTGCCAAAAAATATTATTGACAGACACCAATAAACTCTTTGTATTGTCATGAGTCTGCAATCTCATATGACATATTATCAGGTAGTACAGGCAACTGATTTAAGGTCGTTATATTATATGGGCTGCATATATTATTAATGAAGATCCCGAATACGTTGGCTCGATTCAGTTTGTTATTTCCTACCTCAGATGATCATAATGGCCCAAAAAACGTTCCCGTTGATTTTTCGTGAATGTCGTGATGACACAAGCAGGAGGACGAGATGTTTGTAAAACAGTTTTTGACCGGCGGCGACCGTAATTTTGGCTATCTGGCTGCCGAAGAAGCTACTCAAAAAGCCGTGATTATCGACCCGTCGTATTCACCGACAAAGCTCGCTGATTTTGCAGCAGAGCATGGGTATGCCGTGGAATACGTGTTCAACACGCATGGTCATTACGACCATACGAACGGGAATGCCGAAATCGAGCGCTTAACCGGCAAGACTCCGCTCTTATATGGTGATATCGAACCGCAAACAGGAATGAAGGTTGTTCATGATGCGAATTTTCCATTAGGGGACTTGACGATCCGGATCATTCACACTCCAGGCCATACGCAGGATTCGATCTGCCTCTATCTTGGCGATGCTGTCTTTACGGGCGATACGCTGTTTGTCGGAAAAATCGGGGGAACTGATTTCGGAGCACAGGCTAGAAACGAGTATGATTCTTTACATCAGCATATATTGATATTACCTGATGACACGCGAGTCTTCCCCGGTCACAATTACGGAACGGCTCCGGAATCCACAATCAAAAACGAGCGTGAGACGAACCCTTTTCTGATCCAGCCCGACTTCGAAGCCTTTGTCGATTTAAAACGTAATTGGACAGCGTATAAACTCGCTCACGGCATTCAATAAAAGCTGTGTGTTGGAAATGGTATGAACTTTGCATTTAAATTCGCTAGATGACCCAAGCGAATGAGCCGTGTAGTCTCTTAATGACAATGACCAATTATCGATTGTCAATTGTCGATTAACAATGGTAAAGGAGGGGATGTGTATGAAAAAGTATGGTCTGTGTGTCTTCGTTATAATGGCCTGTTTGTGGATAGTGTCGTTTGCCTGGGCCGATACACTTGAAATGAAGGATGGCCGACTTCTTGAAGGTGTGTATAAAGGAGGGACTCAGCACTCGATTCGTTTCCAGGTTGATGGAAATATTTCGGTCTTTCCCAAAACCGACGCCTTGGCGATCACGTTTTCCGATTTTAATGCATCACCATCTCAGAGAACGATGCAGCCGATTTCCAAAGCGCCGACTCCGGCGCCGAAACCGAAAATGCCGGAGATGGCCAGAGGGCAGATTACGCTCGAATCGGGCACGAAAATTCCGGTTCGACTCCTCGACAGCATCTACCTTGAAGGCAGTAAAAAGGGGGGTTGGTTTAAAGGCATGTTAGAGTCCGATCTCACGGTCAATGGGACGACTATTGCTCCGAAAGGCACGCGTGTCAACGGACAGATCGTAACGGCTGAGGACAGCAGAAGCGGAGCAACGCTAGCGATTACCTTGCGCGAGATGATTCTCCGCGATCAGGTCATTCCGCTTGTTACCAATAATTACATGGTACAGGAAGAAACAGCAAAAAATGTGTTTGATCTGGGTATCAGCACGCTCAAAATCGTCAGGCGCGACCGAGAGGTCAATATCCCATACCGCAGCCTTGTAGAATTCGAAACAGCAGAGCCGGTCTATTTTCGACGTTCGCGATAGTTACATGCCATGCAAAACACCGGTGGGCCAGCTTTTCGGCCCACCAAAAATCTGACAGGTTTTGGGAATGTTTTAGAAATCGTGCTTCCGACTCAGAAACGTGATTTCGTCATACGTGGCCGTTTTTGGGGATAAGCATGAGCAAGAAATTCCCTCTGAGGCCAGAAGACAAAACATTTTGAAACAATGCCTTCGGCTATTGGCACGATTTATGCTGAAATATTTTACAAAGCAACAGGAAAATATTTCGATATCCTGTGATATAATAGCATCATGTTGGAGGATTCATTTATGAAAACGTCTTATAAATTGGTACTTTTTTTCGGACTTCTTGGGCTGGTCGCTCTGGGCGGATGCGCGGGGCGTTCGAAGGTGTATCGGGTCGAGGCGGAGCAGGAGATCGATCTGAGCGGAAGATGGAATGACACGGATTCACAGAAGGTGTCGGCAACAATGATTCAAGATTGCACATCAGCCCCCTGGATCGGAGAATTCATTCGAGCGACCGGTGATATTCCAGCACTTGTCGTTGGAACCATCTACAATAAAACCGACGAGCATATCAGCGCTGACGTGTTTATCAAAGATCTGGAACGCGCATTTATTGATACCGGGCGGGCTCGGATCGTCACAGGCGGTGCGACCTTGGATGAATTGCGGGCGATCCGGCAGAGTCAGCGCTCGTTTTCGTCCCCGGACACCCGGCGCTATTTGCGTGAGGAGCTCGGTGCGGACTTTATCGTGCAGGGGACAATCAATAAAATTACCGATATTGACGCTGACCGGGCCGTTTATTTCTATCAGGTCGATCTGGAAGTGGTCGATATTGAAACTACCGAAAAACGGTGGAGCAAGCAGGAAAAACTGAAGAAATTCGTCGAAAAAGGCCGTTACGCGTTTTAAGGATTATAAACCACAGAATACACGGAAGACACAGAAAGCTGAGTTTGACAATGTGAAGTTGAAACTCGTCTGATCGCTCAGACTCTTCGACGATCTCAAATTTGGCAGGCAACTTCGTCCAGGCATCTTGAACGATTACTCTCGTTTTTTTATCTGCCTCTTTGGGATTTTCAATGTATTCAGTGTATTCCGTTGGTTTTCAAAACAAAGGATGTTTATGCTTCGTGTATCGGTGTTTGCAGGAATGATAGTTTTTGCGCTGTTCGCCTTAAGTGGCTGCTATGGCCGGAGCCATTACGCCACGATGGGCGATGTGCAACGTGCCGTGCAAACAGGTGACTACGACCACGCCGAACAACTAGTCAAAGAGAAGGAAGAATTGCAAAGCACGCGTAACGACCTGCTATATGCTCTCGAACTCGGAGTATTACACCACCTCAACGGCAAATATGCCGAAAGTAATAGTTGGCTGGAAACCGCCGCAGCACGAATGGAAGAACTCGATCGAATCAGCATCTCAGGCACGACGTCGGATTGGATATTCAGCGAGAAATTCCATCCTTATCGCGGCGAAGATTTCGAACGGGTCTTTGTGCATTATTACATGACCCTCAACTATCTTATGCTAGGCCAGCTTCAGGAAGCGTTAGTCGAATGCCGACGGGTCAATACTCTCTTACAATACTTGAACAGTCGTTACGAGCACAAAAACGTCTACAAGACAGATGCCTTCATACTCTACCTCTCCGGCCTGATTTATGATGCGCTGGGAGAAATCAACGATGCATTTATCGACTACCGCCGGGCATATCAGACCTACCTCGGCGATTATCGCCAATACTATGCGACTCCGCCGCCTTCTCAGCTTCTCGCTCAACTCTTGCGGACGACTGCGGCGTTAGGGTTTTCCGACATCTTCGAGACATATCGGGCGGATTTTTCTACGCAGCAGTGGCCGACTCAAGATGAGTATCGAGATTCCGCCCGGCTGGTCGTAATTTGGAACAAAGGCTTGACGCCGTATAAAACCGAACGGAGCTTTCGGTGGAATTCAGGAGGTCACGACTGGCTCAAGGAAGACGACCCCGGCTGTTATCTCAAATTTTCGTTTGCAGAGTTTATCCCTCGTCCCGAAACGTTTTCACGGGCGAATATCTCGATCAACGGGAAGGTGCAATCGCTTGAGCTGGCCGAAGATGTCGGTCGGATCGCGATAAAAAATCTTGAAGATCGTCGTCTCAGAACCGTCATGCAAGCTGTCAGCCGCAACACGATCAAATGCGTGGGCCAACACGAATGGCTCGATGATACGGCCTGGGTCTGGCGCTGGCTGTATGCCGGGGCCGTTGAGTTGACCGAAGGCGTCGATCTGCGCCATTGGTTTTTGCTGCCGGCAGAGGTTCACATTGCCCAGCTTCTTGTAGAACCGGGCCTGACCGATGTGGAGTTCTCGTTTCTCGATGCTGCAGGACGCTGTGCGAAGCAGGTCCTGTACAAAGATGTGCGTTTGGAACACGGCAAAACCACCTTCCTGATTCATCGAACATTCTGATCGCATATATCGAGGCGATTGAGATGATCCAGCGCTAAAAAAATGGTTGCGATCGAATTCCCGGTGCAGATTTCCCCTGCTCGAATTTGCGATAGAAGCTGCTGAAGCGGTGAAAGTTCTACCGAAATCTGCTCGTATTGGTCGAGGGACTGCTCATGCTGTTTGAGAGCATTCGGAGCCAGGAAGAGGTAGGTTGTATTGGTATCTTTGGTTGGATTTTCATGCACGGCCGCTAATTGGTAAAATTTGTCTGCGACATAGCCGGTTTCTTCGACAAGTTCGCGCCGGGCCGCCTGTTCAGGCGTTTCTCCCTCATCGATAAACCCGCCGGGCAATTCGAGCATAATTTTTTGAACACCGTGTTTATATTGCCGGACAAGAGGCACTTGTTCATCCGCGGTTAAGGCCAAAATCAACGCAACATCAGGTCGAACGGAGATGAAGTAATCATCGAGCATCCTGCCGTCAGGGAGTTGTACGGCATCTTGCCGTAGCGTATACCAACGATGGTCAAATACATTTCGTGAATGTAGAATCTTCCATTTTTCCATAGCCTTCTCTTATACGAAACACATGTTGTGAAATATCAACAACTGAAGTTGGCAGAGGCACGAAGGCATGGAGTTTTAAAAGCTTGGCTCCATGCCATTGTGTCTCTATGGCATATCGAAAACACTGCGATACCTTCGATCGATGTCAGGTCACATAATGATGTCAGGTCACATAATGATGTCAGGTCACATAATGATGTCAGGTCACATAATAAGGAAGGAACCGGTTTTGTCAAATGGAATCGTACGATGAATGGAATTGTTTCATTTCGCAAGAGAATGTGTCTAATGCTCTGTTACCATGTGATTGACGGGTTGAACCCTGGCAGGGTTATCTCAACGGATGATGTGTCTACTGACTTCCAAAACGGAGTTACCAGAAGCTTTACCACAGCTCCACTCGCTGAAAAGAGCGAAATAAAACCCTTTATTTTAAAGTCGTAATGTAGTCCTAAAGAAAGGGCATACAAAGTGCATACTAAAGAACTGATCGTCAAAAACGGGATTCTCGTGACTCAAAATAAAAAGCATGATATCTTCCAACACGGTTTGATCCATATTTGTCATGGTAAAATCATCTTTGTAGGAAACGAAGAGGGATACTGCATTCCTGAAGATGCTCGTTTGATCGATGCTCAGGGCGGTATTATCATGCCGGGATTTATTAACACGCACACACATATCGGCATGACCTTATTCCGGACGCTGGCTGATGACAGGGCCGATCGCTTGCGCAAGGTGCTGATTCCACTGGAAATGAAATATGTTACCCCTGAGCTGGTTTTTCTGGCTTCACAACACTGTCTGGTAGAGATGATTCAAGGGGGTACAACCACACTGGCTGATATGTATTATTTTGAAGAAAAAACGGCACTCGCCTGTGAACAGGCAGGCATACGGGCAATTCTGGCTGAAACGGCCATGCACGCTTCTACACCGGACTGCCGGAGCGTCAGTGAAACGTTACAGCGAACCGATATTTTGCTTGAACAGTTCAGCGATAGCGAGTCGGACTTGATTACCATCGGTATCGCCCCGCATGCGCCGTACACGCTCGAAAAACAGGAGCTATGCAACATTGCCGAATGTGCAGACAAACGGAATATTCCTGTCATGAGTCATCTTGCGGAAATGAACTATGAAACGACCTACGTACACGAACGTTTTGGGATGAGCCCGGTCGAGTATTATGATGAGTGCGGCTTGCTGAACGACCGCTTTCTGGCGGCTCATTGTCTGCTGGCTTCGCACTCGGATTTAGATCTACTCGCGGAACGGGGCTGCGGTATCGCGCATAATATGGTGGCAAACATTAAGAGTGGCAAAGGGGTTGCTCCGGTTCCGCAGATGCTGGAACGTGGGATGCGGGTCGGCTTGGGCACGGACGGCCCGATGAGCGGGAATACGATGGATATGATTCACCAGTTGGGCTACGTATCGAAACTTCAGAAAGCCATGCACAAAGATCCACTTATCATGCCACCCCAGACAGTTGTGGATATGGCGACTATCGGAGGAGCGCAGGCCCTTCATATGGAGAAGAAAATCGGATCGCTGGAAGCGGGGAAACGAGCGGATATTATTATTATTTCCACAGACGCCCCTTCCATGTACCCCATTTACGATGTGTATTCGGCCCTGGTCTACTGCGCAAGCCCTCGTGACGTTCAGACCGTACTGGTGGATGGACGAATTCTTATGGAAAACCGGCACCTCAAAACCTTGGATGCTCCTGAAATTCGTGAGAAATGCACAAAATACATTGATATTATTCAGGCAGATTTCGGGAAAGATGCGCCTGCGTAATGTGTGGTTTAGGCTCTTCGTCTCTAACTTGTTCAATTTTTCACAGATATTACAAAGCACACAAAGGCGTCAAAAAAGACGTTTCGCTGATTTTTTATTTTTCTCTGTGCCCTCTAAAGAAAGATGTGAGGATTATCTTCGCCCACTTCGAACGCTCTTAGAACCGTTTCCTTCGATATGACGGTTCGATACCGTATTTTTTGACGTCTTTGCATGAATTTCTTGCTTTTTCCGCAATTTTATTTGACAAAAATGTCCGTTCTGTCACACATTACTATTTGTGCGATCTATGGGTCGTTACGTTTGTCTCTATTTACCTTATTCTCTTTATTGTATAATTACTTGTATATAGGAGGATTGCCAAATGAAACGTTCGATTAGTTGCAGTCTCATTCTTGTCATGGCGTGTCTGCTCGCGGTGTCTCCGGTAATTTTTGCGGAAGAACCGAAAAGTGGGGGGACATTGCAAATTGCAGTTGCCGCCGATACCTGGAGTTTCGATCCGATCCATATTCAGACGACTGAAGGAGATAGAATCATTCTTGGCGCTATCGGGGAATCCCTGTATCATTGGTCGGTTAAAAAGGGAGAATATGAGCCCTGGTTGGCAACGGCCCTTCCTGAGATTTCAGAAGATGGGCGAACCTATCTCATCCCTATTCGGCAAGGGGTCAAATTTCATGACGGTACAACCTTTGATGCTCATGATATGGTCTATTCGATCAATCGAATCTTGAATCCTGATAACAAGGCGTATATTCACAAAAAATATACTGACATACTTGATGCTGTCGAGGCCGTTGATGATTATACATTAAAGATTGTCCTGAAAGTTCCTGACAATGCATTTATGGGAAAATTGCAAAGCCGGGATCTGTGCCCTGTGTCGCAAGAAGCAGTAGAAGCTGCCGGAGAGGATTACGGGACCAAAGTTGTTGTCGGAACCGGTCCGTTTAAATTTGTTGAATGGCTGCAAGGTGAACGAGTGGTGGTTGAACGGTTTGATGAGTATTGGCAGAAAGGGATTCCCTACCTCGATAAAGTCGTGTACAAAATCATCCCTGAAGAATCGACTGCCTTGATGCAATTCCGCCTCGGCGAAGTGCATATTATCGGAGACATTGCCCGTAAAGATATTGCGACCCTGAAAGAGGATGAGAATCTCGTCGTCGAATTGGTGACCGGCATCCAGCATGAGCAGATCTATCTCAATACAGCCCGTCCTCCTTTTGATGATCTTCGAGTACGCCAGGCGCTTTCCCATGCGATCGACCGTCAGGCGATCGTCGATGGAGTCTTCGAAGGTTATGCCGAGATTTCTTCAGGTCCGTACCATTCCTGGTTCTGGACACATAACCCCGAATGGAAACAGCCCTATCCTTACGATCCGGAAAAAGCCAGAGCCTTATTGGAAGAGGCTGGCTATGGGCCGAGCAATCCGTTAAAATTCGAATTGATCGCCACCAATCAGGATATGTTTGTCGATCAGTCTATAATGGTCCAGGCCTTTATGGCAGATGTTGGCGCTGAGGTCGAAGTGACTCCGCTCGATAAAAGTACCGTGTTCGATCGGATCTATGTGAGAAAAGCCTTCGAGGGCAAACCGGAAATGTATATGGCTGCTCTTGAAGATTGGGGTTCCAGTGTTGTCGATCCGGAAGATGCGTCGGAACGGCTTTTTAGCAGCGGTTCCGGTTCGAACAAGTGCTTCTATAGCAATCCGGAAGTCGATAAACTCTTTGAAGAAGTCAATTTCGTCAAAACTCTGGATGAGCAAAAAGAGATCTACTATAAGACCGAAGAGCTTATCGCCAAAGACGTACCGACTGTCTGGATCTGCAATCCTTTAGATGCGACAGGGTACCTGAAAGTGGTAAAAGGGTTTAAGCCGGATGGCCGTTATCGCCTGCCTCTGGCAAAAGTCTGGTTAAGCGAATAAGACGAGAAAGAATGCTTTGTGAAGCCCATCTCAGGTGGCCTCCACATGGATGAAATTTTTCTAAAATGCCTCAGATGGAGGCCACCTGAGAGATGGACTCCATCACGTTTTCTGTTTCTGTGAGGTCATACGTTGCTGTATAAATATATTCTTCGCCGCTTTTTCTCATTAATCCCGGTCTTGCTCGGTATTACTCTGGTCGTGTTTCTGATTATTCATTACGCTCCGGGCGATCCGGTCGCCAATATGATGGGAGAGGCCTACTTCGACCAGGGCGAGTACGAACGGCTTCAGCATGAACTCGGCTTCGATCGACCGGTGATGGTTCAATACTTGAATTGGCTGGGCCGCATTGCTCGAGGGGAATTTGGGAATTCCCTGATTCGTAAACGCCCGGTCCTCGATTTGATCTTCGAAAGGTTTCCGAATACTCTGATATTAGCCGGGACCGGCGTCTTTTTTGCCTTGATTATTGCCATTCCGATCGGCATTCTTACTGCAGTGTATCAGGATTCCTGGATCGATAATATCGGGAGGATATTCGCCCTCCTGGGAGTGTCGATGCCGGCCTTTTGGCGAGGCATGATGCTGATGTTGGTGTTCTCCTGGTATATTCGAATTTTCCCATCCGGTGGCTCGATCAGCGAAAAAGGAATCGTCGCCCTTATCCTGCCCTCAATTTCTCTCGGGATTTCATTGGCCGCTATTGTCATGCGCATGACCCGGTCGAGTATGCTGGAAGTGTTGCGTCAGGATTTTATCACCACTGCTAGGGCCAAAGGACTGGCTGAAGCCACGGTGCTTTTTAAACATTCCTTAAAAAATGCGCTGATTCCTGTTGTGACGGTCGTCGGATTACAGATCGGCTATCTCATGGGAACCGGGGCAATTTTGACGGAAACCGTGTTTAGCTGGCCCGGCCTTGGCCGGCTGATCGTGCAAGCGATTAACGAACGCGATGTACCGCTTGTGCAGGGGTTGATTCTGTTTGTTGCCTTGATGTTTGTGCTGGTCAACCTATTGGTCGATGTGATTTATGTGTATCTCGATCCGCGAATTGAATATAAATAAAAGAGCTACAGAAATTTGATGGAAGCAAGAATCCGAAAACGTTTCCGTGATGGCGTAGCGATTATCAAACGGGAACGTTGAGAGAACGTATGAACAAACGAGATATTTTACGTCGCTTTTCAAAGAATCCGATTATTCCAATCGGAACAATCATCATTGTGGCAATGATCCTTATCGGGACCTTTGCCCCGTATCTTTCCCCATATAATCCGACGAAGATGAACCCTCGTTCCAGGCGGGAAGGCCCGACAAAAGAGCATTGGCTTGGAACTGATCGATTGGGGCGTGACATGTTGAGCCGAATGGTCTGGGGCTCGCGAGTTTCATTGGTGATCGGCGTTCTTGCCGTTGCGGTCGCAATGGGGGTCGGCCTTACGATCGGCATGATCTCTGGCTACTATGGCGGCCTGCTTGATGAAATTTTGATGCGGGCGATGGATGTAATTTTTGCCTTTCCATCGTTGCTGCTGGCGATCTCGCTGATCGCCGTGACCGGTCCAAGCATGCGGAATATCATTTTCGTGGTGGCAGTTATTCGTGTTCCGCGCTTTGCGAGAATTCTTCGCGCTTCAGTGCTCTCGCTCAAGCAAAAAGAATTTGTCGAAGCTGCCAGGGCCCTGAGCAAAAGTAATGTCGGGATTATGCTGCAGCACATCTTACCGAACTGTATTGCCCCGTTGACAGTCGAAGCGTCGCTTTCCGTGGCTACGGCCATCATTACTGAATCAGCGCTCAGTTTTCTGGGCCTGGGGGTACGTCCGCCGACTCCGAGTTGGGGGCAAATGATTGCTGACGGCCGCAGCGAATTATTCACAGCGCCCTGGATCGTCATTTTTCCCGGCCTGGCAATTATGCTGACCGTCTTAGGCTACAACCTCCTCGGTGACGGCCTGCGCGACGCCCTCGATCCAAGGCTGCGAAATTAAAATTATACGATAATTTATCACCTCACAAAGGCACAAAGTAGGAGGAAGTGTCCTCAAGTGATAAGTGATCTAAAGTGCCTAAAGTTGCATGGGAGACGACCTATACTTCAGGTACTTTAAACGTTAGTTCACTTTAGCTCACTCTACAGACTTTGTGCTTTTGTGGTTTACAACATTTATTATGGAAGAGATGAAACAACAGATTATTCAAGAAGTTGACGGACTGGCGGATGAGCTATATACCCTCAGCAAACAATTATACGAGAATCCGGAAATTGCCTTTCAAGAGTACCAATCCTGCGAAACAATCAGCAGCTATCTCGAGGGTAAGGGTTTTGAGGTCGAACGTAAGGCCGGGAACGTGGAAACCGCCTTTTACGCGAAACTTCCGGGTCAGGAAACCCGTCCGAAACTCGCCTTTTTGGCTGAATATGATGCACTGCCTAAAATCGGGCACGGCTGCGGGCACAACTTGATTGCCGCTGCCAGTGTTGGGGCAGGCATTGCGCTGAGCCGCCATTTTGAAGGCATCGACGGCAGTATGGTCGTGGTCGGCACACCGGCTGAAGAAGGCGGCGGCGGTAAGGTGATGCTAATCGACGCCGGCGTGTTCGACGATGTCGACGCGGCTGTCATGTTCCATCCAGGTTCGCGCAATATCGTCGGCAGTGGTTCGCTGGGGCGTATCAAATTTACCGCCGAATTTTTCGGCAAAACCTCACATGCTGCCGGCAGTCCATTTGAAGGCCTTAACGCTCTCGATGCGATGATCTCCTTTTTTGCCAATATCGGCCTGTTACGGCAGCAATTACGGGACGAAGCGCGTGTGCATGGCGTCATCAAACATGGTGGTGAAGCGCCGAATGTAATCCCCGATTATACCTCTGCTGAATTCTACGTCCGGGCCTTAAACAGAGACTATGTCGATGTCGTGTATGAAAAAGTCTGTAATTGCGCCAAAGGGGCAGCCTTAGCGACTGGCACAGAGGTGAAAATTACCAACTATCCCTTACGCTACGAGCCACGCAAACGCAGCTTCGAGTTGGAATCCATCTTCCAGGGGTATATGGAAGAATTCGGTCTGGATATCGAGGAGCCGGAACCCGGTCGGATGGGATCGACGGATTTAGGCAATTTAAGCCAGAAGCTGCCGGCCATCCATCCAAATTTGTCGATTATGGACACCGACATTGCCGGCCATTCCGTTGGCATGGCTGAAGCGACCATGACACCGCGCGGCCAAAAAGCCATGCTGGATGCGGCTAAAATGCTTGCGTTGACTGCCTACGATTATCTGAGTTCCAAAGACATTCAGGCGAAAGTGGCGGAAGAATTCCAACGCTCATAAGCAGAAGTATGAACCCAAAGCTGTCGGGCAGTTTCGCCCTGTCTGACAGCTTCAGTTGTCAGCAGAACCTCTAAGCGCACGATTCCCTGACAAAGAAGGGATTGATTGCTGGAGTCCCGTTCACTGTGGCCTCTATCTGCTCTCTGCCGTGATTCAGGTGGAAGCCGCCAAAAGACAGGTGGCCTCCACGTATCCGTCAATGTCGCCTCGACGGGGACAGGGACTCGATCCTTGACAGGCTGAATTATATTACAAAACCATGTGATTATACCGAAGTTTTCGCTCGAGCGGCTCCTTCCTGACGCTGCGAAAAACGGATATTTTTTATCTTGACAAGAAGCATGTCTTCTTTAGATTTTCTCTGCTCAGTATTTTACCCCTCGTTTGCTCTGTTCCGTTACCGTGCTGTTCATCAGCGAGTGCCCCAAGCGGACGGGGCGCATGTACCATAAGACCCTTTTCATAAAAAATACTCATCTTGAATATTGCGATCGGCAATGCGGATTGCGTATCTAATTTAATACTTTGATGACTTTTCCATCTTCTAGACTCAGAATTCGAACACTCTTAACGTTACGATGTTCCCGTTTGGGATAGCAGGCTCTTCCAATCGTTCGTGGTAAGTCTGTCGAATCGCAAAAACTCTTCTATGAAAAAATCATCACCACTCCTTTTGGTGTATATCAAGCTTCTTTTGACGGCACTCTTCTGGGGTGGCACATTTATCGCCGGTCGTATTCTCGCCCAGGGGGTAAGACCATTTTCAGCCGCATTTTTGCGTTTTGCGATTGCTGCCATCTTTCTTCTGCTCATTCTTTGGAAAACAGATGAACCGTTTGCGCTGCCGCAGCGGCGGCAAATACTTCCGATTCTTTTGCTCGGTATGACCGGTATCTTCCTCTACAATCTTTTTTTCTTCAGTGGATTGAAACTGATCGAGGCCGGACGGGCCTCGGTGATTATTGCCAATAATCCGATATTTATCGCGCTGCTCTCGGCTTATTTTTTTAAAGAAGACCTGACTCCCCTGAAAATGAGCGGCATCCTGATGTCCGTATTCGGAGCGGTCATCGTGATCACGAGAGGACATGTCCTGGCGATTTTTCAGGAAAGTATCGGAGTAGGGGAGCTGTATATCTTCGGATGTGTGATCAGTTGGGTGAGTTATTCGCTGATTGGCAAAGCGCTTATGAAAAATCTTTCGCCGCTTCTATCCGTAACCTATTCAGTCATAACCGGGGCAACGTTGCTGTTTCCTGCCGCAGTACTGGAAGGTTTATTGAAGGACATGCAGGCCTATTCATGGCCGCAATGGGTCAGCCTGTTTTATATGGGATTTTTTGGGACAGTGTTAGGGTGTATCTTTTTTTATGAAGGGATCTCCAAAATCGGGCCGATGAAAGCCGGCCTCTTCATCAATTTCGTGCCGATCAGTGCGGTCGTTCTGGCGTTTTTCATCCTTGGAGAACCAATCACCCCTTCTCTCTTGATCGGTCTGCTTTTTGTGAGCACCGGTGTGTATTTGACCAATAGAAAAACATCCGCCCAATAATCGTAGGGGCGACTCTTGTGGTCGCCCTGAGAAGGATGGAGGGCAGCCCAGCCACAAGGGCAGCCCCTACGAAGAATACTACAGTGAATCGGGGGTCACAAAATAAGACTCGACTTCGTATGTGTCTTCGGGTTTGAAATTCGGATCGGCTAGAATCTGTTTGCCGATTTCGACTGCTTCTTCAACACAAAGCGGATAGATAACAGTACAGGCCAAAATGCCTTCTTTCACGTATTTCTGCCCTTCGTCTTCGAGTCCGTCAACACCGATGAAGATCATGTCTTTCTCACGGCCTTTTTCTTTAGCTGCGAGGTAAGCGCCGTATGCCATCGGATCGTTGTGACCGTAAACCACGTCGATTTCTTCAACTGCATTCAAAGCCTCTGTCATGCGGTCAACGGCTTCAGGCTGGAACCAATTGGCCGTCGCCGTATGAACGGCCACGATATTGGGATACTGCGAAACCACATCCCAGAAACCCGCATGGCGATTCAACGCACCCTCTACGCCCTTCATCCCTTCGATTTCGACAACGTTGCCTTTTGGCTCACCATATTTTTCCGTCAAATAATCCACTGCGAACTGCCCGGCCATCCGACCGATCTTGCGGTTATCAGAGCGAATATAGGTTGTCCAGTTCGGCTCGATGATATCGCGTTCCAGGCAGATGACGGGAATACCGGCGTCAACCGCCTCGCCCATGACTTTGGCTAAGGAGTCGCGTTGCAACGGAGCCACGATCAACAGATCTGGTTCCTGGCGAATCGCATTTTCAATCTGGCTGATCTGTCGAGCTGCGTCAGCCTGACCGTCAAAAATCTGAAATTCCACGTCTGCTTCTTTCTGCCAGAGTTCTTCCATCAATTTATTCTGAGCGGCACGATATGGTTCGCCAAAGTTACACTGGCTGAAAATGACGAGTTTCTTTTGTTCGGCAAAACTTTGATTGACGGCAAACAGGGTGAGCAGCACCAACGTCAATACGAATACTTTCTTCAGCATGAGAAAAACCTCCTGTGATAAGAGTGTGCTGCAATATGATGCGAACACAATCTTTAAGCATTAAAAACCATTAACTTCACGATCGACTGACACGATTCTCGCTGATGTGTCAACAGATGATGCCAGGGATCGCTCTTTCACAATCCGGCAAGATAAGCGCTACATACAGCAGTCCTCTTCCTGCCTCTATATTAGGCAGTGCACAACATTTCCGACGAGTATCATGCTCTACCTAACCCATCAAGCCAATCATTCCTTCCGGCTTCTTTGCTGAGACGCAACCGCCAGGAGGATGATCACGGCCATAATGACACGTTGAATGTTAAAATCGACGTTATTGAGTCCGAGAATATTGGTGAGGATACCAATAATCAGCGCTCCGATGACGGTTCCGGGAATTGATCCGGTTCCACCAGCCAGATTTGTTCCGCCAATTGCCGCGACAGAGATGACATCAAGTTCCATGCCGATCCCAGTATTCGGATCGCCGGTCGTGGTCCGCGCTGCCAACAAAATCCCGGCAAATCCAGCCATCGTCCCGATAAGCGTATACACCATCACCTGGATCCATTTAATCGGAAGACCGGCATATCGCGAAGCCTGGATATTGCCACCGACGGCCCTGACATAGCGTCCGAACACCGTTTTGTGGAGCAAGATTCCGAAAATGATGGCCGTAACCAGAAACGAACCGAGCATAAATTCTTTACTGGAGAACCATTCGCCAAAACGCCCGGACACATCATCGCCGAGGCCCAGGCCAACACGCTCGTTGTTGACGATCCAGCGGGCTAATCCCCGCAAGCCAATCATGCCTGCCAGGGTCGCAATAAATGGCTGAATGCCGAAATTGGCAATAATCATGCCTTGCAGGAAACCGACAAACGCTCCTACCAAGAGGGTCAGGAAAATCGCGATCGCAATATGGACCGGAATACTGAATCCCGGGGTCCACCATTGTAACAGCATGGCGACGATCACCCCAGTCAATGCGACCGTACTCCCTACGCTCAGATCGATGCCACCGGTAATAATCACCAATGTCATCGCGAGCCCTACGACCGCGACCGGCGCCATGCTCCGCAATAAATCGGTTAAGTTGCCGGGCATCAGGAAAATCAGATGACCTTTCCGGCTGACAGGGCTAAATATCACTGCCAGAACAAAAATGGCGATTAAAACGATGAGCCCCTGGTGCCTGGAGGCAAACCGTGTGAACCATTTCCAAAAAACCATCAGAGTCCGTCTGTTTTGTTGTTTTTCTACGCTATTGATTTCCATTCGCTCTCTGTTCTCCATTTTGATGGGCGGCTAAGGCCATAATTTCTTCCTGAGTCGTCTGATACGCATCCACGATGCCGGCATTGCGTCCTTCTTTCATCACCATCACGCGATCACAGCACCGGAGCAATTCCGGGAGTTCGGAACTCGTCATCAGCACAGCTTTTCCCGATGCGGCCAGATTTTCGATAATCGCGTAAATATCTTCTTTGGCCCCAACATCCACTCCACGGGTCGGATCATCCAAAAAAATGATGTCCGGATCGACCAATACCCAACGGCTGAGAAGTACTTTTTGCTGATTCCCGCCGCTCAATGAATTCACTTCATGGGTCGGAGATGCGGCTTTGAGTAAGGTTTTTTCGGCAATCTTGTCACACTGGGCAAATTCCTGTTTGACATCGATCCAGCCATATTTGCTGTACCGTTTCAATGATGACATCGAAATATTTTCATACACGCCCATTTGCATCATCAACCCGGAAAGTTTGCGGTCTTCCGGCAGAAGCCCCAGCCCATTCTCGATCGAATTCCAGGGGGAAGCCGGTGTATATGGCTGTCCGTTCATCAGGATCTGCCCGTGCCGAATCGCGTCGAGCCCATACAGGGCCTTCCCGATTTCCGTGCGTCCGGCTCCGACCAGTCCGGCGATACCGAAGACTTCTCCACGTCGCAACGCAAAACTGACCTGGTCGAGCCTTTGAGTCGAAAGTTCGGAGACTCGTAAGACTTCTTCGTCCGTGCAATGGCTGGTCGAGCGCTGCGATTGATCGATATAGCGTCCGACCATCATCTTAATCAGTTCATCGATGTCGGTCTCACTCGTATTTTTGGTCCCGACAGATTCTCCATCGCGCAGAACCGTGACCCGGTCGGCAATCCTGAAGATTTCATCCATTTTATGGGAGACATAAATGATGGCTACGCCCTGCTCTTTGAGGTCGTGAATCAGTTCGAACAGATTCTCCACGGCATCGTCGGTCAGGGAACTCGTCGACTCATCCATCACAATCAGTTTTGTCTGAAAGCTTAAGGCCCGGGCAATGGCAACCAGCTGCATTTCCCCGGTCGAGAGTTCGCCCAGGAGCCGATTACCCGGCATGTCCCCCAAACGAACTTTTTCTAAAAAGGGGCGGCAGAATTCTCGGCGGCGTTTATGTTTGTCAAATGCCGTTTCATGGAAATGGAGATTGCGAAGCACAATATTTTCTTCAACCGTCAAATTCGTGAAGAGATCGATCTCCTGAAAGATGATGCTGATGCCCACACGCTGGGCATCCATCGGGGAATCCAATTTAACCGGTTTCCCGTTCCAAAAAATCTGTCCGCTGTCAGGGCGGTGGACTCCGGCGATGACTTTTCCCAGGGTACTTTTCCCGGCTCCATTCTCGCCCAGCAAGGCATGCACTTCTCCAGCCTCAATATCCACCTCGACATCACTCAACGCCTGGACTCCGCCAAAATGCTTATAAATCTGTTTTGCTTGCAATAACATACAACGATCCTACAAAAAAAAGAATTCTCGCACAAAGACGCCAAGACGTAAAGAAAGGCACTAAAAAATTGTGACCTAGCGTGAGACATCGACATCGTCGAAGCCGATAGTTCAAAATGTATACATCGAATATTGTAATTTCACAATGTTACATTATTCTCCGTTCGTCCTGAGCGTGTTGAAGGACAGCCAGGGGACGCAGCGCGAGCGGATTGAAGATGCCCGTATAGCTTGAATGTAACATTGTCAAAGTAAGATTACATTTAATATAGCACATATCATGCCAAAACGTTCTGAAAAAACGTTGATACCTTGTGAATGTCGGTGTGATAAGCGATGAGAGGAGGCCCTGATGCCAAATCGATTGTTGTGGACGGGACGGCTTACCCACGATCTTTACCCGAATGGGTATTTTTACTCAAGTGGGAATGCCACGAATATGATTGGTCGATACGACGTGAACGAATACAGTATGGTTCGCAATAATGAAGGAAGAATATAATTTTTCAGAGGATTCGTTGTGAGAGGGTTTAATGCGGCTGGGAAGGAATGAAGATATGAAATGTCGTGCCGTCCCGTTCCCGGCTTTCGATCGTGATAAATCCCTGTAACTGGTTAATAATGTCCTGGCTCAATGAAAGCCCGAGGCCGCAGGATTCTTCTGTGTCTTTTGTGGTATAAAATGGCTCGAAGATCCGGTCAAACTTATCCGATGGAATGCCGATTCCGGAATCTCTTATTTCAATGACGGAATATGCCTGGTCCTCAACGTTTTCAGAATATACGGCGACACAGAGTTCTCCCCCCTCTGGCATCGCCTCAATGCCATTCAGCATAATATTAAGGATCACCTGTTTTATCAGATCCGGGTCGGATTCGAGGAAGATATTTTCTTCTCCGTCGATGTCAAGATGCACCTGATTTGTCTCCAGCATCGGCTGTAAAAACAGAGCGACTTCTTCGATGATATCACCAATACAGGTTTTCTTTTCAGATGGTTGTAATGTCTCTTTCGTTTCGGTAATATCGCGCAAAAAGCGTTTGATGCGCTTAATCTCTTTTTCAATAACTTTAGCATGAGTTTGAATGTTCTCTGTTTTATGTTCTGTGGCGATCAACTTGACATAATTCAGCATAATTCCCAGGGGATTACTGATTTCATGAGCGACTTCCGCCAGCATCTTCCGAGAATGTCGTCCTGCGTCGCCGGATTGCATGACTTGTCCGAATTCGTTGTTTCCTTCCCGGTTCGAAAGCGCGTACAGTGTCCCCATAAACGATTCATCTTCGTCAACGAAAGGAATCATGTGGACATTGATGGTTTTTTCTGCCAGCCCTTGTTTCAAGGTGACGGTCATCGTATGATGCTTTTGGAAATTGTGGAGGTTTTTTTTCGGAAAGCTCATGTTGTCCTCTTGAAGCTCGAAAATATCTTCGACCGGTTTACTGACAAAATCCGCATGCCGAGTGTTGGTAAGATGTTCGAACATTCTATTCATAATCACAATGAATCCTTTTGAGTCTGTAACCATGAGCGGCAGGGGAACGTTATTGATCAGACTTTTGTTAAAATTATTGAGATAGAACAATTCTAAATTATTTTGTTCCAGCTCTTCGCGGCGAGTCATCGAGGAATACGTCAGCTGGACAAGTTGGAGTTTATCGATGTTCGAAATATCAGTGGTTTCGACAATTCTCCCTTTATTAAGGATCGTCACACGATTTGCAAAATTCAAAATTTCATCCATATTGCGGGAAATATACAGGACTGTCGTCCCCCCCTGGCGTAACATGGAGATAATATAATGCAGTTTTTCGATCGCTTTTGGTAAGAGCTTATTGGAAATTTCATCGATAATGAGAAATTTTGTCGGAAAGCAGGCGATTCTTGCTAATTCGACGAGCTGCTGTTGTGCGAAATCATAGGAGCCTAACAGTGTATTGAGATCAAGAGAAATATCAAGATCGTGAAAAACCTCCTGAACGATCGCTTTCATCTTTTTGTTGTCCGGCAGGAAAAAGGGGGTCCTGATTTCTCGATTAAGAAAGATATTCTCCAACACTGTCATATTGGGAAGCACGTTTCCATCTTGATACACCGTGTTGATCCCAAGCTTTATCGCCTGTTTTGTGGAATAGCGCCACAAAAAGTGCTTGTCAAAGGTAATGGTTCCGCTTGTTGGCAAAATCAGACCGGAAATGACTTTGACAAGGGTGGATTTCCCTGCACCGTGATCGCCGATGATGGCGTGAATATCCCCGCGTTTTATCCGTAAATCAATGTGCTGGAGGAGCTGCAATCGTCCAACGTTCACGCTCACTCGTTCAAGGACGAGTATATCAGGGCTCGATTTATTTAAAGTCATGAATAATCTGCAAATCCTTCATCCTGTTATAGAGGGTTTTGCGGCTGATTCTCAACAGCTTTGCCGCTTCACTGCGATTGCCGTGAGTTTTTGACAGGGCTTCGAGGATAATCTTCCGTAGATAGGCTGTTTTATGATCTTCTGTCTGTTGGGACATCACGGTGTGAGGATCGGACTGGCCGTGATCCTGAGACGCTCGAATTTGATCTGGCAGATATGCGGACAGAATGCGGCTCCCTTCGCAGACAACGGTCGCCCGTTCCAGGCAGTTCATTAACTCTCTGAGATTTCCAGGCCAATCGTAGGCGCGAAGAATCTGTAAGGTCTCATCAGAAATATCGGCTATTGGTTTTTGATATTTTTTAGCGTAATGGGCGACAAAGTGGCGCACCAGGTCTTCGATGTCTTCAGTTCGTTCGCGTAAGGCCGGAATCCTCAGATGGACGCCGTTTAAGCGGTGATACAAATCTCCTCGAAATTTTGCCTCATCGATCAATTGGTTCAGATTTTGATTGCTCGCCGCAATGATGCGCGTATCAACGCGGATCGTTTTTTGACCGCCGAGACGGTAGAATGCAAAATCCTGCAACACGCGCAACATTTTGGCTTGTAAGGGAAATGGCATATCCCCGATTTCATCGAGAAACAGCGTGCCGCTGTCAGCTTCATCAAATTTGCCGGACTTTTTGGCCTGAGCCCCGGTAAACGCGCCTTTTTCATAGCCGAAGAGTTCGCTTTCCAGCAGGGTTTCCGGAATCGCCGCGCAATTAATGCTGACGAAGGGACGGTCGCGGCGGTGGCTCATTTCGTAGATATAATTCGCAATCACATCCTTGCCAACCCCGCTTTCTCCGGTAATCAGGACCGGCATGTCCGTCACGCTGAATTGTTCGGCCAGTTTTACCATGCATTGATAGGCGGCATTGTTTGACGACAGAAGACGCAGTCCCTCGTGCGAGTGGAGACCAATCTCCGGCACCGGGAGATTTTGCCGGATAACCACGAGGAGTTCATCAAAATCAAACGGTTTGACCAGATAATCACAGGCCCCCGATTTAAAGGCCTTCCTGCTGGTTTCAATCGAGGCGTAAGCGGTCATCATAATCACCGGAATCGTCGAGCCGATTTTTGATAAAAAGAGCAAGCCCGACATATCCGGCATCACAATATCACACACGATCAGATCGATCGTTGAACGTTGTAAAACATTCAAGCCTTCTTTGGCAGAGTTGGCCGTGCTGACGGTGAAGCCACGATCTGAGAGGAGCTGCTTAAGGGAAAGGCACATCTTCTCCTCATCATCGATAATAAGGAGGTGCCGATCAGGATGTAGTGTGTTCATGAGCGTTTTTTCGCGGCTTCTCCAGTTTGAAAGTCCAGAACACCCTGACTGCCGATACTGTCAGGCACACACGGTGAAACCTGCGCTTCAGGATATTCCTGCCGTAATCCCTCGACATAGCCGAAAGTTTAGGTGGTATCATCTCCCCGGAGCGAAAAATCGTCAATCATGGTCTCAAGCAGAAAGTGTTTCTAATTCAGACAAGATGTCGAGAGGGATATGACACAAAATATGATGATCGCCATCGACCTTGCGCCAGAGCGGAGTCTTTGTTTCACAGATCTTGCCGCCGTCCGGCAGCACATTCCGCCGCGGACAGCGTGTATGAAAACGGCAGCCTTTAGAGGAGGCAGGGCGCTGAGAACGTTGCCGCTCAACCGAATCGTGGCCTGCTCGGCGTCCGGATCGGGAATTGGGACCGCCGAGAGCAGAGCTTCGGTGTATGGATGAAACGGGGGGTTATAGATATCGTCCGCCGCGCCGACTTCCATAATTTGTTTCAGGTACATAACCGCAACATCATCGGAGAAAAAGCGCACGACTCTCAGATCCTGAGCGATAAAAATTAGGATCGCGCCGAACATCTTTTGAATATCAAGCAACAGGTTCAGATTCAACACTTCTTCATAACAGTGATCGTTCGAAAACTTCCTGAAGCGTTTAATGGGACGCGCGATTTGTTTTCCGACGGGATAAGCCGAATTTAAAGTCGCATCCGGGTTTTGAAACTCCATTGACATGTCACGGATGATTTTTTCGTCTTTACCTTAATATGAGTCCAATTGTGCGTTATTACAAAAATTTCTCAGGAGTGCTGAAGCGAAACTTTAAGGCCCCCAATATTATTGGACGACCACGTTGCTTCGCAACGTCGTCAAAGCTTCGCCTTGACACTCCCGGTGACTCTATTTTTTCTCTTCCTGAGACTCGGAGGATGTTTCATCGGCCTCGAACAGTTTTTTGAACTCTGCATACCCCTCTTCTTCGAGTTTTTCCACTGGAATGAATTTCAAAGAAGCTGAATTGATGCAATACCGCAGTCCTGTCGGTTCGGGACCGTCATGAAACACGTGTCCTAAATGAGAGTCCGCATTTTTGCTCCTCACTTCGGTCCTGACCATGAAGAGACTCTTATCCACATGTTCGACAATATTCTCCTTCTGCAGAGGCTTCGTGAAACTCGGCCAGCCTGTGCCGGATTTGAATTTGTCCAACGAACTGAATAATGGTTCGCCAGACACAACATCGACATAAATACCGGGTTTCTTATTATCCCAGAACTCATTCTGAAACGGCCGTTCCGTACCGTTTTCCTGTGTGACATGATATTGCAACGGCGTAAGTTGCTCTTTTAATTCTTCCTGACTCATACACTGTTCTCCTTTCTTGACCTCTTTCTCTTTCCCCTGGCTCTCGATATGTAACACAGTGAGCGTCGCCACACCGAGCAGCAAAGCCATAAAAAGCATCCTTCTTTTTCGCATAATGGAACCTCCATGTGTAAAAAATCCCTCTTATTGAAACATTATCTTCTTCGTTCTTTTATACTATACGATAGGAACCTCTTATGCGATTGGTCAAGAGTCGGAAAATATAAAAATTTATTTCTCAGGGAATCAATAGGAACACGAGATATTCAAAAAAACATTGTACGTTGCACGTCTGATCCAGCAAACAGCTCTCAGATCATCATAATGAAATTGCTTTCATCCAACGATGTAATGTTCAGACAAAACTGTCAATGTTTTTTTAGAACGGCCTTTTTGGGACTCTTGTAACATTTTTCATTGGAAAACCGATCAGGGAGCGGTTGTCCTTGATATGGCGGCCAGTCAGTCGTCCTATAATGCGCCGGAATATTATATGGCATACGCAGCGATGATCGGAGCCATGATTTTGATCTGCCGAGCTGGGGCTATGCCGGAACCAGCGACTCACAGATTCCAGACGAGTAGGCCACCCTGGAATCAGGGATACTGACCCTTTTGGCAAGTCTCTCAGGGGCGAATTTGAACCATGATGTCGGCTACCTGAATTTCGGACTGACCGGCTGTTTGAAAATGATCGCGATCTTCGACATCCCTGTACAAACCGGTTACAACAATAAGGGGCTTTTCAGGCTCTAAAGGCTGCATGTGACACTGGATATGGCGTGAGAAGAGAGAGCCCCCTGATCCGCGCCCTCCCAAGAATGTTTGCAAGACATTCAACGGGGGTCAAGGTGCTCTTCGGATTTCATTTGCACTTCTCTCCGGCATTGCATCCACAATTTTCGCGAACAAGAAAAAAAATGTCTTTCTTCACAATTTCTCCTTTACAATTCCTGAGTATGCCGAAAGATTAGAGTATGAGAGTATTGAATATCATAACTCGAATGCTCTCATACTCCATCATCAATAATGTTAAAAAATGAGGAGCTTATATGGAGCTAGAGACACTTCGTCAGTATATGCAAAAGAAAAAAGGAACAACCGAAGAAATCCCTTTTGGGCCGGAAGCTCTGGTGTTTAAAGTGTTGGGGAAGATGTACGCTCTCATTGCCTGGCAAGAAACTCCGCTCCGCATCTCCCTCAAATGCGATCCGGATCATGCCCTGGCTTTGCGAGACATTTATGAGTCAGTGATACCGGGTTATCATTTCAATAAGAAACACTGGAACACGATCATTCTTGATGGCAGCGTTCCGGAACGAGAAGTCCTGCAATGGATCGACGATTCATATACATTAGTGGTAAAAAAATTAAAAAAAACCGACCGACAATCGCTTGAAATGTGAAAGGGCGACCTAGCTTGACGTTTCTACGTCATCAGGCGAAGCAGGAGCCTCGATCGACAACAACTTCTCTATGAAAAATTCCAAGAGAACCCGCTGGCTTGAATGGGCGCGTGAAATCATAGAGCAGCATACCCACATGAGAGTATCATGAGATTCTTGAAAATCTTTCAATTCAACCAGGATATGCGACACCAAAAATCGATGGACGGGAAGTATATTGTAAGAGGGGGCAAGAACCTCCTGGTACGAGAAGCCTCAGATCAGCGTTGGCATTTTCCGGGAGGATGGGCTGATGTCTGATGGATGTCGGAAATTTTCCGTTCTTCGGCATTTGACGGAGATTCAAGCCCATCTCCATGACCCGAATAGACCGATAGCTATAACATACATATAGATATATAGTTAGCTTGAATATATGCAAAATAGCTCCTATTGAACATGCAAATACAACACCATACGTTACCACATCATTAAAGAGCGTCATATGGTTCCGGTTCAACATCTGGAATGTCTTGTAAGGCGTGTTCAAATGCCTCCTGACTACTTCTTGCTGCTCGTTTTTCTAAATAATCAGCCGTTAATAAGACCGACAGCTTTTCTGCCACGGCGCTGACCACGAATTGATCAAACGATATGCCGTCTTGATGGGCCAATTCTCCGGCCTTATCTTGTAATGAACGGGGCAAGTGTATAGATACCATACTCATGCCAAGACTCCTATATGCCGTAATAATTCCCGCGGAGCCAGCACGGCAATACCGAATTGGCTGAGATGAGCGAAATTACGGGTATTGTACGACACGATATATTGCGCTATCATCGTCGGTATCGGGCAAATTCAGACTTCGCCCGAACTTCGTTACGATGGATCTTACGATGCCCGGCTTAAGCGGGGTCGATGTCATTCGGCGCATTCGTGAAATCGATCCGCATGTAAATATTATTGTGATTAATGGGCTCGATATGCTCGAAGTTCGGGAAGAAGTATTCAATCTCGGGGCAAAAATGTTTATCAAAAAACCTTTTGATCCGGCAAAAACCGCCTCGGTCATCCGATCGATGCTGGAATGATCTCTATGGGCGCAATGATGCGCCCTCTCACCTCTTTTTTTACAGTACACAAATCGGTTCGGAATTATTCTCTTCTTGGCTGTTGGAGCCATGTCCTCAGAAAATGCGGTAATTTCATGTCAATGCTGTCTCGATGGGTAGTATAATACACCGCTGCCTGTCCGAAGCACCAGATACCAGCATAATTTGCAAGAAGATCGCCTAGAGAGCACGAGCGCGACGGAAAGAACGCCTGGGAAGATTCCTCAATCGTCACAAAGACCATCAGGATCAAACTTCCCTTCAAAACGGCCGTCTTCCCAAATGAAACGCGTGAAAGCGACAGGCTGAGATTGACCAGAAATGCTAGCAAGCCTACCATGAAAAAATGCGCGACTTTATCGTCGTTCGGTATGCGATATGCCGCGAGTTTTCTCAATTTCGCCGCAGGGATATATTGCTTTGCCAGCCCATAGGGTTTTGGCATGATATCGCTGTTAAAACCGACGACAATACAGGTAAGAAATACGATATACAACCACATGACTTTTTTAACATTCATAATATTCTCCTTTGAAAGATAGATGTACCGACGAACATCCCTATTCGTCGACATGCTCTGCCAACAGGAATGGTTGGCAGGTACAACACGTCACTAAAACTCTTTCCATACGCTATACGCCAGCACTGACAGGAGAACCGACTGGCGACATCGTCGCCTCACCTGGCATGGCTGCAAGCTTTTTGCGAAACTTGAGATGACGTTTGCGTGAAATGTCTACCACAGGACGCCAGATCTTCGCAGTTAACCGATGCCTAATCAGAAACCGCCACAAGCGATTCGAACGTTTATACAGATACGACATTACCAGATACGGCAGCACAGCCCGGACATCCTGCGGACGGCGGAGCCAGATTGATGCATACGAGAACAAACGTTCATAACACCAAATGTAGCCCTGTTCAAGGTCTTCCGGTGACATGTGCTTCGGGCGAAAGACGGCATGAGCCGTATCGTACAAATCCCAATCAGTATGGAGCAGCCGTTTCTCCTTTTCCAGTTGGCGGAAGAGTGGCGTTCCCGGATACGGCGTCAGGATATGAAAGGTCGAGCACTCCAGACGATTGTCCTCGATCCACTGGATTGTTCGTTCAAAAACATCCGGCGTGTCACAATCGAATCCGAACACAAAACTGCCGTTTACCTGGATGCCGTTTTGATGAAAGATCTCGATTCGTCGAGCATATTCGCCAGGGGGCGGCACATGACGTTTCTTTGCAGTTCGCAAATTCTCCTGCGAAAGAGTCTCGAGTCCGACGAACACTGAACCACACCCAGCAAGCGCCATGTCCCGAATGAGAGATGGGTCATCAGTCACATCGAGGCTGACCGCAGCACTCCAGAGTTTGTCGAGAGGGCGTAACGCCTGACAAAGCTTACGCAAGTGGGCTGGATCGGAGCCGAGGTTGTTGTCGGTAAAGACTCCATAGGGCTGTCCATCAGCTTGAAATTCTCGCACGACCTGATTTATCCGTTTGCACTGGTAAGGCATGCGGATGCCATCGGTGGCAAGATAACAAAATTGACAACGATTCTTACAACCTCTCGTCGCAATCAGACTGCTTGTTGTTAAAAAACTCTCACGCGGCAGAATATCACGGCGCGGCATCGGCTCCTCGCTATAGGGATGATCATAGCCGATTTGGTACGTTTTGCGCAATGTTCCATGTTCTATATCCCTCAGAATCCGAGGCCAGAGAAGTACCCCATTGCCGATAGCGACAGCATCAGCGTGTTCAAGCGCCTCGTCAGAGCAGCTTTGCATGTGTAAACCGCCCAGAATCACCGTTGCCCCTCGTTCCCGATACCAACGTGATAACTCGTATGCTCGCTTTGCAAAGGTCAGGTGGACAGTAATGCCAACGACTTCGGGAAATGGCTCGGTCGGAGGCGGCCCTTGCAACAGATTCTCATCCCAATACCTGAGATCCCATTCCGGCGGGGTCGCTCCGGCGATGCTGGTTAATGCCAATGATGGTGTCAGAACATGCTTTCCAAAACTGGCATGGGGATCTTTTGGGTAGAACGGATTGATGAGCAACACAAATCGTTTTTGGATGGCATCAGGGATATATGCGGGATCTAATCGCGGCGCACATCGCATGTGTCTGGGATACCATTGGTTTCTATAGTGTCTCATGATTCTCCTCCTTTCACATAATAAAAAGAACTTTTCAATACAAAGTTTAATTATAAAAATTTACATTTCCATCCTTCCCTTCCCTGAAGAGCAATCTATTAATATATTAAATAACTTTATAATACAAAGTTATTTCTTGTCAACTTTTTTGTTAAAAAATTTTCCAACGCCGGAACGCGGCGTCCCTCAAAGACTTGATGAGATGACGATTCAATGCCTCGATGCTTTGAAGAGCGGAATGTCGTCTGACCGTGCTGACTCTTAAACTCAAAGCTCCCATGATGTTTTGCGATCAGCTTCTGCGCAAGATATAATCCGGCTCCGTTTGCAACAGTCGATCTTTCTGTGCAAGCTGTTCTTCCAATCCACCGATTCGGTCAGCCATCCCGTTCCCTCACCTCCCGGTCGCCCTGTTAAACAATCTGTGTTCTTATTGCCAATGCTTCATATGTTAGCGCATCGCTTGCTCACAATTTTATCAAGTCGAAACTCAGCAAAGATCTCTCATTGTCACCTCAGCAGCAATTTCTTGACAACTTCCAGTGGACCCCAATATGTAGGAAGAGGAAAAGAGACATTGTTCGAAATAGAATTTTACGAAAAGCAGACGTACAAAATGTATGATTTTGGGCATGCTTTGATGACACTTTTGTGCAAAAATGCACTTTTTGCACTCCTGAGCTTTATCATAAATCATGTCTCATCTTTCCTTCGCCTATGTGAAACGATTGTGTATGAAAAAAATGTGGCTTTTTTAGGTACGCTGGTAGCGGTTGGAATGGCAGCAGGTTTCTTGCTTGCAAGAGTTCCCGTCGATTTCCCGTCTTCCACGTAGTGGTTTGACAAGGTGAATGTGCCGGATAGTATTATACCTAACCCCTCGTTTTCATGTTGTAAACGCAGCAGTTTCATAAAGGAGATATCACAAAAATGGCTGCATTCCGTACACATATGACTGTAGGTCTTATTGTCGGATATATTGCCAGTGCATGGGTGGTGATGACGCAATGGATTGTGACGCCATTTACGCCCTTTGGCCTGTTTCTGGCGGTATGTATCGGCTCATTACTCCCGGATATCGATAGCGATCACAGTAAACCCTTTTCCATTATTTTTGGGTGTCTGTCGATGATAGGAGGAAGTGTCGTCTTTTTCTATTTTCTGCAACACCATATCATCTCATGGATGTATTGGATAGCAATTCCTCCGCTGACAGCTCTGATTATTCGATATGGTCTTGGAAAGCTCTTTCAAAAATATACTGTTCACCGGGGAATTTTCCATTCGATCCCGGCTTTGGGTATTGCCACATTGGCAACACCACTCGTCTTGGCGTCATTCCGTCTGGCATCCCAGGATGTGATAGCGATCTCCTTAGGAGTGGGACTTGGATTTCTGAGTCATCTTATACTCGATGAACTCTATTCAACAATTGATTTCGAAGGCCACCGAATTAAACCGAAAAAATCCTTAGGAACAGCCTTAGCGTTCACAGGTCCCTCTAAAAAAGTGACGCTGGCAGCGTATCTTTTGCTGGCAGCTCTAATCGTGTATAACCGATGGTTACTGTTAGACATCTTTGGGAGATAACAAAAAACTGATATATGTGATGACTGAACTCGCGCCGCTTGCAAGATTACGGCTGCAGATGTTTATCAATAATGCCACTCATCTGACCAGAGAAAAAATTCTCTGGTTTTCACTTTTAGTCGTGATTGGCACACGCTTTGTTTACATGGGATCATGTACTTTTTCATCGCATCATTTTTCATATCAAAAGCCTTCCGTTTCGAAAATATGTATATAAAAAACTTTATTTCCTTCCTGAACCTTGGACTGACAGGGTTTATATGGGCAGCATCAGGGGCACGATTTATTTCTCCGGGTACAAGTATTGAAGAAAACAGTCTTGGGGTGATTCATTCTGCTCCGATTCATGACAGGCGCTTTCTCCTTGAAAAATTTTGTATTTTTTTCTGTCCATTACTCTGGTTAGCAGACATGCTGGTCATTACAGCACGATTCACTCGCATTGATGCCGGCACGCCCCCCCCGGCAGGGTTTCAAACTCTGCCAGGGTTATGTCAATGCTGATGAATAATACTGTATCGCGAAATCCAAAGTCTTGCGAACGAGATTTGTCCGATAGACTTGGACGCAAAACGTTTGGAAGCTTTTGAGATTCTATAGGAGACGGGAAGGATTCCAAAAAAAGATTGACAAAGGAACGTTTTCGATCATATAGTATATATTTAGGTGAATATACTCCAGTTAGGGAAGGATTGAAATCTCGATCCTCCGGGATATTTGTTCTTGACAAAAACGCGAAAACCCGTACTATTGAAATTTTATAGGAATGTGCCTGAGAGAAAATAAACACCTTGTATTTATATGTTCCATACTAAACGAACACCACTAGCCGGAGATTCTCTAGATGGGCATGAAAGGGTTACATCATGAGTAAACCGAATGTTTTAGTAATTGCAGAGCATACAGACGTACACCATACAATGAAGACTATTTTGGCAGACGAGTATGAATATCTTGCCGCCTCCAATGGCATTGATGGGGTTGCAATGTCTCGCATGGCGCGACCATCGGTTATTTTTATAGACCACAATCTCAATCAACCGCATGCTGCCGGCATCTGCAAATCGTTATCCTTCCATAAAGGAGCTCGTTCTATCCCTATTCTTGTGCTTGCAGATACAACAGATGTTAATGGAGATTTCAGAACTCTCCCCAATTATAAAGGGGTGATTCCAAAACCATTTCAGGCAGATCAAATCAGAACTCATCTTCAGAATGTCCTCACTGCTCCCGGAGCAGCAACTGGAGCCCCTTCCAAACCTAAATTCACACGTAATGAGCCAATTCGAGTGCTCTCGGTTGATGATAGCTCTGTTGTTCGAAAACTGGTCACCATGATTTTGACTGCCGAAGGATTCAAAGTGACTACGGCTTCCGATGGACTGGACGGGATCAATAAAGCGAAAGAGTTGAAACCTGATATTATCTTGCTCGATTTTGTGATGCCGAAAATGAACGGTTTCCAGGTGTGCCGAATCCTGCAAAAAGATGAAAAATTGAGACAAATTCCGGTCATTTTGGTCACATCAAAAGGAGACAAAGTCGGCGACAAATTCGTCAACCAATTAGGTGTCATCGGATATATTACAAAGCCGTTTCAACCGGAAGAGCTCGTCTCGAAAATCCATCAGACCCTGGAATCGCAAGAGCCGGAACTCCCTGTCGCCGTTCAGGAGTCACCGCCGGAACCCGCAGTTTCAGCTCCCGCAGCATCTCAGCCTGCAGCTGGTACAGCACCGCCGTTGTCCCAACCGCCACAGGCGCCTCAGGCAGTACAGACCTCGGCACCAGTCGATGAAGATACGATTCGGAAGGTGGTTCAGAATATGCTGACGAAAACACTCGAAGCAAAAGTCTCAGAAATGGTGAAACTTGAGATCAATGCAGTCATACAAAGCCTCGATAAACGTATCGAAAAACGTGTGATTGAAAAGATGAATGAATATATTCGGCGGGCTAAAAAGAAATAATACCCCAGAGCGGTAGTGCTATGAGTAAGATATTGATTATCGATGATAGTCTTGTTGAAATAAAGATCCTCCAGAGTATTTTAGCTGATACTGGGCATCAGATTACTGTGGCACGAAATGGCGAGGAAGGAGAACAAACGGCTCGGATCTTATTGCCGGATTTGATCTTTCTCGATGTGGTGATGCCGAAAAAAAATGGGTTTCAAGTGTGTCGTGACTTGCGAAAAGAGTTACAATTCAAAGAGACGCCGATTATCCTGCTTACATCGAAATCCCAGGATACTGATAAGTTTTGGGGAAAACAACAAGGGGCGACCGAATACATTATAAAACCGTATGAGCCTCAACAGATTGTTGAGGCCCTAAAAAAATACCTTTGATTCTCTCTGTTTTCCTTACAAAGGGTAACGAATGTTCTATTAGAACGAGGAAGAGATGATCGAGAGGATGATGATGCCCAATATGCCGCAGGATGCAACGCTGACTCACATTCATGACACACCGCAGGAAAACGAAGGCGACATACAGCAGGAAACAATTCAGTTGTGTATTTTCGAGCTCTCTGACCAGTTGTTTGGGTTGAGTATTTTCGAAGTTCAGGAAATTCTTGAAGATATTGAGATCTCCCCAGTCCCGACGACTCCTCATTTTCTGCGCGGAGTCATGAATCTACGAGGTGATATCGTCCCTATTGTCGATATTCGAGAAATCTTACAACTTCCGATTAAAGAGCGGACGCTCGACAGCCGTATCATGATTTTGACGATCAAACAGGTTCGACTTGGAATTCTGGTTGATGCCATCAAAGAAGTCCGACAGATTGCCAAAGAAGTTGTGCAGGCAGATACAGCCCAGGCTGGCATTACGGATAGAAGATTTATTTCGAATATTATCCAATATAACAATGGATTGCTTATCTTACTTGATGTCAATTCTCTGTATGCTGCCGTACAGCTCTAAACATTGCGGCATATAGAAATATTATCGAGATGTCAGATAATTCAACAAGGATGAAGAACCGGGGGAAACGTAGAACACAGCCATGATGTTTGAGGTTTCTCCCCACTCTTTTCTCTTTTCTCGCGAATGAGCCAGAAAAAAGGTCTTATAGCACAGAGTCGTTTTTCTTTTCTTCAGAGTTCCTGGATAAAATTTTCTCTCCTCACAGGGCTCCTGATCTTCTTTGCTGTGTTGGCAGTCTGGGGAGTACTCCGCCTACGAGCTCGCGACACGTTGAGTCAGGCCCATTCCAGTTTTATAACTGAACTCGAAGAGAAAGGACGAGTGATTGCACGCTTGGTGAGCTATCTCAATGTCCCAAAATACTATCGCGACGGTCAGAAACGGGGTGATTACAAAGATTTGCAAACCATGATTGCCCATGCCAGATCAAAAGATCAGGAGAGAATTGCGTACATCTTTATCAAGGACGAAGAAGGAACGGTTGTGGCACAAATTCCGGCTGGAGTGACAGATGGTTCCACACCAGCCGGCCAGTTAAGTGCAGTAAATCTCATTCCCGAAGGGCTCATTGTCTCCCATGACGTGTTCGATCTGAGCTTGCCGAATGGTACGAAGTATACCGTTATGGATACGGCGATTCCGGTGATCGGTGATCGTGGAGAACTCCACGTCGGAATGCGCATCAAAAATACGATTCCCTCCGGTTTCCAGACCTGGGAAACGTGGGGAATTGCTGGAATTTTTATACTACTGGCAATCCTGCTGCTTCGCCCGATCATCTCCTCTCAGATTTTGACTCCCATCGACCAACTCATCCACTATATCAAACAGGTCGGACAGGGAAATATGGAACACACGCTGACATTACACACCAACAATGAAATGACCATCCTCGGCGATCATTTGCAAAATATGACCGAACAGCTTAAAGGCATGGTGCAAACAGAGGCGGATATCAATCGGATGCAAGGGCAGATTATGAATATGCTGAGCACAGTGAGCGCGGCGGCTGATGGCAACTTGACCGTTGAAGCCGAAGTGACTGCCGATGCCTTAGGCTCCCTTGCCGACGCTTTCAATATGATGGTCGCCAGCCTGGCTTCTCTGGTCGATCAGGTTCGGAATTCAGCATCGGATATGAGTCTGGCGACCAATGATATCCTGCATGCCTCCGACCAGATGATCAAAGGAGCAGAAGAGCAGCAAAACCATATTCACAATATCACAAGTGCGGTCGATGAAATCGCCGTGTCCATGAAGCAAGTCGCGAATAACGCCGAAGCCGCCGCACGAGCCTCGCAAAAGGCCACAGAAGCCGCTCAAAAAGGCGAATCGTCGGTTGAAGAAACCATTCGGGGCATGCACCGCATTCGGAATACCGTTCAGGTGACGAGTAAAAAGATCAAAAGTTTGGGAGATCGCTCGATCGAGATCACTGAAATTATCACGACGATTGATGATATTGCCCGTCAAACAACAATTCTCGCGTTGAACGCCGCCATCGAGGCTGCTCGTGCCGGAGAACATGGTCGAGGGTTTGGCGTGGTCGCAGAAGAGGTCAGAAAATTGGCTGAACGGTCCAGCACAGCGACACAGGACATTGCCGATCTGATCAAAGGCATCCAGGTTGAAACCAATGAGGCTGTTCGAACAATGGAAGAAGGGACGCGAGAGGTAGAAGAAGGGACGCGTCTGGCTGATATTGCCGGTTCCTCACTGAAAGAGATCGATAAGAGTGTCGGCCAGGTAGCAAATTTAATCCAAGAAATCTCGCTGGCTGCCAAACAACAAGCTCGTGGAACAGATGGCGTGGTCCGCTCGATGGAAACCATCTCCGATATAACGACACAGTATGGTGAAGGTGTTCGCAAAACCACAAAAACGATCCAGCAGTTGGCTCTGCTGTCAGACCGGTTAGTCGAAGCGATCGGAAATTTCAAAATTTCCGAATCGAGTGCGAACATCAGTATGGCGAAACCCAAATCACTCTCCAGTCAGTCAGATCAGCTCAAATCGCTGGCTGAGCCCGCAACCCAGGCTGCCGAGCCACAGCTCAATCCGCAGTCAGAACTTCAGCCAACGATGCCGCCGTTCGAAAAACCTCAGGAAACAAAACCATCTCCTCAGGATTTGGCGGCGTTTACCCGTCAGTTTGGTGACGATGACGATGACGATGAACTCATCACCGAAGAGGACTTCTTTTCAGCGTCATAAGCGAGAGTAATGCATGACTCATATTACGCAGTCACAGCACTCGTTCCCCTTGTTTGTAAGAAAGGGAGCGAGAGCTTTCCCCGACGGCGGAACGATGTGATTATCAAGTGTGTAAAAATCCTCTCAATCCCTTTTAAAAGCAAGGGAAGCAGCATCCAGCGCAAGGTAAGTGAATGAGCGAAGGGTTTAATAGATCTGATATTGTCGATTTCTTCCTGGTTGAGGCCAGTGAACATTTACAAATTCTGAATGACGGCCTGCTTTCCCTCGAAGAAAATTCCGATGATCTAAGCGTTGTTGATGAGATCTTTCGATCCGCCCATACGATCAAAGGCTCAGCGGCCATGCTCGGTTTCAATGTCATCAGCAAACTCGCTCATAAAATGGAAGATTTGCTGGGGAAGATCAGAAGCCAGGACATCGAACTCTCAGAATCGGTTATCGATCTGCTGCTTAATTCCGTCGATACTTTAACAAACCAGGTCGAAACTATCCCAAGTGGTGAGGTCGAAGATGAGTCGCTGCTGCTGATGTTTAACGATCTTTACGCTGAATACCTCAGCCCTGCTGGCCCCAGAGAAACGCCATCGCCTCAACCTTCTCCGCTGCCTGCCGAAGAGAAAGAGGAAGAAGAAGTTGAATGTGGACTTTCTGAAGATGAATTAGACTTACCAGAAGACGCTCTTGATGCTCTGGCCGAGTTGGATGAGATTCCTTTCGAAGACGATGAGAGCACAGAGGAGAGCCCGGAAAGCCTCGACTATTTTTCAGAACAGTCGGAAGCGCCATCCCTTGAGAAAGAAATCGAAGGAGAGCGACACAAGACAAAAGTTTCAGCCTCGCCAACGCCAAAATCCTCTGATGAATCGCCATCACGTCCAACTCCCCAACTGACGACTCCTCAACGCTCGATGGTTTCCGCCAGTGACAAAAAAATCGTCAAAGTCGAAGTGGAAGGACTCGATCTGCTTATGAACCTGGTCGGCGAACTGGTGATCAACCGTACCCGGCTTGACCAGAGGATTATGTACGTCAATAAACTCAGCTCAGAATTACATCTCAGCCGGGAGCGGCTTCTCAAATCGGTACGGGATTTCAAAGAAAAATACGAATTCGGTCAGCTCAATAGCGAACCGGTATCCAATACGGTCTATACCCGTGAAGCTCCTGTAGGAAATGAGACGATTGAATTTCTTGATGATTTCTTTGAATTGGAATTTGATAAGTATGATGATTTCAACATCCTTTCACGCAGTCTGGTCGAAATTGGAACCGATATTTCAGAAGTCATGAATCAATTGACCGAATTCTTCGACCAATTCGAAGAAGAGTCGTCACAAATTCGACGTATCACAGATGAGTTACAGGAAGAAATCACGAATATTCGTATGGTTCCGGTTGGTCAACTGTTCAATCGCTTTCATCGAACAGTTCGAGATGTTGCCAAGCAGGAATCAAAAACCGTTAGTTTACATATTTCCGGCGAAGAAGCCAAGCTTGATAAAACCGTTATCAACGAAATTGCCGATCCGTTGATGCACATGATCAGGAACTCAGTCTCTCACGGGATAGAAACGCCGGACATTCGTGAGACCAAAGGGAAACCCCGCGAAGGGACGGTGGCCCTGAACGCATTTAAAGAAGGCGATCATATTATCATTGAAATCAGTGATGATGGCAATGGAATTGACGTTCAAAAAATACGAGAATCGATCGCAGAAAAGGGCTTGTGTTCGATGGCAGAAGCCGAACAAATGCCGGATGACAAGGCGATCAAATATATTTTTGCGCCAGGCCTCTCGACCCAAAGAAATGTCAGTGCTGTTTCGGGCCGTGGCGTCGGGATGGACGTCGTTAAAACCAATATCGCAAAACTTGGCGGAGTGATCGACATCAAAACCGAGTCAGGAAAAGGCTCGAAGTTCTCGATCAAACTTCCGCTGACGCTGGTTATTTCCGCCGCGCTTCTCCTGCGATCGGGCAATCAGGAATTTGCGATTTCCCTGACATCCGTCGAAGAAACTGCTCGAATTCCGGCGCACCACATTCATAGGATCGGAAGTCAGGAAGTGATCAAACTCCGCGATCAAGTGCTTCCAATCCGGCGGCTCAACAACATCCTTCAATATCACTCCGACAACGGATCGTCTTCGCTCCAACAATATATCCCAATTGTCATTGTTCGTTCTGCTGAAAATTTCCTGGCACTCATCGTCGATGAGTTGATCGGACAGGAAACGATCGTGATCAAGCCGCTGGGAGATTATCTCAAAAAAGTCCATCTTTTTTCGGGAGCCACCATCTCTGGTGAAGGAAAAGTCCGGCTGATCCTTGATATTTCAGCGATTATCGAACAAGAACTGCTTTCGGAAAGGGCAAGTCAGATGACCTCGGCGACCATTGAATTATATGACAATGGTTTTGAAGATGCCATCTCGCAGCCTGAGAGAAAAGCTATTCCGGAGTTACTGCTTATCGACGATTCAATCAGCATCCGCAAAATGATCGGAATGCTGTTGAGTAAAGCTGGATACCAGGTCGATGCTGCGGCTGATGGTGTTGAAGCAGCTGAAAAAATCGCTGAAAAATCCTACGATTTGATTATCACGGATTTAGAAATGCCGCGAATGCATGGATACGAGTTGATTGCAGAAATTCGGAGTAATCCGGCGCTCAATCCTGTCCCAATTGTCGTGATGACGTCACGGGCCGGGGAAAAGCATCATGCGAAAGCTCTTGAACTCGGAGCCGATGATTATATCGTCAAGCCGGTTGAAGAAGAGACCTTATTACAAAGCGTGAAGAATCTGCTTGCCAGGCAAGGTGTGGGGATGGAATCGTGATACGGGTGCTTGTCGTTGATGACTCACCATTGATGGTTCGGATGCTCAGCGAAATCATCAATGAAGATGTCGAACTCTGCGTGGTGGGTTCGGCCTCCCATGGATACGAAGCCGTTCGTAAAGCTGAACTGCTTCATCCTGAGGTGATCACGATGGATGTGAATATGCCTCGTATGAATGGGTTGAAAGCGGTCGAGCATATTATGAGCACCGTTCCGATCCCGATCGTCATGATCAGCTCTCTAACTCAACAGGGCGCTGAGACGACCATCAAAGCCTTAGACCTCGGCGCAATCGACTTTGTGCCAAAACCTTCAGGATATGTCTCCCCCGATATTGGAGAGCTCGCCGCCAAAATTATTGCGAAAATAAAACTTGCAGCGAAAATTCGAGTGGTACGAACAACCATCAACCATTCATCACAGACGCAACCATTTTCCCATCCCTCTATCCGTCAAAAACAGACAACATGTAAAGAAGATGACGTCGATATCGAGGAAGCCATCTTCAAGTACGTTCGATCACACGCAGCAGGAAACGCCTATCATTACGATCGTATCGTGGTTATTGGATGTTCAACCGGTGGCCCGCAAGCGCTCAATGAGATTCTCAGCCGTTTTCCCGAACATTTTCCGGCTCCGGTTCTTGTCGTTCAGCACATGCCGGGAAAATTTACCGCCAAACTTGCTGAACTGCTGAACGTTCGTATTCCCCTGCACGTTGTAGAAGCCCGGGAAGGCATGAGGATCAGGAAGGGAATGGTCTACATCGCTCCGGGCTCAGCACACATGAAAATCCTCGCCGACCGAACCATTGCGTTAGTACGCGGAGCACAAAAAGCGGCGGAGCCCTGTCCGTCTGTCAATATGCTGATGCAATCAGCCTCAGAAGTTTTTGGCTCTCAGGTGATCGGAGTTATTCTTACCGGAATGGGCAATGATGGAGCGGAGGGGATGAATGCGATCAAAGATGCAAACGGTTCCACAATTGCCCAGGATGAAGAAACCTCTCTTGTCTTTGGCATGCCCAGAGTGGCGATCGAGTCGGGATGTGTCGATTCGATTGTGCCTCTCCCCCTCATTGCGGCTGAAATCACGAGCCTCACAAGGCCAAATAAAGGCAAAAAAAAGAGGAAAATATAAGCATTTTCCACGAATAAAGGCGTTCACAAGAATTTTTTTTATAAAAACCTGTTCTTTTCGCACTTTTATTCTTGCATATGAATGAAAATGAGGTACAATTAACGTGTTTTGAAATTCACGGTGAAAAATTTGCGTTTAATATGGAGTATCTGGTTGAAATTGTTCAGGTTCGGCAATCAGAGATCACACCATACTTTTCACCAATCCCGATCATCAGAGGACAATGGGATCATCGAGGCACATCAGTCTACATTATTGATGTACGCGATTTTTTCGGGTTGCACGCATACGGAAGCGAAAGAGAAACAAGTGCGGCAAGTAAAAGAGAGGCTAAACAAGAATCGACTGAGAAAAACATCCTTGTTGTCAGAATACGGGAACATATTTTTGGTTTATTGACCGACGCGGTATCGCAAATGCAGACTCTCTCGGTCTTATATGAATATCCGACGATGATTTCAACATTACCGAGGCGCTATTTTGCAGGGGTAACAATTATCAAGAACGAGCTTGTTTTGTTACTGGCGATTGAAAAATTTATTAACAGCTACGAATTGGATATCCTGCTCGGTCGAGCAAGTGAGGCTGATGAAAACGCTTCACTCATTCGCTGATTGAAAGGAGAACCCCTATGGCTCAAAAAGTACTGATTGCTGACGATCAAATTGCCTCTCGACGCATGTTCGAGATGGTGTTAGCCCGTGAAGGATACGATGTAATTACCGTTGACTCAGGCGCGAAAGTCCTGGATACGGTTCAGGAGAAACACCCGGATATTGCCCTGATTGATGCCATTATGCCGGAAATTGACGGCTATCAGGTGTGTGAAACATTAAAGAATTCCCCGAACTTCAAACACTTACCTGTGATTTTACTCGCAGGAAAATATGAAGCATTTGATAAAGAACGGGGGCTGAAAGTTGTTGGGGCAGAAGCCGCCATCTTAGACAAGCCTGCCAAATCAAACGACATTATCGCGAAAGTTCAGGAATTGTTGGCACAGGCCAAAGAGAAAGCGGTCGCAGAAGCTTCTTTAGAAACCGAATCCCTCCCAGGCACAGATGTTGTCCAGGAACCAACATTTGTCCAGGAAGAATATGAATTTGATGAGGATTCGGAGGAAGCCGATCTCATGGTTGAAAGTGAATTTATGGAGGAGGAGGAAGAGTTCGAGACTCTGGATGACGACTACGAAATTGGAGATGTTGAAGAAGAGATCGTAGAAGATGTTATCGAAGAAATCCCGGAAGAAACATTCTCCCTCGATGAACCTCAGGCAGAAGAATCTGCTGCGATAGAAACGACTCCGGTTGTCGAAACGCCGGCTCCGCAAGCACTTCTGTCGCAACCGTCCACGGCGGTAAAGCCCAAACCAGAGGCAATGACACAGTTTTCTGACGAAAAGCTTGACATGATTACCGAGGAAATAGCACAACGGTTAGCTGGAAAGCTTGTCCCGGTATTAATGCAGGAGATTGCCAACTATCTTATCCAGTTTCCGGCCATAAAAAGTGTTGTGGATCAAACCAGCAAACAATTAGTGAAAGAGTTGTTGCCGGAACTACAGGATTCGTTATAACCGCTCTCGGGGGATGGACCCGATGCTCACTGTATAAGCGGCTCTTGATCGCCTATGATACCGAGACCTGGGAGAGAAAACCATACTGCTTGATGACACACTGACCTGTATTGCTGTAATATGAAAAAGGAAGAACCGCTATGAACGCAGAACATAAAAAATTTTTGAGTATCGATCCGCAATCCCTCGACAAGCATTTTGACACTCAGGGCGCTGAATGCCGCTGGGACGCGACTTGGGATAAGACCGGAATCTACCGGTACGATCCGACCATTTCCAGAGACCGTACTTTTGTGGTGGACACTCCACCTCCAACAGTCTCAGGCTCTTTACATATCGGCCATGTGTTCAGCTACACTCATACCGACGTGATCGTGCGGTATAAACGCATGCAAGGGTACAACATCTATTATCCGATGGGCTGGGACGATAACGGCCTCCCAACCGAGCGTCGGGTGCAGAACTATTTCCACGTCACGTGCAATCCGACCGTCCCTTACAATCCCGACTTCCAGGCACAACACGCTAACGCCAAAATGCGGAAAAAACGCCCGCAGGAAATTTCACGCAAAAACTTCACAGAACTCTGTTTACAGCTCACGAAAGAAGATGAACAAGCATTCATGCAGCTCTGGCGTCGAATAGGACTCTCAGTCGATTGGCACGAAGAATACGCGACGATCGACGATCACTGCCGCCATTTGGCTCAGCTCAGTTTTCTCGATCTGTATCAAAAAGGACACATCTACAATCAGGAATCTCCCACGATGTGGGATGTCAATTTTCAAACTGCTGTCGCCCAGGCAGAACTCGAAGATCGTCCTATGACCGGCGCCTTTTACCGCGTAGCCTTTGGTGTCGAACATGATGAACGACAGTTTGTGATTGCCACCACGCGTCCGGAACTCCTGGCAGCCTGTGTCGGCGTGACAGCTCATCCCGATGACAGCCGCTATAAAGACCTGTTTGGCAAACGCGCCATCACACCGTTGTTCCGCGTTCCTGTGCCTATTTTTCCAAGCGAACTCGCTGATCCGGAAAAAGGAACCGGAATTTTAATGGTTTGTACCTTCGGCGATCAAACCGATGTGCAGTGGTGGAAAGAGCAACAGCTCAACTTGAGACAGATTATTGGATTAAACGGACGGCTGATGCCGGTGACGTATGGAACGGAGGGCTGGGAGAGTTTAAATCCCGACGCTGCGAATGTGTACTACGAGCAGTTAGCCGGACAAAACATCAAAAATGCACAAAAAATCATGGTGGAACTCTTGCGCGATCCTGAAGGCGGGGCAACCGGTGCAGGCGCTCCATTACAAGGCGAGCCAGAACCCTTAACCCACGATGTGAAATTCTACGAAAAAGGCGACCGTCCACTCGAATTTGTCCCAACTCGCCAATGGTTTGTGCGTTTGATGGACAAAAAAGAGGATTTACTCGAAAAAGGCAACCGGATCAAATGGCATCCTGATTATATGCGGTTGCGCTACCTGAACTGGACGGAAAACCTGCAATTCGATTGGTGCATCAGCCGGCAGCGCTATTTCGGCGTACCGTTCCCGGTCTGGTATCCTCTTGATGACACTGGCAGACCTGATTACGCCAACCCGATCTGCGCGGCTCCATCTCAGCTCCCGATGGATCCAATGAGTGACGTTCCACCGTCATATACGGAAGAACAGCGCGATATTCCCGGAGGATTTACCGGAGAATCCGACGTCTTCGACACCTGGTTTACCAGTTCATTGACTCCGCAAATCGGTTCGTATTGGGGAAAAGACCACGAGCGTCACCAGAAATTATTCCCAATGGACATTCGTCCGCAGGCCCATGATATTATTCGGACATGGGCATTTTACACAATCGCCAAAGCGGCGTTGCATGAGGAAACGATTCCCTGGAAGAATGTGATTTTATCAGGCTGGATTCTCGACCCCGACCGCAAAAAAATGTCGAAAAGCAAAGGCAATGTGGTCACGCCGATGGAGTTCGTCGAACAATATTCTGCCGACGGCGTTCGGTATTGGGCATCACATGCCAGATTGGGAACCGACACGGCATTTGAACCTAAAATGCTGAAAATCGGCAAACGCCTGGTCACGAAACTCTTTAACGCCGGTAAATTCGTCCTGGCAAACGAAGCTGATGTCGGTCCGGTCACAGAAGAACTTGATCGTGCGTTTCTGTATAAACTGTCACAGCTTGTCGAACAGGCCACGAATGCGTTAGAAGAATTCGATTTTGCGAATGCGCTGACAGCGACAGAACAATTCTTCTGGCAAAATTTTACCGATAATTATCTCGAACTCGCCAAAAACCGAGCTAAGGGCTTCGGTGATGTTGATGAAGCCGAACGGATTTCAGCCGTTGCCGGATTGCGGAGCGGGCTTAACATCCTGCTCAGGCTGTTTGCCCCGACACTGCCATATATTACAGAAGAAATCTGGTCGTGGGCCTTTGCGAAAGAATATGGGCAGGACAGCATTCATACAGCTGATTGGCCGAATAGCTCAGACTTCCGGGATATTGAAGCGCCGCAATATGCCGAAAGTTTCGATCTTGCCGTGGCAAGCGTGGGGGAAATTCGCAAATACAAAACCGAGCAAGGCGTGTCGGTTGCAAAAGAGATGGATTCATTAACTCTGGCCGGGCATCCGGCCTCGCTGGAAAAACTCAATGCTGTGATTCGGGATGTGATGGCTGCGGTGCACGTAAAAAGCTACACACTTCAAGAAGATGCCGATATGGAACAACTCATATTTACGGTACTCGATGGAACATTCAGCGAATAGAGCCAGAAAGCACACTATGCCGACGACCAGACTCCCCGGAAAAAAATTTACACTTACCAGGCAGCCCAATATTAATGCCAGGATTCTGGAAGTCTTACGTTCAAAGTCTCAGACCTATATCTCCGGCGAGGAACTCAGCCATAAGTTAGATATGTCGCGCACCGCAGTCTGGAAACACGTCAATGTCCTGCGTCAACTGGGATACCGAATCGAGGCAATTACATCGGTCGGCTACAAATTGGTGTCTTCCCCTTCATTACTGCTTCCTTTAGAAATTAAAAACGGGCTGCATACAGAGCGTATAGGCCGAAATATCCACTGGGAATATGAAATAGAATCGACTAATACGCTCGCGTTGCAACTCGCCGAAGAGGGAGCTGAGGAAGGGACTGTCGTTGTGAGTGAGTCTCAAAAACACGGGCGTGGCCGTATGGGACGAAATTGGATTTCGCAGCCGGAAGCCGGTATCTATCTTTCAGTCATTTTGCGTCCGAGTTTTGTTCCGATAAAAGCTCCCTGTCTGACATTTATCTCAGCAATCGCCCTGGTAGAAACCTTTGATCAGGTTCTGGGCTTGAAGGCCAAAATTAAATGGCCCAATGATGTCATGATAGGTGGAAAAAAAGTTGCGGGAGTCTTGACAGAATTACGGGCAGAGATGGAGAGAATTCACCATGTCATCATCGGAATTGGTGCGAATGTGAATAATACCCGGTTCCCAAAAGATTTGAAAGGCAAGGCGACCTCCCTCACACTCGAGCTGAAGCAAAAAATCCCTCGCATCACCCTTGTTCGAGCATTATTAGAAGCCCTGGAGAAATGGTATTTCATTACTCAAAGCGATACACCGGAACGAACCTTCGAACGATGGCGCGAACTCTCCGGCACCTTAGGACACTACGTCGAAGTGAATGCAGGTGAGACCATAGTGAAAGGAATGGCAAGCCATCTCGGTCCCAACGGATCACTGTATATCCAGCTTGACACCGGACAGGAACAGGAGATTCTGGCCGGCGATGTGACAATGGTCGCCAAGGTCTGACGCACGACGATTTGGTATGGAAGAACATTCCTATTGGGAACATATTGAGCGCTATTTCGCCGAAAAACGCGGTAGCTCGCTCATCCTTTCTCCGAAAGACTGGCCCCTGGTTTCTTCATGGCAGGAACGACATGTCCCTCTTGACGTCATTTATGAAGGGATTGACGAAGCGTTCGAACGCTTTGAAGAACGGCAAACACCGGGAAAACGCCGACAGTTCCTCACGCTCGCTTCATGCAAATATGCGATCGAACAATCCTGGAAACGCTGGAGAGAAGAGCATCCGGAAGTCCACGAACCTGATGAGCAAGAGGTCTTCGATGCCGAACGACGTAAACTGATCGTGAAGCTCCGCAGCACCGTCACACAACTCCAGCAATATGCTGCCGATGATCGATATGCTCTGCTGCATGAGGCTCTATCCTCTGCCGTTCAGCACCTCGAAGCAGAAATTGCGACGATTGAACACGCTGAAACCGAACAGGCTGTCGTAGAAATCAAGGAACAGGTGCTGCAAGCCGAACAGCGCCTGATGGCTCACCTCGAAAAAAACCTTCCCGAGGAAATCTGGCGACAAGTGCATCAAAAAGCTGAAGTCAGACTTGCCTCCCATAAGGATCAGATGGAGAAGAAGGTCTACGAAGAGACCTTACAGGTGGTCTTTCGTCAAGAGCTTCACCAAGCCTATCCTTTGCCTTCATTTTTATAACGATCCCACCATCGCCGGTTTGGTTCAAGTCGATACACAATATTTCACCACTTACTCCTTGACAAACGGCATAGCGCTCAAAATACATTGTCTTATACCGTAGTATACAATGATGCTGCTATTCATGCCGTCCCATATTCGTTACCAGGGGAAATCTGCTCCCTTCGCTGCCGGAACGATCGCACACAAGGCTGCACTCGGCAAAAGATAGCAGGATGACAACTGATAGAGACGCTCTGCATCCAGAATAATGAAACGAATCACGATGCCACACACAAAACCACGACGGGGGATTGTTCTTCGCCTGTCGTGGCGTGTCTTCGCGGTTTCAATGTTTTCAAAGGAGACAACAATGAAAAAACATACCTATACACACACAGGCATTCTGTTCATGGCCACTCTCATGCTTCTTGTGAGCAGTGGGCCTCTTTATGCGGCTGAAACACCGATATTGTACCTTTTTTGGGGAGACGGCTGTCCTCATTGTGAAAAGGAAAAAGAATTTTTACAGGATTTGCGCAAGCAATATCCGGAACTTGAAATGCGGTGGTTCGAAGTCTGGGATCATCCGAAATTTGCCAAACTCGCCGATAGTCTTCGTAAGGCCTACAACATTAAAACAGCGAGTGTCCCGATGACCTTTTTAGGAGAATGGAGTACAGTCGGTTTCCGCTCAGATGACACCACAGGCATTAACATTATGAACCAACTCGAAAAATGTTTACAAGATGGATGTCAGGATCCGCTGAATAAACTCGGGCCGCAGGTTATCGTCGAAAAGATTCGCACTCAAGCCGCAGAAAAAAGCGCCGACGGATGGGAGTCTTTTCCGGCATCTTCAGAAACAAA
>PDWJ01000203.1_pt1 | contig 106877 bp, 106 predicted proteins | sample 1430881 | NCBI WGS metagenome assembly PDWJ01 (sample SAMN01162460, study PRJNA174530) | Oral metagenome, whole genome shotgun sequencing project. | biome: Marine environment; feature: Marine mammal; material: Swab sample of the gingival sulcus; isolation source: swab sample of gingival sulcus... | reverse complement strand
AGGTCCTAATGCCGATAATCTTCTCTTGTGAGTAACCTCTGATAATGGATTGGTTTGATCCATAAACTGAGATAACTGATTCGTTCCAAAGAATGAATTAATAACCGATGTTAACGTTTTAGCATTTACTAAATCTACTGGTGTAAAGATTTCGTTATCACGAACATTCATTCTTTCTCTAATCGTTCTTGCAATCCTTGAAAGACCTACACCGAACTGACCTGCCAATTGCTCCCCAACCGTTTTAATCCTTCTATTAGAAAGGTGGTCGATATCATCTACTTCGGCTTTTGAGTTGGCTAATTCAATCAAGTGAGAAACGATAGCGATTAAATCCTCTTTCGTTAAGATTTGAATTTCCTTATCTACATCTAAGTTTAATTTTTTATTCAATCTATAACGACCCACTTCTCCAAGCGAGTATCTCTGCTCTGAGAAGAATAATTTATCGATAATTCCTCTTGCTGTTTCTTCGTCAGGTGGATCTGCATTACGCAACTGACGATAAATATATTCTACGGCTTCCTTAGAAGTATTCGTAGGGTCTTTTTGTAAAGTATTCTGAATAATCGTAAACTCACCTGAATTTTCTTTATGAATCAAGACTGTTTTCACGCCAGATTCTAAAATCATTTCGATATGCTCTTGTTCGATTACCGTTTCTCTGTCTAAGATAATTTCATTTCTTTCAACAGAAACCACTTCACCTGTATCTTCATCTACGAAATCTTCGAACCAAGTATTCAATACTCTCGCAGCCAAAGTTCTACCTTCAATTTTCTTTAATGCAGTTTTGTTGGCTTTCACCTCTTCTGCCATATCGAAAATCTGAAGAATTTCTTTATCTGATTCGTAACCAATCGCTCTTAAAAGCGTTGTTAAAGGTAATTTTTTCTTACGATCGATATACGCATACATTACATTATTAATGTCGGTTGTAAATTCCATCCAAGAACCTTTAAAAGGTATAATTCTGGAATAATACAATTTTGTTCCGTTCGTGTGGAAAGTTTGTCCGAAGAAAACCCCTGGCGAACGGTGTAATTGCGTTACAATAACTCTTTCTGCACCATTAATAATGAAAGAACCACTTGGCGTCATATACGGTACTGGACCTAAATACACATCCTGAATTACCGTTTGGAATTCTTCGTGTTCTGGGTCTGTACAATACAATTTCAACCTTGCTTTCAAAGGTACAGAATAAGTAAGTCCTCTCTCTACACACTCGTCAATAGAATAACGAGGAGAGTCTACTAAATAGTCTAAAAATTCTAATACGAACTGATTTCTAGAATCCGTAATAGGGAAATTGTCTTGGAAAGTTTTGTGTAATCCCTCTTTCAGTCTATTTTCTGGTAAGGTATCCAATTGGAAAAATTCTCTAAATGACTTAATCTGTACATCTAAAAAATCTGGCATTGTTACCTTTCCCTTTACTGAAGAGAAATTAATTCTTTCCTGTGCTGAAACTTCAGCATTTTTCTTGTTTGCTTTACTCATAATACAAGTCGTAAGAAAAGATTTAAATGTTAAAAAATATTTTGATTCTTAAAAAATATCAGAAAAGAGAGAAAAGCGTAAAGAAAAAAGGGTAAAGACTTGATTTTTGGCGTTATCAGAATTAGTCTTAGCTCTTGGCTCTTGATTCTTTTATCTAATTTCTAACTGCAACGCCGGTATATCTTTTCACGGAGTAGTGCAAAATATTTTTTGGACTCAAATCGACGAAAATATACAATATCAAAAAAGACACCAATAACCAAGTAAAAACCTGATTATCAATCAATAAAATAATGAAACTATAAATTTAACGCCAAAATGAACTGCAAATGTACGAAAAAAAGTTGAATTACAAAAAAACAAATGAATGAGATAATTTGGAAATGAGATAATTGGATAATGAAAATTAAACTCGTAGAGACGCAAAGCATTGCATCTCTACTTTGAACTTTTTAAACCCACACCATTTTGGAACATTTTTTGCCTATTCGTCAAGGTATAACATAAAAATATAAATCAAAGAATGAATTTAATCGACTTAATTTCGGGGAACACAGGTAACGAAGTAGCAGAAAGAGCAGAAAATAAATTTGGAATAAGCAAAACACAAGTGATTGGACTTTTAGCCGTAGCTGCTCCACTTATTATTTCTTATCTTAAAAAGAAATCCGAAGATAAAAACGAAGCCGAAGCACTCAACAATGCATTAGAAAAAGACCACGACGGTAGTATCCTTGACAACCTTTCATTAGCTGAAGAAAGAGAAAACGAAGGCGGTTCTATTTTAGGACATATCTTCGGAAACGATAAACCCAAAATAGAAAACCAATTGTCCGAAAGCACAGGAATTTCAATGGATAAAATTGCTCCTCTCTTATCAATGCTCGCTCCTGTTATTATGGGATATATCGGTAAAGAAAAGAGACAAAACAATGTTAATTCTGGTGGTATTGGTGATTTGTTAGGAAACATTTTAGGAGGAGCAACTAATCAATCTTCATCTTCGAACAATCCTCTTAATGACATTATCGGAAGTGTTTTAGGCGGAGGAAACCAATCTTCTGACAATCCATTAGGTGATATTTTAGGAAATGTTCTTGGTGGAGATAAAAAAGAACAAGGCGGATTAGGAAGTATTTTAGGAAGTTTCCTTGGAAAATAATTTTAATCGCTATTAATACTGAACCGAAGTTTTTTTGTAAAGACTTCGGTTTTTTATTGAAAAAATGTAACTTTGGAATGTGAAAAAATTGAAAGGCTACTTTATTGCATTTATAATTCTTGTATTGTTTTTCCCAACAGGAGTGTTATATTTATTAGCAGTCTTTGGGGTGGTAATTTCAGAATTAAAAGATTTTTTACTTAATGGATTCGGATTGTTCTTATTTGGATTTGCTATAATATTATTAATTATTAGTTACAGCCCTTTACGCATTAGCAATAAAAAAGTTAAAAAGTATCTTGAAGAGAAAGATGAAAACGCACAATAAATTAAGCACGATTTCATAAGGCTTTTGATAGTAAGCTATAAGCCATAGGCTATTTGCTAATCGCTAAAAGTTTGTTAAATCGAAAATCCCCCATTTCTATTTTTTTAATTACCTTTGTTCTTTTAAAATTCAAAGTCAAAAATATGTTCAGAACACATCATAATGGAGAACTCAGTCTCCAAAACCTTAATCAAGAAGTTACTTTATCAGGATGGGTACAAACCATTAGAGATAAAGGTTTTATGATTTGGATAGATTTACGAGATAGATACGGAATTACACAATTGGTGTTGGATGAAGAAAGAACACCAAAATCCCTTTTAGAAAAAGCCAGAACACTCGGAAGAGAATTTGTAATCCAAATCCAAGGTCAAGTTATTGAAAGAAGTAGCAAAAACCCAAATATTCCAACTGGAGAAATAGAAATTTTGGTTTCTGAACTCAATATTCTCAACGAATCCGAAGTTCCACCTTTTACCATCGAAAACGAAACCGACGGAGGAGAAGAACTCAGAATGAAATACCGTTATTTGGATTTGAGAAGAAATCCCGTAAAAGACAAACTGATTTTTAGAAGTCAGATGGCTCAAAAAGTAAGAAACTACCTTTCTAATGATGGTTTTATAGAGGTTGAAACACCTGTTTTAATAAAGTCTACTCCAGAAGGTGCAAGGGATTTTGTAGTACCAAGTAGAATGAATGAAGGTCAATTTTATGCACTTCCGCAATCTCCTCAGACCTTTAAACAATTAATGATGATTGGTGGTTTGGATAAGTATTTCCAAATCGTGAAATGTTTCCGAGATGAAGATTTAAGAGCTGACCGTCAGCCAGAATTTACACAAATCGACTGCGAAATGGCATTCGTGGAGCAAGAAGATATTATGAATGTTTTCGAAGGGATGACCGCTCATTTGTTAAAAGAAGTGACAGGACAATCTTTTGATCAATTTCCAAGAATTTCTTTTGAGGAAGCAATGAGAAAGTACGGAAATGATAAACCTGATATTCGTTTCGGAATGGAGTTTGTGGAACTGAACGAAGTAGTAAAAGGAAAAGATTTTAAAATATTCGACGATGCAGAATTGGTAGTCGGAATCAATGTAGAAGGTTGCGCCAACTATACCAGAAAGCAAATTGATAAATTAATCAAGTGGGTAAAACGCCCACAAATAGCAGCAAGTGGAATGATTTGGGTAAAATACCAAGAAGACGGAACGCTTACCTCATCGGTCAATAAATTCTATAACGAAGAAAGCCTACAACAAATCGCCGAAAAATTTGGTGCAAAAGCAGGAGACTTAATGTTATTAATGAGTGGAAACACCAATACCGTTCGTACACAATTATCGGCATTGAGAATGGAATTAGCAGAGCAATTAGGATTGAGAAAACCTGATGAGTTCGCTCCACTTTGGGTAGTGGACTTCCCATTATTAGAGTGGGACGAAGAAACCGAAAGTGAAGCTCAGTTTGGTTTCTTAATGAACGCCTTTAAATACGGAGCTCCTCCACACGGTGGAATTGCCTTTGGGTTTGATAGATTGGTATCTATTTTAGACGGCTCTGAAACCATTCGAGATTATATCGCTTTCCCAAAAAACAACAGCGGTAGAGATGTAATGATAGACGCTCCATCTCCCCTTTCTGATGAGCAATTGGAAGAATTGAATTTGAATATTAATATTCAGTAGTCAGTAGTCAGTAATCTAGTGACTAGTGTATTAGTGTATTAGTGTGAAAACAAAAAATCGGTCAAAATATTAATTGACCGATTTTTTTTATTCAAAGTAGTAATACCATTTAAAAAATACACCGTAACTACGGCTATGCATTATTTTATTCATTAGTATAAAGAAAAAAACATCATTTTCTTTATGACAGTTTTAAATACAGAATGGTATAAAGATTAATGTCCTACTAAACAACTAGCCTACTGACTACTAGAAAACTTACTTTTTCTTTTTCTTATCGTCTTTTTTCTCTCCGAATCTATTTTCGGTAAATTCTTGAGAAATAGCTGCTTTTTCAAACTTTAATTTTCCTGAAAGCGTCTCTACAATTACACCATCTTCCTGAACTTGTGCAATTCTTCCGTGCAATCCAGAAGTAGTAACAATCTTCTGTCCTACTTTTAAACTCTCTTGGAAGTTTTTCTCTTTTTTCTGTTTCTTTACTTGCGGACGAATCATTAAAAAATACGCTCCTGCAAACATTGCTACCATCATAATTAGCATCATCGGACTTCCTCCTTCTGCTTGTAAAAATATTGTCATCATAATTAATTATTTTTTTTGTGGAATTACATTTGCTGAAAAAGTTAAAACAATCGGTAATTGCTCAACATTGGCATAGACTTCTGCCGATTTTCTTACCATTCCTTGAAAGTTCATCGCATTAAACTTCAAAGTTACAAATCCTTTCTTCCCCGGTAAAATGGGTTCTTGGGTATATTCCGAAATCGTGCAACCACAACCCGGCTTTACCGCAGAGATAATTAAAGGTTTCTTCCCTGAATTGGTAAACTCAAACTGATGCTCTACCGTTTCTCCTTGCTTGATATCTTTAAAATCAAAATGATTTTCGCTGATAACAAGGTTCGTCAATGGTTTTTCTTGAGCCTCTTTGATTAATTTTTCTTGTCTTCTAATGGGTGAAAAAATAGGCTCTTTCACTGGAGCTTGTTCCAAATTCTGTTGCTCCTGCTGAGCAACTTCTTTTGTTTCCTCCTTCACACTTTCCTTTTTTTCTTCACAAGAGAAAAGTGTTAGCGCTATTATCCCTAACCATAATTTATTCTTCATTATATTCTATTATTTTCTTTACTGTATTTATCTAAAATTCCATTAATGAAAAGCCCCGATTTTTCATTCGAAAACGCCTTGGTAATCTCTATATATTCGTTGATAATAATTCGAGAGGCTGTAAATGGGAAATTATCCATCTCTGCAAAAGCAATCGCTAAAATAACTTTATCCATTAACGCTACCCTTTCTAAATCCCAATTTTCTAATTTCTTCTCGATTTTCTTTTCATTTTCTTCCCAATCGTCATAAGAAGACTTTAATAATTTTCTCGCAAACTCCTCATCTTCTTTATCTTTCAACGCTTTGATTAAAGGCTGATTATCTTCATTTTCTCTTAAAAAACCAATCGTTTTTTGCACCATCGAATTAGCGATATGAAAACCATCTGCCCAACTCATTTCTCTCTCTTCCAAATGCGTATGCAAATCGTTATTCTCTGCCACATACCTCAAAAACAAACGACCAATAAACCTTTGATCCTCTTCAAAAGAATAAGATTCTTCTTTCATAAAATCCTGATAACGCTTTCCATTTTTTATCCTCTGAAAAGTCTTGACTAAAAGTTCATCATTCAAATCCCATTGCAATTCTTTATGGTCTGAACTAAACGCCAATCGCTCCTGATTTTCTTCAATTTTTCTTAAAACCTGATTCTGAATAAACTTTTGGTTTGGATGTTCAGTTTCTTTGGTTTTGATGAATTTATTTTTATTGATTTGTATTTGTTGTTCGGCAATTTCCTTTAGCCCAACCAAAAAATTAAGTTGGTAAATATACAAATGGTAAATTTTCTCGATTTCAGAAAACATTTTATTTTCCAACACATCGTACCTTACTGGGTTTTGCTGGTACGAATACAGCATTTCTACTACCTTTTCACGAATTTGTCGTCTTCCTAACATTTCAAAGAACTTTTTATATTTGGCAAAGATAATATTTTTTATTCTTTACTTTTGCAAATATGAAAGAATTAAAATCATTAAACGCTTATTTCCTGAAACACAAGACGGCTTTGTTTCTAGGTTTCTTATTTATTATTTGTAGTAATTTTTTCAAAATCTATAAAGTTCAGTTTGTGGGAGATTCCATCGATGAAATCGGTAAAAGCGGACTTTCTGGACTCAATAAAACGGTACTCATCAATGTTGGAATCATTATCGGCGCATCATTACTCACAGGTATTTTCAGTTTCCTAATGAGGCAAACGATTATCGTAACTTCAAGAAAAATAGAATATGAACTAAAAAATAAAATTTATCAACATTATCAAAGTATGTCTATCACGAACTACAAATCTACCACTGTCGGTGACCTCATGAACCGATTGAGCGAAGATGTAGTGGCTGTGAGAATGTACCTTGGACCAGGAGTAATGTATATTGTCAATTTAATTATCCTGCTCATCATTACGGCAATCCATATGCTGAAAACGGATGTAACAATGACTTTATGGACCCTTATCCCTTTACCGATTTTATCTTTTTCAATTTTTAAAATCAGTAGTATTATCAATAAAAAAGCCAAAATAAAACAAGAAAGTCAATCGAAAATTTCCACTTTCGTGCAAGATAGTTTTTCGGGCATTCGAGTGGTAAAATTCTTCGCCAAAGAAAAATACATTATTGATAATCATTCCGAAAAGGTACAAGATTATCAAAAAAAATCTTTGAATTTAGCCAAAACAGAAGCCTTATTTTTTACCATTGTTTTATTAATGATAGGAATTTTAAATGTCTTTATCCTTTATATCGGTGGGCAAAAATACATTGCGGGAGAAATTTCGGCAGGGAAAATCGCTGACTTTATTTATTATATCAATTTATTAATTTGGCCTTTCTCGGCAGTGGGTTGGGTAACTTCCATTAACCAAAGAGCAGCTGCATCGATGTCAAGGATTAATGAATTTCTCCATCAAAAATCAGAAATCAAAAACTTCAATAATGATATTCATCCCATCAAAGGAGATATTGAATTTAGAAATGTGTCTTACACCTATCCCAACACAGGTATTAAAGCATTGGATAATCTCAGTTTCAAAGTAAAAGCGGGAGAAACTTTAGCCATTACTGGAAAAACGGGAAGTGGAAAATCGACCATCGCACTCCTTATCTGTAGATTAATAGAACCTACGGAAGGCGAAATTCTAATTGATGGAAAGCCTCTTCAAGAGCGTGATTTATTCAATTATAGAAATCAAATCGGTTATATTCCACAGGAAAGCTACCTTTTTTCTGATACCATAGAACATAATATTGGCTTTTCAATTGACAATCCTACGAAAGAAAAAATCGTTCATTATGCCCAACAAGCAGATATTCATAAAAATATCATCGGTTTTAAAAAACAATATCAAACAATGGTCGGTGAAAGAGGAATAATGCTTTCGGGAGGTCAAAAACAAAGGATTTGCATTGCCAGAGCTTTAATCAAAGAACCCAAAATCATTATTTTTGACGATGCGCTATCGGCCTTGGATACGCAAACCGAAGAAAACATTTTGAAGAACCTCGAAAATCAAGAAAATCAATCCACCAGAATTATCATTACCCATAGGGAAAGCAGCACCAAAATTGCTGATAAAATATTAAATTTAACATAAACTCCACTTATTTTCAAGATAAATATCAGTTTTATATCAATTATTGATAAAAAAAATTTTGTTATTGGTAGAAAAATTTTATATTTGTTATCCAAAAGATTATTAAAAACATTGTATAATGAGTGATTTTAAAGGACGCCACGAAAACGAAATTTTCACAAAGGTGCTAAAAGCAGGAAGAAGAACATACTTTTTTGATGTTCGAGAAACTAAAGCAGGAGATTATTACCTAACCATTACCGAAAGTAAAAAGAATTTTGGAGAAAATGGAGAGGTTTCTTTTGAAAAACATAAAATCTATCTTTACAAAGAGGATTTTAGTCAGTTTGGAGAAATGTTTACTGAAGCTACAAAATTCATTATTGATGAAAAAGGAGAAGATGTCATTTCAGAAAGACACGAAAAAAATTTTAAAAAACCTTCTTTTACAATAAATTCGGAAGACGAAGTTTAAATGATACTACGCAATCCATTTCCTTGAGGAAGTGGATTTTTTTTGGACAAGTTTAACTTTCTTAAAATAAAAAACACTTGATTGTACAATCAAGTGTTTTTAGGGTGGAAGACCGGGTTCGAACCGGCGACCTCTGGAACCACAATCCAGCGCTCTAACCAGCTGAGCTACAACCACCATTTTTGTGAGTGCAAATATAAAATCTTTTTCTTTAATCACAAAATAAAATTATCGAAATTTTTAACTGCTATCATTTGGCGACTTGTAAAGCCCTCAGCATAAGCTACTCCCGAAAGCCTACCTAAGTTTTGAGCTCGATAAGTTAGACTATCTAAAAAATCTTTTGTAGCAATTGGGGTCATTGGTTCTTTTGAATCGGGGTCATAAAACTGCGTTTTATACGCCAAACAAGCCTTCACTTTCGTGTCCATTGTTTCACTAATATCGACTACAAAATCAGGCTGAATCTCCTCCCACTGAATATAATTGAATATTTTTTTCGGTCGCCAAGCTTCTTGCTTTTCCCCTTGATACTCCGTTTCTATTTTCACCAATCCTGCCAAAAAACAAGCATCGGCAATCAACTTAGACGCCTTTCCGTGGTCTGGATGACGGTCTCTAATCGCATTGGCAAAAACCACCGTTGGACGAAAATGCCGAATCACTTCCACAATTTTCATTTGGTACGCTCGTATATTTTCTAAAAAACCATCAGGCAATCCTAAATTCACACGAGTTTCAACACCCAAAATTTCGCTCGCCTTTTTCGCTTCTTCCTTTCGGGTCAATTCTGTTCCTCTTGTTCCGAGTTCACCTTTAGTCAAATCAACAATAGCCACCTTTTTACCATCGTTTACCAATTTGGCAATCGTTCCTCCACAACCCAATTCTACATCGTCTGGATGCGCTCCTATCGCTAAATAATCTATCATTCTTCGTATTAAAAAATTAAATGATTAAAGAAATTAAAAAATTCATAACTCCTTATTCTCTATCTCTGGTACTTTATCAAAAAAAAAGATTAAACGACTAAAAGTAACACAAAGTAATCTTTCAATCATTTAATCTTTTAATTTATTTAATTAAATATTTTATTTATTCAATTGGTTGTTTAATTCTACGGCATCTTGATAAGCAGGGTTAAGTTCTACCGCTTTTTTAGCGTAGTCTTTCGCTTTCGCCATATCTCTATCCTGTACCATATAAGCCACTAAATAATAAGCATAACACATCGTCTCTTTATTTTCCGCTTGCTCCTCAGGCGTTTTCGTCAAGACAAGGTCAATATACTTTTGATAAGCATCCTCTGCCATTTCGTAATTCTCCAACTGCTGTAAAGCTACTCCTTTAGCATAATAAGAATACTCCCAATTAGGGGTTAGTTTAATCAACTTATTCCAAGTATAAACGGCTCCACTCCAGTTTTGAACATTCTGATATTCAGTCGCTAAATCTACCAGTAAATTGGCATTTTTCGGATTTTCTTGCACTTTTAGTTTCAATTCCTGAATTTTTGGACTTTGAGCTCCAGCTTCTACTGCAGCTAAATCTACTCCGCCCTTTAATTTAAGCATTTCTTTATCCCACTTCAAGGTTTCATCTTTGGCATTTTTGGCAATATTCACTTTATTTTGTGCTTGTGCCATTAAAGTTTGTCTTTTTGCTTCGTCTTGCTCATCTTTCGCCAATCCCATTTCAATTAAGCCTTCTAAACCTTTATCCGATGCGATAATTTCAGAAGTGGAAATTTGATTATAATACGTATCTAAATTTTGCTTTGCTTTTGCATATTCTTTATTTCCATACAATAAATAAGCGTTTAATTTGTACTTAATTGGGTCAGTTATTTTATCAAAAATTTTATCCAAAGTGGCTTTTGCATTGGTATAATCTTCATTTAAGAAGAATAATTTTGAAATTTCAAACTGAGTAGAAAGATCCTCATCTGCGTATTTAGCATAATCCATCAAAGCTTGAGTAGCCTCTCCATTTTGCTCGTATCGGATATAATATCCCGCCAACGCCTTGTATGCTGGAGCATAAGATTTATCAATCTTAATGGCTTTTTGAATTTCCTCAAATCCTTGTTGCCATCTCTCCGCTGCCAACCAAAGTGTTCCCATTCTTGTATAAACGGACGCTTTATTTTTAGCGATGGGTAATGCTTCTTCATAAGCTGTCAATGCTTTTCCTGCAACAATTGGGTCAGTAGACAAACTCGCTCTATAGGCATCTCCCAATGTGTAGTAATAATGCGCTGGCACTTTTCCTTTTTTATTACTCCTATCAATAGCTTTGGTGATATACTCTACCGCTAATTCTGGACTTTGATGATCTTTAAATAAAATCAATGCTTCACCTGCTCTATACAATACTTCAGCATCTTTCCCTCTTGACTGCTTTACTATTTCTTGAATCGTTTGAGCTGCCGATTTATCTCCTTTTGCTAGGCGAATACTCGCTAAACCAATTCTATTCAAATAAGATTTTCTATCTTCTGCCAAACCTTTTTTAAATAATTCTTCTGCTTTTTTTAAATTAGGCTTAAACTGCTGTAAAAACACATTTCCATAGTAGAAATAATTTTCTGCTTCTTTATCATTAGCCACCATTTGTTGGAAATTGCTCTTTGCACTCGAAAATTTATGACTATCTAACTTTACAATTCCTTCCTCTAGACTTTGGGCAAAACCCAAAGAGAAAAATCCTACTGCTACACTTAACGCTATTCTTTTTGTTATTTTCATTTTTATTTTATTTTTTTTAATTATTTTTTACTTATTTTTCAGATAATAATACTGATAATCTTGTTTATTCGATTTGTTACAATTCTGGCACTGCCATTGCAATAGGAAACTTAGACCGAGAACGAACTGGTCTTCCATTAACTTTTGCTGGTGTCCATTTAGTTTTAATAGACTTTACTGTTCTTATCGCTTCTTGCTGAAGTTCAGGAGAACCTCCTTCTGCTTTAACCTGAGAAATACTTCCATTTTTCTCAACAACAAAGGTAATGACTGTTCTTAACTCACTTGACAATCCTCTAGTAATTGCAGGGTCAAACTTGTTTTTAATATAATTATAAAAAGTGTCATTTCCCTCCGAAAACATCGCTTCTTGCCCTACATACTCATAAATTTTTTCATCATCTATCGGCAGAGTTCCTTCTGAATTATTGATGGTACTTTTAACTTTTGAAAGCAAATCTACGTTTAAATCTCGATTTACAAAACGAATAGACATATAACATCTATGACGAACCGATTTTCCATTTATTTTGGCAGGCATCCATTTTTTATCCTTAATAAGATTTATTAGCCTTACTGTTTCCTGCTCCAGTTCATTTGAGTTACCATATGATGTTTTCACTTGTGTAATACGCCCATCTTTCTCTACCACAAAAGAAATATTTCCAAAGAACTTATCAAAATCAAGTTTATCAATATCAAATTTATCAGCAACATCTTGTCTAAATGCATTCATCCCACCTGGAAACTCGGGACTCGTTTTCACATGCTGATCAATTTTATCTTTTGTACCCAGCGCCGCTTTCCTTCCTTCTTGGACTTGAGAAAATCCTAATGAAAAAAATCCCATCACTACAATTAACGCTATCTTTTTTGTTATTTTCATATTTATATTCTTCTATATTTTACCTGAAACTTTTATTTTCAGACATAATCAGCACCATAAATATTTGACGAATACTCTCATCTAATTTTATGAACTTTCACTTTTTATTATATTATTTATCTTAAAACAATAGGCAACTTGTACAATGAAGAAACATACTCACCTTTTACTTTTGCTGGTATCCATTTCTCATCGATAGAATAAATAACATTTAGTATTTCCTCTCTAAATTTATCACTACCGCCTATTAATTGAACATCAGTAAGATTACCATTTTTTTCTATCACAAAAACAATTAGAACCTCCTCTTTTTCCTTACTTTTAAAACCCGTCAATTCATTGAATATAATATTCCTAAAAGCATCTATACCGCCTGGAAACTTGGCTACTTCGTCTACCGTTTCATATAACAACAAATCTTCCTTGGGCATTTGAATTGTGATAGGCATTTTATATACTGAACGAACCGATTTCCCATTTATTTTAGCAGGTACCCATCGTTTTCTAATCGTTTTGATTACCCTAACTGCTTCTTTTTTGAATTCATCATTACCTCCAACAGCATGAACATTGCTTATTCTTCCATTTTTTTCTATTACAAATTTAATAATCGTTCTAAGGATCTTTTCGTTAACTTTAATTTTAGCAACATCAAATTCATTGATAATAGATTCTCTAAAAGCTTTTATACCACCTGGAAATTTGGCTACCTCTTCTACTTTTAAGAAAACTTTATTTTCTTGGTCTTGTCCCTTCATTGGAAAACAAAAACCTAAACACAAAATTAAACTTAATATTAATTTTTTCATTTTTAAATCTTATTTCATCTAACTCCTAAAGTCAAATTTCTACTATAAACATTACAATTTTCAGACCAAAACACCAAAATTATCGCATTTCGACTTGTCTTTTGTAAAGATAATATTTCTGTAAACCCTCTTTTTCAACCACTTTCTGACCAATATCCGTACAAGAAAATCGGATAAAACCATTTGCCATTCCAAAATGACCTTCACGGGTTAGAAAATACGCAATCCTCGTAAAAGGATAAGACATATTGCGAATATTAGCATGTGTAGGTGTATGCAATTCGCCATCTTTTTCGATTGGTAAAATTTTAATTTTACTTCTCAGTTCTTTTACTTTTTTAGAATGAATTCTACTAATGCTATTCAAGGCGATAACTCCTATTCTATTCGGAAATTTTTCCAACTTTTCTATCAGTCTTTCGTTACCTTTAATGATTCCGAAGCTTAAATCAGATGGTTTTTCGTTCAACACCTGAGCTACAAAATTCAAATTACTTGAATTGGTACCATCAAAAATTATTTCTTTCTTATCAGCGTGTAGTGCTTTTACGATTTCGTCCATTGAAACCTGCTCTCTTTCTGAATTTTTTGGCACTACAAAAAGCACTGCATCTCCTGCAAATTTAGCGGGCTGAAAAGGTAAATCAATAATTCTTTCGTATTCGGATTTTTCCTTTTCGGAAAGGTCTCGAGACATAACAATCGCATCTACTTTTTGATTTAATAAATTCAAAAAACCGACATCTTCCCTTTCTTTAATCACTTTTATATTGGCATCAGGATAATGATATTGATAACTCTCTCCCAAAGCTTCTGTTACGCTAAAAAAAGAATCGTCAGTAGAAATCGAAATCTCTCCTATATAATAATCTTCTTTTTTTTGCTCTTCTTTTTTCTGACAAGCATAAAGCAACAGAAAAGCCCCCAATAGATATGCTATTTTCTTCATTATTCACCCTTACTTTTAATCTGATAAATGGCTCTTCCTATTCTGAAAACACCATAGAATACCAACACGCCACCAAGGGCATAACTCGCCATATCGTCCAACTGTATGAAAAACCACTTTTTCATCATCACGACAATACCCAAAACGATATATGCAATTCCCATTACGAGAGATAACCAACTAAACATCATAGCCACAAATTTACTAAAATAAAAAAGAGAAGCCAAAACTTCTCTTTTTAAATTCATCTTAAATTTTCGTTAAAATTCTGGTGGTCGCATACTGATAGGAAACTTACCATAACAACGAACTGGCTTACCATTAACTTTAGCTGGCTTCCATTTCTTCCTAATAGATTTCATAACATTTATCGCCTCTCGTTTGAAATCCGCCGGACCTCCTTCTGCTCTAACACCAGTCATCCTTCCATCTTTTTCGATAACGAAATGAACGACCGTTCTTACGATATCCTCTTCCTCTTCAAGAACACTGGTATCAAACTCTTCTAAAACATATTCTCTAAGCCACGCATCACCTCCTGGGAATGTAGCCTCTTGATCCACCGTTTTATAAATCTTTTTATTATCTACTGGTGGCTTTGTATTAACCGCCTTTCCTTTGCCTGGATTTTTAGGTTTTTTAGGTGGCACAAAAGCATTAGGTTTTTTGACACCTTTTTGATTCTTATCTCCAGTTAGAGTCTTCTTTTGTTCAGACATTTTTGGAGGTGGCACCTCGTTTTTAGGTTTCTTTGTAGGCTCAGGAACTATATTCTGAATAACCTCTACCTGCTCTTCTATTTCAGGCTCTGGTTCTGGTTCTTCTGGCTCTGGTTCTGGTTCATTAACGAAAATTTCGTCCTCGTCTTCTGGCTGTGTTAAATCCAACATATTTGCATCCACAGCTATTTCATCAGGTTTATTCATTTGCTTAATCTTCATGACAACAAATGGAGCTACCACACCGAATGTAAATAAAAGAACCCCAATAATAAGCGCCTTGGTAAGGATACCTCTATAACTTTTACGCAAGTCATAAGCTCCATACGCTTTATTTCTATGTTCGAATACAATCTCGTCTAAATCGTTTTTGTATTCTTGTACATGTTCTGACATATTCTTCTTTTTTTTAATTAATTTGTAGAAAATTAGTTACCTACCTTCTTATCGTAAATCGCTTTTTCCCAAGGCTTTAATTCCGTCACTCCATATCTTTCGTTTTCGGTTATCGCCATTTCGTCTAATAAATCTACAAAGTTCGTATATACCGCATCGTCCGTAGGCTTAATAATAACAGTAAAAATGTCTTTCTTTATCGCCCCGTTCTTTGCTTTCACGATTATTTTTCTAATCCCTTCTCTATCATAAGAAGACTCCCTCAAGGTTTCATCGCTTAACCCTGCTTTATCTTGCTGATGATAGAAAATTCTATTGTCCTTTCCTAAGATAATTGAAATAGAATTGGACAAATCAATTTGATTATTTTGTTCAATTTTCTTTTGCTGTTCTGGGTCTGGTTTTGCTGGTAATCCCAAATCCATTACATTAGGTTTACTAAATGTAGTGGTAAACATAAAGAATGTTATCAAAAGAAAACCCAAATCCACCATTGGCGTCATGTCCACCCTGGTGGACTGCTTCTTGGAACGGACCTTGCCTCCCTTTTCGCCTTTGTCTTGTACTTGTACTTCTGCCATTTTCTAATGATTTTTATTTTTGAGACCTTCCACCTCCCTCTTGTGTTGTAATCAACTGAAATTTCAAGATATTTTCTTTTCTTAATCCTTCAAAAAGTTGTTTCACTTTTGGGTAAGCCGTGGTTGCGTCACCTTTTACTGCCAACTGATATTTAGGGTTAATTTCCTTACTGAACCTAATCCAATCTATCAATTCTGAATTTACACTATCTTGCGGAATCGTAGTTCCTTTCACTTCCTTTTGCTTTTCCCCATCTAATTTCAAGAAACTTTTCATTTGCTTCATAGGAACTCCAAAGGCATGTGCTTTAGCAAAAGATATTTTTTCTGCATCAGTAAAGCTTACACCATATTTTTTTCCCATTTTTTCTAAAAGTTCCACTTTCTCCGTTCCATTATCCACAGGTGCGAAGTAAAATCTACCATCTTTGGTAATATTTACCGTCATTATACTTCCATCAGGAAGAATGGTTTCTGAGATTGAAGATGGCGGTTTTATCGCTTCCACATCAGGTTTCTTAAACTGAGTGGTCAAGATAAAGAAAGTAAGTAATAAGAAGGCAACATCACACATCGCCGTCATATCGGTTACTACTCCGTGTCTTTTTGGTTTGACTCTCGCCATATTATTATATTATTTTTATTAAACTTCTACTTTACGCATTTATTTTACTAAAATAAATGCAAATTTCTTGCCAAATATTAATGGAATTCAGCAAATGATTGTTGGATACTCATTGAGATTTCATCAATCTTGTAAGTTAATCCATCAATTTTAGAGGTAAAGAAGTTATAGAATATAATCGCAACTGCCGATGTACCAATACCTAAGGCTGTATTAATCAAAGCTTCCGAAATACCGATAGATAAAGCTGCTGCATCAGGAGTTCCTCCTCCAGAACCTAATGCGAAGAATGCCTTAATCATCCCGATTACCGTTCCTAAAAGTGCTACTAATGTCGCTACGGTACCTAATGTAGAAAGAATCATCATATTTTTCTCTAACATTGGCATTTCTAATGTTGTCGCTTCTTCAATCGCTTTGTTCAATGCTACCATTTTCTGTTCTTTGTTCATCGTACCATCTTTTGCCAATGCCTTATAGGTCACTAAGCCTTCTTTCACCACATTACCAACAGAACCTTGCTGAGCATCACACTCTTCGATAGCTTCATCAATTTTGTTGTTATTTAATAACTGTCTTACTCTCACTACAAAAGCATCTAAGTTTCCTTTTCCTGCTGCTTTTCCTAACACGAAAAATCTTTCAAAAGAAAACACCAATACAGTAATCATAAAAGTAACCAAAATTGGTACAATAGGACCTCCCATGTATACAATTCCCATTCCTGACTCTGGATGTAACTGTTTTGCTTCGATATCAGCAAATGCAACTGACATCTCTCCAGCTATTTTAGGGTCCGCTTTAAAGTTCCCTGGATTACCAAATATAAATAGATAAATAGATACACCTATTAATAATAGAATAGGTAATACAATAACAGGATTCAACCCGCCTTTCTTTTTAGCAACTACTTGCTCCTCTGTGTTTGAAACATTCATTTCCATACTAAACTTAAATTTATAATTATTTTTAAACTTTTTTAAGATTGTAAAGTAACGGCATTTTTCATTAGAATGCAAATATTTTTACGCAATAAAAGGATTTTTCGACTAAATTAAAATCAATGAATATTGCGAAATTGGTAAAATTAACCCTTTAAAATATCTCTATTATTCCATTCCTTAAAAAACCTTAAAATTTAAACAAAATACCGCTTTTTTATTATCAAAAATTTAAGAATAAAAAAACACCACATTAAAACATCTCTCCTTTCTTTAGACAAGAAAAACTCCTTTTTCTTCATGAAATAAAACATCTAAATAAAGAGAAAACCCCTTAATTTTTTTGTCTCTTTTTGACAACGGATTAAGCTTATCTTAATGTACTATTATTTTATCTTCCTAAACAATTCCTCACTTGATTTCTCACAACACTTTGCAATTATTTCTATACCTAATACATTATGGTCGAAAGTATATCCATACTTTATAGGTTTATTATGAATACTACACCTATGTTGTTTTATTATTTTATCCTTTTGAACTAATATTCTTTTTTGTCGTTCTCTTGATTGATTTGTCGATGCTAAATCAACCCTACGAAGTGCCTCTTGGAATGGCACCGGCTCTGTTGTAGTAGGGTCATAAAGAGTAACATATTCCACTTTTGGACCATTACTTTTGGTGATTATACCAGCGTATTCTGTATTATAGCGTAAATCAAAATCATACTCCGACATTATAAGAAAAATCAGAAAATCAATAAAACCAATCAAAAAAGGAATTATCGTCCAAAAAAATAACAAAAAAAATACTATATAAAAAATACCTTTCTTTGTATTTCCTAAATAAAATTGATGAACTCCCAAGTAGCCGAAAAAAAAGGCTAATAATATGGTTATTTTTCTACTTTTCATTCCCATTATATTTTTCGTTGGGTAGAAAAATAGTATGCGACTTCTCTACCCAACGACATACAACATCATTGCCACCTATGATTTAACTCCAATTACCCCACAATATTCACAATCTTCCCTGGAACGATAATTACTTTTTTAGGTTCTCGTCCTGCAAGTTGCTTTTGTGTTCTTTCATCTGCCATTACCATCTTTTCAATTTCGTCTTTTGGCATATCCATTGGTAAATCTAAGGTGAAACGCATTTTTCCATTAAATGAAATAGGATAGGTTTTTGTACTTTCCACCAAATGTTTTTCTTCGAACTCAGGGAAAGCCTGATATTCAATAGAAGTAGTATGTCCTAAATTTTGCCATAACTCCTCACAAATATGTGGAGCGTAAGGGGAAATAATTACTGCCAAAGGCTCTAAAATGGCTCTTTTGTTACATTTTTTCTTCTGTAATTCGTTCACAGCAATCATAAAAGAAGACACCGATGTATTAAAAGAAAAGTTTTCTACATCTTCATTGAATTTCTTAATCAAGGTATGCAAAATTTTATACTCTTCTTTGGTTGGTTCTTCCTCTGACACTTCAAAATTATCTCCATTAAAGTACAAATTATAAAATTTCTTCAAGAAACCATAAACACCGCTCAACCCTTGTGTATTCCAAGGTTTTGATTGCTCCAAAGGTCCTAAAAACATCTCGTATAACCTTAGGCAATCAGCACCATATTCCTCACAAATATCATCAGGATTAACGACATTGTATTTTGATTTAGACATTTTTTCAACCTCACGACCAACGATATACTTTCCGTCCTCTAAAATAAATTCGGCATCTTTGAAGTCTTCTCTCCAAGCCTTAAATTTTTCTACATCTAAAACATCTCCTGCCCCTACAAAAGATACATGTGCGTGAATTGGTTGCATTTTCTTACCTTCTATCAATCCTTTGGAATGGAATTTATTGGTTCCCTCTTCACGATATACAAACGCCGAAGTTCCCAAAATCATTCCTTGGTTAATCAGTTTTTTAGCAAACTCATCTGTAGGCACTAAACCTTTATCAAACAAGAATTTTTGCCAAAAACGAGCATACAACAAATGCCCCGTAGCGTGTTCACTTCCACCAATATACAAATCAACTTCTTTCCAATAATTCAACGCCTCTTTACTTGCAAACTCTTCAGCATTTCCTGCGTCCATATAACGATTAAAATACCACGAACTCCCTGCCCATCCTGGCATTGTATTGAGTTCTAACGGAAAAATAGTCATATTGTTGATTTTATCATTACTTACCACCTCGTTTTTATCCGTATCCCAAGCCCAAACTTCTGCATTTCCTAATGGTGGCTTTCCGTCTTCCGTTGGTAAATATTTCTCTACTTCTGGCAAACGAATAGGCAAATGTTTTTCATCAATCATTTGTGGCATTCCGTCTTTATAATAAACAGGAAATGGTTCTCCCCAATATCTTTGACGACTAAAAACGGCATCACGCAAACGATAGTTGATTTTACCGTAACCAATACCTTGTTTTTCCATTTCGTAAATAACGGTTTTCATGGCTTTTTTAACCGTTAATCCGTCTAAAAACCCAGAATTCATCAATGGCGTTTTTGTTGATTTATCGGTATATGCCTGTTCTGAAATATCCACTCCGTCAAAAATATTTTTAATCGGGATATTAAAGTGCTTCGCAAAGGCATAATCTCTATCATCACCCGCAGGAACAGCCATTACAGCACCTGTTCCGTAACTTGCCAACACATAATCACCAATCCAAATCGGAATCTCTTCACCTGTAAATGGGTGAATCGCATACGCTCCCGTAAATACTCCTGAAATGGTTTTCACATCTGCCATTCTATCTCGCTCCGAGCGTTTTGCGGTTGCTTCAATATAAGCCTCCACCTCAGCTTTTTGTTCTTCTGTTGTAATTTTAGCAACCAATTCGTGTTCTGGTGCAAGCGTCATAAATGACACTCCGAAAATAGTGTCAGGGCGTGTGGTGAAAACTTCAATCCCCCTTTCCCCCGAAGGGGAGAACAATGATTGATTCTGCGTTACATCATGATCTAATTCAACTTCCATTTTTGTAGAAAGAATTTTTGATATTTTATGTAAAACCCCATCTAAATCACCAATAACTTCTTCATTTTTAAACCTAACAACCTCAAAACCTAAAACTTTTAATTGAGCGGTTCTTTCTTCATCCAAAACTTGTTGTTCTACATCATCGTGATAACCACCATCTATTTCTATGATTAACCTTTTTGATAGACAAACAAAATCTGCAATAAAATCACCAATCAAATGTTGTTGGCGAAATTTATATCCTGTTTTTTTTGATTTTAAATGCTCCCAAAGTATTTTTTCTGCGTCTGTTGGGAAATCTCTCATTTTTTGAGCGTACTTAATAAGTATCGCAGAATTATTCCCTCCTGTTAAATATCCAAACTTTTTCTTGGACTCATTAGTATTCAAAACCTCTATTTTAGAGTCTTTCTCCCCTTCGGGGGAAAGGGGGAATGAAACCATCGCTCCTTCACTTCGTCCAATCCAATTTTCCTGACTATCCTTCAAAGCTTGTGTCCAATCTAATGTTGATAATCCGTCCAATAATCTTTGTGCATAGGCGGAAATTCGCATGGACCATTGTGTCATTTTTTTACGAACTACAGGATGTCCACCACGCTCAGAAACGCCATTAACAATCTCGTCATTCGCTAAAACCGTTCCCAATTTTGGACACCAATTCACTTCCGTATCAGATAAATAAGTGAGACGATATTGTAATAAAATTTCCTGTTTTTTATTCTCATCAAAACTTTGCCATTCTTCAGCTGAAAATTCAACAACATCTTCATCACAAACCGCATTCACTTTTAAATTCCCTTCTTTTTCAAAAACCTCAACTAAAGTTGAAATATCTTCAGCCTTATTTGTGTCATTATTATACCAAGAATTAAACAACTGAATAAAAATCCATTGCGTCCATTTATAATACTCAGGATTAGAAGTACGCACTTCCCTACTCCAATCAAATGAAAAACCTACTCTATCCAATTGTTTTCGATAAGTGGCAATATTCGTTTCGGTCGTAATAGCAGGATGCTGACCTGTTTGAATAGCATATTGCTCAGCAGGAAGTCCAAAACTATCATAACCTTGTGGATGCAATACATTAAAACCTTTGTGGCGTTTGTACCTTGCATAAATATCACTTGCGATATAACCAAGCGGATGCCCAACATGTAAACCTGCACCACTCGGATAAGGGAACATATCTAACACATAATATTTTGGTTTATCGGATATCTTTTCGGCTTTAAAAATTTGGTTATCTTCCCAAAACTGTTGCCATTTTTTTTCAATTTCTTGATGGTTATAAAACATAATTTTATTTTAAAATAGAATGTTACAAATTTATTATTTTAAGATGAAAAATCCTCACCTAAAGATGAGGATTTAATTCATTTATCATGATTAATTACTGTACTCTTTCTAAAGTATACGTTTTAGAAATAAAGACATCGTCATCCTTTTCTTCTATCTGAAGGTTCATAGAATTTTCGGTAACCTCTGACACCTTACCTTCATCTTCCAATGTTACATAATGTAAAACAATTTTCCCTGTCTTATTATCATAAATATAATCAAGCGGCTCATCTTTCACTACTAAACAATCTGCTCCTCCATAAGTGTCTTTTAATAAAACATGTCCCGACAAGTCTTCATTAAAAATAAAACGAGACTGTTGCTGACAATCATCATAATAATAAGCCTTTGTTTCCGATAAAATATCGGTAGTCTTAACCTTGGTTTCAACCATTTTAACAGGTTTCCACTCACCAACAATAGATGGCATAAGCATCGGTTCATCTTCTTTTTTACAAGAAGTTGAAAACAACAACAAACCCAATAATAATACTAATATTTTCTTCATATCTTTCACTTAAAAAAGGAATAATTTATTTCTTAAACTCCACCTTAACCGTTCCTGTAAAGCTTCCCATTCCTTCATAATTAAAGTCCTCGAAACCTTTCTTCAATACCAATGTATTCGCCGTTAAATCATCAACAGTCACCGCTTGATCACCTGCTACACCTGCCGAAAACTCCAATTTGTTTTCGTCTTCATTATAAGTATAATTAGATGTTTGCTCTACAACAGTCAAACAACCTAAATCTGGCACTCCTGGTATTTGTGGATCAAACTTCAAAAGTAAATCCCCTGAACCATCTTCATTCAAAACCAATCGTGATTCTTTTACACAATCCGAAGTACTTTCCTGATTAAAAGGTACAGGTACAGGCACAGATGAAGGCGTTAAAGTTCCATTAATAACAAACTTTTCCGCTACCCAAGTTCCAGTAACAGTAACTTGTGTATCCGTTGAGTCGTCCGAAGATTTTTTATCCTTTCTACAAGATACGACTGTTAGCAAGACTGCCAACGATAAAAATAATAATTTTTTCATTTTCTTCTTTTAAATTTATTTTTCTTCACTTTCTGAATTTCGCAATGAGCCTTCCTTTAACAACCGAAAAACCTTGAATAAGATGACTTCTCAACTTATTTTCTAAACCAATATCAAAACTATTGAAAACAAGAACAATAACTCCCTCATTTTTAACAAATTCTAAGCATTGCGAGTAGGCAAATATACATTTTTTTTTTAATTATTCAAAAAACTAAGTTTATATTTGCAAATAAAAACATTATGCCGACGGTATCCATCATCACGCCTTGTTATAATTCAGCTGAGTTTATCGAAGAAACGATACACTGTGTTCTCGACCAATCCTTTACCGATTGGGAATGGCTTATCACAGATGATTGTTCTACAGATGAAACCGTTTCGATTATTCAGCAATTTGATGATGATAGGATTAAGTTACAGACAGCTAAACATAACGGCGGAGCGGGAAAAGCCAGAAATATCGCCTTAGAAAAAGCATCAGGGAGATTCATCACTTTTTTGGACGCTGATGATATTTGGGAGAACAATTTCTTGGCAGAAATGGTCGGTTTTATGACTAAGAACAATTACGAATTAGCCTACTCCAATTATGCGAGATGTAACGAAAAAATGATTCCGCAAATTAAAGATTTTCAAGCCGATACAATTGTTACCTTCGACAATCTATTAAAAACTTGCCGACTTTCCTTACTCTCCTCAATGTATGACTCTCAAAGGATAGGCAAGATGTTCTTCCCAGAAAACACCAAAAGAGAAGACCACATTATGTGGCTCAATCTCCTTCAAAAAATAGACAAAGGCTATCCGCTACCCAAAACCATGGCAAAATACCGAATGCGAGAAAATAGCGTTTCAAGGAAAAAATCTAATATCATGAAAGACCAATACCTCGTCTATAAAGATTTCATGAAGTTTTCTACACTCAAATCTCTTTACTACACGGCACACTGGGCTTTCAATGGATTTTTGAAATATGCTAAAATATTCAATTAAAAAAATTTATAAACTCGATGAAAAATCAGTTGCTATTTTAGTCAAAATATGACGGGAAGCATTAGGCTGATGAATAATAAACTGCCTTGCATTTTCGCTCATCGCTAAACGCTTTTCATCATTGTTTAAAAGACACATAAGTTCTTCGGCTAACATTTCTTCGGTACGGAAAGACTGACCTCCTTTTGCTCGAATTAAATCATCTGCTTCAGGGTGATTTTGATACTGATTACCAAACAAAACAGGATTTCCAAAAACCGCAGATTCCAAAATATTATGCAACCCAGCCGAATGAAATCCTCCACCAACGACCGAAACATCAGCGTAAGCGTACAAATTAGACAATAAGCCTATGCAATCAATAATTAAAATTTGGCTTTTGGCAATTACTCCTTTATTCTCAAATTCAGAATATCGCAAGGCGTTGGGAAAGATTTGCAATAAATTCTGCACTCTTTTTAAATCGTGAGGAGCAATGATGATTTTACCCTCAAATTGATGTGCTAAAATTTCAGCCACCTTTTCTTCAGCTTGCCAAGCACTTCCAAAAACCACACATTTTTGCCCTTGAAGAAAATCTTTAATAAAAGGAACTTTCACCGCATTTTGGGCATTTTCCTTTACTCGGTCATAACGAGTATCACCAGCAATAGAAGATTTTTCTAAACCAATATTTTTAGCTAAGTCAAATGAAGCTTTATTCTGATGAAAAAACCAATCAATATTATTTTTTAATTGCTGAACGAAAAACCGCCCATAAGACTTAAAAAAAACTTGATTAGGATAAAACAATGCAGAAATCACAAAAACCTTAACCTTCCTTTTCTTTAATTCGTTTAATAAATGATACCAATAATCGTATTTTACCGTGAAGAAAATCTGAATATTCATTAAGTCTAAAAACGCTCTTATTTCGGACTTTCTATCCAAAGGTAAATAACAAATTACATCGGCAATCGTTTTTTTCTTAACTACATTTTCGTAACCCGAAGGCGAAAAAAAACTGACCAAAATCTTATAATCAGGATATTGTTGCTTTAATTTTTCCAACACAGGCAAACCTTGCTCATATTCTCCCAAACTTGCGGCATGCATCCAAATGACCTTGTCCCTTTTCGTAAAAGCACGACCAACTTTAGCAAAACTTTGTTTTCTACCTTGCCAACCTTTTTTTAATTTATCATTGAAAAACGAACCCAACCAAAGTCCAACCCTCAATAATTCAATAAAAATAATATAAAGTAATTTCATCAATCGAAATTAAATAGTAATCAACCTTTTGACAAATCTCAATTTATGAGTATGTCGCTTTTCATCGGCATTAAAAATCCCTGAACTGTCCAATTGATCAATCCTTACCCTATCGTGCACGTGGATAATTCGGTTGTCTTCTAACATTAAACCTACATGACAAATATCGCCATGTTCATTTTCAAAAAACGCCAAATCTCCCGCCTGATTTTCTCCCAGAAAAAACAAAGACTCTCCCATTTCGGATTGCTTGTCTACTTCTCTCGGCAAACTCATTCCATTGACTTTAAAAACCATCTGAATAAAACCACTCGCATCAAATCCCATCACACTTCGCCCACCTAATAAATAAGGTGTATTTAATAATTGATGAGCCGTTTTCACAATTTCGGAAACCTCGGTTTTGAGTTCTTGTTTTCTACCCATCAGTTCAGAACCCAATAGCACCAACTGCTGACCTTCCTCGCCCGAAGCATAAAAACTCTCTCTACAAACCCTTTGATTTTCATCATCACACTCCTCCTCAGAAATCATGGTAAGATGCCTTTTATCTACCCAAGCCTCTACGCTATCAAAAAGCGTCATTACCTTTACAAACCCTTTTTCTTCTGCCATGACACTTACTTTTTCGCCATACAAAAGTTGGGAAATCATTAAAGACAACTCATCGGCGTTAATCCTTAAAGGCGTGATGGTTACATTACAAATGGCTTTCATTTTTTTCTTACAATATTTATTCCGTCTCGCAAAGGTATAATAACATTTTCAAAATCGGGGTCTTTTGCGATTTGTTCGTTGAGTTTTTTTAAGATTTTGGTGGCTTCTCGCTTTGGATTTTCCTCCAGAACTTGTCCGTACCACAATACATTATCAAATAAAATAAATCCTCCCGAATTGATTTTCGGTTTTATCAGTTCAAAATAATGAATATAATTTTCTTTATCTGCATCAATGAAAACTAAATCAAACTTTTCCGTTGTCGTTTTTAAAAAATCCGTTGCCGATTCTAATTTAAAATCAATTTGCTCCGAAAACTCGCTTTCCTGAAAATATTTTTGAGGAATATAGGCTAAATCTTCGTTGACATCAAGGGTTGTTAGCCTTCCATCTATGGCTAATCCTTCTGCTAAACACAGAGAAGAATACCCTGTAAAAGTGCCTATTTCCAAAATATTTTGAGGTCGTAACATTTTAGAAATCAACGCTAAAAACCGCCCCTGCTGAACACCCGAAACCATGTGTGGATGGGTAGTCTTGAGATAAGTTTCCTTCCTCAATCTTTTCAGCAAATCGGATTCCCCAGAAGCATTTAGCTCCAAATACCTGTCCATTTTAGGACATCGCTCTTCAAAAAAACTCATTGATTTATTTTAATTACAAAAATAAAAAATCCTAATTAAACTAGGATTTTTTTTAGAAGTTTGTTTATTTTTCTACCATTCTTTTTTTCAAGCTCAAAAATTCAGATGGTTGATGATCAAAAATTAATTATTTGTTAATTGTTCATAATCCTGATTTTCAAATTCCATTTCTAAACCTCCCGTTTTAGATAAAACAAAATTAAAAATAACAATCGAAATCAAAGAAAAAATAAATGTAATAACCATATAAAAGAAAGCTACAAATATTAATATAAAAAAACTACCTCCAAATATAAGTCCCATTTTACCAATTTCATCTCCGATAATAGAAGACATAAAACCTCCAAAAACAGAAAGTAAAGCAAAGGTTAAAAACATTACAACACCCACGATAAGGGAACAGATTAAAGAGTATTTAATCGGATCAATCTTTTTTAATTTTAATTTCATTTTATATAATATTAATTTGTTAAACGACACAAATATAGTCTTTTTTTAAATAAAATCATTTTATTTTTCAAAAAAAAGAACCAAAATATTATTATATGGGTAACATAGGAACAAGAGCGTACAGGATAATTTTTCTACTGGACTATCATAAAAAAAAGAGCGTAGCCATCACTACGCTCCCATTATTGGACCTCCACTACTATTATTTCTTTTTGGAAATATTCATTAATTTCATGAATTCATCCAATTTTGGCATAATAATAATTTCTGTTCGTCTGTTGATTGCTCTTCCTGAAACCGACATATTGGTCGCCTTTGGATTGTATTCGCTTCGTCCACCTGCTGTAATTCTTGATGGATCAACACCGAATTCATTCTGAAGAATTTTCGCTACCGCTGTTGCTCTTAAAGCTGATAAATCCCAGTTATCTCTCGGTAAATTAGCCGAACTTAACGGAACATTATCTGTATTTCCTTCGATAAGAACAGAATATTTATCATAATCATTCACCACTTTTGCCACTTTTCCTAATACGGTTTTAGCTGTTGGCAAAACATCATATTCTCCTGTTTTGTACAACATCTTATCCGATAGAGAAATCATAACCACCCCTTTTAATACTTTCACTTGAACATCTTCATCGGAAATATTATTTAAAGAGCGTTTCAGTTTATTGGACAACGCTAAATTTAAACTATCATTTTTAGCATTGGTAGAAATCAACCTTTTGATATATGCATTAGAAGATCTGATTTCCCCAACCAATTTATCAATATTCGCAGACGATTTTCCAGAATTAGACAAACAAGCATCTAAAGAAGCCTTCAAAGCATCGTGCTGACCTTTTAACAAATCATTTTCACTTACTAAAGCGGTATTTTGAGACTTCAAGCTTTGAATCTCCCTTTGTCTTTCTGCTACATTTTCGATACATTGTTTATAATTGGTATTCAACGCATCGAACTTCTTTTTACTCACACAACTCGTCAATGATAAAATAATCAATGCGAGTGCTGAAATTTTCACTTTCTTCATAATTCTCTAATTATTTGTTCAACCAAAGTTACAATATTAATTTGAATAAAAAAATACAGGCACCCCATAATGGCTGTTTTTAACATTTTTTATCATTTTATGACCAATACCTAAATCGTTCTTAGTACTTTTTTGCTTATCTTTACCACCAAAAAAAAAGATGAAAAATCTCCTATCCAATATCATCACCATACTCCTTATTGTATTTATTGGTTTGATGATTTTCGTGCCGAGTGTGAAAGCCACCTTGCTTTCTTCATTAATGAAAATTGGACTTTTTCAGCCTAAAATTGAGCAAAAAGTCATTAGTAAAACCCCTGAGAATTTACAAATTCAATTGATACAAGAAAATGGAACAATGACCCAGTTTCAAGATTTAAAAAACAAAGTTGTTTTGGTGAGTTTTTGGGCAAAATGGTGTCCGTCTTGCCTTGCAGAAATACCAAGCATTAATGATTTGAAAACCAAAACGAAAGATAACAATATCGTTTTCATACTCGTAGATGTTGATGGGAATTTGCAGGAAACCAACGCATATTTACAGTCCAAAAATATCCATTTGGATAATTACGCCATCAGCTCTACTATTCCCCAAGATTGGTTTCAAGGAACGCTACCAACCACAATCGTCTTGAACAAAAATGGCGATATGGTTTTCCAACATTCGGGAACTGCCAATTACAACACCGATGAATTTCTTGCCTTTTTGAAAGAGTTAGCGAAATAATTACCTTTGTTTTTTATGTTAAACCTTGAAAATTTCAAATATCAGTTAGAAATTATAGCACCTGATTTCCAAGATAAACGCTACTTACTCGCTGTAAGTGGCGGAGTAGATTCTATGGTTTTAGCGGATTTGTTTTATCAATTAAAATTAAATTTCCAGATTGCTCATATCAATTACCAATTACGAAAAAAAGATTCAGATTTAGATGAAAAATTAGTTCGTGATTTTTGCCAAAAAAGAAATATTCCATTTCAGCTTTATCAAGTCTCAGAAAGTGACCAAAAGCCCAAAAACGCTATTCAAGAATGGGCAAGAGATTTGCGCTACCGTTTCTTTAAGCAAATTAAAAAGGAAGAAAAATTAGACTTTATCGTTACAGCTCATCATTTGAACGATAATGTAGAAACTTTTTTCATTAACTTCTCCCGAGGCACAGGTTTAAAAGGCTTAAAAGGTATTCCTCAAAAAAATAATGAGATAATTAGACCTTTGTTAAATTTCAAGAAAGAGGAATTATACGCTTTCGCCAAAACTCAAAAAATCGATTTCCGAGAAGATAAAACAAATGCTAAAAACGACTATGTGAGAAATCAGTTGAGAAATAAAATCATTCCTGAAATGGAGGAAATCCAACCTCAACTTATTGAAAACAGTCGAAAAACCTTTCGCTATTTGAATGATGCACAGTCTTTCATTGAGGAACAAATTCAAAACATTCAAAACGAATTGACGATCACTCAAAATAACAATGAAATTATCTTCAATAAATCAGCACTGGAAAAACAAAGTGCTTTTGTGCAATTTGAAATTTTAAGGAAGTTTGGTTTTAATGCAGAAAAAGAAATTCAAAAAATATTTTCAGCAGAGTCAGGGAAAATTTTCCTAACGAAAGATTACCAATTAACCATCAATAGAAACGAGTTGATTATCAGGAGTCAAGAACCAAGAGTCAAGAACCAAGAGTCAAGAACCAAGAATCAAGACTCAATCGTTTTAATAGAGAGAAAAGAAGATTTAGAAAAGATAAAGAATTCGATTTCACTTTCGGATTTCATTGATTTTGAAGGAGAGTTTGAGTGGAATTTCAACCTTGAAAATATTAAATTCCCAGTCTATTTAAGACGGAAAAAAGACGGCGATTTTTTCTACCCAATAGGAATGTCTGGGAAAAAGAAAGTGTCAAATTTTTTTAAAGACAAAAAATTGTCTATTTTCGCAAAACAAAAAATTTGGATACTTTGTGATAACGAACAAATTTTAGGTGTTATTCCATTTCGACAAGACCGAAAAAAGCAATTTCACAAAGAAAATTCATCAATATTAAAAATAACTAATTAAATAGAAAAATGAAAATTAGAAATTGGTTTATCCTTGCATTAACCTTTATTATCACGAGTTTTAATGCACAAGTTCAAAACCCTGTAAAGTTTAAATACGATGTAAAAAAATTGTCCAATGGGCAATATGAAGCCATCCTAACCGCAAATATTGATAAAGGTTGGCATATTTACTCTAAAGACTTACCAGATTGTCCAGGAATCCCAACGGAAATGACCGTTACAGGAGATAATATCCAAACCATTGGAGGCGTTACAGAAGTGGGTAAAAAAGAAAAAGAATATTCAGAAGCTTTTGAAGTGGAGATTGTTTATTTCTCAAACACTGTCCAAATGAAACAAAAATTCAAAGTGAAAGATCCTGCAAAACCTGCAAAGGCTGTAACGGAAATTTATTACCAATGTTGTAACGACAAGATGTGTATTGCTCCGACCGCTTTGGAATTTGAAAAAGAAATAAAAGCAGCTGCAAATACACCAAAAAAAGAAGAACAATCAAAAGCAGAAGACAAAAAGGAGGATAAAAAAGAGGAAGTTACAGCAAAAAAGGAAGACGAAACTGTAGTCGCTCCACTTCCTACTGAAGCCGACAAACCTACCGAAACAATAGTAGAAGAAACTAAAGCCCAAAAAAATAATAAAGATTTAAAAATCAATAGTTTAGACTATAAAAAACCATTAACAGATTGTGGAACAAAACAAGAGAAAAAATCTGAAAGCTATTGGAAAATCCTTTTCTTAGGCTTTATAGGTGGATTGATTGCATTGCTTACACCTTGCGTATTCCCAATGATTCCATTAACGGTTTCTTACTTTACCAAAGGTGCACACAACAAAGCCAAAGGAAGAAGAGATGCCTTAATTTATGGTTTTTTTATATTATTAATCTTTATACTTTTAAGTGTTCCTTTCCATATTATTGATGGAATTGCAGGAAATATTTTTAACGAAATTTCAACAAGCGTATGGTTGAATCTTGCCTTTTTCGCCATATTCCTTTTCTTCGCAGGAAGTTTCTTTGGATATTATGAAATCACCCTACCGAGTTCTATTGCCAACAAATCTTCAAAAGCGGAAGCTGCAGGAGGATTAATTGGATTATTCTTTATGGCATTGACATTGGTTATCGTTTCATTCTCTTGTACAGGTCCTATTTTAGGAAGCTTATTAGGAGGGGCAATAACAGGAGCAACCAATGTTCCAATGTTACTTACTTTTGCATTAGCAGGATTTGGACTGAGCTGGGGGATTATCTTCGGATTATTGGCATTATTCCCTCAAGCCTTACACAGTCTACCAAAATCAGGTGGTTGGATGAATACCATTAAGGTTATCTTAGGATTTATCGAAGTAGGATTAGCCTTGAAATTCTTATCCAAAGCCGATTTAGTAATGAAAACAAACTTCTTAAAAAGAGAATTGTTTATCGCAATATGGATTATCATAACCATTGGATTAGTGCTTTATTTATTCGGATTAATTAGATTTCCTCACGATGACAAAAACGAAAAAATCTCTATCACGAGAAAAATAATGGGTGTTTTAGGAATTGGATTCTTAGTCTATTTAATTCAAGGATTAATACCATCAGAAAAGCCAAAATTACAAGCGTTAAGTGGAATTTTGCCTCCATTAAATGTGAGTTATTTCCACAAAGAAGGCGACGGAATTTTAGGAATGCATCCTGAACACGATTATTATAAAGCGATTGAATTAGCCAAAAAAGAAAACAAGCCTATCTTATTAGACTTCACAGGTTATGGTTGTGAAAACTGCCGTAAAATGGAGGAATTTGTATGGAGTGAAGATGATATCCTTCCAACACTTCAAAACGAAGTGGTTTTGGTTTCGCTTTATGTAGATGATAAAGAAGAACTACCAAAAGACCAACAAATGAAAATAGATATGGGTGGCGGTCAGAAGAAAAAGATTAAAACCATTGGTGATAGATGGAGTATGTTCCAACAGGTGAATTTCGAGAATAACTCTCAGCCACTTTATGTTCTAATCACACCAGAAGGAAAAGTCATCAACAATCCTGTTTCTGGATATATGCCAAAAGAAGACTTTAAAAACTTCTTGGAATGTGGAGTCAATTATTACAAAGACAATAAGTAATTTAGAGTAGTATAGTAAATCAGTCATCTAGTAGTCAGTGATTAGTATCTAGTAGTATTACTAACAATAAAAATCCGAGTATAAAGCTCGGATTTTTGTTTTAAATGATTAATGGTAGTTTCGCATTTATGCTACTGACCACTAGAATACTAGATAACTAAAAAAACTATTTTGTTTTTTCTTCCATATGTTTCTGATTAATTCCGTTGGTTACATTCGTGAATCCATTTTGCTCCAAAATGTTTTTCGCTTTTCCACTTCGGTTACCACTTCGGCAAAAAACAATAATATTTTGTTTTCCTTTGAACTCTTCCAAACGACTTTCAAGTTGATTTAACGGAATATTTACCGCTCCTTTAAAGCTACCGCTCCTAAATTCGATTGGTGTTCTTACATCTACAATAAAAGCACCTTCTTCCACTTGGCTTTTAATGGTTTTTTCAACTTTGGTTTCTTGCGTATCGGTTACCGATTTTGGAGAACCACATTGGATTGCCAAAGACAAAACCATTGCTCCTAAAAAGACTTTCGTTATTTTCATAATAAATTTTATATTTTTGCAAAATTACACATAATATTGCAAACATATGTGATAAAAGTTACTTTCAAATCATTTTATTTTACCCTTATTTGCAAAAAATTAAAAAGAAATGTCAGAAAAAATCAATTTTAAACATTTTATATTTTTCAGTTTAGCTATTCTTTCGTTATTTCATTTTGTGTCTCCAGCGATGGCACTTATTTTAGGAATTTTATTCATTAATATTCTTCCTATCAATACAGATTTTTCGAGCCAATACACCAAAAAAATATTACAATATTCTATTATTGGATTAGGTTTTGGGATGAATATAAAAACAGCAATAAAAGCAGGAAGCGAAGGTTTTGCTTTTACGATAGGAAGTATTATTGCTGTATTTAGCCTTGGTTTTATTTTGGGAAAAATTTTAAAAATCGATACTAAAATCAGCCAACTTATTTCCACGGGAACTGCGATTTGTGGAGGAAGTGCCATTGCAGCAGTTAGTCCAATCATCGGTGCTAAAAATAGCCAAAACTCCGTTGCATTAGGCGTTGTTTTTTTACTTAATGCGATTGCTTTATTTATTTTTCCGAGCATTGGGCATTATTTTAATTTAACACAGAATCAGTTTGGAATTTGGTCTGCTATTGCAATTCACGATACGAGTTCCGTAGTGGGTGCAGCGAGTAAATACGGCAATGAGGCACTACAAATTGCCACCACTGTAAAACTTGCACGAGCGTTGTGGATTATCCCTATCGCCCTTATTTTTTCGGCAGTGTACAAGAACGGAAATAAAGTGAAGTTTCCTATTTTTATTTTATTATTTATTGTAGCCATTTTACTTCATTCCTATATTCCAAAAATAGATATTATTGCTCCGTACATTTTTAAAGCATCTAAAACAGGTCTGAAATTAGCCTTATTTTTAATCGGTACAGGATTACCATTCAAAAAGTTTGTCTCTATTGGTGGAAAATCAATTATATTAGGAATCATTTTGTGGTTATTCATTAGTCTAAGTTCTCTGTTTGTTATTTTAAATTTTGTGAATTAATATTTACTTTTGCTTCAAAATAAAATTCAGAAAAATGCTCCATTATCAAATTTCAGGGAACGGAAAGGAAAATATTGTACTACTTCACGGTTTTATGGAAAACCTTTTCGTTTGGGAATATTTGGAAGAATATTTATCTTCGGATTTTAGAATCATTAAAATTGATTTACCGGGACACGGACAAAGTAAAATCTACGATGAAGTCCACACCATGGAGTTTATGGCTGAAAAAGTAAAGGAAGTTACCGACGCTTTACACCTAACGGATTTTCATATTTTGGGACATTCGATGGGTGGATATGTCAGTTTGGCTTTTGCGGAACACTTTCCCGAAAAACTGAAAAGTTTAACCCTTTTTTTCTCTTCCTATTATGCTGATAACGAAGAGAAGAAAGACCAAAGAAGACGAAGTTTTAGAATTATTAAAGAAAATTTCAAAACTTATGTCAATGCTGGTGTACCGAATTTTTTCAATCCTTTTGAAAGGGAAAAATTGGCCGACGAAATTCAACTGACCAAAGAAATTGCCCTTTCCACCGACAATAATGGCGCTTTATCTGCCGTAAAAGGAATGCTGACGAGAACCGACAAATTAGAACTTATCAAAAAATTAGACAAGAAAATATTGGTCATCTGTGGAAGACACGACAAAGCGGTTAATTCGTATATTATTTTGAAAAATTTACCCGTTCAGGAAAATATAAAATCTTACCTCATCGATTGCGGACACAACGGACATTTCGAGAAACCGTCCATCTGTGCGAGTATTATTAATACGGAATTAATCCCTTAAACTCTCTCAAAGATTAAAAGCCTTGTGTTTCGACAATATTTTTGAATCTATCAATGGTTTCCGACATTGGCAAGAAAGATTTCCCTCCTGCGGCATTGACATGCCCTCCTCCATTAAAGTGCTTTCTAGCAAACTGATTGACATCAACATCATTTTTGCTTCGGAAAGAAATTTTGATAAAGTCTTCGTATAAATCTTCAATGAAAATCACCGAAAACTCGCATCCTTTTAGGCTCAGTCCGTAATTCACGAAGCCTTCCGTATCTCCTTTTTGAAAACCAAAAGCTTCCAATTCTTTTCTAAATAAATGCAAAATCGCTACTTTCCCATCATTAATCACCTCTATTCTCCCTAAAACCAAAGCCAATAATTGCAACCTTGAAAGAGAATTATTATCCCAAGTATTGGAAGTAATCGTGGCTGGGTCTGCTCCTTTATCAATCAGTTTGGCAATAATCTGATGTGTTGTTGCACTTGTAGAACGGAATCTAAAACCACCTGTATCAGTCATTATTCCTGTATATAAACATTGTGCAATATTGAGGTTTACAGCATCTTCTTTACCCAACGCTTCGATGAAGTGATAGACCATTTGACAAGTGGCAGGAATGCTGGTGTCGGAATACATAAAATCAAATTGGTCAGGTTGCTGATGATGGTCAATTAAAATTTTCGTTGCTTTTGATTTTTGTATCCAAGGAGCCACCAAATCTCCTGAACGATGAGGAGCATTGAAATCCAAAATGAATAAAACATCTGCCTCGTTGATTAAAGTATTCGCCTTTTTTCTTTTATAATCGGCTATGGTAATTTTTTTGGCTTCAGGCATCCATTTTAGGAACTTCGGGAAATCATTAGGCACAACGATATCCGACTCCATGCCTTGTGTTTTTAAAAAATGTTGTAGTCCCAAAGTAGAACCAATTGCATCTCCATCAGGGTTGTAATGTGTTACAATGACAATTTTATTCTTTGGATTTAACTGAGACTGAATGGCTTTTAATTCTTCTGAACTGAACATTTTTTATTGCTTTTTTTGGTCAACGCCAAAGATACAATTTAATTATAAAATTAAGAATAATATTAATTACTGAAACCCTCATTTTAGTTTGAATTATTTTAAATCAAAAATGTCAATTTATTGGATTTTTAATGCGTTTGACCTAAATTACATCTCTATCATGGTACATTAATGGACAAAAAAACTTAAAAACGCCTTTATTTTTGATTGGTATTCCTTTTTTTCGTACCTTTATCGCAAAATTTATCAGAATAAAATGTCAGACAAAAAAGTTATTTTAAATTATGAAGGGAATTCTTACGAATACCCTATTGTGGATAGTGTATCAGGAGATAGAGGAATTGATATTGCTAAACTAAGAGGAGATACAGGATTAATCACTTTGGATAGAGGTTTCAAAAACACTGGTTCTACAAGAAGTGCAATCACCTTTTTGGATGGTGACAAAGGAGAATTATATTATAGAGGTTATGCCATTGATGAATTGGCAGAAAACTCTTCTTTCTCGGAAGTAATGTACTTATTATTACATGGTGAGTTACCAACTCAAGATCAATTTGAAAAGTTTGAAAATAATTTAAAATCCTATAATTTCGTGGCCGATGAAATGAAAAAATTATTAGATGCATTTCCTCGTTCTGCTCACCCAATGGGAGTTTTATCTTCTTTAACTTCTGCATTAACAGCATTTAACCCAAAAGCAGTAAATGTGAAGTCGGAAGAAGAGATGGAGCATGCTATCGAAATTACTTTGGCTAAATTCGCTCACCTTTGTGCATGGACTTATAGAAAAACAAAAGGTTTACCATTAAATCACGGAGATAATAATTTAAACTATGTAGAAAATTTCTACAAAATGATGTTTAGATTACCTTATGAGGATTTTGAAATGGATCCAGTAATTGTAGGAGCATTGAATAAATTATTAATTCTTCACGCTGACCACGAGCAAAACTGTTCTACTTCTACTGTAAGAATGGTAGGTTCTGCACATACAGGATTATTCGCTTCTATTTCGGCAGGAGTTTCTGCACTTTGGGGACCATTGCATGGTGGAGCTAACCAAGCCGTAATCGAAATGTTGGAAGCCATAGAAAAAGATGGTGGAGATGTCGCTAAATATGTCGCTAAAGCAAAAGACAAGAATGATGAGTTCAGATTAATGGGATTCGGACATAGGGTATATAAAAACTTCGATCCAAGAGCGAAAATCATCAAGAAAGCAGCGGACGATATTTTAGGAAAATTAGGAATCCATGATAAGGCTTTAGATATTGCTACACAATTAGAAAAAGTTGCATTAGAAGATCCTTATTTTGTAGAAAGAAAATTATATCCAAATGTTGATTTCTATTCAGGAATCATCTATAGAGCATTAGGAATACCAACCGAAATGTTTACTGTGATGTTTGCCTTAGGAAGATTACCAGGGTGGATTGCTCAGTGGAAAGAAATGAGATTGAACGGCGACCCTATCGGAAGACCAAGACAAGTCTATGAAGGTTATGCTAAAAGAAATTATGTACCTATCGAAAAAAGATAAATTTTTCATAATGTTTTATAAGAAAGTCCGCTTTGCTATAAGTGGACTTTTTTGTTTTTATGCTCTACCAAAAATACTTATATTTGTACCAATTTGAAACAAAAAAAGATGAATCTTAATATACAAAACGAAACAGCCAAACTAAAAGAAGTGATTCTGGGACAACCTCAATCTAATGGAAAAGTGCCAACATTAGCAGAATGCTACGATGCGAAGTCTTATCATACGGTAGAAAATGGTGTTTACCCAACAGAGCAAGATATCATTGATGAAATGGAAGGCTTTAGAGCAGTGCTTGAAAAACACGGCGTGAAAGTTCATCGCCCCGAAATCATTAAAAATTGTAATCAAGTCTTTTCGAGAGATGTAAGTTTCGTGATTGAAGATAAACTCATCATCGCCAATATGATTTCTGATAGAGCAGAAGAACAAAAGGCTTACCAAGCTATTTATGACAAAATTAATAAAGAAAATATCGTTTATTTACCTGAAAATGCTACAGCAGAAGGTGGAGATGTAATGCCTTGGAACGATTATATTTTTGTCGGCGTTTGTTATCAAGAGCATATGGATAAAATTAAAACAGCGAGAACCAATAAATCGGCAGTTGATTTTTTACAAGAGCTTTTTCCGAATAAAAAAGTCATTGGTCTTGAACTGAAAAAACACGACACCAACCCATACAAAGGGATTTTACATTTAGATTGCACTTTCAATATCGTGGGAGAAGGCAAATGTATTATTTATAAAGATGGTTTTGTGAATAAAAAAGATTATGATGTATTGGTAGAGATTTTCGGAAAGGAAAACTGTTTTGAAATCACCGAAGAAGAAATGTTCGAGATGAATCCTAATATATTTTCTATTTCGCCGAAAGTAGTAGTTTCCGATGCTGCATTTACGAGAATGAACCAACAATTAAGAGATTGGGGAATCACCGTAGAAGAAATCCCATATCGTGAGATTTCTAAAATGGGCGGGTTGTTAAGATGTTCTACAATGCCTTTGGTTAGGGAATAGCAGAATATTCTTTTAGTTTGATAATTTCATCGGGGTTGGCAAAAAGTTCGTATTTTAAGATAGCCGAAGAATGAAAAGAAGTTCCTTTGGTCTTTTCTTTAATGTTTTTTAGGTTATTAGAACGAACGCCTCCACCTATTAATATATCAATTTCACCATTGCTTTGCTGTATAAGTTGGTGTAAATTCTCTGCACCTTCCAATGCTGATTTTTCTCCACCAGAAGTTAATACTGTTTTGAAACCGATTTTAATTAAGGTATTTAAAGAACCGAATATATCAGGCGTTCTATCAAATGCTCTATGAAAAGTACACGGAATATTTCCTGCTAATTCTACTAATTGTTTATTTCTTTCAATGTCAATTTCCTTTTGGCTATTTAAAATTCCAAAAACGAAACCATCAGCACCTTCATTTTTAAAAACGATGATGTCTTTTTTCATTTGCTCAAATTCTGCATCGGAATAAAAAAAGTTACCGCCACGAGGTCTTATCATGACAAAAATAGGTTTTTGATAATGCTCTTTTAAATAGATAAACTCTTCTATATCTGGTGTTGTTCCTCCCAGTTCTAGCTCTTTGCAAAATTCTATTCTATCAGCACAAGAATTGAGGGCTATTTCGGCGGAAGTGATTTCAAAACAAGCAATTTCTAACATTTTATTTCTAATTTGATGCGATAAAGTTAACGAAATAATTTTTTAATCTTATTTTTGTGAAAAATTAGAAAATATGCAAACGACAAATACTGTTTTAATGATAGAGCCAATCGCATTTGGATACAATGCAGAAACGGCAAAAAACAATTATTTCCAAGTAGAACAAAAAGGTAGTGAAGTGCAAGAGAAAGCCTTACAAGAGTTTACAAATTTTGTAGAAAAACTAAGCAACAAAGGCATCAATGTTATTTCCATTAAAGACACCCTTAACCCTCACACGCCAGATTCTATCTTCCCTAACAACTGGGTGAGCTTCTCGGAAAATGGAGTGGTAACACTTTATCCAATGTGTGCCAAAAATAGACGAGACGAAAGAAGAATGGATATTATTGAGACCTTGAAAAACCAAGGTTTTGAAGTGAAAGAAATTAAAGATTTATCACATTACGAAGCCGAAGAAAAATTCTTGGAAGGGACAGGAAGTATTATTTTTGACCACGATAACAAATTAGCTTACGGTTCAGTATCGTTAAGGTTAGACGAAAGTATTTTTAGGGATTTTTGTAAAGAAATTGGTTATCAACCGGTGGTTTTTCATTCGTTCCAAAGCGTGGAAGACAAAAGATTACCGATTTATCATACCAATGTAATGATGGCTGTAGCGGATAAGTTTGTAGTGATTTGTTTAGATTGTATTGATGATAAATCCGAAAGAGAAATGGTGATTAAAACCATTGAAAATTCAGGGAAAGAAATTGTAGAAATTTCCGAGGCTCAAATGCACCAATTTGCAGGAAATATGTTGCAAGTTCATAACGATAAAGCGGAAAAGTTTTTGGTTATGAGTCAAAGTGCTTATCAGTCGCTTAACGAAAAACAGATTAGCCAAATCAAGCAATATTCAGAAATTATTTATGCCGATTTAGAAACTATCGAAACAAATGGTGGCGGAAGTGCCAGATGTATGTTGGCAGAGGTTTTCTTACCAAAGAAATAAATATTTTCACTACATAACAAAAAATCACTACCCCATAAAGTAGTGATTTTTTTAGTTTTAATTTTCAGTATTATTACTCAAAATTCTGTAAATCGACCAATTTTTTATACACTCCATTTTGGGCAAAAAGTTCTTGGTGAGTACCTTGCTCTACGATATTTCCTTTCTCCATTACGATAATTTGATCCGCTTTTTGGATGGTTGAAAGTCGGTGTGCAATCACCAACGAAGTTCTGTTTTCCATCATCTTTTCTAAGGCATCTTGCACCATTTTTTCGGATTCGGTATCAAGGGCAGAAGTGGCTTCGTCCAGAATCATAATGGGTGGGTTTTTCAGCACAGCACGGGCAATGGAAATCCTTTGCTTTTGTCCGCCCGATAATTTATTCCCATCATCACCGATATTCGTTTTATAGCCGTGTGACAAACCTTGGATAAATTCGTGAGCATTGGCGATTTTAGCCGCTGCAATCACTTCCTCTTCCGTAGCACTTGGTTTTCCCATCAATATATTATGATACACAGAATCATTAAAAAGTACGGACTCTTGCGTTACCATTCCAAGTAAATGACGAAACTCGTCGAGTTTGAGTTGCTTAATATTGGTTCCATCGATACAAATTTCGCCTTCGGTAACATCATAAAAACGAGCTAGTAAATTGGCCACTGTCGTTTTTCCACTTCCTGACTGTCCTACCAAAGCTACGGTCTGACCTTTTGGAATTGTGAGTGAAAAATCAGACAAAATCTGATGGTCTTGATGATAATAAAAACCAATATTTTTAAATTCAATTTGATTTTTCAAAGTGTCGATACCGATTGGGTTTTCTATTTCGTGTACTTTTAAATCATAGTCTAACACTTCAGAAACCCTTTCTAAACTCGGAATACCACTCTGAATAGCAGAAATAGAACTCGACAATTTTTTCGCAGGATCAAGAATTTGGAAAAACAAACCGATAAAAGTTAAAAATGTGACAGGATCATCATTCGTTCCATTGATGACGTTAACCCCTGCAAACCAAGTGATAAGCAACATCGTCACCGAGCCTAAAAACTCACTTGATGGCGATGCTAATTCTTGCCTTCTGCTCATTGCAATACTGTGTTTTTTCCAATTATCGGTAGTCGTATTAAAACGATTTTTAAGGATTTTATCGGCATTAAAAATTTTAATCACTTTAGAAGACTTAAGCGTTTCATCTACCAAAGAAAAAAGATTTCCTAATTCTTTTTGAGCAAAAGAGGCTTGTTTTTTCAAACTTTTTCCTACCCAAGAGATAATTCCTCCCATCACAGGGAAAACCAAAATGGCAAAAAGGGTTAATTTAGCATCTAAAACAAACAACATTACAATACTGAAAATAATCATAAATGGAGCGTTCAAAATATTGACCAAAGAATTCATGATTCCATTTTGTACCACACCAATATCATTAGACAATCTTGACATCAAATCGCCTTTCCTTTGTTCGGTAAAGAAAGAAACGGGAAGTTGTAAGAATTTGGAATACATTGCTGTTCGTAAATCTTTAGTAATCCCAACACGATAATTAACCAATAAAAAAGATCCTAAATACCTGAATAAATTTCTCAATAAAAAGGCAAAAGCCGTAATGCCACAAAGCCAAGCCAAAACAACGACAGCTCCATTTTCATTGATACTCAGTTGGATTTCATAATAAACCAACTCTTTAAAATACCCGAAAAAATCTGTTAAGTGACCACTATAAACTGGTTCTTTAGAAACATCCACTTCTTTGTCTAATTTAAAAATAATCCTCAGAATTGGCAACATCGAAATTACCGAAAAAACCTGCAATAAAGAATAGAGAATATTAAAAAATATACTCCCAAAAAGGTATTTTCGATGAGGTTTAGCAAAATGTAAAATTCGTTGTAATGGTTTCATTTTATCAGTTAAATTATGGGCAAAAATACACTTTTTTTTTGACGCTGATTGTGCGTTGGGAAATTTTCGTATTGATGATCGCTAAAACATCAACCCTCATTAGAATAAATTCTAATGCTAAAACATCAGCCTTAGCCTTCACTCAACAAAAAAAGCAGTCCTTTAAAGAACTGCTTTCACTCAATAAAAATCGTTGTTAGGTCTATCGAAGTCTGTCCACAGATTTTACAAGCCTTTCGTCCTTTTTAATATTGGTGTTTGCCAAAACTAAGCAAATCACAGCAACAGCGGGAAAAAGAGGCTCAATACCTTTCTCAGGAAAATCAATTCCTCCAGATAAATTAAGTAGCCAATATGCCAATACGCCAATCAACAAAGCGTTTATAATAATACTGATGGTATTCAGTAATATTTGTCGTTTTCTATTCTTATAATTAAAAATGCTTAAACTTCCTATCAATATCAAAACACCAACACCCACCAAAATAACAGGTGTGTGATTAAAAACATCAACATCCTGACCCGTAACAGAAAGTAATACCTCTGCAACAATCGAAATAAATATCCAAATAGATTGTACCCTTTGTAGCATTATCAATTATAATTAGTGCAAAAATACGGTAAATTTGGATAATATCAAAAATAAATGTAAATTTGCAGCATTAATTACTTTAATTAAAAGAGAAGTTACCTAACTTCTCAATTCATTCAATTTTAAAATACATTTTACATTCAAGCAAATATGTTTAATATAGAAACGCTAAGGTCAAAAGACAAAAAAGAATTGACCAAAATAGCAAGAAGGCTTGGTTTAAGAGTACCAAGAAATAGCGAAGAAAATGATATTGTTTTTTCAATTTTAGATTTTCAAGCATCTAATACACAACAAGTAAAAGACTACATCGCTACAACAGAGCCAGCACAAAAAAAGGTAGAAAAACCGACACACAAGGCAAAAGAAAATCAAAAAACTCAAAAAGAAAGCCCAAAGCCCGTTCAAAAAAGAGCAACAAAAAAAACAACGAAGAAAGAAAATACATCTTCTCAATCAATTTCTGAAAAAGGAGAAGAAAAAACCGAAACACCTATTCAAGAAGGAAAAGCGGATAATAAAACAACCGATAACAACGAAAAGCCTAAAAAAGCAAGGAAACAACGAAAAAGGCTTCCTAAAAAAGAAGAAAATGCTGATGTCAACAACGAAAAACAAAAAGAAGTTGACAATAAAACAGCGGAAAATAATGCCGATAAAAAAACTTCTAAAAACAATAAATCTCAGCAAAAAAATAAAGAGCAAAACAAACCTCAAAAACCTGAATTTAATTTTGATGGTTTAGTAACCATAGAAGGTGTTTTGGAAATTTTGCCTGATAATTATGGATTTTTAAGGTCTTCGGATTTCTCTTATATTTCATCGCCTGATGATGTGTATGTGTCTACTAATCAGATTAGAAGATATGGGTTAAAAACAGGAGACACCGTAAAAGGAATTGTGCGATTACCAAAAGATGGTGAAAAATATTTTTCATTAGATAAACCAACAGAGGTGAATGGTAGAGATTTATCGTTCATTAAAGATAGGGTTTCTTTTGAATATTTAACACCGTTATTCCCAAATGAGAAATTTAATTTAGCAGGAAAAGGTTCTACGACTTCCACTCGAATTGTAGATTTATTTGCTCCTATCGGAAAAGGACAAAGAGCAATGATTGTTGCCCAACCTAAAACAGGGAAAACAATGCTCCTCAAAGAAATCGCTAATGCTATTTCTACCAATCACCCAGAGGCTTATATGATGGTACTCCTCATCGACGAAAGACCAGAGGAAGTAACCGATATGGAAAGAAGTGTGAACGCAGAAGTGATTGCTTCTACCTTTGACGAAAATGCCGAAAAACATGTAAAAGTAGCGAATTTGGTATTGTCAAAAGCCCAAAGAATGGTAGAATGCGGACATGATGTAGTTATTTTATTGGATTCTATTACAAGATTAGCGAGAGCTTATAACACAGCTACTCCTGCATCGGGGAAAATCCTTTCTGGTGGTGTAGATGCAAATGCTCTTCATCGTCCAAAAAGATTTTTTGGAGCCGCAAGGAAAATCGAAGGAGGAGGTTCTTTAACCATTATTGGAACAGCCTTAATTGATACAGGTTCAAGAATGGATGAAGTGATTTTTGAAGAGTTTAAAGGAACAGGAAATATGGAATTGCAATTGGATAGAAGAATTGCTAACAAACGAATTTATCCAGCCATAGACCTTATTTCATCAAGCACAAGGAGAGATGATTTATTGCACGACGAAATGACTCAACAGCGCATGTGGGCATTTAGAAAATACTTATCGGATATGAATCCTATTGAGGCAATGCAACTCGTAGAAAGCAAGATGAAAGAAACGCTCAATAACGAAGAATTTTTGATGAGCATGAATAAATAGATTTCATCTATCACAAATAAAATATAAATTTATACAACAAATATGATAAATGTCATTTATTATTATTATATTTGAACGAATAAAAAAATAAAAAATTATGTCATTTGAATTACCAAAATTAGGATATGCTTACGATGCATTGGAGCCATCTATTGATGCAAGAACAATGGAAATACATCATTCTAAGCACCACCAAGGTTATGTAAATAACTTGAATAACGCTATTGCAGGAACAGCTTTAGAAGGCAAATCTATTGAAGAAATTTGCAAAACAGGAGTTGATACTCCAGCAGTTAGAAACAATGGAGGAGGACACTTTAATCACTCACTTTTCTGGACAGTAATGACGCCTAACGGAAGTAAAGAGCCTGTTGGAAATGTGAAAGCCGCGATTGAAAACTATGGAGGATTAGAGAAATTCAAAGAGGATTTTGCTACTGCTGCGAAAACAAGATTTGGTTCTGGTTGGGCTTGGCTTTGTAAAAAAGCAGATGGTTCTTTGGAAGTTTGTTCTACCGCTAATCAAGACAATCCATTGATGCCAGGAATGGGTTGCGAGGGAACTCCAGTTTTAGGACTAGATGTTTGGGAGCACGCTTACTACTTAAACTACCAAAATAGAAGACCTGATTATGTATCGGCGTTTTTTAATGTGATCAACTGGGATAAAGTAGAAAAACTTTATAATAAAGCCTAATAAGCAACTTATAAAATAAAAAAGGATGAAGATTTCGGTCTTCATCCTTTTTTTATGCGCTTTGTACTAAAGGTTAATAATCAAATCTTTATCCACTCTCTTTTTGGTGAAATACCTTTTTCTACAAATCTCTCCAGTAACTCCTACAATAGTATAATCCCCGTTTTTAACCAAAATCGTTGACTCACTTTTGGTTGGAACTGGCAATTCATACTGTGTATCTTTTGCTTTTATGGTTAAAACAATATTACATTTTGAATCGTTTACAAAATTCAAGATACTGTTTGCAGGATTTTGGTCTAAATCATTTAATAGCTGTAATTCTTTTTGGACATCTTGATTTGATTTCTTCAAAACTAATGCTTTAAATTCTTTTTCTGTTGTAAACTGTCCAAAATTAGGATTCAGTCTTCTCTGCTCCCTAAAGAAACGATCTTTTGCTTTTCTTTTTAAAAATTTTAATCTTTTTGTTAAAATTTTCAGATTAAATTGATCTAATTTTTCATAGTTGTAAATAAGATAATTTTCTAAATGTTCAATATTACGGCTTTTCATAATATTGGATTGGGCATCAGTGACACTCGCTAATAATAGGACCATTCCTATGCTTAATAGTTTTCTCATGCTCATGGTTTTGTCATGGTTTTATTTTAAATTTAATATAGGTTATTGTTTTTCCTTTGGCTGAAAATAATCCTTCGTAGTAGGTTTTTATTTCTCTTAAAAAAGGGGTATTCGGTTCGTATTCTGGAGCTCCGTAGATATCATGGTGAGCAGTAATGATTTCGTGCCCTGCTCCTTGAAGCAATCCTAAGGTGTAACCGTGTAGAAACTCAGAATCCGTTTTGAGGTGAACGACACCATCCTTCTTAATTATTTTTTGATATTTTGCTAAAAAATCTGGGTGGGTCAATCTGTGTTTCGTCCTTCTATATTTTATTTGAGGATCAGGGAAAGTAATCCAAATTTCATCCACTTCACTTTCTTCAAAGAAATAATCTATTAGTTCTATCTGCGTTCTTAGAAAACAAATATTTTTAATATTATTTACATTGGCTTCTTTTGCACCAAACCAAAACCTTGCTCCTTTTATATCAATTCCAATAAAGTTTTTATCGGGAAAAGCTTTCGCCAACCCCAAAGCATATTCACCTTTCCCACAGCCTAATTCCAAAATAAGAGGATTATTGTTTTTAAAAACTTCTTTTCTCCATTTCCCTTTTAAATAAAAATTCTGAAGCGCTTCTTCTCTCGTTGGCTGAAAGACATTGGGAAGAATTTCGTTTTCTTTAAATCTTGCTAATTTATTTTTCCCCATATTTTATTATTATTTCGTAAAAAAGTTTCTCTATGTTAGAGAAACTTTTACTATTCAATTGCTTTTTTTTATTTAAGACGGATTATTAAGTGCAATGATTAAACTTTTGTTAATTGTTTTTTCGGAAGAGTAGGTTCCCCCACAGACATTACTTCTAAGTATATAATCTCCTTTTGGAATAACAATAGTATTTTCATTATTCGCAGGAATAGGTAATTTAAACTCTTCTCCATTGTTTTTTTCCATTACAACGACAATATTACAATCCGATTTGTTTTCTATCAATACAATGGTATCTTTACTAGAAGGATCGTTATCAAACAATTTGTTCAATACCTCCAATGTTTTTTGATCTTTGGCAATAGACTGCTCACTCATTAATCTATTAAACTCTTCTTCAGAAGATGATGAGCCTCTACTTCCTCTTCTAGCATAGATATTTCTCTGTTTAGCCTGTCTGCTACGAACGGTTTCTACAGAAGTGGCTGCTTGCTCTACATCCGTATCAACATAAGATTGTTGATCAGTTCCAGCAGTGTTTTTTCTGACATTACTCGGCGCCCCTGGTCTATAAACACTCCCCTGATATCTAATAGAAGGTTTTTGATTTTGAGCAAAACCTTGGTTCTGTTGACCCGCTTGTATTCTCGCTTTTAGTTTAGCCTTATATTCTTCTATTTTCTTCTTTTTAATCCTTGCGGACATCTCTTCAAAGGTTATCTTTGTAGAAGCTTTTTTATTAAGAATAGCGATTTTATCCTTAAAATCTTTAACTCGAGGGTCTGCAGGATGAGCATTTTTAATATATTCTTTCATCAGCTTAATTACTCTCTTTTTAAGTATTCCTCTTCTTGGATCATCTTCATGAGCATCTCTTAAGAAAGCATCTATTTCATAAATGCTCTTACTCTCCATAATGTGCTTATAATTTTTTCTTTTAAATTGAGCCGATGTACTCAAAAAACACAAGCCGAATAAAACAAATAATATTTTCCTCATCAATTATAAAATTTCAGACAAAGGTATATATTTTTTTTGGAACCTAAAAACATTTTAAAAAAAACATTTAAGCTCTCATGGCAGATATAGTGATGGTTTCAAAATAAAATTTATTTTGAAACAAGCTTTAAAAACTAAAGCCTTTTATTAGGGAAGTAGACATTTTATCAAAAAAAATCGGACTGAAAGATTCCAGTCCGATGCAATTATCAAGAAGATATTCATTATTTCTTTTCTTCGAAATCCTTATCTCCTTCTGCTTTTTCCGCTTTTGCTTTTTCTTTTTCTGCTTTTCTTTGAGCCTGACCTTCCTTAATAGATTCAGAAACAACGCTTAAAATCATATCTACTGACTTCGATGCATCGTCGTTACCTGGGATAACAAAATCTACTTTTCTTGGGTCAGAATTTGTATCTACGACAGCAAATACAGGAATACCCAACTTTTTAGCCTCTGTTACAGCAATGTGCTCTCTTAAAATATCTACCACAAAGATAGCAGACGGAAGACGCGTCATATCAGAGATAGAACCTAAGTTCTTTTCTAAATTAGCTCTTTGTCTATCAACTTGTAATCTTTCTTTTTTAGAAAGCGTTTCGAATGTACCGTCTTTTTTCATCTTGTCGATAGCATTCATTTTCTTAACAGCCTTTCTGATGGTAACAAAGTTCGTTAACATACCACCTGGCCATCTTTCTGTAATATAAGGCATATTCAATTCTGAAGCGTGCTTAGCAACGATTTCTTTTGCTTGTTTTTTAGTCGCTACGAAAAGAACTTTTTTACCTGATGAAGTTAATTTTTCTAATGCAGAACAAGCCTCATCTAACTTTACTGCTGTTTTATGTAAGTCAACAATGTGAATACCGTTTTTCTCCATAAAAATATACGGAGCCATATTTGGATTCCACTTTCTTGTCATGTGACCAAAGTGTACTCCAGCCTCTAATAGGTCTTTTACATTTGTTTTTGCCATGTTTTTTTTCTTTTGTTAGTTTACTTTCCGCTTTTTAAGCAATCAACTACTACAATGATTGGGAGTAGAGTTTGGATGCTAAACATAACGGGCAATGTTTTTTTGTTTTGATAAAAGAAAATAGAGTAAAGACAGTAGATATAATCGTGTATCTTGGCTCTTGATTCTTGTATCTGAGTATTAACGCTTCGAGAATTGGAATTTCTTTCTTGCTTTTTTCTGTCCTGGCTTCTTTCTTTCTACCATTCTAGCATCTCTCGTAAGCAATCCGTGAGGTTTCAATACTGGTCTGAACTCAGCGTTGATTTCACATAAAGCTCTAGAAACAGCTAATCTAATAGCTTCCGCTTGACCTGTAATTCCTCCTCCAAATACATTTACTTTCACATCGTACTGACCAGCAGTTTCTGTCAAAATAAACGCTTGATTCACTTTGTAAACCAATACATCTGTAGAAAAATACTCTGCTGCATCTTTTCCATTGATGGTAATATTACCAGTTCCTGGCGTTACATAAACTCTTGCCACAGAAGTTTTTCTTCTTCCTATTTTATGAATTTTAGACATACTTCTTATTTAAATTCGTTAATATTAATTTCTTTTGGCTGTTGAGCTTCGTGTTTATGCTCTGTACCTTCATATAAATAAAGGTTTTTAAATATTTGAGCTCCTAATCTATTTTTAGGCAACATTCCTTTTACAGACTTCTCTAATACTTTCAAAGCATTTTTCTTTTTTAACTCCTCAGCAGTCGTCGACTTTTGACCTCCTGGATATCCAGTATGCCAAATATAGGTCTTATCTGCCCATTTGTTCCCAGAAAGAGTAATCTTTCCTGCATTCAAAACAATTACATTATCTCCACAATCTACGTGAGGAGTAAAGTTTGTTTTGTGCTTACCTCTCAAAATCTTTGCAACCTTGGAAGCTAATCTTCCTAATGGCTGACCTTCAGCATCTACCACAACCCATTCTTTATTAGCAGTAGCTTTGTTCGCTGATACGGTTTTGTAACTTAATGTATTCACACTTCTTTAGTTAACGATTAAACATAATTTTCCCTTTTAAGGGTCTGCAAAGGTATAACTTTTTTTTTAATAATGAAAATTAATTTAAAAAGAGACCTCGATTTATAGTATTTCAGCTCTTATTAAGTTGCAATTGATTCAACAAAGTTAAACCTACAAAAAAAACCGAATCAGCTTTTGCTAATTCGGTTTAGACTATATGTTATTTACAACAAGCTTCTTGTGCTTCGCAACAATCTTCCTGAGTTTCACAGCAATCTTGCCCTGTAATACAACATTCTTTTTGTTCTTCGCAACAATCAGTTTCCGCTTGATTGTTGTTATTAGCATATACTAAAGAACCTCCTAACACTATTGCAACTGCTGTTGCTACTAAATATTTTTTCATTTTTATTAATTGTTTAAAATTGTGAATTAAGAACCTATCTCTTCTCTTAAAAAGATAAAATAAGTTCCACTAAATTTGTAAATCTCAAGAATTGAGTTTCATGTTGTTTTTCCGTATTCACTATAAACAATACAAATCACGATATTATATTACTTATAGTAAAATAATAGCCGTGTTTCTAGGAGGTCGAAAATGTTGAGCATAAATAGCATATCGATGCTCTGTTTTTTCAAAAATAATTTTATTTCGTTCGAGTTTTATTCTTGTGTCATCAACATGAATGACATCAGAAACAATATAATTGATATTAACACTCGTGTTGCAAGTTTCAAAATCGCAACAAGGCTTCTGCTTACCATTACAACAATCCATCTGACAAACTTCATTACTCGCTTTCAAGGTATTGACGCAAGTAGAAGCCTGAATATTCAGGTGTGTGCTGAAAATGGTAGCTATCATTAGCAATATATTAATCATCAATTTCATTATTCCACAAATATACACTTTTTATTTTCAGGGCAAAATCATACTTCGTTAAAATATGTTAAAGTATAATTTCACCCTGTTTTTATTTTAAATGAATTTTTTCATCAGTTCTTGAGTCGCTAATTTTAATGCCTCTACATCAGCATTGTTTTCAATAACAAAATCGGCTAAGTTCATTTTATCCTTTTCAGGCATTTGTGCATTGACGATCATTTCAACTTCACGGTAGGTTTTATCGTCCCTATCCATCACTCGTTTTATCCTCATTTTATCATTAGCCGTCACCAAAATAGATTGATAACACTGTTCATGTAATTTGAGTTCAAATAAAAGTGCTGTTTCTTTAAACACGAACTTCCCACTTTGCTGGCTTACCCAATTTTCAAAATCTTGTTTTACCGCAGGATGAATAATTTGGTTGAGTTGTTGAAGTAGTTCATCGTTTTCAAAAACCTTCTCAGCGACAAATTTCGTATTATAAACTCCACCTTGATAAGCCTCTTCTCCTAAAAGCTGAATGATTTTAGCCTTTAAAATGGGATTATCATTCACGATATTTTTCGCTCTCACATCTGAGTTATAAACCGCAAAACCCAATTCTTTAATGAACTTTGCTACGGTTGTTTTTCCTGAGCCAATTCCACCCGTCAGTCCGATGATTTTCGGTTCGGGTTCAGGTTCGGTGTTTTGTAATCCTTCTTCTTTTAACATTAGCGTTTTCAATTATTAATACAAATATAAACTTTTTTAATCATTTGAAAATATTGCTTTTAGTATTCAAAAACCTCTCTAAAAGCAAAGGTTTCATCTAGCCTTACCCCTTTTTCGGTCATTTTCAAACTGGCTAATTCATTATAAGCATCGTGTTCAAAGAACAACAAATACTCTTGCTCTATACATTCTTTTAAAAAAGCGTCTTTTTCGCTCATCGTCAGTAAAGGTCGAGTATCATAACCCATCACATAAACCAAAGGAATATGCCCTACCGTTGGAATTAAATCTGCTGCAAAAACGATTTTCTTTCCCTTGTATTCAATAATAGGAAGCATTTGTTTTTCGGTATGACCATCTACAAAAATAATATCCATATTCAAGGGTGCAAAACGGCTTTGATTGCCATTTTCGGGAAGTGGAATATAATTCAGTTGTCCGCTTTGCTCAATCGGTAGGATATTTTCGGACAAAAAACTCGCCTTTTCTCGTGGATTAGGTTCTGTTGCCCATTGCCAATGGTTTTTATTTGTCCAAAACTGAGCGTTTTTAAAAGCCGTCCTATATCCTGATTTATCCTCATTCCATTCCACAGCACCACCACAATGGTCAAAATGCAAATGCGTTAAAAAAACATCGGTAATATCATCCTTTGAAAAACCTAACTTCTTCAAATTGCCATCCAAAGAATCGTCTCCCCAAAGAGAATAATGACCAAAAAACTTTTCACTTTGTTTATCTCCAAGACCACAATCGATTAATATTAATTTGTTGCCATCTTCTATCAGCATAGACCTCATTCCTAAATCTATCAAATTTTTCTCATCCGCAGGGTTGGTTCTTTGCCAAAGTGATTTTGGGACAACTCCAAACATCGCTCCTCCATCCAACTTAAATTTCCCACATTGTAAAGTATGTATTTTCATTTTCTTTGTTTTAAAAAGTCCAATATAAAGAAAAAAACAGTATTTTTTACCAAAAAAATATATTATTTTTGACAAATGGAAAATTACACTTTAATTATCGGCATTATAATAGGCGCAATTATTGGTATTGTTCTAATGTATTTTTGGTCTAAATCCAATGCGGTTGCTCGAAAAAAATATGACGAACTGAACCAAAATTTTATTCGCTCTCATTCGGATTTGGAAAATGCAGAACAAAAGATTGGAGAACTCAGCCACGCCCTTGAAAATGAAAAACAAATCAATCATACACAAAACGAAACCTTAGCCCATCTGAAACAAGAAATCACTAAAATTTCCACCGAAAATACAACTCAGAACCAAGCCATTCAGGCTCAAAAGGAACTGAACGCTCAGCAAAGTCAAGAAATAAAAAAAATACAATCCGAAAAAGAACATTTTTCCAACAAAAACGCTCAGTTATCAGCTCAAAACGAAAGCCTACAAGCGCTTATTCAGGCTCAAAAAGAAGAGACAAAGAAAATTCAGCAACTTGCCAAAGAAGAGTTTAAAAATTTAGCCCAACAGATTTTAGAAGAAAAAACAGAGAAATTCACCTCGCTGAACGAAACCAAACTTAAAGGAATCCTTGAACCTTTTCAGGAGAAAATCACCGAGCTTAAAAACCGAGTAAACGATGCCTACGAAAAGGAAAATAAAGAACGATTTTCCTTAGCCGAAAAAGTAAAAGAACTCGCCGACCTCAATCAACAAATCTCCGACGATGCCAAAAAACTCACTCGTGCCTTGAAGGGAGAGAGCAAAACGCAAGGAAATTGGGGCGAAATGATTTTGGAGAATATTTTGGAGAAATCAGGGCTTACCAAAGGGCGAGAATATTTCTTGGAGCATCAGCTTACCGATGAAAACAACAAAGCCTTACATTCTCAGTTTTCAGGAAAGAAAATGCGTCCTGATGCGGTCGTAAAATACCCTGACCAAAGAGATGTTATCATTGACTCCAAAGTTTCTTTAACGGCATTTACCGAACTTGTTGATGAAACCGACCCTGATGTTTATCAAATTAAAATCAACCAACATTTACAATCGATTAAAAATCATATTACGCAACTTTCGCACAAAGCCTATGACGATTATGGGAAAACCTTGGATTTCGTGATTATGTTCATTCCAAGTGAGCCTGCCTATATTGCGGGAATGCAAGCTGACCCTAATCTTTGGTCTTTTGCTTACGAAAGAAGAATTTTATTATTAAACCCTACCAACCTCATTACTTCCCTAAAGCTCATCGCTGACCTTTGGAAGAGAGATTACCAAAATAAAAATACAATGGAAATCGCAGAAAGAGGAGCGAAACTCTATGATAAGTTCGTAGGTTTTGTGGAAAATTTAGAAAAAGTAGGAAAGGACATCGAAAAAGCCAAAAACAACTATGATAACGCCTACAAACAACTCTATACAGGAAGAGATAATTTGGTTACTCAGACCCAAAAACTCAAAAAATTAGGCATTAAAAGTAAAAAAGAATTATCGCAAAAATTATTAGAGAGCCAATCGGAATATCAAGAGCCGAGAGCTAAGAGTCAAGATGATGAGGGAATTGGGGAATGAGGTAATTAGGTAATTAGGTAATTAGGTAATTAGGTAATTTCTTAATCTCTTCATTTTTCAATCTTTTAATTTTTTAATTTTTCAATCTTATGATCACAAGCACCAAAAACGATAAAATAAAATACTTACAAAAACTCACTAACAAAAATGCTTTCCGAAAGAGAGAAGGTGTTTTTTTGGTGGAAGGTCAGCAGGAAAACGAATTGGCTTTAGCCTTCGAGCATCAGCCTGTGGAATTTTATGTCTGTGAGGATATTTTCGGTCAAGCCTTGCCCCAAACGAAAGTTAATTTGGTTTCAAAAGAGGTTTATGCTAAAATTGCTTATCGTGGTTCTTCGGAGGGAATAATCGGAGTGTATGAAATTCGTGACAATCGCTTAGAAGATTTTAAAGTGAATGAAAATTGTAAAATTATTGTTTTAGAAAGCGTCGAAAAACCTGGTAATTTAGGAGCGATTCTAAGGAGTTGCGAGGCGTTTGGAATAGATGCCATTTTAATTGCCGATGCCAAGATTGACATCTACAATCCCAATGTGATTCGCTCAAGTGTAGGTTGTTTTTTTGGAATGAATGTTTTTTCAGGGACAAATACAGCGATTGCTGACTTTTTAATTCAAAATCATATTAGTATTTATACTACCATCATGTCTGAAGATGCTATCATGATGAATGAAATTCAACTGCCTAAAAAAACGGCAATTGTCTTTGGAACAGAACATTCTGGGCTAAGTGATTTTTGGCGAGATAAAGGACAAAACACCCTTATCCCAATGTGTGGAAAAATAGATTCTCTTAACCTTAGTAATGCCGTAGCAATTAGTTGCTATGAGATGTTAAGGCAGAACAGCTAATGTACAATGATTGAATGACTGAATGATAAATGATTTGAGGCGTTGAAAAGGTGATGGAGTTACGGAGTTATGAGGTTACAGGCATAATATTAATCATCCTAAACTTGCTATTTAAAAATTAAAATTTTACTGTATTTATTATGTATTTCACAAGTTAAACCAATACAATTTAGCATTGAATATTTAAAACTCAAAACAGCCTTAACTATTTATAATCAACAAAATAATAGGTTTAAAATTTTGTGATTACCATTTTTTTATCTAAATTCGTGGATGTATCGCAAAATAAAACACTATGAAAAAATCACTATTAATACTATTGATTAACTGCTTTGCTCTCTTATGGGGGCAAAGCAGTTTTGACTATACCCGAACTTGGGGAACCTATTATGGACCTAATTTGTCGATTGCCAATGGAGGAGGAGAAGGCTATTTTGCAAACTACAATTCTACTCTCCTAATCCACGGAGATAATATCTACACTCACTTTATGGGTAAAAACCTTTTAAATAATACTTATGCCAATTTTAGCACGTCCTATTATAACCAATTTATCACAGAGGGAGACCTCTTTGATGCAGATGAAGAAAAATACGAAATGCAAGTTGTATTTAATACTACAGGAGAAGTAGAAAAATCCCTTTACACCCCATCCGACACCACTTCTTTTTTATTTAGAATAGACCAGCAAGGCAATCGGTATTATTTAGATTGTAATAATAATGTAATTGGTACTCCTAATACTTGGTTCGCCACTTCCCCTTTACAAGAAAACAACAAAATAAATATTTCGCTTATTAAGAAAAACGCCAATAATGAAATCCTTTGGAGAACTTTCTTACCTAAAAACATAGCCAACAACTTCTCATTAAACCAAATAAGATATATCCACAACATCAAATCTTGCTTTGATGAGGAGGGTAATATTTATCTTGCAAGTGTAACGAGCGTTCAAAATGGCATTAGCACCTCAGGTGCTTTTCAAGAAAACTTTACGCCTTGCGATAATAATAAAAACCTTTTTGTGGTAAAACTTAACCCACAAGGGCAATTGGTTTGGGGAACCTATATCCCAACAGAGTACGGCTTCGATATTGGATATTATGATAATGGAGTGTACATCTTACACGGAAAAGAATTAGACAATAGTCCTATTCCTTTAGCTACATCCAAAACTTTTCAACAAGAAGTGGCTGTTTCTGGCATTATGAAACTCAATGCCAATACAGGGGAAAGAATTTGGGGAACTTATTATGGAACAACAGAAACCACAGGAATAGGAGGCATAACACATAAAATGAATGTTAATGAAACAGGAATCTATGTATTCGGAAACATTTATACATCACAAAGTAGTACTTATTTTGGAACACCCAACACCCACAAACCCATTGGTGATGCCGCTGACATCATTATAGCTAAATTCAATGACCGTGGGCAGAGAATTTGGGGAACCTATCTTGGCACACCAGTTGGTGAATGGATAGATGGAAATTCTGTGGTGGGCAATAAAATTTTCATCTCAGGACACACCAATAGCAATGATAATATCTCTACCTTAGGGGCTTACCAAGAAGAAATACCAGGAGGATATTACAAAGACTTTTTTGCAGAACTCAATGGCGATAATGGACAACTCAAATGGTGTTCTTATATTGGGAAAATATCTACCCCACCAGGTGCAACAAAAAATTTTACAGAAATCAAAGCGATTAACGAAAACACCTTTTACCTTATCGGAAAGTCGGAAAATGTAGATAATATTGCATCGGCGGGAGCTGTGCAAACTCAAGTCTTCCCCGAGTTCAACAATACAGATAGAGCCTTTTATATTATGCGCTTTGATAAAGAAGGTCTAAGCACAACAGAGACCGACGCATTGAAAGATTTAGTTTTATACAACAATCCTAATAACGGTAACTTCAGTATTAAAGGTAGCGTTCTACAGAAAAGAAAGTCACAAATGCAGATTTATGACACCTCAGGGAGATTGGTATTTAGTGAGTCTTTACCAAAACAACCGATACATCGTTTTCATTTGCAAAACCTCCTTACCCAAGGACATTATCTCTTAAAAATATCACAAGAGAACGAAATTATCAAAACATTTAAGATGTTGGTGAACTAATAAAAAAATGGGAGAAAGTCATTACATTACACGAAAAGAAAAAAAAGGGTTGGTAAAACAAATTGACCTTTATCAAAAAAAAGTAGTAAATTAGCCGTATGAATACAGATGCTTTAAAAATAGATATTGCTCAACAAGTTTTAAATTTATCTGATATTAATTTATTAGAAAAGATTAATAACTTGCTTAATAAGGAGGCTATTGTAGGGTATAGTGCTAATGGAACACCTATCACAAAATCTGATTTTATCAAGGATATGCAGGAGGTGGAACGGAAAATAGAAGCAGGGACATTAAAAACTTATACTACACAAGAAGTAAGAGCAAAAATTTTGAATCATAAATAATGAGAATAGAGTGGAGGGATAAGGCGTTAGAGGAACTACAAGGTATTTATGATTATATTTATATCAAAAGCCCTCAAAATGCTGAAAATATGCTCAACGAAATTTTAGCATTGGCTGAATCATTGGTTGATTTCCCTTTTAAATTTCCAAAAGAACCATATTATAATCAAGATAACACTCGTTTTGCGATAAAATGGAGTTATAAGATGATATATAGAGTTGAAAAAGAACGCATTATTATTGTTCGTGTTTTTGATTGTAGACAAAACCCTAATAAATTACAAAAGTAAACTACTATATCAACACCTTTAATAAGGGACATTATCTCTTAAAAATATCAAATTATCAAAACATTTAAGATACTTAGTAGAACAATAAAAGTCGTAGGAAATTCCCCTCTAAAAAGAGGAGTGTATCGCTCGAGGTTTAAAAGTAAAGAGGCTTCATTAGGTTTACCTCTATATATTGAAAAACAAAAGCCACCTGCAAAACAGATGGCTTTTTATTGATATTTCAGTAGTAAATATTACAACTGAGGACCAGCAGCAACTAATCGCTTACCTTCTTCGGTATCGCAATACTTCTCGAAGTTTTTAATGTATTTCGCTGCTAAATCTTTTGCTTTTTCTTCCCAAACAGCCTTATCCTCATAAGTATCTCTTGGATCTAAAATGCCATCCGAAACTTTTGGTAAAGATGTTGGTATTTCTAAATTCATAATTGGAACTGTCGTTTTTGGAGCCTCATCAATAGATCCATCTAAGATAGCATCAATAATCGCTCTGGTATCTTTCAAAGAAATTCTGTTTCCTGTTCCATTCCAACCTGTGTTCACCAAATAAGCTTTTGCTCCGTGTTCTTTCATTTTACCAATTAATGTTTTAGAATACATCGTTGGGTGCAATGTTAAGAATGCCTCTCCAAACGCTGGAGAGAAAGACGGCTGAGGTTCTGTAATTCCTCTTTCCGTTCCTGCTAATTTAGAAGTAAATCCACATAAGAAGTGATACTGTGCTTGATCTTCTGATAATACAGAAACTGGTGGCAATACACCAAAGGCATCAGCAGAAAGGTAAATTACTTTCTTAGCGTGTCCAGCCTTAGATGGTAATACAATTTTGCTAATGTGGTAAATAGGATAAGAAACTCTAGTATTCTCGGTAATAGAATTATCTTTGTAATCAATTTTTCCGTTTTCATCCACCACTACATTTTCTAATAAAGCATCTCTTTTAATGGCTTTATAAATATCTGGTTCTTTTTCTTCTGAAAGGTCGATTACTTTTGCATAACAACCACCTTCAAAATTAAATACTCCATTATCATCCCAACCATGCTCGTCATCACCAATTAAGTATCTTTTTGGATCAGCAGATAAAGTTGTTTTCCCTGTTCCTGAAAGACCAAAGAATAAGGCTACATCTCCCTCTTCTCCTACATTCGCAGAACAGTGCATCGCTGCCATTCCTTTCAATGGAAGGTAATAATTCATGATAGAGAACATTCCTTTTTTCATTTCTCCTCCGTACCAAGTACCTCCAATAATTTGAACTTTCTCTGTCAAATCAAACATTACAAAGTTTTCAGAATTTAAACCTTGTTCTTTCCAGTTTGGATTCGTTACTTTAGAACCATTCATTACTACGAAATCTGGCTCTCCAAAGTTTTCCAACTCATAATGAGAAGGTCTAATAAACATATTCGTTACAAAATGAGCTTGCCATGCTACTTCCATTACAAATCTCACTTTCATTCTTGTATCTGGATTGGTACCACAGAACGCATCTACCACATAAAGTTTTTTAGATCCTGAAAGTTGATTAACAACCAATTCCTTACAAGATGTAAAAATTTCTTTAGTGGTCGGAAAGTTTACATTCCCCCAGTTAATAGTATCTTTTGTGATATCATCTTTCACGATATACCTATCCTTTGGCGAACGCCCTGTAAAGATTCCTGTTTTTACAGAAACAGCTCCCGATTCTGTTAAAACGCCTTCATCATAACCTTTGTTGTCTTTCGACATTTCCTCTTGGTACAACTTCTCAAAATTAGGATTATAAACGATTTCATGATCTCCTTTAATCCCTAACTTTTCAAGTGCTTGTATAATCTTATTATTTTTCATAATTAAGAAATTAATTGATAATTTTTATATTCATTTTTTAGAATGGAAAGGTACGCATTTTTAAAACAATATACTTAATGATATTCATCATTTTATTTTAAAAACGCAATAGTTTAAAAATCAATCTATTAAATCGCTCCAATTTAAAATAGTACTGAATTTTTTATCCTTAAAATAAGTTTTGAAATCCCCAAATTTTGAGGCTAAAACGAAATCTCCACCCCAAGCCCCTAAACTTTTTACAAATCCGCCATAATCTGAAAAATATTTTTCCTTCACGGTTTCAAGTTGCAGTGCATTGGATACTTTTGTTTCGTGTTCCGTCATTAATTTTGAAAATTCGTCAATATCACCAGCTTCAACTATTTGCCTTGTTATTGCAGAAAACTCTTCAATCAATTTTTCATTTTTAGGTAAAGCTTTATAATGCTGAATGCCTTCTCGGCTATCTTGCTTTTGATTAAGGTGAATGAATATCAACTCATCTTTAAAGGAAGGATTAAATTTTACTTTCTGTACTTTCCTTTCGGGTTGAGTTTGATACAAAATCGCTGAATTTTCTTGTGCTACGGCAATATCATAGCCACTTCCTCCCAAAGTTTTTTCGTTCAATAAAAAGGCATCAATATTTGCCCACTGAGCCAAATTATTCATCAGCGTAGAACTACTTCCTAAACCATAATTAGACGGAAATTCTAAATTGGTTTTAATGGAGTACGAGGTTTTGTTTTGCAATTTTAATGGAGATAATCGCTGAACTTCTTGCAATACTTTCAAAACAAAATCTCCTGCCTCTGGTAAGTTGGTAGAAAGGATTTCCCATTTTTGATAATCAATAATGACCTTTAACCAATCTTGCTCAAGATGTTGAGCTTCCCAAGAGATAAGAGATTTTGAATCGTTTATTTCTTCGCAAAAAAACGCTTGTCCTAATTTGGTTGGAACCGCCAATGCTAGCGCTCCGTCTAATACAAAATATTCCGAAGTGAGTAATAATTTACCTGATGAGCATATTTTTTGCATCATACATTAGGATACGGTAGCGTTTCTATCGATTTTTTTAATTAACCCTTTTAAAGTTTTCCCTGGACCTACTTCCACAAAAGAAGTGGCTCCATCGTTAATCATATTTTGAATAGACTGTGTCCACTTCACCGCACCTGTCAATTGCTGAATTAAATTATTTTTAATTTCTTCTGCATCGGTTACTGCTGTTGTGGTAATATTTTGATATACAGGGATTGTTGCTTTTCTAAAAGTAGTCGCTTCTATTGCTTTTGCCAATCTTTCTTGTGCTGGCATCATTAATGGCGAATGAAAAGCCCCATTTACAGGTAACAACAAAGCTCTTTTTGCTCCTGCTTCTTTTAGCTTTTCACAAGCAGTTTCCACGGCTTTCGTTTCTCCCGAAATTACCAATTGCCCAGGGCAATTATAATTTGCAGGAACTACAATTCCTTCCACAGATTCGCAAACTTCCTCTACTAATTTATCTTCTAAACCAAGAATCGCCGCCATTGAACTTGGATTTTTATCACAAGCTTCCTGCATTGCTTTGGCTCTTTCCGAAACTAATTTCAAACCATCTTCAAAGGATAGAACACCATTGGCAACCAATGCTGAAAACTCTCCTAAAGAATGTCCTGCTACCATTTCTGCCCCAATTGTATTCACTGTTTTAAGTGACGCAATAGAATGAATGAAAATAACAGGTTGTGTAATTTCAGTCTTTTTTAAATCTTCTTGCGTTCCCTCAAACATGATAGAAAGGATATCAAACCCTAAAATTTCATTCGCAGAATCCATTAAGTCTCTAACTTCCTTAGAGTTTTCATAAAGGTCTTTTCCCATTCCTACGAACTGTGAACCTTGACCTGGAAATACTAAAGCTTTCATTTATTTCATCTTAATTTTGAATCGGCAAATATACGATAAAAATCATTTTTCCAAAAACATTAATGCTGATTTGTTTTAGTCCTATATTTAAAACCCCATTTTCCCTCTCTTAATAAAAAAACTATCTTTGCAAAAATTTTCATTAGCGATAAAAGAATGACAAAAAACGGTACAATAGAATTAATGGCACCTGCGGGGAACTTCACTTCCTTACAAGCGGCGTTGGACAATGGAGCAGATTCGGTTTATTTTGGAGTGGAACAGCTCAATATGAGAGCAAGAGCCTCAATGAATTTTACTATCGACGATTTAGAAGAAATCTCTCGAAGATGTAAAGAAAAAGGCGTAAGAACTTACCTAACGCTCAACACCATTATATATGACCATGATTTATCCATCATTAAAACGCTTTTGAATAGAGCCAAAGAAGCGGATTTAACCGCCGTAATCGCAATGGATCAGGCCGTAATCGCCTACGCTAGACAAATCGGAATGGAAGTCCATATCTCTACACAGATTAATGTGACCAATATCGAAACCGTAAAATTCTACGCCATGTTTGCCGATACCATGGTAATGAGTAGAGAATTGAGTATCACGCAAATCAAGAAGATTTGTCAACAAATTGAAAAAGAACAAGTAAAAGGGCCTTCTGGTAATTTGGTAGAAGTAGAAATCTTCGGGCATGGTGCTTTATGTATGGCGGTTTCTGGGAAATGTTATTTGAGTTTACATTCTCATAATTCATCAGCCAATAGAGGAGCGTGTAAGCAAAACTGTAGAAAAAAATATACGGTTATCGACCAAGACTCAGGCTTTGAAATTGAAATCGATAACGAATATATGATGTCGCCTAAAGACCTTTGTACGATTAATTTCTTAGATGATATTGTAGATGCAGGGGTTCAGGTTTTAAAAGTAGAAGGAAGAGGAAGAGCACCAGAATATGTGGCTACCGTGATTAAGTGTTATCGTGAAGCCATTGACGCCATCGAAGAAGGAACCTACTCTCAAGAGAAAGTTGGCGAATGGATGAAACAATTAGAGAAAGTTTATAATAGAGGCTTTTGGAGTGGTTATTATTTGGGGCAAGAATTAGGAGAATGGTCGCCAAATCCAGGTTCTAATGCCACACAGAAAAAAGTATATATCGGAAAAGGAAGACATTTTTATCCCAAAATCAATGTCGCTGAGTTTCTAATAGAAGCCTATGATCTGAAAATAGGGGATACTGTTTTAATTCAAGGACCTACAACAGGTTCACAAGAAGTAGTCGTGGACAAAATGATGATAGAAGGAACAGAAGGTTTTTCGGAAAAAGCACAAAAAGGTGATGTCTTAACCTTTAAAACTGACTTCCGAGTAAGACCATCTGATAAAATCTATAAAATAGTGAAAGAGCCAGTGAGTTAATTGCGTAATATTGCAATTTAGCTATTTCCACTTTCAAAATTAAAAATATGGTAATCATCACTTTACAAAGAGACAAATGCATCGGTTGTAATTATTGTGCAGAATTTGCTCCCGAATTTTTTAGAATGTCTAAAAAAGATGGGAAATCGGTGCTTTTAAAATCGGTGAACAAAAAAGGGTTTCATACTTTTAAAACTCCTATTTATGAAGCTTTGGAAGTGAATGAAAAAGCGGCAAAAGCTTGCCCTGTGAATATTATTTCGGTGAAAACGACCTGATAAACAATGACAAAAAACGAACTTAGACAACGCTATAAAAGGAAAAGGAAATCTTTGTCTAAAAATGAAATTTTAGATAGTTCTAAGTTGATTTTCAAGCATTTCATTGATAAATTCAATCCACAGAAAGGACAAAAAATTCATCTTTTTTTAACGATTGAAAAATTAAAAGAAATCGACACTTCAATTTTTATTGATTATTGTTTTGAACATCAAATTCGGGTTTTTGTTCCAAAAATGAAAGGGAATAAATTATACGCTATCGAAATTAACGAAAACACGATTTACGAAACCAATTCGTGGGAGATTACAGAACCTATTTCTGATATTGATAGCCGAGAAAAAAACTATGATTTTATTTTAACACCGATGCTGTATTGTGACTCAAAAGGAAATAGAGTCGGTTACGGAAAAGGCTTTTACGATAGTTTTTTCAGCGAAATTAATTCAGGGCTGAAAATAGGTGTTAATTTTTTTGAACCCCAAGAAACCATTGATAATGTTTGGGAAAACGATGTAACTTTAGATTATTTAATTACACCTAATCGAGTGCTATCCTTTATCGGTTCCGAAAAATAATTAAGGAAATAGAACTTAAATTCTTTTTTAAATTGTATCGGTGTAGAAACCAAAATATATTGTATTTCGTGGTCAATTTTGGTTCTTTTCTCCACATAATGCAGTTGAAACTGAGCGAAATTCAAGGTGTCTTTTTCGGTCATTCGTTTTTTAACCACAAAATTTTCAATTTCCACCCTCTCACATTTCAAACTGTCCATTTCTTTTATCAAAGGCTTTAGCGTGGTAGAATCTGGCTCATAAAAATAGCTTAACATTTGACGATAAAGGGTAGAATCAATTTCGGAATCTTTATTACTTTTACTGTATAAAACCGATAAATCAATAACTTGTTGGAGTTTCTGTTTGGTAATCTCCTCAATAGCCTGTAGGCTATCTCTTTTTTGTTGAGGATAAAGCGATGTATTGGTATTGTACTTGACTTTCTCCAAGGACAAAGGTGCTTCGTTTTGCTTTTCACAAGAAAAAACAAAAATCAAGAAAAAGACAAACAATAGATTTTTATAAGGTAAGGTCGTCATCGGATTTAATTTTGAATTTAATAAGTGTTATTTTCCCATTTTTCATCTGAGTATCAATTACTTCCAAATTCTTAAGGGAAGTGGTTGGCGTTGTCACCAAATTGATATATTTTTGTTTATCTAGTATTTCGACACCATATTTTTCATTATCATAGACTTGATAAATAAGGGCTTCTTTACTGATAATTCGGTTCAATTTATTTCTTTTTTTCTTTACATTTCGAATAGATTTAGAATAATAATGAAGCATAATCGCATAGTCATTAGGTTTCAATTCAATGTTTTCTACATTTTTTGATTTTTCTAAATTTCTATCAATCGTATCTGTTTTATAAAAAGGTGATGATACGACCATTCTCAAAGTGCTGGATTTTGTTTTGTAAATAAAAGGTTCATTAGGTTTTACTTTAAATGAAATAGGACTTTCATTTTCTTTTAAAATTCGTACAGAAAGCATATTATTGATACTAGAATTTCTGTCCGCATCCGTAAAAGTATAAGTAACTTTCTTCATTAAAAATTGATTTTTAAACACGAAAAAAAGGGTCAAAATCAATAAAATACTCATTACACCAGTCGTAATAAAAAAGTTTTTTTTAGGAATATTGAAAATCTTCGATTTTTGATCAACCAACTGATTTTCATTAGTATTATTTTGTAAAACACTTTCTGATTGAGTACTTTTTTCTGTTTTCTCTCTTGAATTAGCTCGTTCTTCTTGTATTTTTTGATGAAGTTGAAATTCTTTTTCAACTTGAGGATTATTCTTCTTAAAATCAACCCAAGATTCACATCCTACATATTGGCTTAGGGCATTTAAAATATCAATTCGAGGTAATTTTTCGCAAGATTCACGCTTAAAATAGTTATAAAAAGACTTTTCACTGATTGAAACTTTTGTTTTTTTGCGTAAATCTTCTTGAAAATATATGATATCAATTCCCTTCCATTCGGAAATTTTTTTGGACGAAGGGGTATTATTGAGCAAAAACACTTGCTCAATATTCGATTTTAATGTTTTAAAATACAGATGCTCTATTTTTTCAAATATAACCAAAATACTGATTTACAATGATATTAATTTGTAAAATAACTTTACAAAGGTAAAACAAAGTTTTTTTTTGTGCAAATCATTTTGAATATTTACATTTGTCGCATCACAGAAAGTATAAAAAGACGATCTATGAAAAAAATATTATTTCTAGCGGTTACGCTCTCATTGGTGACAGTATCTTGTGAAAAAAATAAGACGGTAGAGTCTGTAGAAAAAACAGAAGTTGCCGATACAGAGAAATCAATGGAGAAGGAAGACAGCCTAGATGTAGAGAATCAGGAAATGATACAGGAGGCAATGAAAGAAGCAGAGCCTACTGAAGAAGTGAAAAAATAACAAAAACAATAAAACAATTTTAAATTTAATTATTATGAAAAAATCATTATTTGTAGCAGCAGTAGCTGCATTGGCGTTAGTATCTTGTGAAAAAACTAAAGATGCTGTAGAAGGAGCTAAGGAAGGAGTAGAAAACGTAGCAGAAGACGTAAAAGATGGTGTTGAAAGCGCAGGTGAGAAAGCAGGTGAAGTAGCAGGAGATGTGAAAGACGGTGTTGAAAACGCAGGTGAGAAAGCAGGTGAAGTAGCAGGAGACGTGAAAGACGGTGTTGAAAGCGCAGGTGAGAAAGCAAAAGAAGTAGCAGGAGACGCAAAAGACGGTATTGAAAAAGCTGCAGGAGATGTAAAAGATGGTGTTGAAAAAGCAGGTGACAAAGTAAAAGAAGGTGCTGAAAAAGTAGGAGAGAAAGTAGGAGATGCTAAAAAAGCTGCTGAAAACTTGACTAAATAATTTTTTAGTTCTTTTAAAAATTAAACTCAAGGTTTTTGACCTTGAGTTTTTTTATGTGTACTATTTTGGCTTTACAATCTTATTAGAAATAGGTTACAAAATCTTCATTATCTTCTTCACGACTTTTGGTTGGCTTATCGGTGCTTCGTCCTAAATAAAACAACCCAATACATTTTTGGTGCTTGGCTAAGCCTAAGAAATCATTCAAGTGAAAGATAAATTTTGGAGAACTCCAATACCCTCCGATATTCATTTCGGTGGCTTTTAACCAAAGGTTTTGCACTGCCATTCCCACTGCCACTTTCTCTTCCCATTCTGGAACTTTCCCCGAGAAATTTACCACAATTGCAATCGCAGTATTTGCTTGCATTACTTTAGCTTTCATTCCTTTGTGTTTCGTTTCAGAAAAAGCTTCCGAAGGGGTATGCTTTAAATATAAATTGGTTAATTCTTCGCCTAACTTACTGATGTTTTCCTCTCCACGAAGTACCACAAATCGCCAAGGTTTTGTCTTTTTATGACTCGGTGCATAAAGTGCTAAATTTAATAGTTCCTCTATTTCCACTTCTGAAATATCGTCTTGGTTGAAGTCCTTCAGGTAAGTGCTTCGTCTTGATTGTATGATTTTATCTAAATAACTCATTTTCTCAATTTTAGTTTAACGATTGGTCTGTTTTCGGTAGTAAAAAATAGGAATAATTAATAATAAAATTAAAGGCTGAATAACAAACCTTCTCATATAAAAGGTGAATAATTCTCCCCAACTGAACTCCGAGTAAATACAATATAAATAAATGGGAAAAGTAATGATGAAAAACAAAATTATTAATATCCCAGCTTGTTTCGTCCATTTTTTATTCCCAAAAAATCCCTGAATGACCACCAAAGAAAAAATCAAATTCAAACCAAATCTAAAAAGATAATGAAGAATGATTTTCATCGAATCAAAAACAGGAAAGCTGGTTTGAGCATCTGAATCTTGAAAATAGCGAATAAAAGGGTCGTAGAATATTCGGTCTTCTAAAAAACGAACTCCAATTAATCCCAATATCCCCAATAAAATCAATAATACATTAGTTTTTTTCATTGGTTCCTTCTTTTTTAATGGCAAAAAACTGAATCCAAACCAACCACAAAACGACTACCGTTCCATAAATGATGGCAGGAAAGACATAGTCATGAAAAGATTTTCCGTATTCAGGGTAATCTCGCAAAACAATATTCAGTCCCGCTATTCTCAAAACATTCATCAAATGCAAAAGCGCCAAGCCTCCAAAAGCAAAAAGAAAAGTCTTCGCACCTTTATAGAAAGCGAAGATAAACGCCACAAACAATATCATTACTGACATTGCATTACAACCTTCCACCATTCTACTCACATATTCTTTTTTTACATAAAACCAATTGGTTGCCGTTGCTTTTTCATGATAAATTTGCGTAGGATAATCCGCCCAATTTTGAACACTCACCACCTGTTGCGTCACCCAATCAGAAAAGGAATCTATCCCCAAACCTTCAAATTGGTTTAAATACAACTGGTAACTCACCAGTAAAATAATATATATCACTGCAAAACGAAGCAATATAAAAATAATCGGTTTGAAATCTTTTAACATGCTACAAAGATAAAAAAATATTATCTTTGCTTGATAGAAAATCATTATTCGTTAATTGATAAACTAACCTTTAAGTAGCTTATATTTTGGAACAAATTATTCAATTCTTTAAAACCTATTCACAAGAGCCTATCCTCGATTGTTTTCAACTTCCTGCCAGTGGTTCGGCTCGGGAAAACTTTATTCTCAAAACCGAAAGCAATACTTTCGTAATTACCCACAACGAAAATATAAGAGAAAACGAGAGTTTTTTTTATTTCTCGGAAATCTTTATGCAAAAATCGATACCTACTCCTCGTATTTTGCATATATCAACTGATAGAAAAACCTATATTCAAAGTTTTTTGGGAGACACAACACTTTTTCAAATCATTCAAAAAGAAGGGCTGAGTGATAGGGTGAAAAATTTGGTAAAGCAAGTTTTGATTCATTTGTATGCATTGCAATGTAAAACCCAAAATGAAATTGACTTTTCAAAAACATTTGAATACGAAGAATATAACGATTTGCCTATCACTCACGATTTATATTATTTCAAGAATTTTTTAGTAGATGTTTTGGAAATTCATTATCATAAATCTTCGTTATTAAAAGAATTTAAAACACTGACTAAACGCATTGAAAACTTATCTCCAAAAGGTGTGATGATTCGGGATTTTCAATCGAGAAATATTATGATAAACGACAATGATGAAGTTGGTTTCATTGATTATCAATCGGCAATGAAAGGGGTGCTGACCTACGATGTGGTTTCGTTTTTATTTCAGGCAAAAGCTCACTTTCCTGAAGATTTTAAAAATGAAATGTTAGATTTTTATTATAAGCTTTGGAATGATGAAGAAGTTGAAAATCAACTAAAAGCGTCATTGGATTATATTAAGCTTATTCGGTTTATGCAGGTTTTGGGAGCGTATGGATTCCGAGGACTTATTCAAAGAAAAGCTCATTTTTTAGCGAGTTTGGAGCAAGGAATCGTCAACCTCACTTCCTTTGCTAAAACATTTGATGCCATGCAAGATTTCCCAACGTTGGCAAACCTTATCCAAGAACTAACAACCCAAAATACCAAAACTAAAATTCAGAAAATTTTGAGTGGAAAACACTAAGCAAGAATTTAGCATAGACAAAAAACGCTTATTTTTTATAGGTCAAACGGACAAAATTTTTATTAGATATACAATTAACGCAATAATAAAAAAAGGGTTTTAACCATACACACCCCGCCACTACGTGGCACCCCTCTTTTTAGAGGGGAATTAACAAATCCACTTCGTTTATTTCGTGATGCAAAGAAAGATTAGTGTTTCTTTGATGAATGAAATGCCTTTGTTTTTCTTAATAATTTGTTGTTTGTTGGGTTTATTTCTTTGTTTTTCTTTGCGTTTTGATATTACGCCTTATTTTTTTGCATTTCAATATTTCGTATGCTTGACCTATATTTTTTTTTGAGTTAAAAATGGCTCTTATTCGTTGAGTGTAAAGGTATAAATCACCAAATCACCTTTTAAATACTTCTTCCAATTTTTCGGATTTTGAGCATCGCTGTATTTAGTATTTTCATCACCTGGAAAGATCGTAAAGGTAGAAAACATATGTTGTGGATTATCATACTCTTTCTTAAAATTCGTCCGTATAATTAAAATACTATCATTTGGGCTGACTTGAAAAGAATTCTTCACTTCGTAGCGTCCAAATGACATTGAGTTTTTCATAATTCCCGCTTCAAAAGAAATCGGTTTTGATGAAGTATTTTTAGCATAAAACGCTGTATCAGCATAATTCTTCATACTCATGCATCCAACCAAGGTGCTTAAAATCGTAATTCCTAATAGTATTTTTTTCATTTGTTTAAAAATTAATGACTAACAAATATACATTATTTTTCGGCACATATCATATTAAAATTTTATTTTTGCAGAGCACAGATTCATAATACAATAAACAGATGAAATATTTGGTAGTAGGTTTAGGAAACAAAGGCGACGAATATGAAAACACCCGACATAATATTGGTTTTAAAGTCGTGGAAAAAATAGCCGAAGATATTGATGCGAAATTCAAAAGCACCAACTTCGGGCTAATGGCAGAAGGCAAATACAAAGGCAGAAAAATCCTACTGCTAAAACCTGACACCTATATGAACCTATCAGGAAAGGCAGTGAAATTTTGGTTGGAAAAAGAAAAAATTCCTTTGGAGAAATTGATGGTTATCACCGATGATTTGTCTTTGCCTTTTGGAACTTTACGAATGAAAATGAAAGGTTCACATGGCGGACACAACGGACTCAGAAACATCCAAGACCTACTCCAAACCAACAAATATCCACGACTAAGATGCGGGATTTCCGCCGACTTCTCACAAGGAAGGCAAGTGGATTATGTACTTGGAGAATGGACAGAAGAGGAAAAAGCAAAACTTCCAGAGAGAATAGAACAATTCTCCAAAGCCACCCTTACATTCGCTTTTGCAGGAATACAAAATGCGATGACTAGTTTTAATGGAAAATAAAATTAATGATGAAAAACTTAACCTTTTGCCCTCAATGTGGCGCATCAAGACTGAAATTTGTCGAAGATAAAAAATTAGTCTGCTCCGATTGCGATTTCACACTTTATCATAATGTTGCAGGAGCTGTTGCTGTAATCATCAAACACAAAGAGGAAATATTATTCACTCGGAGAAATCAAAATCCACAAAAAGGAAAACTAGACTTGGCAGGAGGTTTCACAGATGCCGATGAATCCGCAGAACAAACCTGCCAAAGAGAAATACAAGAGGAACTCAACTTTAATATTGACCTCTCTCAACTGAAATATATCGGTTCTCTACCAAATATTTATCGCTATAAAAATATTGATTATCACACCTTAGATTTGTTCTTTGAATACGAACTCAATGAAAAACCTGATTTTCAACTCGAAAAATCCGAACTACAAGAAGTAGTTTGGATTCCTAAAAGCAAACTCAATATAGAAGATTTAGCCTTTGAATCTCAGAAAAAGTTTTTTTCAAAATACGGTTTTATTTAAAATTTAAAACCTACATTTGTGCTTTAATTTATTTCAAAAATCATTAAAATATGTTATCCAACAACCGATTTTCAAAATTTTGTCTAACCATTGTTAGCGCACTTATTGTTAGTTTTTCCTTATTGAGTTGCAATACTCAAAAATCAAGTATTGATAAAACTGTTGTAAAAGAATTAGACATTCAAAAATATTTAGGAAAGTGGTACGAAATCGCCAGATACGACCATAGTTTCGAAGAAGACCTTGTGGGCGTGAATGTTAATTATAGCATGCGTAAAGATGGAAAAATAAAAGTCGTGAATAGTGGTTATAAAAAGACCTTGAATGGAGAATTTTCCCAAGCGATAGGAAAAGCGAAAATCCCAAATCCTGATGTTCCATCAAAATTAAGAGTGTCTTTTTTCTGGATATTTTATGCTGATTATTTTGTATTAGATTTAGATAAAAACTACCAATGGTCTGTGGTCGGCAGTAGTTCGGATAAATATCTTTGGATTCTTAGCCGAACGCCTCAAATGAAAAAAGAAGTTTATGATGATTTAATCAAAAAATTAAAAGAAAGAGGCTACGACACTTCCAAATTAATAAAAGTAAAACAGCCTAATTCTTAATCAAAGTTTTCAAATAGTCGATAATATAAGCCTTGTCTTCTTTCGATAACTTGGCTTTCGGGTGGTAAGGTTCATAGCCTTTCATTGGCATCTCTCCACTTTGAATTTCACGAATGGAAGATTTAATGATATTTTGCTTGGCATACTGACTGTATTTATTCCATTTGGAAAAATTGGCATACTTTCTTCCCTGATTCACATGTTCTTTTATCGACCAAGAAATTGGGGCAACATAGGCATAATTAGGATACACCGTTTCGTTGGAATGACAATCATAACAAGCATTTCGTAAAATCTCCTCTGCCCTTTTGGGAACTTCTTCCACATCGGTAAAATTCAGCGTTGCATCTACTGGAGGATTCGTTCTATCCACAGGTACCAACTGTATCGCTAATAAGCCACCCACTATTCCCAATAAAATCTTCTTTGTCCTATTCATTATTAAAATCCTCTTTGTAATTCTGTATTTAAACCTCCACCAAAAGGGTTTCCTCTTCCCGAAGAATTATTATTCCCATTATTCGGAAAACCATTCGTATCATTACCTTGTGTGTTACCAAGACGGTTTTTCATCTTTTTAGTAGGTGCTTTTCGAATTTTCGCCTTGAGCTTCTTATCGGTAGTCAAATCCCAATCTTCCACCATCTCCCAAAGCGGTCTAATGGTTAATATTTTATAAAAAATATACGATTTTTCAGCAAAAATTTGTTTTTCCAAATTCGCCTTGTCCCAAAATTCGTTTTCGTTTTCATCCACCAAAATCCTCACATAATATTGTTCCGCAGGTAACAAATCAAACTTAATAATAGGAGCATTGGTGTATTGCTCAAACTTTACTTTCTTTTGAGCATCTAATAATTGAAACCAAAATTTTGAAGACGGTGGATTTTTTAATCTAAATTCACACTTACCGAAATTATCCGATTTATCAATCTCAAAATCAAATCGATAAGATTTATTTGTCTTTTCAAAATAAGAAGCAACACTTTCCTTAGGAACGGTGAGTTGGTATTTTTCACCTTCCTTAAAATCGGCATTTACTACAACTTGATAAGGATTATCCTTAACAATTTTTGCCTCAAACTGAATCGCCTCTGTGCTATCTTTTTTCAGTGACCATTTTTGAGGGTCAATTTTATCAATCTCAAAATTAGAAGCGAAAATAAATTCTTTTTTCGGTGGAATTTTATTCCCTTTTTTATTCTGAATGGTCATTTCCACTTTTTCCAAAGGTTTATAATAAGTAGAAACGGTATCTTTTTTCGTGCCTATTTGATAAGAAAACTGCAGTCTTTTAGATTTCTTCTGCTCCTTTCCAAATGGTTTCAACCAGACTTTCACCGAGTCAGAATATTGGCGATGCCTTACCTTAAAATCTCCTAAAGATTCTTCCACAGAAGCTATTTTAACCGCTTTTGGATCTCCTTCAAACAAGACCAAAATTCCTCCTTCTACGGTTTTTGTTTCTAAATATTTTACCTTTTTCTGAGAAGGCGATAAGGTCATTTTAATCTTAGAAATAGATTTATCAATGGTTAAAGGCTCTTTCTGAAAACCAATTTTCTCTGCCCCAGCATCATAAATAGAATTTTCGTTATCATCGGAAAAAGCGATTAATTTGTAATTCCCTTGGGTTAAATACTCCAACTCAAAGTAGCCATCATCATCGACTCTCGAAATATAATAAGGTTTCTTTTTGTAATCGATAGAATCCTTGTATTGATAAAGCCCAACCACGGTTTTATTTTGGTTAGCCTTGGTGTTATTATCAATATTAAAGGCATCTTTCACCTCTCCACTGATATAAGTAGAATCGATTTTTTCGCCTGTAGAAAACGCAAAATTAAAATACCTCAATACATTAGCTTCGTTATTATCCTGAATGGCATTTCCGAAATTAAACTGATAAGTGGTATTTTCTTGTAAGGTATCTTCAAACTGAATAGAAACGAATTTAGTGGGTAAATTGGTTGGAATAATTTTGGTTATTTTCTTAATCGGTGGAGAAATAATCAAATTTTTCTGAATATCTTTCAGTTTAATATATTCATTGAATTTCAGTTTTATTTCTCTGATATTCCTTGGCACTTTGACGCGTGTAGAGTCAATATTAGCTCCCAAAAACCGAGGCGGAATAGTATCTTTATCTCCACCCACAGGCTGTCCGACTCTCGCACAAGACTGAAAGGCAAATACCAAAATCAAACTCCAAATAAAATTCTTCATCAATTCAATATATTTCAAGAGCGGTAAAATTACGGATTTTTTTTGACTCTCGACCTGCACAACAAAAAACGCCAAGACTTTCATCTTAGCGTTTCGGTATTTTTTAAAACCCTACCTTATCCATTGGCTGGAATTTCTCCTTTGTAAAGGAAAGATAAAGTTTCTTTATTCAATTTATCAATCATTTCGGAGAACAATTGGAAAGACTCTTGTTTGTAAATTACAATTGGGTCTTTTTGCTCATAAACCGCACCCTGAGAAGAACGTCTTAAATCGTCCATCTCTCTTAAATGCGTTTTCCAATTCTCATCAATCATTGATAAAGTAATATTCTTTTCAAAATCGTTGATAAGCGTCTGACATTCACTTTCGTACGCTTGTTTTAAGTCGGTAACAATCATTATTGTTTTTTGACCATCAGAGAAAGGCACCTGAATCTGCTTAAACATCTCTCCTTGCGTTTCAAAAACATTTTTAATAATTGGGAATGCCTTTTCTTTCAACAACCTCATCTTATGTTGATAATCTTCTTCAGCTGCTTTGTAAAGAATATCAGTCAATTCCTGTACCGTTTTCGATTTGAATTCCTCCTCATTCACAGGAGCATCCATTGTAAAATGCTTAATCACATCGTATTCAAAATCTTTGTAAATATTCGACACCTTATTTGTCTCTACAATAGACGCCGAAACATCAAAAATCATATTGGCTAAATCATATTTCAAATGATCTCCGAATAAAGCATTCTTTCTTCGCTTATAAATAACATCTCTTTGCTTATTCATCACATCATCGTACTCCAATAATCTTTTACGAATACCAAAGTTGTTTTCTTCTACTTTTTTCTGAGCCCTTTCGATGGATTTTGAAATCATAGAGTGCTGAATTACTTCTCCTTCTTTATGTCCCATTTTATCCATCATTTTGGCGATTCTTTCCGAACCAAACAACCTCATCAGGTTATCTTCCAACGAAACATAAAACTGAGAACTTCCTGGGTCTCCTTGACGACCAGCACGACCTCTCAACTGTCTATCTACACGCCTTGAATCGTGTCTTTCTGTACCGATAATCGCTAAACCTCCTGCTTTTTTAACTTCATCAGAAAGTTTAATATCTGTACCACGACCCGCCATATTGGTGGCGATGGTTACCACTCCCGCTCTACCTGCTTCTGCAACAATTTCTGCTTCTTTTTGGTGGAGCTTCGCATTCAATACTTGGTGCTTTATCTTCCTCATACTCAACGCCCTCGAAAGCAACTGAGAAATCTCAACAGAAGTTGTTCCTAATAGAACAGGTCTCCCTGCTGAAGTGATTCTTTCAATCTCTTCGATAACCGCATTATACTTCTCACGATTGGTTTTATAAACTAAATCATGTTTATCATCACGAGCAATTGGTCTATTGGTTGGGATAACGATAACATCTAATTCGTAAATCTCCCAGAATTCTCCTGCTTCTGTTTCTGCAGTACCTGTCATTCCCGCCAATTTATTATACATACGGAAATAATTCTGTAAGGTAATGGTTGCAAAAGTCTGAGTAGCCGCCTCAATTTTTACATTTTCTTTTGCCTCTATGGCTTGGTGAAGACCATCTGAATATCTTCTTCCTTCCATAATACGACCCGTGGATTCATCTACGATTTTTACCTGACCTTCCATGACCACATATTCATCATCTTTTTCAAATAAAGTATAGGCTTTTAATAATTGGGTCATCGTGTGAACTCGCTCGGACTTGACTGCAAAATCTCTGAACAATTCTTCTTTCTTCTCAAATTCCTCTTCTTTTGGAAGGTTTTGAGCTTCTAATTCTGCAATTTCGGTTCCAATATCTTGAAGTACAAAGAAATCAGGATCTGTCCCTTGAGACATATATTCTACTCCTTTGTCTGTTAAATCTACTTGATTATTTTTTTCATCGATAACAAAATAAAGATCTTTATCCACAATCGGCATATCTCTATTGTTGTCTTGCATATACTGAGCTTCTACTTTTTGAAGTAAAGCCTTGTTTCCACTCTGAGATAAGAACTTAATTAAAGGTCTTGATTTTGGTAAACCTCTATAGGCTTGTAAAAGTTTGAAACCTCCTTCTTTTGTATTCCCTGAAGCGATTAATTTTTTAGCCTCACTGAAAATTTTAGTAATGGTTTTCTTTTGTACCTGAACAATTCTATCCACAGATGGTTTCAAGACATCGTACTCTTGTCTATCTCCATTAGGTACAGGTCCCGAAATAATCAAAGGCGTTCTCGCATCATCAATTAATACAGAATCCACCTCATCAATAATGGCGTAATTTAATTCTCTCTGCACTAATTCTTCTGGTGAAGAAACCATATTATCTCTCAAATAATCGAAACCAAATTCGTTATTAGTACCATAAGTAATATCACAATTATACGCCTTTCTTCTCGCATCAGAATTAGGCTGATGTTTATCGATACAGTCAATTGTTAAGCCGTGGAATTGGTATAAAGGTCCCATCCACGCACAGTCTCTTTTCGCCAAATAATCATTCACGGTAACCACATGCACTCCTCTGCCTGTCAAGGCATTAAGGTAAATAGGAAGTGTTCCTACCAAGGTTTTCCCTTCCCCTGTTTGCATCTCGGCAATTTTCCCCGAATGAAGCACTACCCCACCGATGAACTGAACATCATAATGTGTCATATCCCAAACCACGTCTGTTCCTTCGGCATCCCAAGCGTTTTTCCAAACAGCTTCTCCTCCTTGAAGATCAACGAAATCTTTGGTTTCGGCTAAATATTGGTCTTGCTCGTTGGCTGTCACTCGGATTTCTCCATTCTGAGCCAATCTTCTTGCAGTTTCCTTTATCAAAGCAAAAGCCTCTGGTAAAATAGATTCTAAAACCTCTTCTTCTACTTTATAAGATTCCTTTTTCAAGGTATCTATTTTTCCAAAAAGTGCTTCTTTTTTGTCGATATCGGTAGTCGTGGTAATTTCTTCTTTGATTTTCGCTACTTCATCGGTGAATTTTTTGGTTGCCGTTTTTATTTTTTCTTTAAACTCGGCAGTTTTCTCCCTCAATCCATTATCTGATAGTTTCTGAATATCAGGCTCTACAGATTTTATTTTTCCAACTACTTTTTTTACTTCTTTCAAGTCTCTGGCGTTTTTATCTCCCAAAAAACTTTTCAGAATTTTATTTAAAAAACTCATATCATTTTATTTTACCATGCCCTAATGCATGGTTTTGGTTACTTAATTATTTTATTGAATACATAAAAACAGACAGCATTTATCCGCCTGTTTTTGGTTCTAATATTCATCTTCATTCCACAGAAAATCTTCATCGGTAGGATAATCTGGCCATATCTCTTGTATAGATTCGTAGATCTCTCCCTCATCTTCAATGGCTTGAAGATTTTCTACTACTTCCATTGGAGCTCCAGTTCTAATCGCATAATCTATCAACTCTGCCTTTGTCATAGGCCAAGGAGCGTCACTTAAATAAGAAGCTAATTCTAATGTCCAATACATAATTTATCTATTTTTTGCAAATGTAAAAAATTAGGCAGGAAAAAAAGCCATTTCTCACACAATTTTAATGATTATTTTTCATCTTTATTACTCAAAAACCATTCCACAAACTTTTTTATGCCATTTTGGAAGTTGGTACTTGGCTGATAACCTATTAAGGTCTTGGCTTTGGTAATATCAGCATTGGTAATTTGTACATCTCCCGCTTGCATTGGAAGTTTATTTTTAATGGCTTTTTTACCCAAGGTTTCTTCTATTGTTTTGACCATTTCATTAAGGGTAATCACCTCACTTTCACCAAGGTTAACAATCTCATAAACTCCAGTATGTTCCTCAATATAGCGAATAGATTTCATCACGCCGTCAATAATATCTTCTACGAAAGTATAGTCTCTCGCTGTATTCCCATCTCCATAGAATGGTATTTCTTGCTGACTATCAATCAGTTTAGTGAATTTATGAATGGCTAAATCTGGTCTTTGCCTTGGTCCATAAACGGTAAAAAATCGCAAGAACATCATATCCATATCATACAAATGATGATAAGTATGTCCGATGATTTCACAAGATTTTTTAGTCGCAGCATAAGGAGAAATCGGTCTATCTACTGTATCAGTTTCAGCAAAGGGCACTTTTTTATTATTACCATAAACACTTGATGAAGAAGCACATATGAATTTTTTAACTTTAAAATCTTTCGCCAACTCCCAAAGATTCATCGTTCCTTGTACATTTACCTGTTGATAATCCAAAGGTCGCTCTATCGATGGGCGAACACCTGCCAATGCAGCCAAATGAATAATCACATCTACTTTGTGTTTTTCAAAGATATTCCTCAAGTCCTTTACCTCTCGAATATCGGTGTTATACAACTGATAATCATTGGATTTAGTTAAATCAATCAGGTGATTAATATCCTTTTTTTTCTCATTGAATTTAAACTCAGGTTTTTGAGCAGTTGATGCTAAAGTATTTTTAACTTTAATTTGGTAATCATAAAAATTGTCAAAATTATCAATATTGATGACAGAATGTCCGTTTTTCAATAATTTCTCTACCAAATGCGAACCTATAAATCCACTTCCTCCTGTAACTAAATAATTCATTTGTGAAATTTTTGCCCAACAAAAGTAATGATTTATTTTCATTTAGTCGGAAATACTTATTTTTACCAAAAATATTTTATGCACTTTCAAGGACAAATCAAAAAAATGACCACTGAAATCGGGAATCCTATTCAATATCATTTGAATCTATCTGGGGATTTAATCAGCATCAACCAACTTATAGGAAAGCCAATACAGCTTAAACATATCGGCTACCAATGCGTTAATTGTGATTCTACAGAAAAAATCTTCCGAATGGGATTTTGTAAAAAATGTTTTTTTGAAAGTCCTTACGCCAGCGAATCTATTATTAGACCAGAACTATCAAAAGCTCACCTCGGGGAAGAAGAGCGAGATTTAGCTATCGAAAAACAAATTCAGCTCACGCCACATATAGTGTACATCGCCTATACAGGAGGGTTTAAAGTAGGGGTAACACGAGAACACCAAGTGCCTACCAGATGGATAGACCAAGGCGCTACCCAAGCCAAACCTATCGCCAGAACCAACAACCGCTACGAAGCAGGAATGATAGAGGTTTCCCTAAAAGAACATTTTGCCGATAAAACCCATTATAAAAGAATGCTCCAAGATGATGGTTCAGCAGAATTGGATTGGCATCCTATTGACGAAAAACTAAACGATTGCTTTCCAAAAGATTATGAAGATTTTAGATTAGAAAACCAAGAGGTTGTAAAATTAAATTTCCCTTATCAATTAACAGAGAAAATCAATTCTTTTACCTTGGAGAAAGTACGAGAGTATAAAGGCGTTCTAAAAGGCATTAAAGGTCAATACCTTGTTTTTGATGAAGGCTATTTTATTAATATAAGAAGCCACGAAGGCTTTGTGGTGGATTTAATTATTTAGTAATTACAATTATCAGACGAGTATGCTGATTAATTGATGCAAAATACCAATAAATTTATCTTCAACAGAAACATTAATAAACTTAGATAATGCACTACAGGTTAATTTATAATATTTAATCCTATATTTTTTCTATTCCAATTTATATTTTCAATCTGTTTTTTAGATAATTTTTTACCTTTTTGGATAAAGGTGTAATACACTTGTTCTCTGCCTAAGTTTAAACATTCCCTATCAACAAAAGTAGCATATACGAAAGGACTACACTGTCCATTTTCAACAAACTCGAGGAGTTTTTTCTTAAAATACTGCGTTTTTCCCTTACCCGCCATATGTATCAAAAGAGCATCAATCAGAACCCTTTCTGGTTTACCTTTTAAAGCTCTATTTCCTATCAACCTATCATTAGGAAAACCATATTTCTCAAACACCTGCACTAATATTTTTTGATTAATAGAGTCTACAGAATCAATTTTTTTCCTGTAAAGAACATCATTTTTACCCCTAAACAACTGATCCCTAATATTCATCTCTACAATAATATCTCTCAATGCATAATTTTTAGATGATTTATATTCCGAAATATATTTATCAATATCTTTTTCCTTAAGACTACTTAGTTTTAAAGCCTTTACTAATAAACCATCTCTATACTGACCATAAAAATAGCCCTTTCCAAACCCAAACTCTTTAACCAGTTTTTTCAACGCCAAATCATAATCTATATCTTTTTTCAAAATCACAGCACACTTTATATAAAGTGAATATTCATAAATTATCCCTTGATTTAGTGGCTCATATTCAGCAAATAATTGATTGAGAATCTCGTAACATTTTGCAAACTCCTTCTTACCAAACTCTTCTTTAGCCTTATTAACCTTGTTATAATACTCAATATATGTAAAAGGGGTGCTATTCTTTCCTGAAAATGACAAGTTAAAAACCATCATCAAAAGCACAACTAAGTTTAAACATTTTTTTAATTTCATAACCACTGCTTCTGTAAAAACATATCCGAAGTTAATAAATATTTTTCACATAAAGAAACAGCATCAACCTATTCTCTACAAAATAAAGTCTCCACTTATCGCTAATGATGTAGTATTTATCCGCCAGATGATTCAAAAAGAATTAGATAAAAGGAAAAAACGATGCTTGTATCATATCCACTATTTATAAACAAAAAAGGATTGCAAATAATATGCAATCCCTTTTTTATTAATAATACTTATTTTAAAGTTTTAAACCCCATTTCATAAAGTGCAAAACTAAGCATATCGGCATTTTCGCTAATGACTTGTTCTGTACTTCTTCCTGCACCATGACCTGCATTTACCTCAATTCTAATCAAAATAGGATTGTTAGCATGTTGTTTTTCTTGCAACTCGGCACCAAATTTAAAAGAATGAGCAGGGACTACTCTATCATCATGATCACTGGTAATAATCATCGTAGAAGGATAATCTGTTCCCTTTTTCACATTATGCACTGGCGAATAAGATTTTAGATATTCAAACATTTCTTTGCTGTCTTGTGCAGTACCATAATCATACGCCCAACCAGCACCTGCTGTAAACTGATTATACCTTAACATATCCAAGACCCCAACTCCTGGGAAAGCCACCTTTGCTAAATCAGGTCTCATGGTCATCGTAGCACCTACTAAAAGCCCTCCATTAGAACGACCAGACAAAGCCATATATTCAGGAGAAGTATATCCTTTTTCTTGTAGATACTCGCCTGCAGCGATGAAATCATTAAACACATTTTTCTTTTGCATTTTCGTTCCTGCATCGTGCCATTTTTTACCATACTCTCCGCCGCCACGGATATTTGGTACCGCATAGATTCCTCCATTGTCCATCCAAATGGCATTTACCACAGAAAAACGAGGCTGAAGACTTATGTTAAACCCTCCATAACTGTATAAAATGGTTGGATTTTTACCATCTAATTGAATTCCTTTCTTGTATGAAATCATCATCGGTATTTTGGTGCCATCTTTAGAAGTATAAAAAACCTGTTCCGAAACATAATTTTCAGGATTAAAGTTCACCTTAGGGCGATAATACAAAGTAGAAGTTCCGCTCTCTAAATTCAATTTAAAAATAGATCTTGGTGTAATATAATTCGCAAATGAATAGTAGACTTCAAAAGCCTCTTTTTTAGCAGAAAATCCAGTAGCCGTTCCCTTTCCAGGTAGCGTAATCTCTCTAATCAATTTCCCATTATAATCTAACTGCTGAACATAAGAAACCGCATCTTTCATATATTTAGCAAAAATAAAATCTCCCGCGGTAGAAACACTCAACACATTATTGGTTTCAGGTAAAATTGTTTTCCAATGTTTTGGGTTAGGATTTTGAATATCGAAAGAAATTATTTTTTTATTGGGAGCGTCTAAATCGGTTATTGCATAAAAAACACTTCCCTTATTCGCTATAATATTCGTATTGACTTGATATCCTTTTTGAACAAGTTTAAAATCTGTATTTTTCACTAAATCCTTAATGTACAACTCATTTCCAGTAGTGGTATTAGCCGCAGAAACCACTAAATAATTTTGATCATCTGTTACATGAGCTCCCATATACCTTCTTTTGAAGTCATCTCCTCCTAAAATCAATTGATCCTCCGACTGTGGTGTTCCCAATTGATGGAAGTAGATTTTATGCGTGTCTGTTTTTCCAGAAAGCATACTTCCGTTCTTAGGTCGATCATAAGAAGAATAATAAAACCCTTTATCTCCTAACCAAGATGCAGTACTAAATTTAGCAAGAATAGGCTCGCCAATAATTTCTTTCGTAATGGTATTCATGGTAATAATTTTATTCCAATCACTACCTCCTTCGGAAATTAAATAAGCCAATAGGTTTCCTTTTTTATTAAATGAAGCTCCAGAAAGCGAAGTCGTTCCATCTTTGGAAAATTCATTAGGGTTTAAGAAAACCTCTTCCTTTCCTGTTTTATCTTTTCGATACAAAACCGACTGAGCCTGCAATCCATCATTTTTATAAAAGTAAGTATAACCTCCCTCTTCAAATGGAGCAGAAACTTTCTCATAATCCCATATTTTTTTCAGCTGACTTTTAATTTTTTTTCTGAAAGGAATTTTAGAAAGATAGTCGTTCGTGAACTTCACTTGAGTGGTTACCCAACTTTTGGTTTCATCAGATTTATCATCCTCCAACCATCTGTAAGGGTCATGGACTTCCGTACCAAAATAAACATCTTTTTGGTCTATTTTTTTAGTTTCTGGATAGTTCATCTTTTTAGAAGAGGTAGTATTAGAATTACAAGCGCTCAAAAAAAGGGCACTTAGCATTAAAACCGAAATGTTCTTTTTCATATTCTTTTTTTTCAAAAATAAATAAAAAATGGGATTATCTTTTAATATCGAAAAGAAAATATATTATTTTTGTGGCATGAAACAATATTCTTCTATTCGTTCGGTGCAGATTTTGGCACATGTTTTAAAGGCTTATGGTGTTGAACATTTCGTTATTTCTCCCGGTTCTAGGAATGCTCCTATGGCGATTCACTTTTCGGAAACCGATGAATTTAATTGTTATAGTATCGTCGATGAAAGAAGTGCAGGATTTGTGGCTTTGGGAATGGCGAGGAGCTTACAAAAGCCTGTAGCTTTGGTTTGCACGAGTGGTTCTGCGGTAGCCAATTATTACCCTGCCGTTACAGAAGCTTTCTACCAAAACACACCTCTGCTCTTGCTCACCGCCGACCGACCAAAACAAATGCTAGATTTATTTGATGGGCAAACCATTAGGCAAAATAACTTCTTTGCTCAGCATTCTTTTGGCGATTTTGAACTAAAAGAAGATAACGAAGCAGATGCGGAAAGTTTTAATTTTGAGCAAATCAAAAAGGCAGTGGAAATTTGTTTTGAAAAAAAAGCACCTGTTCATATCAATATTCCATTAAACGAACCCTTATATGAACTGACTTCCGAACTGCCTCTTTTTCCACCAATAGAACAATCGGAGTCTAAAAAAACACCTTCTATCGCTTCCCAATTCGTTGCCGAATGGAATACTTCCAAACGGATTATGATTTTGGTAGGAACACAAACCCCAAACGAAGAATTGGAAATGCTACTTTCTCAATTGGTTAAAAATCATTCGGCTGTTATCCTTACCGAAACCAATGCTAACCTTCAAAATGAAAAGTTTTTCGCTCATATCGACCGATATATCTTTGATTTTGATGAAGAAAAAATGCGAACCTACGCTCCCGATTTATTAATTACCATCGGGCAAAATATCGTTTCCAAAAAAGTAAAACAGTTTCTACGACAAGCAAAACCTCAGAGCCATTGGCATATTGATGAAGTTTGGCATCCTGATACTTATTTTGCCCTAACGGAAGCAGTACAAATGAATCCCATTCAGTTTTTACGAGAATTGATTCCTCAGATTAAATTAGAACCTCAGGCATTTTATAATTTATGGGATGTTTTGAGAGACAAAAAAGATACCAAGCATCAAGATTTTTTAAGTACTCTTTCTTATTCAGATTTTGCGACTTTTAATTTATTATCAAATATTGTCCCTGAAGATTATCAAATTCATTTCGGTAATAGCTCGGTAATTAGGTATGCGCAATTATTTAATTTTCAAAAACACAAGACCTTTTGTAACCGAGGAACAAGTGGAATTGAAGGTTCGACATCTACCGCAATGGGTTATGCAATGGTCAGCGAAAAACCGACGCTACTCATTACTGGAGATATGAGCTTTTTCTATGATATCAATGGACTTTGGAACCAATACATTCCTCCCTATACGAGAATTATTGTTATTAATAATGGAGGAGGAAATATCTTTAAATTCATCCCTGGACCTTCCAAAGCCACTAACTCCATTGATGAATTTATTGCCACCACTCACGAAAATAATGTAGAGCATTTGGCAAAACACTTTGGCTTAGATTATATCAATGTAAGTGATGAAATGACATTAGACCGAGTGTTAGAACATTTTTTCAAACCTCATCCGAAAGCTAAAATTTTAGAAATAGACACGCAAAAAATAGACAATGCTAAAATATTAAAAGATTATTTTGCGTTTTTGAAACCCTAAACCAAACCTATATGTATAAAGGAATAAGAGAAGAAGCACTCAAACTGAAAGTAGCACAAGATTGGTTTTCAAACTTTGATTGCACAGAGATTTTAGGAAATATTGATTTTACAGTATATCCTAAACAAACAAGCCTTTTTGGAAGACAAACACTGCTTTGGGCAGAAGCCAAAACAGGAGATTATGATATTGCGACAATGTTTGTACAACTGATTTTAACGATTGGAAAAGCACGAACTTTTGACAAAGCACTACCACCTGCATTTCTTGGAGCTTTTGATTTTAAGAAAATGGCTTTTGTTCCCTATATCGCTATTCAGGATATTTTTTATGAAAATGATTTCAATTGGAATATCACCCCAAGTAATCACGAAACAAAAGAATTTCAACTCATTAAAGAACGAATTGAGAGAACACTGAAACTCAACACCTATGTTTTTGAATATGCAAAAGATGAAAAAGACCTTAAAAAGTTCATTAAAAACAATATTGCCAAAGCCAAAGAAAATGGCAAAATAAAGATTAACAAAAATAATTTTATCCCTATTTATTTGCGTTGGTTCGAAACGGTAAAACCTATTATAAATGTCAATTGGGACGAATTAAAAAAGAATGGCATTATTGATGCTGATTTTTATCTTGCAGACCTCTTTGTAGATGATAAAAACACGCAAGACATTACAGATGATGAAAGCATACGAGATAGCCTTTTCGTATCGTTTAAAAATGGTGGTTATACAATTTCCAAAGAAAACATCAAACAAATGTTTGATGCGACGATTAGCATAAAAAGCAAAGATATTTATCAAGCATTTTGGAAACACTATAAGCGTCCACCTCAAAAACAATGGCAAGAATATATTATTGAAAGACGAGACCTTATTGTTCCTCAAGATATTCGTGAGCGAAAGGGAGCATACTTTACACCTCGACAATGGGTGGAGCTTTCGCAAAAATACATTGGTGACCATTTTGGAGAAAATTGGCAAGACGAATATTATATTTGGGATTGTGCTAGTGGAACAGGAAATTTATTAGCAGGACTTACCAATAAATACAATATTTGGGCATCTACGCTTGACCAAGCTGATGTAAATGTAATGCACGAGAGAATAAAAAATGGTGCCAACCTTTTAGAAAGCCACATTTTCCAGTTTGATTTCTTAAATGATAGTTTTGATAAATTACCACAAGGCTTACAAGACATTATCAATGATAAAGAAAAACGAAAAAAACTCATTATATATATTAACCCACCCTATGCCGAAGCGACTAATGCTAAAACAGTAACAGGTACAGGTGAAAATAAAGGAGGAACAGCCACTGGTAATTATGTACACACTAAATATGCTAACGAATTAGGGCGAGCAAGAAATGAACTTTTCACGCAATTTTTAATACGAATTGATAAGGAAATACCCTCAGCGAAGATTGCAAATTTTTCAAAGTTGAAAAATTTGCAATCTTCGAACTTCCGAGTATTTCGGCAAAACTTTCGAGCGAAGCTCGAAAAAATTTTTATAGTCCCTGCTAAAACTTTTGATAATGTCAAAGGAAAGTTTCCTATCGGATTTTTTATTTGGGATAATGAAAAAGATAAAGTTTTCATAGAAATTCAAGCAGATATTTATGATGAAAATGGTGAATTTATAGGAATAGATAATATTTCATCAAATGATGATAAAGAAAGAATCAACAAATGGATAAAAATATTTGATAATAAAAAAGCAAAAGAGGTTATTGGATTTATGGAAAATCCAACGCCTGATTTTCAAAACAATAAATTCTTAAACATTTCAGAGACAGAGGGAAAAAGACACAACAACTACTTATTTTTTTCAAAAAACAATCTAATTCAAGGTGTTATTTATTTTTCCGTACGACTATGTATGGATGCTCTTTGGAGAAATGATAGAAAACAGTTTTTATATCCCAAAGATGGTTGGCAAAATGATACAGAATTTCAAGGAGATTGTTTAACCTTTACGCTTTTTCACGGACAAAATAGAATATCATCATCTGAAAATGTAAACCATTGGATTCCATTTACCGAACAAGAAGTTGATGCCAAAGATAAGTTTGCAAGTAATTTTATGACGGATTTTATTAAATCAATGAAAAATGGAGAATTGAAAATTGAAAATGATAAACAGAAAGTTTTATTTGAAGAAACAGAAAACTCTCAATCTTCAACTATCAATTTTCAATTTAGCACAGAAGCACAAGCCGTTTTTGATGCAGGGCATGAATTGTGGAAATATTATCATAGTCAAGAAAAAGCAAACCCAAATGCAAGTTTATACGATATCCGCGAATTTTTCCAAGGACGAAACCCAAAAACAAACCGAATGAACAACAAAAGTGATGATGAAACTTACACGGAACTTATTGGTAATTTGCGTTCGGCACTGAAAGAATTGGCTTTAAAAATAAAACCAAAAGTGTATGAATATGAATTTTTAAAATCCTAGTTCGATACTTTTCCTTCATAACCAGAAAAAAGAGATGATTTTAAAAAATCATCTCTTTTTCTTTGATTTAATTATTCAAAAAGTTGACTATCTATTCTTGATGACAATCCAACCTTTGTATGAGAATACAGTTTTTGTAGTAGGACTCACCCAAGAGATAGTGTACCAATAAGTTCCTGTTGGCACTTTCTTACCTCCTTTATAAGTTCCGTTCCAAATATAGTTATTCGGTGTGCTTTGGAAGATTTTATTTTCGTATCTATCATAGACAGAGAAATTAAAGTTTTTATAAGTTGCTAAGTCAGAATAATCAATATTTTCATTAAGACCATCTCCATTTGGTGACATGGAGTTCAGTAAATTAGGAACCATCACTGGCAACTTCACTGGCTCACACTCATAGGCGTCTCTTACAAAAACATCATTGACTCCTCTTTGTAAGTTTTCAAATGAATTAGACTCTTGCCAATCTACTCCATTCAATGAATATTGATAAGGTGGCGTTCCTCCTGCCACGATTACCTCCATCGTATTATGCTTCACTTTAACATCTGTAATCACAGGCGTAGGAGAAGCAATTACTTTCACTTCTTGTCTTGTAACACATCCATTTTTAGTTAAATCTACCCAATAAGACCCAACGGTTACATCTTGAATAGAAGGTGTATTATCTCCTGTGCTCCAAGTGTAAGCATCAAATCCTTGACCAGCATCCAATTCTGCTACATTTTCTACACATACAATTTGATCTTTTAACACCTGAGAATAAGTAGGTGGCGTAACATTTAGGGTAACCTTAGCCACATTATAACAACCATCCTGATTGATTACTTTAACGAAAACATCTGTAGCAACAGAAGTATATTCTGCTGGATTAGCGATCGGATTATTAGAATCAATAGCATCTTGCTCCGATGCGTAATATTCCATTGTCGTTCCTTGCGCATTTTGCACCACTTGTACATCTGTCAAATTGAACACTCCAGTTGTTGATGCTGTTGGAACAAAACAAGTAGTGACTTCGTTATCCTGCACTTCAACCGTTGGTAAAAATTGCAGTGTAACTTCTGCTACATTCTCACATCCATGCTCGGAAGTTACTTTCACATAGATAGTACCTTCTGAAGATTCGTAAATTTGTGGCGTTTGAATTTCATTGGTGCCTGCATTCAAATCACCCATGGTAGGATAATACTGCTTCGTTGCATTATTGGCATTGAAGACATTGGCTTCGTCTAAATTAAACATTGCTACCCCACTATTGTTATTATTACAAGAGGTAAGTGTTTGATTATTCACCTCTATATTGCCTTGTATAAAAGTAATTTCTCCTAATTCTCTACATCTACTAAGAGGATTATTAGGGTCTGCAGGATCAATATATCGAATACTATAATAATAAGTATCGTTTGTATTGACTTGAACTTGCTCCACCGGATTTTCTCCTGTTAAAGCATCATTCTGCGTCAAATGATAAGTAATTTCGAAATTTGGATTACCATTTAATATACCTTCTGACAATTGTGTGAAATCATACAACTGAGAATCTGTACAAATTGTAACGACTCCATCTCCTGGCTCTCCTGGCTCTCCACCAGGCGGTAAAAATGGATTAGGCTGAGTTTCATCATTAAAAGGCGAACCTAAAGTAGCTGTTCCTCCCCAAGTTAAAACAAACCCATCATCACTCGTACTAAAATTATCTACAATTAAATAATAGGTTTCTCCTTCTTGTACATCTAAATATTTTAACCATCTGTCTCCTCCCGCTCCTTCTGTTACATCAGTAGCGGTCATATTAAGTCCTGTATCATCTCCTCCTGCTGCATAAGAACAACGGATCGGCTCTCCTAGGTTAGCACAAGTAACATTAGGACCATATACTGCCCAATCATAATCATCATTAGCATTAGGGTCAATCACAAAGGTCAAAGTACCACTCTCTTCAACAGCAAAGGAATACCAAACAGAAAAGTGTTCATCGGTAGAAAGACAACCTCCTAAATCTTCTTCTACATCTCCATTCCCTGTGGGTGTATAAGATATCGGACTGTCTCCACAAACTGATAATGCATTCTCATCACAATCAGATTGTGCATAAGAAAACACCGATAGCATAATGGTTAATAATAGTATAATTTTTTTCATAATTTTCTAATTTAAAATTTCAAATGAAATTGTTTTTATTGTATTAAATTTCCTAAATTTTCATCTCCCCAAGACGGTGCTAACGGAGAATCACCCTTCTTATAGGTATCAATCACCTGATTCTTTGAAAGTAACAAATTACCTAACAATATGTTTCTCGGATTCTGAGCATCTATCTCTTTACCCGCATTATAATATTCCATAGCTTTGTTTTTCAACAAACTCGCTCTCTCCATATCAATCTTAGATTTCAAGAAATAATTCATTCCTATCAAATTGTTGATTTCAACATTATTTGGATATCTCCCTGCAATAGCATATAAATACTTCAATGAGTGATCAAAAGATAAATGTGCACCTTCATCACTTCCATCTTCCGCCTTCATTACACCTTGATAAAAAGAAGACAAAGCAGCATAATAGTAATAATGCCAAGTTTGATTAGAGGTTTTCCCATACATTTTTTCAAAGTCCTTTTGTAGTGTCATATATTCTTGCATGGTGGTCGCAACATTCAACTGATTGACTTTTTCAACCAATGCAACATCAGCCTGTGCATTAACAGACCAACTCCCAATAATAAGGGAAAATATAAATAAAATTTTTCTCATAATAATTAAATTTGGGGTTAAAGTTAAAAAATATTAGCAAAATAACCAAATTTTAACGGTGTATTTTAACAATAACCTATTGAAAATTCTTTTTGATTACGTATTCTAAATTTAAAACGGTCTATAATCATACGACTTCCCATAACCTAACAAAGCATAACCTTCTTCGTCATAAGTGAACAAAGTCGTTACCGAAACTGGCAATGGATTCTGAGTAGAACTCACCGTTATTTTTCTCGTATTATTTTCAGAAAACCTGTACGCTTCTGCCTCATAATCTAATAATTGGGACAATCTATATCGGTAAGGGAGTAAAGAAAAAGGAGTTTTTTTGTCATCATATCGGTCATATACATAAGTAGTCTCGGAAACCACTTCTCCTAATTCTTGACCATCCATTAATCCATAAATTTTGTTCTGCTGTACAATATTATTGCCCTGATAAACAAAATCTGCCTTAGAATATCCAGTAAATGCAAAATCCTGACCAGTCACTTCCTGACCAGTTTTCATTAAAATGGTTTTTAATTTTGAACTTCCATCATAAGAAATTGTATAAACAGAACGATGAACAGTAGGAGTAACTTGTCCCTCAGCCGTAATTTGTTTTACTTCTCTAATTTTTTCAACCTTTTTTTGCTCATCATAACGATAAACCCTTGTATAAGTGATATTATTTGTTCCATCATCTTTCGTATAATGCACCTTATCAAGTGTATTACCATTATATTCCAAAGTCACCACCGCAGACTCCATTAGGCGAACCACTTCTACTAATTTTCTTTGATCATAATGATATTCTTTTTCTTTCTGACCTTGATTATACTCTCTGTAAAGAAATCTATCGCTAGATAAAACATCCTGAGTCATATCAATATCATTTAACATATCTCCATTGTCATCCTGCAACCTATTACAAGATTGTATAGAAAACAATATTATTGCCAACGCAAAAAGGGAAAATATTTTCTTCATTTTATTCTAAATTTTACTTGATTCGACAAATATATACAATTTTCATTATCAAAAAAAGAAAAAACATAAGGAATTAGACATTAAGTCTTCGTCTTTCAGACTTTATTTTTGATTTCAAACTTGATTATCACACTACCAAAGCTGTTTTTATTCTTCTACCTCAAGCGGCTCATCTTTTCTAAGACCACATTCACTTCATCTACCGTTTTTACCTTATCTTTTCTCATCAATCGCTGAGACCCCGTTTTTGTCTGCTTTTCCTTTAATAAAGCATCTTCTGGATTTTGGCTTAAATAAATAATCACCCTGCGGAATTTCTCGCCTTGATAAAATTTATCCTGCGGATTAGAAGGGAAATAACCTAAAAACACGCCATTTTTCATCACGATTTTTTCAAAGCCTATCTCCGATGCCAACCATTTCAACTCGACACTTCGCAACAAATTCACCGCCTCTTGTGGCATTTCGCCAAATCTATCCTCTAAATCCGATTGATATTTTTTCAACTCCTCTTCATTTTGAATATCGGCTAATTTTTGGTACAAACTCAATCTTTCTGCTACATTCTGAATATAATCATCTGGGAACATCAGCTCTAAATCGGTATCGATATTGACCTCTTTATTAATCTTAATTAATTTTTTCCTTTCCGTTTCGTTTTCAAAAAGATTTTCAAATTCCTCATCATTTTGCAATTCTTCCAATGCCTCTTGCATTATTTTTTGATACGCATCAAAGCCCATTTCATTAATAAACCCACTCTGCTCTGCCCCCAATAAATCTCCTGCTCCTCTAATTTCTAAATCTTTCATTGCAATCTGAAAACCACTTCCCAAATCCGAAAATTGCTCCACAGCCTCCAATCTTTTCCTCGCTTCGGAAGTAATCATATCATAAGGTGGCGTAATGAGATAACAAAAAGCCTTTCTATTACTTCGCCCTACTCTTCCACGCATCTGATGCAGATCTGCCATTCCGAATCGTTGAGCGTCATTAATGAAAATCGTATTGGCATTAGCAACATCTACACCACTTTCCACAATGGTCGTTGATACCAAAACATCATATTCCCCCTCCATAAAAGCCAACAAATTCTTCTCCAACTGCTTACCGTCCATTTGTCCGTGTCCCGTAATCACTCGAGCATCAGGAACTAATCGCTGAATCATTCCTGCGATTTCCTTTAAATTTTCTATTCTATTATTAATAAAATAAACCTGACCATCTCTCTGTAACTCATAAGCCACAGCATCACGGATAATCTCCTCATCAAATCCGATAATCTGCGTATCCACAGGCTGACGGTTTGGTGGTGGCGTTTTTATTACCGATAAATCTCTTGCCGCCATTAATGAAAATTGAAGTGTCCTCGGAATTGGCGTTGCCGTTAAAGTCAAAGTATCTACATCGGTTTTGATATTTTTCAGTTTATCTTTTACCGAAACACCAAACTTATGTTCTTCATCAATAATTAATAAACCTAAATCTTTAAATTTCACATTTTTAGAAACCAACTGATGCGTTCCAATCACAATATCAATTTTTCCACTTGCTAAACCTTCAAGGGTTTCTCGTTTTTGTTTTGCTGTTCTAAAACGATTCAAATAAGCGATATTCACAGGAAAATCTTTCAACCTCTCCTGAAAACTCCTAAAATGCTGAAATGCCAAAATGGTCGTTGGCACCAACATCGCCACTTGCTTGCCATCGGTCGCTGCTTTAAATGCCGCACGAATTGCCACCTCTGTTTTTCCAAAACCTACATCCCCACAAACCAATCTATCCATAATGGTTTCCGCCTCCATATCTCGCTTTACATCAATAGTTGCTGTTTCTTGGTCTGGCGTATCTTCATACATAAAACTCGCCTCCAATTCATTTTGAAGATAAGTATCTGGCGTATAAGCAAAACCTTTTGCCGTTTTTCTTTTGGCATATAATTTAATTAAGTCAAAAGCGATTTCCTTAACTTTCCTTTTGGTTTTATTCTTTAAATTTTTCCACGCTGGCGAACCTAATTTAGATAAAGAAATTTCTCTGCCGTCCTTTCCATTGTATTTTGAAATCTTATGCAAAGCGTGAATACTGACATACAATAAATCATTGTTTTTATAAGTCAGTTTAAAACATTCTTGCACCTTACCATTATTATTAACCTTTACCAAACCGAGAAACTTCCCAATTCCGTGGTCAATATGCGTGATATAATCGCCCACTTTCAGCGACATCATATCTTTTAAGGTCAGTTGTTCCGACTTGGCAAAAGCATTTTTCGCCTTAAACCTTTGGTATCTATCAAAAATCTGATGGTCGGTATAAACAGCAATCCCAAAATCTTTATCCACAAAACCTTGATGTAATTCAGATTGAAAAGATTCGTATAGTTGGCGGTTAGCGTTTTTATCTTGACTCTCGGCTCTCGACTCTTGGCTCTCTAATATAGACTCAAAAATATTATCCAACCTTTCTTTTTGTTTTTCGGAAGTAAAGGAAATGAAAACCTTGATTCCTTGGGCTTTTTTCTCTTGCAAATCTTCGGCGAGAAGTTCAAAGTTTTTATGGAAAGTTGGTTGAGGCGTTTGATGTAATTCCACCAACTTAGCATTTTTTAAATTATTTTGACCAAAATCAAGGTGCGTAAGTTCACTTAAACCTTTTAAAAATTCATTTTCAGAAAGGAATAATTGTTTTGGCTCTTGATGCTGAATTTCAGAATTAAACTCAGTGAATTTTTGCTCGGCTTTTTCGTAAAAATCGTTTATTTTTTTAATTCCTAAAAAAGCATCTTTCGTTACGACCTTTGCTTTTTTACCAATCACTTCTAAAAAAGAAACTTTGTTTTCGGCAGTGGAAAAATTCATATTAGACACGAGCCTAAACTCTTCCACCTTTTGTTTAGAAAGTTGAGTTTCTATATCAAACGACTTAATACTTTCTACTTCATTTCCAAAAAAGGTAATTCGGTAAGGTTCTTCATTGGAATAAGAAAAAACATCTACAATTCCCCCTCGCACCGAAAACTCACCCGGTTGAGAAACAAAATCCGTTTGTTCAAAATGAAAATGCGTTAATAATTCGTCCACAAAATCAAAATCCAATTGATCACCTACCTTAATATGATGTGTAATTCCTTGAAAATCTTCCTTTTTTAAAACTTTCTCACAGATTGATGCAAAAGTAGCGACAATAACTTTGTGTTTTTTATCGGTATTAATTTGGTTTAAAACCTCTGTTCTCAATACCAAATTGGCGTTTTGCACCTTTTCAATTTGATACGGTTGCAAGTGAGAATGAGGAAAATACAAAACCTTTTCCTTGCCCAAAATTTCTTCCAATTCGGTAACAGCATACAACGCCTCTTCTTTATCATTAACTAAAAAAAGGACATTTTCTTTTTCCAAACTGATTTTGAAGTAAATAAGCAAAAAGGCTTTCTTGTATATTTTTTAATGACATTTATAAATAAGTTAAAAGAAAACGCAACCTTTCGGCATTTCCCAAAGGTTGTATTTTCTTAGTTTCGGCAAATTTAGGTTTTTTAAATGATATTTTATTTATCTTTGTTGTATGATATTATCATTTATAAAAAGAAAAATCGCTTTAATTTGGGCGAAAAAAGAAACTGCAAAATCATATCAAGAAGCCGAAAATGCTATTGAAAATCAAGAGCAATTATTGCTTTCAATGGTAAAAAAAACAGAAAAAACACTTTTTGGATTAACACATCAATTTGATACAATTAACAGTATAGAGGATTTTCAAAAACAAGTTCCCATTACCGATTACGAAGGTCTAAGACCCTATATCGAAAAAATGAAACGAGGACAAAGAAATATTCTTTGGACAGATACACCAGAATATTTTGCCAAAACTTCGGGAACCACCTCGGGAGCGAAATACATTCCGATTTCCAAAGAAGGAATGCCATTTCACATTCAAGGAGCAAAAAACGCACTTTTTCATTATATCGCTAAAAAAAACAATGCTGATTTTGTTAGTGGTAAAATGATTTTCCTACAAGGAAGTCCAACGCTGGAAGATACTTTTGGAATAAAAACAGGACGACTTTCAGGAATTGTGGCTCACCATGTACCGAATTACCTACAAAAAAATAGATTACCGAGTTTGGAAACCAATACCATAGAAGATTGGGAAACCAAAGTCGATAAAATCGTAGAGGAAACCGAAAAAGAAAATATGACCTTAATTTCGGGGATTCCGCCTTGGTTGATTATGTATTTTGAAAAACTCATTGAAAAAAATGGAAAGAAAATAAAAGAACTCTTTCCTAACCTTCAACTGATTGTTACAGGTGGCGTTAATTACGAACCTTACCGAGAAAAAATGGAAGAATTACTCGGTGGAAAAGTAGATACCATTCAAACTTTCCCCGCAAGTGAAGGTTTCTTTGCCTTTCAAGATAATTACCAAAAAGACGGCTTATTACTACAAACGAATGGTGGTATTTTTTATGAATTTGTGCCTTTGGAAGAATTTGGAAAACCTGGACTTTGGGCGTATTCAATTGGTGATGTAGTAAGATTTATTTCTAAAAAACCGTATCGTGTTTTAGTGAGTGGAAGAACCAAACATTTCACTTCGGCATTTGGGGAGCATGTCATCGCCTACGAAGTAGAAGAAGCCATGAAAGCCACCTTGGAAAAACACCTTGCACAGATTACAGAATTTCATTTAGCACCACAAGTAAATCCAAAAAACGGCGAACTTCCTTATCACGAATGGTTTATTGAATTTGAAAAAGCACCTGAAAACTTGGAAGGTTTCAGGCAATATTTAGACCAAGAACTAAGGAAACGAAACACCTATTACGATGATTTAATTACAGGGCATATTTTACAACCTTTGAAAATCAGTATTTTGAAAAAAGGAGCGTTCATCGAATATGCGAAATCGCAAGGCAAGCTCGGTGGACAAAACAAAACGCCAAGATTAGCCAATGATAGAAAAGTGGCAGAAGTGTTGGAAAAATTAATCTAAATGACAACTTTATTGATCTATTTAGTTTGAATTTGTTAAAAATTTACTATTTTTGGGAAAATTAATTGACTTATGAAAAAATCTCTATATTTAAAATCTTTTTTATTGGCAGGAATTTTCACATTGAGTTCTTGTGCTACAACAAAGTATTCAGAGCAAATTTATAAAAATGATTACACCCATTTACAAACTGGGAGAACCTATAAATTTGGAATAAAAGGGAGCAAATTAACCAAAAAACTCATTTTTTCGAGAACGACAGATACAGAAATTATCGGTTTTGAAAACCCGAAAGATTCTGTACTTGTACATTTGCAAAAAACAAATGTAACTTCGGCAAAAGATGTGAGAAAGTCAATTATAACGACTTCAGGAATTGTGATTGGAGCCGCTGCAACAACAGCCCTCATCATTTCTTCATCAAAAGCAGATTAAATTACGGAACAAGGTGTTCTGTATTAATATTATACTCACACTTACACTAAGTGTGAGTTTTTTTTGTTTTATTTTGCAATCATAGTCGTTAGTTCAAAATAAATACCTACATTTGCAGCGTTCAGTAAGTAACAATTTTAGTATAAAAAATACAAAGTAGTATTTAGTCGTTAGTTTTTTTGAGTTTTCTCTTATTTAATTTATTTCCATTTACTTTTTTTTATTTCATTTATCATTTAGGAGTTCTTAATGGATATTAAGCAATTATTATTAATTTAAATTTATTTAAGATGCAAGAAGGCACAGTGAAATTTTTCAATGAATCTAAAGGATTCGGATTCATTACAACAGCGACAGGAGAAGACATTTTCGTTCATCATTCTGGATTAATTCACGAAATCAAAGAAAACGACAAAGTGAAATTCAATACTCAACAGGGTAAAAAAGGATTAAATGCAGTTAATGTAGAAGTGATAGACTAATTCATTAGCACCTTGAAAAAGGTCATTTAACAAAAAAAGATGTTCATACAGTGGGCATCTTTTTTATGTTATTTTTTTTATTTCTAAAAAAAACTTTTATATTGCTCAAAAATAAAAAATGAATCAACTAACAGTAGATATCCATAGTTTTTCCTACAAAAAAGGAGGGATTCCAAAAGATAATACCGGTAACGGCGGCGGCTACGCATTCGATTGCAGAGGAATTCTAAATCCCGGTAGATTAGAAGAATACAAAATAAAAACGGGTAAAGACAAAGGCGTTCAAGAGTTTTTGGAAACTAAAACCGAAATGCCTCAGTTTATCACCCATGTCCAAAATATCATTTCGATTACGTTGGACAATTATGTGGAAAGAGGTTTTGAAAATCTTCAAATTAATTTTGGCTGTACAGGAGGACAACATCGTTCGGTTTATTCGGCAGAGAAAATAGGAGCATTTATCCGTGAGAAATATCCTACTGTAAAAGTACAAATCACCCACGACGAACAACCTCAACTGAACTAAAATGAAAGCACTTTTATTTGCCGCAGGGAAAGGTACTCGCCTTAAACCCTTTACCAATCATCATCCGAAAGCCCTAGCAAAAGTTAATGACATCACTCTTTTGGAAAGAAACATTAAATACTTACAAAGCTTTGGTGTTCAAGATTTTGTAATTAATATACATCATTTCGGTGAGCAAATTGTGGAATTTCTACATCAAAATAAAAATTTTGGTGCTCATATTGATATTTCCGATGAAAGTGAAATGCTTCTAGAAACAGGTGGAGGACTCTTGTTTGCTAGGAAATTTTTGGAAAACGAAAAAGATTTTCTCATTATGAATGCCGATATTCTAACCGACCTTGACCTAAAACCTTTTATTCATCATCATCAAAATCATGATAACTTAGTAACTTTGGCAGTCTCAAAACGAGACAGTTCTCGCCAATTGCTTTTTGATAATAAAAACCTCTTAAAAGGTTGGAAAAACATGAAAACAGGAGAAGAAAAACTAGCGGTATCAAAAGACAAATTAAAAGAATTGGCGTTCAGTGGCATACATTGTGTGAGTTCAAAAATATTTGATAAAATAAGCAGAACAGGAAAATTTTCCATTATTGATGAGTATCTTGATTTCATGCACCACGAAAAATTATATGGATACGAACATAACGCATTACTTTTAGATGTCGGAAAGCCAGAATCATTAACAAAAGCAGAAAATATTTTTAAATAGAAATGAGCAAAATAAAAAGAACAATTCCCCAAAAACAAGAGGTAGAAATAGACCCTGTAATTCAGGAAAAATTGGAGAAGAAAACTTGGGACGAAGTCGTTACAAGAGATAGTTGGATGATTTTCAAAACGATGTCGGAATTTGTAGATGGTTACGAAAAATTAACAAAAATAGGACCTTGTGTATCGATTTTTGGTTCTGCAAGGTTAAAGAAAGACCAACCTTATTATAAAATGGCAACCGAAATTGCAGAAAAAATCACAAAATTAGGATTTGGTGTCATTACTGGTGGAGGTCCTGGCATCATGGAAGCAGGAAACAAAGGTGCTCATCAAGCCCAAGGAACATCTATTGGGTTAAATATAGAACTTCCTTTCGAACAACATTTCAATCCTTATATTGACAAAGATTATTCTATTAATTTTAATTATTTCTTCGTAAGAAAGGTAATGTTTATGAAGTATTCTCAAGGTTTTATTGTGATGCCTGGTGGCTTTGGAACATTGGATGAATTATCCGAAGCACTCACTTTAATTCAGACAGGGAAAATTGCCAAATTTCCAATTGTACTGGTAGGCTCAGATTATTGGACAGGTTTATTGGATTGGTTTAAGAAAAGTTTATTAGATGGCGGAATGATTTCTGAAAAAGATTTACATTTATTTCGACTGGTAGACACTGCAGATGAGGCAGTTGCACACATCAAAGCTTTTTACGACAAATATTCAATCAATGTGAATTTCTAGATTGGCACAGCGTTTGTAATACTCTACTTAAATAAAAAGAAATGAAAAAATTATTATATGTATTTGGTATATTGAGCATGATTGCTTTATTTAGTTTTTCCAAAATGGGCTTTCATTCTACAATGACGAAGGTGGACTATATAGAGGGAACAAAGACATTAAAATTCACTACGAAAATAAATGCAAAAGATATTTCTAAAGCTATCAACACCAATCCTAATACGGCAGGTTTTGAGGCAAAGGTGAAGCAATATGTGGGGCAAAATTTCAATGTTTATATCAACGGAATGCAGAAAAGGTTAACCTTTACAGGAAGCCAAGTGAGAGGTGCTACGGTTTTTGTTTATTTTGAAGTAAATAAAGTGAACGAAATCAATACTCTAAAAATTAAAAACGGTATTCTGTTAAAAGATTTCCCAACTCAGCTAAACTCTGTAAATATAGCCTATAAATCACAACAAAAAACGATGAACTTCCGTAGGGGAGCAGAGGTTAAAGAAGTTAAATTCTAAAAAACACATCTATTATAAATGAAAGCGATACTTGTAATGAGTATCGTTTTTTTTATGAAGCATTTACTTTTTCTTAATAATTTCTTCTTCGGCAACTCGCATCATCGAAGTTCCATAATCCTTCAACTTTTGCATCATTGCAATGGAGTCTTGGGCTAAATTTTTCTTCTTTCCAAGTTTATACTCAAACAAACCATCTTTGTTGTTTTCTACATCATAAGTGTAAAAATAGTTTTCATTAATACACCCTAAATGAGTATTACTAGCAAAGAACATCTGCTCTCTACTCTCCTTAAAAACATCTATTCCCAAACTATTATTCGTATATGGCATTTTCAAAATCCCCATTAGCGTAGGAAAAACGTCCACCTGCCCCGCCAGTTGGGTGCATTTTTTGGGTTGGTCTTTAAACAGCGGTGAATACATTATCATCGGGATATGATTGTAGGAAAGAGCCATTGGATAAGGCTCCTGCCCCATTACTCTTCCATGATCTCCCAGTACGATAAAAATAGTGTTTTTACCCCAATCTTGTTCCATCGCAGTAGTGAAAAAATATTGTAGCGTATCATCTACAAACATCATAATTTGGTCGTCTTCCGACATTTGATTATCCTTGTACTTTTCCGAAATAGCATAAGGAGGATGATTACTCACTGTGAGAAAAGTAGCCAAAAAGGGATTCTCATTTTTGGAAAACTCATTCAATTTATCAATCCCAAACTCAAATAAAAAATCATCTTTCACACCAAAGTTATTGACGGCTTTTTCCTTTGGATAATCATACAAACTATAAATCTTATCAAAAGTACCACTCTCATATAAAAAACCATTCATATTGTCATAATGCGGATTTCCTGTAATAAAGAAATAATTGGCATAGCCATTCTGTTTCAAATAATAAGGTATTCCTGTATAAAAATCAGTTTTATTTTGCAAAGAAGGACGATTGAATATCGGAGGAAAACCATAAAGTGTTGCCAAAATACCATTATTAGTATGTATTCCCGCAGAATAAAAATGATTAAAGAAATAAGATTTCTCTGTTAGACTTTTCACAAAAGGCATCAACGGAGTTCCGTCCTTTTTTTTCAAATCCAAATATCGCATGGATAAAGATTCACTAAGGATAATCACAATATTGGGTTTTATCATTGGCTCTTCAAAACGGACTTCCCTTTTAACATTTCCTAAACCATCATTTTCGATATTCCAATATTGTTGAACCTTTTGATAAGCTGTTTTCTCGTCCATTATCTTGGTTAAAGAATTATATCCTTTAGACTGTTGTTCAGCGATTTTAATTAAATAAAACATCGGATTCAAGGCCATTTTGTTATACAAACCATTGCTACTAAACGCCGAATGACTCAATTTCAAAGGATATCTTTCAAAAGTTCCTCGCATTCCTATACCACACAACAATCCTATCCCCAAAACGGCTAAAACAACACCATATTTTTTTTCATCATCAGCATTAGATGACTGAAGCACTGTTTTCCGAGCAATAAAACGAATAGCCCATCTGAAAATCAAAACAAAAACGAAAAACAACGCAATACAAGCCCAATAAAAAGGTTCTCCCAAAACTAAGCCTAATGTTGTTTTAAAGTATTTAAAATATCCGAATTCGGAAAGTGTAATTACCGCATGGTTATATTCAAAATAAGGAATATTAATGAATAATATCGCAAAAACTAATGTGAAAAAAGCGATAATCAATCCGTTGATAAACCTCCAAAACTTCACGGAATACCCTTTGCTCAATATCGAATACACCAATACCATAAAAATAGGAAGCACCAATACATAACAAGTAATCAATGAATCGAAAGCCCAACCTTTTTGAAACATTTTTGGCAAGATTTCCATTTCATCAGAAGGAATAGGAAAGGATTTGGTTATCATTAACAATCCCAAACGCACTAGGCTCATCATCATAATAGATAACACATAAATGCTCACAAAATATTTGAATATGGACTTTTTTCTCATGATAAAAACAGATTTAGTCTAATAACACGGACAAAGATAAATAATGTATTGATAAAAAAAGAAAAAAAGAGCCATTATCGGGAATTGAACCCGAGACCTCTTCCTTACCAAGGAAGCGCTCTACCTCTGAGCTATAACGGCTTGATGTGGTAAAAAAAAATCACAACCGAAAGATTGTGATTTACTTAGAGCGAAAGACGGGGGTCGAACCCGCGACATTCAGCTTGGAAGGCTGACGCTCTACCAACTGAGCTACTTAAAATGTGGGGAGAGCAGGATTCGAACCTGCGAAGCCGAAGCAACTGAGTTACAGTCAGTCCCATTTGACCGCTCTGGAATCTCCCCAACCTTATAATTCTCTAAATACTTTGAGCCTCCGGAGGGACTCGAACCCACGACCTGCTGATTACAAATCAGCTGCTCTAGCCAGCTGAGCTACGGAGGCAAATATTTGCTTATTTAAAAGAACTCTTTTCCTTTCGTTTTGCGATTGCAAATATAAAACACTTTTTTTAAACACACAAATATTTTTTTCAAAAAAAACGAAAAAATCTACGCTCCTTTTTCTTTCTTTTTGATTAACAACTTTTTAGCTGCATCTACGCAAGCATCAATACTTTCCTCGAAACTTCGTTTTGTTTTCTTCACAATGATATCATCACCCGGAATCGCTAATTTTAGCTCGGCAAGTTTGTTTTCTTTATCAGAAGAGTTTTCCAATTTAAGGTAAACTTGACATTCTATAATCTTGTCATAAAAAGTACCCAATTTACCAATTTTTTTATTCATAAACTCTTCAAGTGGCTCGTGAGGAGTCATCCCCATTGATTGTACTGTAATCTTCATAATTTAATATAATTTAATATTTAACTTCGAAACCGAAACAATCATTTCTTCTTTTGAGCTCTCGGATGAGATTTTTCAAAAGTTTTTTTCAATTGCTCGATATTCGCTTCTGTATACACTTGTGTTGACGACAAAGAAGAATGCCCTAACAACTCTTTGACACTAGAAATCTCCGCCCCATTCTCCAATAAATGTGTTGCAAAAGAATGCCTTAAAATATGTGGACTTTTTTTCTTTTTTGTTGTCACAAGACCAAGGTACTTATTAACGATAGAATACACAAATTTTTCGGTGATTTTTTTACCACCCTCTTGTAAAAACAAATCACCATGAGCTAAGCCTTCCTTTTCGTTTCGTAATAAATACTCCTGAATATCAGAAGATAATTGTTCAGAAATAGGCACAAACCTTTCTTTATTTCCTTTTCCTTTGATTTTAAACTGACGAGCAGAATAATCAAAATTTTCAGATTTTAATGAACAAAGTTCGGCTTTCCTCATTCCCGTTTGGTAAAGCACTTCAATAATAAGTTGATCTATTATCGGAGTGTTGGGATGATTTAAAATAACTTTTAAGCGCTCCATCTCTTCCTTAGATAAAGGAATCTGCTTTCGAGGAGAAAACTGTAAAGAGGCGATGGTTTCCATCGGAGATTTTTCAAGCTCACCCAATCTCAATAAAAACAAATAAAACCCTCTTAAAGAAGACAATTTCCTATTGATACTCCTTTTAGAAAAACCATTCTGGCTCAGTTCTATAATAAAGTTCCGAATTGCCTTTTTTGAAGCCTTTGCAATTTGCTCCGAAGCTTCGGTGCGTAAATAAAAAGCCGTGAAACTTTCCAAATCCAACCGATAACTTTTAATCGTATGTGGAGAATATTTTTTTTCTACCTCTAAATAGGTTAAAAATTTTTCTATCATTGGGGTGAGATTGTGTTGGGGTAAAATTAATAAAAAAATTGCAACCTACATGATATAGGTTGCAATTGGTAATAATTTAAAATTTTCAACTACGAAATAGAAAATTGATTTATTCCATTTCTTCTTTACTCGCTTGTCTCTGCTTGTACATCGCTTTCAATTTACCTTGTCTGTTAGATACAGAAGGTTTTACAAATTCTTTTCTCGCTCTAAGAGATTTCATCACTCTTGTCCCGTTGTATTTTCTTTTGTATCTTTTTAGAGCTCTATCAATAGCCTCTCCGTCTTTTACTGGTATTATTAACATATTTTACATCTCATTTTCGGTGGCAAAATTACGCTTTTTCTGATAACACACCAAATTTTCAATAAAAAATATTTTTTTATGAATAATGAGACGATTTTGAAATGAGATAATCCAATCACCATACTATCAAATTACCAAATCCGAAAAACATTCAGTATATTTGTTTGATAATTAACCTCTTTCAATCGTTTATATTTTTAACAATTAATAAAGACTAATGATTCAAAACATTCCCATAGAAAAAATTTTATTTTTAGATATTGAAACCGTCCCAATGTACGAAACTTGGGAAGATGTTCCCGAAAGAGAGCAATACCTCTGGGACAAAAAGACCTTGTGGCAACGAAAAGAAAATGTACTAGCGGAGGATTTTTATCCACAAAGAGCAGGCGTAATGGCTGAATTTGGGAAAATCGTTTGTATTTCTGTCGGAATAATGGAACAAGGCAAATTGAAAATAAAAAGTTTTCAAGGACACAATGAGGAGAAACTATTACGAGAATTTGGAGAAATTTTTAATAGCAAAAGACTTCAAAATAGTATTCTCTGCGCTCATAACGGAAAAGAATTTGATTTCCCTTGGATTGCAAGGAGATTTTTAATCAACGGAATGCAACCTCCCTACCCTTTCCAACTCTACGGAAAAAAACCTTGGGAAATTCCGCATATCGACACAATGGAACTATGGAAATTTGGCGATTATAAAAGTTTTGTATCCTTAGAATTATTAGCCCACCTCTTTGGTATTCCTACTCCAAAGGACGATATAGACGGTTCTATGGTGGCATCGGTTTATTATATCGAGAAAGATTTATCAAGAATAGTTAAATATTGTGAAAAAGATGTCTTAACTTTGGCGAATGTTTTTAGAAAAATGCGTCAGGAAGATATTCTTGCTCGTTTTGAAAATTAATAAATCATGACAGAAGATCAAATAACAGCAATAGGAGAAGAGGTAATAAGGGTTTTAAAAACCATTTATGACCCAGAAATTCCAGTAGATATTTATGAATTGGGGCTCATTTATGATGTCCAAATTTCAGAAGACTGCGATGTAAAAATCATAATGACTCTTACCACGCCCAACTGCCCTGTGGCAGAAACCCTACCTAACGAAGTGAAAGAAAAAACACAATCCGTGGAAGGTGTACGAGAAGTAGATTTAGAACTGACCTTTGAGCCAGCGTGGAGTAAAGAAATGATGAGCGAAGAAGCAATGTTCGAATTAGGAATGTTATAATCCTAACCGCTCATATCGAAACTAAATTCAAAAACCAACTCCTTAAAAAGTTGGTTTTTGTTGTTTTTGAAATCTATTGAAAGTATTTAACCTTAAAGAATAAATATATCTTCAATCAGGTTAATAATTCTCCTTACGGCTTAAAGATATTCATTTCCTCTTTATAAATAGGACTTTCGATATGTAAAAAATGAAGTACGGTATGAAAAACATGATGCTGAGATAACAACTCATTTGATTTCAATGCTTGGTCGTTCTCCGAAACCCAAACAATAAAAGGAATTTCATACTGCTCTTTTGGAGCTAATTTTAATGGCACACCGTGCATATACAAATTATTTTCTCCCAAAGATTCTCCGTGGTCAGAAACGAAAATCATTGCACTTTTATACTCGTTCAATTCCTTTAAATCCTCAATAATGCTATTCAATAAATAATCAGTATAGACAATCGTATTATCATACGCATTCATGAGTTCTTCCGATGAACAATTTCCCAATTCTACACTATTACAAACAGGCTTGAAAACTTCAAACTGAGAAGGATATTTTTTATTATAAGTAGGTCCGTGGCTCGTACTCGTATGTAAAACCACCAAAACTTTATTTTTATCGCTCTTCGCAATCTGCTCTTTTAGTCCTGCTAATAAAACTTCATCATAATCGCAATTGGTCTCGCAATACTTTTGTAGATATTCCCTATTCTGATAATTTTTAATATGAAGTGGAGGCTCTCCCCAATTGGTCGTTCTCCAAATCACTTCTACATCGTTCCTATATAAATAATTCGGTAAAATTTCGTACAAATCTCCCGTATCTTCGTGTTCCAAAATAGATTTCACACCTGCCGTCGTATAAGTAGCATTAGAATGAGCATTAAAGTGATAAACATTCTTCACCTTAGAAAGTAATGGATTGGTGTTTTTAGTATAGCCATACAAAGAAAAATTAGCACTTCTCGCAGATTCTCCTATTACCAAAATAACGACCGATTTTTCATTATCCTTTATTTTGGCATCAGGTAACAAAATTTCTTTCTTGTTCTTTTGACGCTGATGAATAAAAAACAAAGAAGTATTCACAGAATAAGACCAAGGCATCGCCAAACCACCTAATTGTTTATCATTTTCATCAATCCATAACCAATTTGTAGCATTAGCAAAAACCAAAACTCCTAAAAAAATTAAAGTCAGTAAAGAAGTAATGGAAAATCGTTTTAAACTCGTATTCACAATCTTTGCCTTTACAATATAAATACTCGGAAGAATACCCAAGAAAATAATATACAAAAGCATTTTGAAAGAAAAGAAACTACTACTTTCCTCATAATTGGTGTTCAGCACATTTCCTATCATGCTTTCATCAATAATTACCCCATAAGTATTAATGAAATAAACGGCAATCGCATTTATCATAAAGAATACTACCAATAAAAACTTCCCCAATATTCGAGAAATAAAAAAGAATAAATAAAAAACAAAAGCATTAGCAACAATAACTGCTATTACCAAACTGATAATCAACATTGCACCATTCAAACTACGATAATCCGTGTTTTCTAGCACAAAATTAAAAAACGGATAGTAAAACAATAACATCTGAGCAAAGCTCATTATCAACACAAAACGAGTAATCCCAATAGGACTGAATTTATTTTTTAATTTTTCGAACATAATTTTTCGTTATTATATAAATAGAATATACAATACTTGCCAATGCAACATAATACACCACCAAATTCTCTGTTCTTATTTTGTCAATCAAAACACCCATACTTCCCAAAAATAAAATAAGAAACACAAAATGATACTTTTCATTACTTACCCAAGACCAAAGCGGCAATTTCTGATTAATTAAAATACCAATAATTCCAGAGGCAATACCAATACTTCCTCCCAACAAAACATCTAATGGATGATGAGCGCCCACGCCCACTCTTGTAGATGCTAAAAGCATTCCCATACCAATTCCCAATACCAGCCATAAAATTCTTTTCATTCGCTTTTTAGGCATAAAAGCAAAGACTAATACGGTAAGCATTGTAAAAATAGTGATGGAATGTCCAGAAGGCAAACTCGAATATCCCACCAACTTTTCTCCAATAATGGTAAAAGAACTTTCATCATAAATTTCGGCAGGTCTTGGCACATCGAATAATGACTTCGGCACACGAGAAAGCACCAAAGAAACCAAAGACGCAGAAATTAAACCTTCCCATAACTTGGGAGCATACAATACAAAAACACTCAATAGAGAAAGAAAAACAAAAGCATCCCCAAACTGAGTAAGATTATATTCTATATGAGGAAATTGTGAAAGTTTTGCATTAAAATAAAAGAACCAATCTTTTTGAACTGCCGTATAAGCATCCTCGGACAAACTCCCTTTATACCCTAGAAAGACAACAACCGAAGTGATAATCAACAACGGAAATACCAAAAAGTAAGCTTTTACTTTGGTATAATTATCATTAATTTTGGTATTAACTGATTTTACTTTCAACATTGATTGATTTAATGACGACAAAAATAAACAAAAAAAAGTCTGAATACTTATCTTAATCATACTTTTTAATTTAATTTCTATTTCATATTGAAAAATAGGTATTTATACTTACTTCAATGTAAAATACTATTTTTGATATATTACCACCACTCCTTCCCTTTACCTTATGATGTTTCTGATATATGCGCTATCTATTGGAATAGGTACTTCATTATATTTCCAACCATTTTTTGGTGGAATTATAGTGTCACTTAATTCGTAATTATTTAATAAACAATGAGTATTTGGATTTAGAGAATCATATACTATGATATATTTCTCTCCTTTTCGAACTCTTATATTTGACGTTTTATAATAATATTTGTCATTAATAAAATATTCATAATCCACTCCTACTCCACTATCATCTTTATAATGCCAATCACTTGTTACAATTGCTAAAGTATATTTAGTGTTTTTTAATAAATTTCGTTCATCTAAAGGAACTCTATAAAGAAACAAATAGAATATGAAGAATATACCTATAGTAAATAGAGTTACCCATAGATAATTTGAAAAATTATTTTTTAAAAATGATGCCATAACAAAATTATTTATTTACTTTATCTAACACTATAGCTACAGACTCTCAATAAAAACTAGGTGCAAAAGTTTCTCCCCAATAATTTGTATAACCAAATCCCCATAGACACCCCTAAAAGATTAGATGCAGATTTAACTTTCAACATTAGGAAAACCACCATAAATAAGCTTTATAAGTATTATTGAATATATTATACATTTATTATTGCTACTAATTTAACAGCTATACGACTAGCACTCACCAAGAAGTGAATTAATAAATATTCTATCCATAGTCAATCCCCACTATCCTAACATCCTGTTGGCATCAATAGAAATAGAGTCTATCCCAAATGTTTTTTTAAAAAAAAACATGAATTATGATGTTCCACTTTCACACAAATATACATTTTTTTGAAAAAGACGAATATTTATTTCTGTAATATTGTCATGTAGATAAACAAAAAAAGTCTAACTACTGTAGTAGTTAGACTTTTTAAAATTAAAAATAAAAACTGGCGGCGACCTACTCTCCCTCGTTAGAAGTACCATCGGCGC